>BNJS01000795.1_pt1 | contig 101144 bp, 115 predicted proteins | sample 8540461 | NCBI WGS metagenome assembly BNJS01 (sample SAMD00202454, study PRJDB9452) | human saliva metagenome | isolation source: human saliva | place: Japan | reverse complement strand
GAATCATGAAGAGGCGTGAGGAGCCGGACTGACTATCCTGTCTGAGATTGATAGAATCTGTAATCAATATGATATTCCTATTATGCAGATGGAGGCACTCTTCTGGGGGCAGTTCGAAATGGGAAGTTTATTCCTTGGGACGATGATATCGATATTATGATGCTCCGTAAAGATTACAATAAATTTAAAAGATATTTTAAAGGATGAACTTGCAAAAGAATTATCTTTATGTAGCTTAGAAACACAGGACCATCATTATAGTATTTTTACAACGCTATCAACACATGATGTGGATGTTCATTCGGGATTACTTCGAAAGTTCCAGGAATACCCGTTTATTGCATCAGTGGATGTTTTTGTTATAGATGAACTTTCCAAGGAGCCGGAGGAGGAAGAAAGAAGAAAAAGAGTGTTGATGGGATTTCTTGCCATTTTAAACAGGTTAAAGAAAAATCCCGAAAAAAATGAAATGTTTCAAGAAGAACTTAAAAAGTTGGAAAATCTAATTTCTGTACATTTTGACAGGGATTTGCCTTTAGGAAGACAATTATATAAAGAGATTGAGAGGGAATTGATTCAATACAATGGAAAAGGTAGCGAAAGACTTGCCTGTATCCCTTGGTATATGCTTCAGGAAAACTGTTCGTATCCCAAAACGGCTTTTGAAAAAAGAAAAAGAATCCCTTTCTATACTGCATCTCTTCCTGTCCCGGAAGACTATGATGCAGTACTTCGTGCAGAATACGGAGATTATCATAGAAAGGTTAGAGCAGGAGGAGGGCATAACTATCCCTGTTTTAAGAAATTTAATACTATGCTTCAAAAACATTTTAAAGACAGATGGATGCCGGAGTATTCTTTTTCAAAAGAAGACTTACGAAGACCGGAGATTCAAAACTTCAGAGACTTGGCCATGCTTACAGTAGAGTCTTTTTGTTCTGCACAAAAAGAACTCATGAAAGCCATAGAGAATAGAGAGTTCCCAAGATGTCTTTCAAAACTTGCTACGATGCAGGAAGAAGCCATTACCTTCGGCAATGCCATAGAGCAGAAAAAAGGGGAAGGCACGAAGTCGGTTTCTGTGATAGAAGAGTAGTGCGAAGCCTTATTCGAGCTTTATCAGAGTATATCTGAGCAGGGTGCGAGAGGTGATTTTTCGAAAGTTTCAGTTCTTTTTGGAGTGGGAGCACTTCAAAAAGAGATGAAAACAATTCTAACTTCTCTTGAGAATTTACGAGTTGCAGTGCAGAAAGACTTTAAAAAGCAAGTTATCTTTCTTCCGCATAGTGCAAAGCACTTTGAAAGTCTTCGCCCTTTGGTAGATGCTATGTTAGAGGAGGAAGAGTTAGAGTGTAAGATTATTCCGATTCCCTATTATGACAAATGTGGAGATGGAAGACTGAAAGAAATACACTACGAAGGAGAGGATTTTCCGAAGGAATATGAAATTGTAGATTATAACTGCTATGATTTTTCAGTAGAACTTCCGGATTGTATTGTGATTAATTCTCCTTATGATGAATTTAATCCGGTGTGGACAGTGGATTCAGCATTTTATAGTAGTGAGCTTAAAAAATATACCAATAAGCTGGTATACATACCCTGGTTTATCACGGATGAAATCGATCCAAAGAGTGAAGAGGACGGAAAAGCCTTTACAAATATGGAGTACTATGTAACGGTGCCCGGACTGTTTCATTCGGATTTAACGATTAATGCAATCGGAGGGAATGAAGAAAGCCTATCTTGCAAAGATAGAGGAGTTTGCAGGAAAAGATATTAAAAAGAAAATGGAAAAGAAGATATCGGGAGCGGGTTCCTGTCTCTTGAGAGAAAAAGAAGGGCAGGAATTAAGGAAGTGATAAAAGAATTTAAGAATTTTTATAATAAATATCATAAATTATATTTTCCATCCGAGAGCTTTGCGGTAGAATAGATTGGAATTTTTTTATTTTATCGGCTTATCTTTATAGTTGCTCTTGAAAGAGGTCTATAAGGGGAGAGGGAAAAGGCCTTAAAGGAGAATATTGTAGTTATGAGAAAAGAATTGATAGAAGCGCAGATTGTCCTCGGAAGGGACGATGTAAAAAGAGAGCTGAAGGATTCGATTCGTCGTAATGCATGGAAGAGATCTTTTCTCGTTGCGGGAAATTCTTTTTAAAGCTTCCTATAGGAAGAGACTTTGCAGAGATTGAAGAAGAAATGGGAATCACAGTGGAGAAGTTTTCCGGCTTTTCCGTGAATCCCAAGTTGGAAGAAGCGATAGAAGGCAGTAGAGCATTCAAGGCTTTTTCCGGAGATGTTATTATTGCGGTAGGCGGCGGTTCCGCCATGGATACGGGAAAGTGCATCAAACTGTTTTCTGCCGTACCCGAGGAAAAACTCTTCCAAGTTCCATGGCGGGATAACGGGGTACCCTTTGTGGCTATCCCCACTACAGCGGGCTCCGGTTCGGAAAGTACACCGTACGCAGTAATGTATAGAAATGGAGAGAAGTTTTCGATAGAAGATGAAAGTATTTATCCGCTGATCCGTGTAGAAGATGCAAGAAGTCTTGCCTATTTGCCGCTTTATCAGAAAAAGGTTTGCCTTATGGATGCGTTAAGTCATGCCATGGAGGCCATCTGGTGTAAGAATAGTGTTGGAGACAGCCTGTACTATGGAAAGGAAGCGATTGAAACGATTTTGGATTTCTATCAGGCTTACTTTGATAATCAGAGCGATGCACTGCAGAAAATAGCCTATGCTGCAAATCAGGCAGGAAAGGCGATTGCCATTACCAAAACTACCGGAGGACACGCACTTTCCTATAAGCTCGGAACACTATTCGGGCTTCCGCACGGGCTTGCAACGAGTCTTGTTAATAAAGAGCTTTATCCCTTACTGACAAGAAATAAAGAGAAGATGGAAGACTTGGAGAGCCTTCGCTTTCTTGCCCATTGCTTTGGCGGGAACAAGCCGGAAGAGGGGGTGGAGCGCTACTTGGAATTTCTGGAAGAAATGGAGCTTATTCCCAAAGAGAGGCGATTCTATCTGGAGAGGATGGATTTGCAAGACAGTTCTTCTGAGAAAGAGCAAGACTTTTGGAAAGAGACGCTGGAGACTTTAACGAAGTCGGTCAATGTGGAAAGACTGCAAAATCATCCCATGCCTCTTAGCGAAGAGGAAATCAGCGGAGTCTATCGTTCCATACTGCTGTTAGAAGAATAAGAAATTATATTGGTTGAAAATTAGTAGCTTTTATGCGGTATAGGGTCTGAAAGAGGAAAATCTGTGTTGCATCCCCATTTCAGGCCTATATTTTTCTGTAAAAGCATCATTCATTTTAATAGCCTCTTTTATGAAAAAATAATTAAATATACGGATGACTTTGAAATTGTATTTATATTTATTAAGAATCTTGTCAGAAACGACTACTGTAGAGTGAAGTGAAGATAGAAAACATTATAAATAAAAAGACAAAAATATTAAATTTTAATTTTTCTATTGACACGCTTCTAGGATGTGCTATAATCCGAATTGTAAGTAAATTAGAAATCCTGCTAGCCGAGGAGATAGCAAGGAAAGCACAACTTACCAGCAGATTCTGACCGGATCTGTTTGAGCAAAACCGGGGAAACCCGGTGACGCAAAGCTATAGGGCCTGTAACATGGCAGCCAGTTGCGATCTTCCAGTATGAAGATGTTAATTTAAACAAATTTCATGTGAAGATGACGGTTAGCTGGCAATCAGGAAGGATCCTGAGTGTCGGTTTTTTTATACTCGAAAAGGAGCAATTCTTTTCAAAACTATATGGTTTTTAACCGCCTGGCAGACCAGGGAAACCGGTGACGCAAAGCTATAGGGACTGTAAAATGTCAGCCAGCTGCAATCATGGAACCCCCGACCAGGGCGAGATGATTCTGCTTCCTGACTCCCTCTCGAAAGAAGGAGTTATCACATGAAGAAACTAGTAATAAGATTATTTATACTTACAGCCATTTTTACCGCATTCTTTTGCAATTACAGCTTATGCTGCAAAGGGAAATGCGCAGGACGCATTACAAAAGTAAACGAAATTAGAGTACAAACGGATTAAGCCCGCTTACATGGAACGGACAGATTGAGAGTGCTGCGAAAGTTCGCGCAAACGAAATCGTTAGCAGCTTTTCTCTCACACAAGACCGGATGGAAGTTCTTGGTATACGGCAGATGCAAGCGTTCTTTACGGAGAAAACCTTGCACAGTATTATGACAGTGCCGATGAAGTAGTAGCTGCTTGGATGAACTCTCCATCCCATAAGGCCAATATTTTAAAGCCGGAATTCAAGAGCGGTGCAATTGTCGCTGTTGAAGTTGACGGAGAAGTATATTGGGCTGAGGAATTTGGGATTTAAGCAGAAGGCTATGCTTTTTATAGAGTAAAAAGTGAAATGCAGAGTTTGCTAAAACATAAAAAATAGTAGAAAAAGTGTGAATAAATGAACGGGAAGGAAGGGTTGCCGACAAATCATCGGTAGCCTTTCTGTGCGTTTAGAGATAAAATCCTCTAATCCTCTTTTTTTCTCCTCTAATTCATAGTAAAGTAAAGAAAGACATGGGGGGACGACTATGGAAGAAAAAGAGAGCCTAAACAGTACTTTTATTGTCGAGGTAAAATGCATGGAAAATGATACCTGGCAGGGGAAGATTACTTGGGCAGAGAAAAATCGCGGACAGTATTTTCGAAGTGCTTTGGAACTTTTAAAGCTCATGGATAGAGCTTTGACGGAAGAAGAGTTCCATCTCGAGGAAGAAGAGGAAGAATAGCCTGATATGGACAAGCAATTAGACAGCCTTTATGCCATTGATTTACTGGGGATTTTAATCAGTGGTAGAGAAGAGGGGGACTTTCAGGGAGAGTTGGTACAACAATACTCCAAGGATAGAGTCCCTTTTTATGGAACCTTGGATTTAATCAAAAAAATGGAATCCTTTTATGATGAGTGGGATTATCCGGAAGCTTCTTCCCGAGAGAGGAGCTTTAAAAAAAGAGAAAAACACAGCTACCCTGACAGAAGGGGAAAGAAGCGTTTGGTGGAAGAAGCGGGTGATTTAGAAAAGTTTCCTATAGTTGAGGCGCGGGGCAGCAAAGGGAGCTTTTTTGTACATACCAAGTTCAGGCAAAGAACCAGCTGGCAGGGAGATGTATATCATGGGGAATCGGGGGATGCCTATTCCTTTTCCAGCGTGCTTCATCTCTTTCGGATTATGGAAAGGGAATGTGCACGGTGAAAAGACTGATATTCCTGCTTCTTTTTCTTTTGCTCATTTCTTGCGGGAAAAAGCCCAGCGGAAAGATACGGGGAAGAGAAATTCGTTTAGCCTACGATAAGGATAATTACCCATTTACGGCGGAGGATACTGAGGGAAATCCCGTTGGCTTTGAAATTGAGCTAATGAACAGGATTGCAGAAACAGAGGGGTTTAGCGTAAAGTTTCTTCCCAAAAATCAATCGACTCTGGCACCTTCTGTCATCACCGGTACTTCTGATATGGCAATGGGAGGATTACTTAAAGAGGAAGAGGAGGAGCGAATTCGTTTTTCCGAATCCTATGGAGAAGTGGAACTGGGACTTCTTCTCTCTCCTTATATTGGCGGAGAGAAAACAGAAGACCTTGAAGAACTGTATAGCAGGCTTCGAGGAAAAACCATTCTAGTAAAAGAAGGTAGCCTTGCGGCAAAGTACTTGGAGACACAAAGAGAAGAAAAGGGATATTTTCTCAAGGTGGTGCAGAGCAATGAAGATTTCCTTAAAAAGGCAGGAGAAGGAGAAACGGAAGCAATAGCGGATACGCTTCCCGTTCTAAGAGATCTGGTAAAGAATATTGTATTTCCCGCTGAAGAAAAGTGGAAAGGAAAGTTGGAACGGAGAAAGGAATATCAGAAAGGAAGTAGAAAAGATAAGAGGGAAGAAATTAAAGAGAGTCAAAGGCCGGGGGGCGGAACCGAGATAGCTATTTATTCTATCAGAAAGAAGGAGGAACTTTGCTTTATAGTCAGCAAAGGGCAGAATGGAGAGATTCTTCGGGCATTTGATCGCGGATTTCGAAAACTAAAGGAAGAGGGAGAATACGATGCGCTTTGTGAACGCTATGGCTTCTCCTTTTCGAAAACAGAATAGGCAAGAGATTTTTTAAAAGAGGAGTTATATCTCCTCTTTTTTTGACGATAAATCTTGTAGACCTCGTACAACGGTAATGATTAAGGGGGAGAGAAAATATTTTATCCTACCTTTCTTGTCCGTCCAGACAGAATACTTCGGACATTTATCCAATTATTTCAGGTAGGATGCCACTATATCGGAGGGAACCGAATTGAATAGCAATCAGAATCCGCTTCTTCCGAAGTGGATAGAAAAAAGAAATCAATTGAAAGAGGGGGATTATGATTCCCTCAGTAAAACCATAAAAAATCAGTTGTTCCGGGAGCTTGCAGCAGAGTTCATGGAAGAGGGACAGCTTCTTTGTTATTTTAATATTGTAGACTTTAAACTGTATAATGATCGATTCGGTTTTGAAGCCGGAGACACTTTACTGGTGGAGTTGGCAAATATACTTAAGAATGCGTTTCCCAATGCCCTAATCACCCGTATGTTTGCAGATCAGTTTGCAATGCTGATTGAAGAAAAAGACTGTGTTGATACACTCGTTCAGGCGCATGAGGATTTTTTAAATCTGGAAATTCCAATGGCACTGGATTTTAAGGTGGGCATATACAGCATTCCTGCAAAGAAAAATATAATCAATGCTTGTGACAGGGCCAAAACAGCCTGTGATTGTATAAAAAAGGAGAGAGAGGTTTTTTATCGCTTCTATGACGAAGAGTTGAGTCAGCTCCTTTTGCAACATCGTTTTATTGTAGATCATATTGAAAGAGCGATTGAGAATGGAGATATTTACATATATTACCAACCGCTTATTCGTGCACTTTCAAAAGAAGTATGTGGACTGGAGGCCTTAGTTCGGTGGATTGACCCGCAATTTGGTTTTATTTCTCCGGCAGAGTTTATTCCGGTTTTAGAGGAATATCATCTTATCCATCTTTTGGATGTTCATGTCATATCCCTGATTTGTCAGGAATTTGCGGCAATGCGAGAGAGGGGAGAGGAGATGATTCCGGTATCCTTGAACCTTTCGAGGATGGATTTTGAACTTTGTGATATCTTTGGCGAATTGGAAAAACTGGTGGAAAAATATCAGGTACCAAGAGAGTTGTTAACTCTGGAGATTACGGAGTCGGTGCTTAGTAAGAGTCCGGCACTCATCAGCAGTAGAATCAAGCGTTTCCATGAAGCCGGTTATAAGGTATGGATGGATGATTTCGGGTCGGGTTACAGTTCACTGAATGTATTAAAAGATTTTGACTTTGACTTAATTAAGATAGATATGATGCTTCTGCAGGATTCCAATGAGAAGTCCAGAAAAATCATCAGTTCTATCGTGGATATGGCTAAGAAAATCGGGATCCGAACTTTAGCAGAGGGAGTAGAAACGGAGGAACAGCTGGACTTTCTAAGAGAAATAGGCTGTGAAAAATTGCAGGGCTACTATATAGGACGTCCGGGACCATATCAGAACAGCATTCTGCATTGCAAAGAAAACGGATTCCGTTTTGAATCTCCGGGAAAGAGGCAGTATAACGATGACTTGGGTTATATCAACCTACTGAGTAACGGTTGTCTCCCTCCATCTGCGTTGGAAGAAAAAGAAGATGCCACACTGGGGATTCCGCTTTCTATAGTGGAAATGGTAGGAGACAAAATAGAGTTTCTCTATGTAAATCAATCCTTTCAGAGGAGCTCGCAATCGCTGACGGCATGAGTGTCCAAGAGACGGAGAGACTGATAAACGACAAAAATGCGGTACTGTATAAACAGATTCGTTCCTTTTTGGCTACCCTTTCGAAGGGAGGGGGCAGTGATATGGATACGATAGAAGGAGACTCCCTCTGTTCGTTTCGCGGAAAGGAAATCAGTCATATACCGGGAAGGAATGCCTATTTGTTGAATATCCAAGTTTATCGGGGAGATTTCTTAAAGCTGAAGCAGAAGAAGATGATGGACAAGGTTAAGGATCTGTATAACGGCTATGAGCTGGTACTTCTATGGAATCCAAGCCTTGGACAGAATGAATTGCTCTATGAAAAAAGTCGAGGAAGTCTTGCTCCGGGAGACAGGGATTTCTTAACGGAATATGCAAAAAACACATTTTCCAAATCGGAAGAAAAGCGTTTCTTTCAATTTCTGAGGAAGAACAATGTGATAAGGGGCAAGGAAACGGTAAAGGAGGAAGCTTTTTTCGGAAGAGACCGGGAAGGAAAGAAAAGAATATTTCTTGTGAGCCTAAAGCCTTCTGCATTGGAGAATGGGACTAAAGTTCTACTCAGCGTAAGAAGAGTTTGGAATCCGGGAATTGCCAAGCTTTGTTGTGGGGAGGACTGGGGAATAAGGATCCAATCAGGATGGATGCTTAGGATAAAAAGATATGTATGTGTCGGCGCAAAAACGAAAAGAAATGTTCTGAAAAACTTAATAAATAAAATTAAATAAATTATTTAGATAATGAATCATAAAATAACAAAAATATATGAGATATTTTTACGTAAATTATAGGAGAAAAAGACCAAAGATTTAAAAACTTGAAAGAAAATTCAAAAATTATTAGAGAAAACGATGAAGGCGATAAAATGTACTCTTGTAAAGAATATTTATATTTGCTATAGTACCTCATACACACTAGCTTAAAAATTGTTCGCTCAGAACTTTTTGAATTTTGAAGACGCATCGTGGAGAAAAAGTTGAGCAAAATACTTTCCAAAATTGTTCTCAGAACTTTTTGAATTTTTGAAGAATCGACATCGTGAGAAAAGAAAAGTTGAGCAAAAAGTCTTTGTGTCCTGAAGGAGGGAACAACATGGACCATACAGAATTCATTGTCCTATGACTTCGTGGAAATTAGGGAATGTTTTTGCAAATCAAGGGATAGAAGCGGAAGTTCCGAATCTCGTGCGGCGCATACCAATCTTTTTAAAGATGTCTTTGTGTCCGCTATCAATAATGTGAAAACAACGCAGTTGGACGTGGAAAAACAAACAATATCTTTTTCGACAGGTCAGCTTTCCGATGCCCACTAGTCTTCCTATTGCGGAGGCCAAGGCACAAATCAGCTTTGGACTACTTGTATCGTTACGGAATAAAGCATTGGACAGCTATAACGAGTTGATGAAGATGAACATGTAAGGAATAGGGGAGCTAGCAGGTGCAAAAACTCAAGGAAATGTGGCAGAAGCTGTCACTAAAATCGAAAAAACTCTTGGGCATCATTGCTGCGGCTACAGCTTTAGTCATTGCAGTGGCGGTTTTTCTGATTGCCAGAGGTCAAAAACAGAATATCAAACCCTTTTCAGCTCACTGAGTCAAAGTGAGGCACAACAGGTGGTATCCCTTTTGCAGGAACAGAATGTGCCTTACCTTTATGACGGGAAGAGCGGCTCTCTTAAGGTTCCGGAAAATTCGGTGGATACTTTAAGAGCACAGCTTTTATCAAAGGGATATCCGAAATCGGGATTTACCTACAATATGTATATAGGAAACTCCGGTTTGATGACGACAGAATCGGATAAGAAACAGTATACCCTATATGATTTGCAGGATAGGTTAGGTGCTACAGTACGACTTTTTGAAGGCGTACGGGATGCCAAAGTTACGATTGCGGAAGGCACGGAGCAAAATTATGCCATAGAAACGGACAATCCGATAGATGCCAGTGCCAGCGTAGTGGTAACGATGGAAGACGGAGAGAAGCTGGGAGAGAAGAATGCAGCAGCCATTAAGAATTTGGTTGCACGATCTGTAAAAGGGATGAATTTCACCAAGGTTTCCGTCTTTGACGCAGGCACTATGGAAGAAATAAAAACGGAGGAAGATGGTGACGGTGCATCCGGAACCGGCATGGCGAACCTGACAGCCACCGTGGAAGATAATATTGCGACGAATATTAAGAGGGTACTCGCTAAAATTTACGGCATGGAGAATCTGGCGGTTTCCGTAAAGGGTACACTGAACATGGCGAAGCTCATTCAGGAAAATACCCAGTATTCCGTTCCGGAAAAGATTGAAGCCACCGATAAAACCGGTCTTCTTCATAATGAAGAGGTAGCAGGTGAAAATGCCGGAAGCTTTGGTGAAAATGCAGCAGGAGTAGCCGGTACAGACTCCAATGCGGATACCCCCCGCTACACAGTTCAAAACGGAACAAATAGTGCAGACGGCTATGCCAATTCCAGTGCGGCAAGAGAATGGCTCTACAATGTTCTGAAGGAGCAGAAAGAAATCTTTCCCGGTGTTTTGGAAAATACAACCGTAGCCGTTGTTATTAAAACGGATGATCTAAGTATTCCGGAAAGAGAACTGGTAAACCTTGTGGCAGATGCGGCGGGTATTGAAAGAGACGACGCGGAGACGAAGATTACCATTTTGCGCTCTATTAGTAAAAAGGATGAGGAACAGGTAGAAGAAGCTCCTGTAGAGCAGAAGAGCGTACTCAGTCGTTTCCCGCTTTGGGCATTGATTGGTGCAGGTATTTCGGCATTCTTATTACTTCTTATCATTATTCTTCTCATCTTGAGAGCGAAGAAGCAGAAGAAGTTGAAGAAACTTATGGAAGAAGAGATGGAAAATCAATCGGCACTTAGTGTAAAGCCGAGTGATGAAATTGAACCAATAGATGAACCGGATGAATATGAACGCAGCGCGGAAGGCAAGATGGTTCATGGTATGAAACTAAAGAAGAGTATTGGCGAGTTTGCCGATCAAAACCCACAGGTTGTAGCAAAACTTATTCAAAGTTGGATGAGAGAAGAGGAGCAGAACCTTGGCAAAAAACAGCGCAGAAGTACAAGAAAATAAAGTAAATACAAATACCGTAAGTGCAGAGAAAGTAGAACCTCATCATGAGTTAAACGGAAAGCAAAGAGCGGCTTTGGTTGTGGTTTCTTTAGGAGCGGATCGTGCTTCCCAAATTTATAAATATCTGGGAGAACATGATGTGGAAGAACTTACCTTTGAAGTGGCAAAGCTGGGGAGAACCAACAATTCCATGGTGGAAGACACTTTGGAGCAGTTTTATCGTCTTTGTGTAACCCATAAGATGATGACGGATGGCGGTATGGAATATGCCAGAGCCGTATTGGAGAAAGCTTTTGGTGCGACAGCCGCGAAGTCTTTACTGGACCGTGTTTCTCATACCCTGGCATCCAGACCTTTCAACTTTTTCTCGAAAGGGGATCCGAAGGCCTTACTTTCTCTTTTGCAGAATGAAAGACCGCAAGTTATTGCTCTTATCCTTTCTTATATGGATGCGGAGCAGGCTGCACAGATTCTGGAAACCCTTACAGAATCAAAGCGTATTCCTACTGTGGTGGCTATGGCAAAGATGGACCGTGTATCCCCTGAGGCCATTGCCATTGTGGAAGAGGAGATGAAGAGAAAGTTTGATACCATCATCACAAGTGAAGACAATATGAATCTTGGCGGTATTGATTTCGTTGCGGATGTGATGAATCACGTTGATCGCAGCAATGAGAAGAAGATTTTTGATGAATTGGATGTAACCGACCCCGATCTTTCTACAGATATTAAGGATAAGATGTTCGTATTCGAGGATATCCTCACCATGGATGATCGTTCCGTTCAGCGCTTCATCAGAGAATGCGAGTCCAAGGATATTGTCTTTGCTTTGAAGACGGCGAACGAGGAAATGAAGCAGATTTTCTTCCACAATATGTCCAAGCGTATGGCAGAGACGGTTCAATCCGATATGGAAGTATCCAGAAATGTCCGCTTAAAGGATGTAGAAGAGGCACAGCAGCGTATAGTAAATCTTATTAGGCTGCTGGAAGAAAAGGGTGAAGTCATCATCAATAAGGGAGGCGATGAAGACAATGTCCTCGTCTAGGAATATTATTAAATCCAGATTAAATAAGGAACTTTCCAGCTATGTCTCTCTTCTGGAAGCCGAATCCGCAGTGGCTTTAGCGGATGTCGAAAATGCGGTAGAGGAGGAAGGGCAGCAGAAGGAAAGCTTGGGGATGGTCCTTCCGGAAAAAAAAGAGGAGGATCCTTACCACGAGACTTTGCTTCATCTGGCATTGGAAAAAGCACAGCACATCATAGATGCCGCTGAAAAGGAGGCCGAAGAAACCCGTTCCAGAGCCAGAGAAGAAGGCAGAGAAGAAGGGTATCAGGAAGGTTTTTCCGTAGGAAAAAAAGAGGCGGAAGAAAGGATACTGGCAGAACATGCGGAAGAGCTGGAATCCTTTCGGCAGGACTTAAACCGAACCCTACGTACAGTGGAAGATGCCAAGACGGAAAGACTCTACCGCTATATGGATGAGTTAAAGGATGTAGCCATAGCCGTTGCGGAAAAGATAATTCATGTCAGCCTTCGCTCCTCCGGGGAAGTGATTCGGAGGATGATCTTGAAGGAAGCGGAAAGAATCAAGAAAACCACTTGGTTAAAGATGCATATCGATAGACTGGATTATGAAATGTTGATAGCAACGGATTCCGATATTGCATCGGAACTTGCTCAGGTTTCCGATAACATCAAGTTTGTCATCGTGGAAAAAGAAGAACCGGGAACACTCATCATGGAGACGCAAGAAGAAATCGTAGATGCAGGTATAGCGACCCAAATGGAAAACCTGCGAGAAAGATTGGGACACTTGGATACCCAAGAGAGTGAGTAATCAATGTATGAAAATATTCTCTCCACCATTAAAAAGATGGATACAGTCGAGAATATCGGAAAAATTGAAAATATCGTAGGGATGTCTATGGAAGCTTCCGGTACGGGAAAGTCCAGTATCGGGGATATCTGCATGATTTACAGCGATGAGACGGAAACGCAGGTTGCGGCCGAAGTCGTAGGATTTAAAGGAGATCATGTACAGCTGATGACGTATAAAAGCTCTGTGGGCATCACCTCCGGTGCCTTTGTGCGGAATACTCGGCGAAGGCTGCGGATTCCGGTAGGCGATTTTTTAAAAGGAAGAATCGTCGATGCACAAGGGATGCCGATAGATGGAGGAGCACCCTTTCCGGAAAGTGAGTACTATACGGTGAACAATACGTATATGAATCCTTTGGACAGACCTCCGATAAGAGAGAGACTTCAGTTTGGAATCAAGGCGATTGATGGACTGAATACTATAGGAAAGGGTCAACGTATCGGAATCTTTTCCGGTTCAGGTGTGGGTAAATCCACTCTGATGGGAATGATTGCCAGAAACGTAAAGGCAGATATCAATGTCATTGCACTGGTAGGAGAGCGTGGACGAGAAATCCTGGAGTTTGTGGAAAAAGATCTCGGAGAAGAGGGAATGAAGCGCACCATTTTGGTTGTGGCAACTTCTGATCAGCCCGCAATGCTTCGTGTGAAGGCGCCCTTGGTTGCAACCACGATTGCGGAGTATTTCCGGGATAAAGGCATGGATGTGCTTCTTATGATGGACTCCCTAACCCGTTTTGCCATGGCACAAAGAGAAATCGGACTTGCCACCGGAGAACCACCTATTGCAAGAGGATATACTCCTTCCATCTACGCGGAATTTCCGAGACTTTTGGAAAGAGCGGGAGCCTTTAGAAAAGGTTCCATTACCGGGGTTTATACGGTGCTTGTCGAAGGAGACGATACCAATGAACCCATCGCGGATACAGTCCGCGGAATTTTGGACGGTCATATCGTACTATCGCGTCAACTTGCGGCTGAAAAATCATTACCCAGCGATAGATATCGGTATGAGCATCTCCCGTCTTATGACGGAACTTGTCTCCGAAGAGCATAAAAATATGCCGCAAGAATCAGAAACGTTCTTGGCTTATATCAAAAAAATGCGGACCTCATTGCCATCGGTGCATATAAAAAAGGCTCTGATCCTAAACTCGATGATGTGATAGACAGATACCCTGCTATTAACGAATTTCTCACACAAAATATAGATGAATCATTTTCCTATGAAGAAACAGTAATAAAAATGGAAGAAATAACCGATATTCCTTAAGATACAGGATATTCCAAAATAGAAAGGACGGGCAGCAATGAAAAAGTTTTGCTACAGTCTCGAATCAGTCTACCGGTTTAAGCAGAATGTTTTAGACAAGAAGAAGGAAGAACTTGCGCTAAAAGAACAGGATGTTCAGAAGCAAAAAAGACTCTTGGAGGAACTCAACAACGAGTTGCACTACTATGAAGGCGAGTTTGAGCGAATCAAGAAAGAGGGTTGTTCCATCGAAAACATGATGATTTATGTGCGTGGACTGGAAAGAATGGAAAAACGCATAAAAAAAGAAGAGAACGAGCTTACTCGTCTTATGGTTATCGCGGAAGAAAAGAAAAAAGAAGTGATTAAGGCCCGTATGGATACCAACACCTTTGAGAAATTAAAGGAAAAAAGGCTGGAAGAATACCGCGTACTGGGACGTAAAGCGGAGGAGTCCTTCATTGAAGAATTTGTTACGCATGCAATGAAGGCGTAGAAGTAGCACAGGAGACAATATGGCGGAAATAATGATGTTGAAAAACAGCATAAGCACAATTCAACAGAATCCGGGTCTTTCCTTGGGTAAAGAAGCTATAAAAGCAAGAGACGGAGACGTCGGAGATCTTGCCCTGACTTTCGGGAACTTCCTACGTGCTTCGAAAGAAGAGAGCGGAAGAGAAGATGCAACAGCAAAGACGACAAAGAAAGATTTTGAAGGGCAGCCAAGGGAAGAAAAGGAAGTAACAGTAAAGACAGCGGATGCAAAGAAGGCGGAGAAAAAGACGGAAGACAAAGAACTGCTTTCCGGAGAAGAGCAAGAAGAAAACCTTGTTGTAGAGAACAACTTTCTGATTCAAAGAGATCAGCTGAAGGTGGAGCTGAAAACTAAACTTGAGGAAGCGAATAATCTAAGCGAGTCCGTAGAGGCAGTGGAAGAGAGTATTCGAACGGTTCCCGGTATAGAGGAAAGCTTTAAGGAAGAAGGTGTAGAAAAAGGCAGCCTCTTCCGAGAAAAAAATTCTTCCGGGAAATTCTGCTTCCTTAGAGGGAGAGAATACGGAAGCAAAAGAGCGTAGAGACTCCAAAGGCAGATTCGGAAACAAAGCTTGCTCCCCAAAATGAAAAAGCGGAAACAGCAGAGGCAAAAGAGGAGAAGAAGGGAAGTCGAATTCTAAAAAGATCGAGTTGCCCGTCCGGATTTAAAAAAGGAAGATTTACAATCTACCGGAGAACTTAGAGCGGAAAAACCGTTTAAAACGGAAGGAATCCCCTTTACAGGCTTGGAAAAAACGGAAAATCTTCATCTTGTTACAAAAGAAGAGTCCGTACCAAAGGATGTAGCAGAGCTTTTAGCAGAAAAATGGGAGCTCCATAAGGGAGAACTCAAGATTGAACTCGAGCCGAGAACCTTGGGGCAGATTACCGTAAAGGTTAACTTTATAGGTGGAAAAGCCAATGTCGTGATTTTTGCAGAAAACCCCAAGACTCTGCATCTCCTACAAAACGGTGCAGGCGATATGGCGAGAATTTTGGAAGAAAAAACCGGAGAAGTCACGAAAGTCATCGTTCATGAAGAGAACAAGGGCGAACAGTTCTTTAGGGATAATGATTCCAACAGTAAAGATAACAGAAATGAAGCAGAACGTAGATTAAGGGAAGCAGAGGAAGAGAAGAATAAGGGTAATACTGAGGAATTTCTTCATAGAATGAGACTCGGTCTTACAGAGTAAGGAGAAGAATATGGGTATTTCAAATGTATCTTCGGCGACGAACCCCTATGAGACGGGTACCTATTCGGCGAAGTCCAATGAAAAAAATACATTGACAATTGAAAGCTATTTTAAGCTTTTGTCCGCACAGCTAGCCCATCAGGATATGACCAATCCCATGGACAATAGTGAAATGATGGCGCAGATGACACAGATGGCCATGGTGCAGAGCTTGGGAACGATGACTAGCAATATGAAAGAAGAGATGCTCTTGACCAAGACGACCTATCTGGCAGGACTTATCGGAAAAGAAGTGACGGTTAAGGTTCCGGAGGATCAGCTTACAGCTTCTCACAGTACAGTGAAAGAGAAGAATGGCATTATCGTTTCCGTAAACTTAAGCGGTAAGGAGCCAACGTTCCGGATAAAAGATGATGCTACAGAATATCCCTTAAACAGTTTGATACAGCTTAGACAGGCAGGAACCGGTACTGCTTCACCAAGTACCCTTCCTGCCGGCCCCTCCGCAGGAGGCCCGGCAAGCCCGGGACCGGCAGGTCATTAAAATTTATTTTTTCTATTATAGAAAAGAGGAAAATGGTCGATAGTCAAACGTAAACTTATACAATTTACAGTACCTCTTTTTAGAGAAATTTCAGATCTCGGAAAGGAAAAAAAACGATGTTAAGAGCAATGGATTCTGCTGTAGCAGGTTTAAGGGCGCATCAAAACAAATTGGATGTAATTGGTAACAATATTGCCAATGTCAATACCTTTGGATTTAAGGCTCAGGCTTATAGCTTTAAGGATGCCATGTATCAGACCTCCAGAACTTCTTCAGGAGGAAAGACGGATACAAACGGAAATGGAATCATCGGAGGTTCCAACCCGGCCCAATATGGTTATGGTTCTCTTACGGGTTCCATCGCAACGGATTTTACGTCCAGTACGCCAACCTATGTAGGAGGCTTTAATGCAGCGGTAAACGGAGCCGGATTTTATATCACGAGTTCTTCCAACAAGAAGGTGGTATTGGATCCTACGAATGTCAAGGCTACTACGGCTACGATGAAAAAAAATAACTTCGCTTATACCAGAGTGGGACAGTTTTCTGTAGATGCAAACGGTTACATTGTGGATGCAAACCATAATTTCGTTTACGGCTTCCAGCCGGATTCTTTGACAGAGCCCACGAAATATGGTGATGACGGAAAGGATTTGGTTCCTTTGAGAGCGCCGGAATTAAGAGCAGACGGAACGGTAGACCTTACCACACCTTCCTTTGCAAATCATGCAGTACAGATGAAATCAATAGAAATCGGTGAGGACGGTATTATTAAGGGTATTATCGATCTTAAAACTTTGGGACCACCCCCACAGGTTACCGCCACATCCATCGTATTAGGTAAGGTGGGTGTCGCTACTTTCCAAAACCAGGAAGGTTTAAGCAAGGCAGGGAACAATACCTTTAACGCAGGAGTAGGAGATAATACAGGTTATATTTCCGCAACAATGCCCGGAGAAGGTTCCACCCCTACATTGATGGCAGGTTATCTTGAGGCATCCAATGTAGACCTTGCAAAAGAGTTCTCGGATATGATTACGGCGCAGAGAGGTTTTCAGGCCAATTCCAAGATTATTACCGTATCCGATGAGGTATTACAGGATCTTGTCAACATGAAGCGTTAAGGGATGAAGCTTCTATATTCAATACAATACTTATCTGCGGTTTATCCTTAGGGATGAACTGTAGATAAGCATTTACCCGATTAGGTTGAAGAGAGGAAGGGAATCATGATTCGCCTAACAAAGCTAAATGGAGAAGAAATCTTTTTAAATTATTTTCAGGTTTTATACATTCGACGAATACCGGAGACGAAAATCAAGCTTGCTAATGGAGACTTTTATCTCGTAAAGGATAGTGTGGAGTCCATTATTAAGCAGGTACAGGGATTCTTGGGAAATTGCCTTACTTTTCAGAATAAACTCCATGATGGAGAGGATGTCCTTGAGATTAAGGGAGTAGAGTGATTCTGTTTGGAAAGAAATAAGCAGGGAGGCTAATGGATAGAGTATGGATTTATCAATGATTATAGGCTGGATAGTGGCCATAATACTAATCATTAACGGTATTACCGCGGATAAGCTGATGAATTTCTGGGATATACCCAGTATTCTGATTACCGTAGGAGGAACTCTTGCGGCGATTGTTGCCAGTTATCCTTTCCGTATACTTAAGGAAGTTCCGAAACATATCGCCATCTGCTTCCGAGGCGGCAAGAAATACAATGTACCGCAGGCTGTGGATTCGATAGTGGACTTGGCGTTGATTGCAAGACAAAGCGGTTTACTTGCTTTGGAAGAAAGGGCGGAAGATTTAAGAGAGCCGTTTTTCAAACAGGCAGTAGTCATGATTGTCGATGCAAATGACCCCGATAAAGTAAGAAAAGCCTTAGAAAAACAAGTAGAAGACATGATGATTCGACACGAAGAGGCGAAGAGTCTGTATATAAGAGGTTCGGGCTATGCACCGGCTTTCGGTATGATCGGAACACTGGTTGGACTCATCAATATGTTAAAAGGGATGAATCTTTCCGGTTCCGGAGGCTCAAGTACTCTGGGACAGGACATGAGTGTGGCCTTGGTCACCACTTTCTACGGGACAATTATGAGTAATGTCTTCTTCCATCCGATTGCACAAAAGTTGTCGGTAAGAGATGCGGAAGAAATTTTATATTGCCAGATTATTATTGAGGGTGTCATCGCGATTCAGTCCGGTGAAAATCCCAAGGTAATAAGAGAAAGACTCCTTTCCTCTCTTGCACAGAAACAACAGAGCAAGCTTTTGGCAAGGGCAGGACTGAATTCGTCGCGTGGAGCAAATGAAGGAGAACAGTAATGAAGAGAAGAGGCGGTGGACCGGAAGGCGGCAGCTGGATGGATACCTATGGAGATATGGTTACTCTTTTACTGACTTTCTTTGTACTTCTCTATTCTATGTCTACCTTAGATGCAGCAAAGTGGGATGTCTTTGTTCGCTCCATTTTCCCCAATGGAAGACCCGGAGAAAAAACTGCGGAGCAGATTATTATCAATGGAAAAGCAACGCATGAAAGTGAAAGCGCAGAGCAGGGGACCCTTCGGAACTAACAGAAGTGATAGAGAATGCAGAAGACCTGTATCTTCAGATTGTCAAAGCCCTGAATGATGCCGGAATTTCCGGTGTGGAGGTTTCCAGGGGCGAAGATTATACCTTTGTGGTATTTAAAGACAAAGCTTTCTTCGATGGAGACAGTTCCGTGATTACGCAACAAGGGCAGGAGACTTTGACCGTTTTCTGCGATGCTTTGGAAAACGGTGGAGAAAAGTTGTCCCAGGTTAATATCATGGGACATACAGCACAGGGAGATCCTTCAAGACCGAACAATCCGAGAAATGACAGAATGTTGTCGGTTATGAGAGCCGCGGAAGTTTGTCTCTTTATACAGGGAAGAGCCATTATCGCTCCCGAAAAACTCATCAGTATAGGATATGGGCAATTCCATCCCATTGCGGATAATGAGAGCTCTGAAGGCAGAGCGAAAAACCGAAGGGTTGAGATTCTTCTCATCGATGAAGGGGCTCAAATTCGAGACATAAATGAGTATTTTCAAGAATATTACAGCGGAAAGAACGCCGATAAAACGATTGTAACTTCAGGTGTTCCGGAAAATATTGAAAATGGAAACAATCAGGAAGCACTGCAAGAGGTTTCCCCCTGAAGGGGAAGGGCCTCAGGCAGAGAATATAGAGGCAGGCGGAGAGGCTTTACCGGTAGCAGAACAAGCTCAGCCGGAAGAAATGGCACCGGTAGCAGAACAGCTTCAACCGAAAGAAATGGTACCGGCAGAAGGGCAAGTTCAGCCGGAGGAAGCAGTACCCGCGGGCCGTGCGACTCACTCTCAGGAGCAGGCGCAAAATAAGGTACCGACAGTCGCCGGTGCTTCCCGTGAAATTCCCGGAGAAGAACAGGAGGAGTTTGTCCCCTATATTTTAAGGGAGCTCTCCAGAGGACTTGGGCTGGGAAATGCACAATAGAAAAAGAAAAGCCAAAGTGATTTAAGATGAGGTCGAAAGGGGTTAAGTGAAAAAGGGAAAGCTTTTTCGCAACAGTTCAGGAAGAGGTTTGTAGATGGCAGACGTATTATCTCAAAGCCAAATTGATGCGCTTCTAAAATCAATGCAGGACGCTCCGGCAAAAGAAGAAACGATGGAAACGGATCTGGACGAGATTTAGACCAGCTTAATAATGAGGAAAATCAGGTTCCTGAGGATCATTACAGTAAGTATGATTTCTACAGTCCGAGGAAATTTACCAAAGAGAAGATTCGTTTATTAAAGAGTATATTCGATAACTATGCTCGAATCTTAACTTCCCAGGTAAATGGTATTTTCCGTACTACGACAGATATCACGGTTCTGGAGTTGCGAGAGACCCGATATTACGAGTACGTTAATGCATTTCATGAAAATGACTGTATGACCATCGTGGAGACCCATGTTGAAGGAAAGGGAAAGAGCAATGTTCCTCTGATGGCTTATATTTCTCCCGGTTTAACACTGACCTTGGTCAGTCATATGCTTGGCGGTACGGAATCCTTCTTAAAAACAGAAGGAGAATATCGTTACACCGATGTGGAAATGGCCCTGTACAAAAGGATTATGGACTATATCGTCCATGCCCTGGGGGATGGATTCAGTAATTATATCAATGCAGAGTTTAAGATTGCTAAGGTAGAGACGAATCCTTCCATGGTGCAGGAAGTCGGTTTGGATGAGACGGTAGTGATTGTCGTATTGAACGTCGATATTTCCGGTCTCGCAATGGAAAGAATCAGACTTTGTCTTCCGGGAACCTTACTGGAACATATCTTCCGCATTATCGATAACCGGAAACATCTGGCAAGAGGTTTTGCTTACGAGAATAACCAGGATATCATCATGCAGCATCTTCGTGCATCCGAGTTCCCTATGACCGGACAGCTTGGTGTTGTGAGACTCGATATCGAAGACTTGTATCACTTAAAGGTAGGAGATGTAATCGATCTGAACAGGGAAAAGGATTCTGCAGTGAAATTGTATGTGGGAAGACAACCCTGGTTTACCGGCAAAATGGGAGTTTTCAAGAAAAATATTGCAGTTCGTATAGAGGAACGCATTATGCAAAAGGAAGAAATGCCGAAAGAAAATACAACGGAGGAAGAACCTTTTGAGGAGGAACCGTTGGAAGCGGTATCAGAGAACCCGGATGCAAGTGTTGCAGTGGAAAGTCCCAACGCAGGCGTTATGGCAGAGGATATCCAGGAGCTTTTGGAAGACGTGAATTCGGAGTATTCCTTAGCTGAGTAAGGTAAAAAATAAGGCTCTTAAGGTGAATACACCCGGAGATATAGAAAAGCAAAGATAAGGATAGGAGAAACGAAGATGGCAAAGATTTTGTTAGTAGATGATGCAGCGTTTATGCGAATGATGGTTAAAAACTCCCTGACTAAGGGAGGGTTTGCTGATTGCACCTTCGTGGAAGCACAGGATGGCATGGAGGCAGTGAAAAAGTTTGACGAAGAGAGTCCGGACTTGGTAATCATGGATATTACGATGCCCAATATGGATGGATTGCAGGCTCTGAAAAAAATCAGAGAGGGACATCCGGATGCGAAAGTGGTTATGTGTACCGCTATGGGGCAGGAGAGTATGGTAGTGGATGCCATTAAGTCGGGAGCAAAAGACTTTGTTGTAAAGCCCTTTAATGCGGAACGTATTACTTCCACGGTGAAAACCATTTTGGGGGTTTAAAGAGAGTAGAGGAAGAGTATGTCATTTTTGAATTCATTTGATATCAGTGCTTCGGGATTAAGTGCGCAGAGAATCAGAATGGATATCGCTGCGGAGAATATTGCGAATGTGGATACCACAAGAACGGAGAGTGGCGGGGCCTACAAAAGAAAAGATGTTGTTTTGGAGAGCTTCGGAGAACGTTCTTTCCAGCAGGCGCTTAGAAATGCGGCAAACGGCAGAGGCTTCCGCGGTCAGCATGCAGGAGTTAGAGTACACAGCATTATTGCGGATGATCGGGAAATGAAGAGGGTGTATAACCCGAATCACCCTGATGCGGATGCACAAGGCTATGTAAATTATCCGAATGTGGATATTTTGAAAGAGACGGTAGATTCCATGTCTGCTACTCGTTCCTATGAAGCAAATGTTACAGCACTGAACGCCATGAAAACGATGGCGCAAAGGGCTTTGGAAATCGGTAAATAATAAGACAGGGATTGTTTGTATTAGTTTAGCGGATTGTTCTTAAGATGCGTTAAAAGCGGAATAATTCGTTCCAGGGAATATAAAGGAGTATGATTGATGAGTACCACAAGATTCAATGAAATGGAAATAGATGCTATTGGCGAGATTATGAATATCAGCCTTGGGGCATCTGCGACGACAGTATCCACTCTTTTGGGCTCAAAAGTAAATATTACTACCCCTGTAGTGCAGGTCAGAAGAAAGGAAGAATTTGACTTCCACGATTTGGAGCCTGCGGTAGGTGTAGAAATTTCGTATGTTACGGGAATCAATGGAAAAAGCATCATGCTCTTCTCCAGAAATGATGTACGTATCATTGTATCAACGATGATGGGTGCAGATATTTCTGCAGAAGATTTTGTGATGGATGAAATCAATACCAGTGCAATTCGTGAGGTAATGAACCAGATGATGGGTGCCTCGGCAACAGCACTGTCTGAATTTTTGGGAACAACGGTAAACATTTCCACGCCGGTCTCCTATGAGATTAACGATGGAGATGCCTTTAAAGATAAATGCTTTCAAGAAAGTGATGTAAAAGTAGCGATTCGATTCACTTTGGAGATTGAAGGAAAACTGAAGAGCGAATTCATTAACGTCATGTCCGTAGAACTTGTTAAACGTCTCTTAGAGCCATTTAAGGCACAGTATGGCTTGTCGGAAGATGCGGAGAGCGATATTCCGGATACAAGTCCGGAGAGTTCCGCAGTGGAAGCTTCCGCCGGAGATACTGAGGTTCCACCGGAAGAAAAGCCGGAGATGCAGGAAGAAATCCAAGAAGAGATACGGAAAGATATGCGGGAAGAGATATTGGAAAGGATACATCAAAAAAAGGCGGAAGAAGAACTTAGTGAAAGCTCCGGTGCTCCTTCCGATAGCGGATCTACAGACCCGACCCAGTCGGATGTTCTCCTGGATAGTCTCTTACATGGCGGAATGGAGGAAAGCAACACCGGCACAGGTTTATCCGGAGCGGCGAACGGACCGGAGGCTGAACCCGGACAGTCCGTTTCGGCACAGACTCCCTTTACAAACATGGGAGGGAATCCCTCTACAAACATGGGAGGAAACCCCTTTGCCGGAATGGCAGGAACTGCAATGCAGACTGAAGGCACAGGACCGATGCAGAGTATTCCGCAAGGATTTTCTGCCGGAACACCGATGATGAGCATGCCGCAAGGCGTAGAAATGGGGGGCAACTTGGAACCGATGACCATGCAGCTTATCAATCAAATGCAGCAGTCCCAGAACCAGATGATGGAATTGATTCGGGACATGAAACTGGAAAGAGATAAGCAAAACGAAGCCAATATCATCCGACCGTTAAACTCAAAAGAGTTTCAGGATGATGATGCAGAAAGAGATGAAAATGCCAGCAATAGGGAACTCTTAATGAAGGTTCCTCTGGAGATTTCCGTCGAAATCGGAAGAACCAGAAAACTGGTTAAGGATATTCTGGAATTTACACAGGGCTCCCTCGTTGTTCTGGATAAGATGGCAGGAGAACAGGCCGATCTGTATGTAAATGGAGAATGTATTGCCAAGGGAGACATCGTAGTTGTAGAAGATAACTTTGGTATACGTGTAACCGAAATCTTGAAGAAAGACATCAATGAGGAGAGCTTATAATGTTTACAGAAGACAGTATTTCTCTGGTATCGGGATTCCTTCTCCTTTGTCTTTTCCTGCTGGGAGCGTGGGCACTGAGCCGATTTATCGGAAAATACGGTAGAGCCTTTCAAAAAGGGCGCTATATGAAGGTTGTGGATTCAATACAGTTAACGCAGGACAGACAGCTGTTTATTCTTTGTTTGGAGAAGGAAGACCGCTGTCTACTTCTCGCATCCGGTCCTGAGGGATGTAATCTGATTTCGGAACTGAAAGCGGATTATCCGGAGGCACAAGTTCTTCCGGGGATGCACCCGCTGGAAGAATTTCTTCTCCTTGGCAGGAGGAAAGTTGGGGGAGATTTTTCCTGTATTTTCCGGGGAAAAGCGGAGAATACGGAGATGGAAAAAATCGAAGGAGCGAATAATTTCGGAAAGGAGTCCGGATGAATGAGTTATTAACTGGATTAAACGGCGGGTCCGTGCCTACACTGGAATTGATTTATCTCCTGACTTTGGTGGCACTGCTCCCGTCTATTGTCATTATGATGACTTCTTTTACGAGAATCATCATTATTCTATCTTTTACACGAAGTGCCATGGGAGTGCAGCAGACTCCACCCAATATGGTCCTTGCCGGTGTCGCTTTTTTTCTCACCTTATACATCATGGCTCCCACAATCAACAAAATAAATGTAGAGGCCTATGAACCTTATAAAAAAGGAAATCTTACGCAGGAGCAGGCTCTGGATACCATGGGAAAAGACATGAAAGAATTTATGCTTCGGAATACGGAGATAAAAACTCTGGAGCGCTTTGTGGAGATGAGTAAGACAGAGTTGAAAAAAGACCCTAAAGACTACCCTTTAACGGTAGTGGTGCCGGCGTTTATGACCTCTGAGTTGAAAAGAGGTTTTACTGCGGGCTTTTTGATTTATCTGCCCTTCCTGCTTATAGACGTAGTGGTTTCTACCACGCTTATGGCAATGGGAATGGTTATGCTTCCTCCGGCCATGGTATCGATGCCCTTTAAGCTTTTACTTTTTATCACAGTGGATGGATGGAACTTACTGTTTTCCAGCCTGGTGCACAGCTTCCGATGAATAGGGCTTACGGATAATTAGGGGGGATGGATCAAAGTGAAACGGAAAGAGGGAAAGTTTTTAGATAGTCAAGCTGAAAAGAAAGGAGGGGGAAGGAGTGCTAAACAGTAGTGAAATTCTGGATATTATGAATCAAACCTTTATGTTGGCTTTGCGAATTGCCCTTCCCTTTCTCTTAATTAGTATGATTTTGGGTATTGTGGTTGCCATCTTTCAGGCGGCGACCTCCATCAATGAGCAGACGCTTAGCTTTGTACCGAAGCTGATTGCTATCATTCTAATCCTCACCCTTCTTGGAAGTACTCTTTTAAAAACCATGCAGGATTTTTTTACCATGATACTGGGATTGATAGCGGGAGGATAAGATGCTGATTTTATTTTCCTTTATTGTAATGAGAATGAGCGGTGCTGTGGCTTTTAACCCGATATTTGGAAGAGTGAATTACCCGAACAAGGCAAAAGCCGCTTTGATTCTGGTCTTGTCTCTTCTTTGCTACAACTATACCGGGGGGAGACTTACGGTAGAGCCTACAAACTTTATCGAATACGGTTTTCTTCTCTTGAAGGAACTTTTTGTAGGATTTTGCCTTGGCTTTTCCATGGATCTTGCTTTCTTATCTCTGCGTTTTGCGACTTCCGTCATTGATTTTTCGATGGGTCTAAGCATGTCGCAGGTTTTCGACCCCCAAAGCCGTTCGCAAGCCACGGTCAGTACGGGATTGTTTTATGGTTTTTTACTTTTGCTTTTCCTGTCCGTTGATGGGCATCTCCGTTTTTTGGAGATACTTTTCCGGACTATAGATACAAACCCCTTCGGTCAGGTGTCTATACGACTCCTTATGATGCCGAAGTTGATGCTCGGTCTCTTTGTTGCCTCGATGAAAATGGGATTGGAACTGGCCTTTCCGATTATGGGCATAGAGCTTATGACGGAAGTGGCTCTGGGAATTTTGATGCGAGTTATACCGCAGATTAATATTTTCCAAGTAAACTTCCAGCTGAAAATTGCCGTCGGACTGTCTATGATTTACTTCCTGATGATTCCCATTTCGGACAAGATGAAAGATATTATCGGCAATGCGTTTGAATATCTTGGAAAAGTAATGCAGTTGTTATAGAAGAAAGGGAGGAAGATTGTGGCAGATAGTGAAAAAACCGAGGCGCCTTCCGAAAAAAAGCGAAAAGATGCCAGAAAAGAAGGTAATGTTTTTCAAAGCCGAGATATCGTTACTGTAGTCGTTCTTTTTGGGGTTTTTTATGCCGCTCGATTTTTTATTCCCTTCATCTATGAGGATTTACGGAATTTTATCTCTTATATTTTGGAATTAGTGGAGGAAAGAGAAGCGATATCCAATCAATTATTGTATCGTTTCATGTGGCTTTCCGTAAAAATGGCCTTGCCTTTACTACTGATTACCATGTTTTTGGGGATTATAGCCAGCCTGGTACAGACTCGCTTTAATATCAGTTTTAAACTGCTTGCGCCAAAGCTTTCCAATTTAAGTCCCGCAAAGGGATTGGGGAGAATTTTTTCCAAACGAAATCTGGTAGAGCTGATTAAGAATATTATTAAAATCTTGATTCTCATCAGCTTTCTCTACTCGATTTTAAAAGGCGGATATTATTCCTATTTCCAAAATGATTCACATGGACATCAAAAACTCCAGTATCACTTTGATGAGTATGATGTTCGACTTGATTACTCGAATCTGTGCTGTCTTCCTTGTCATCGCCCTTTTCGATTTTATGTATCAGAAATGGCAGTATGAGATGGATTTAAGGATGACAAAACAGGAAGTAAAGGAAGAGTACAAGCAGTTGGAAGGAAATCCCGAAATCAAGGGAAGAATTCGTCAGATGATGCGCTCCAGGGCGAATCAGAGAATGATGCAGGCGGTTCCCGATGCGGATGTCATTATCCGTAACCCGGAACACCTTGCCATTGCGATTAAGTATGACCCGGATAAGAACCAGTCTCCCATCGTTCTTGCAAAAGGACAGGATGAGCTGGCCCTAAAGATTGTGGCGGTCGGCGAGGAACACCATGTTACGGCAATTGAGAACAAACCTCTGGCAAGAGCCATGTACCCTGTATGTAAGGTGGGGAAGGAAATACCCGGAGATTTTTACGGAGCTGTTGCGGAAATTCTGGTTTATATCTATCGGAAAGAGAATAGACAGGATATTTTAGAAAGAGCAAAGGAAGATAATAGGGATGCTTAGACGACTTTTGCAAAACTCAGTGGTACTTTTTGTACTGGTAATCATATTACTTTTGATTATTCCGTTGCCGCCTGCCCTTGTGGATGTGGCAATTGTAATTAATATGGCGATTTCCATGATGATACTGGTTATCACCATGACGATTCGTGAGCCTCTGGAGCTGTCTATTTTTCCCTCTCTGCTTTTGATTACTACCCTCTTTCGATTGGGAATCAATGTTTCCACAACGAGAAACATTTTAACAAGAGGCGGTGAATCCGGGGCAATCATCAAAGCCTTTGGTGACTTTGTTGTAAGAGGAAATGTGGTAGTCGGATTGATTATTTATCTTATCATCGTCCTCATGCAGTTTATCGTCATTACCAAGGGAGCGGAACGTGTTTCGGAAGTTGCTGCACGTTTTAAATTGGATGCCATGCCCGGTAAGCAGATGGCTATCGACGCGGATCTTTCTTCCGGTATGATTACCGAAAAGCAGGCTAGAGAAAGAAGGCAGAAGATTCAGACGGAGTCCGATTTCTACGGCTCCATGGATGGTGCTACCAAGATCGTAAAGGGCGACGGAATTATGTCTCTCGTGACTACGGCAATTAACCTTATCGGTGGAAGCATCATCGGTATCGTTCAGTCCGGACAGCCTCTTTCCACTGTGCTTTCCACCTATTCCATCGCAACAGTCGGAGACGGTCTTGTGGCACAGATTCCTTCCCTTTTAATTTCCGTCTCGACAGGAATGATTGTCACAAGAGCCGTTTCGGAAGGATCCTTAAATGAGGACGTATCCAGACAGTTTACACAGCAGCCGCGTTCCATCATGATTACCGGTTTGGCTATGCTGGTACTCGTGCTGATACCGGGAATGCCGATATTACAGATTATCCCCGTTGCAGCAAGCTTTATTGCAGCAGGCTTCTACCTGGAGAAGAAGATTAAGGAAGAGCCGGAATTTGCCAGAGCGGGAGGAGAAGGACTCTTGTCTCCCATGGACGGAGATACCGGCGGCTTAGAAGAGAACGAGACTCAAGCGGCAACGCAGAGCGAAGAGGATTATTACAAGGACGTAAACAATGTGTATAACCTCTTGCAAGTAGAGCCGATCGAAATGGACTTCGGATACAGCTTGATTCCTCTGGCGGACGAGTCAGTCGGAGGAAGACTGATTCAAAGAATAGTCATTTTCCGAAGACAGTATGCGCAGGACATGGGATTTGTTGTTCCATCCATCCGACTCCGCGATTCCTCCAGTTTGGGAACGAATGAGTACAGCATCAAGGTAAAGGGAGAAGAAATCGCAAGAGGAGAAATTTTGGTAGATTATCTACTGGCGTTGGAACCGGATGAGGTAGAAGAATCCATAGACGGAATCGAAACGATTGAGCCGGCTTACGGTATTCCTTCCAAGTGGATTCGTCCGGAAACCCGCGATAAGGCGGAAATGTATGGCTACACGGTTATTGAACCCTTGTCGGTTATGCTTTCTCATCTTTCGGAGACCATCAAGAGACATTCTCATGAACTGATGAGCAGGCAGGAGGTTGTCCGACTTGTGGAAAATCTGAAAAAAACGGCACCGGAGCTTTGTGAAGAGGCCTTTCCGGGAGTTATCAGTTATAACCTCTTGCAAAGGGTGTTGACCATGCTCCTCCGTGAGGGGATTTCCATCAAAGATTTGGAAACGATTGTGGAAACTTGCTTTGAGTCGGTCAGTGAGAGTGGCTTACCGGTTAAGGATATTGATCAAATCGTGGAGAGGGTTCGAGCTTCTTTGAAGAGAACCATTACCAGAATGTATTGTGAAGACGGCAATATGAAGGTGGTTACGATTGATGCGGCTTTGGAAAGAACTATGGTGAACTCCCTTTCCAGAGGAGAGAACGGAATGTATCTTGCCTTAAATCCGGAGCTCTTGCAGAGTCTGGTTCGGCAGGTTGCGGAAGAATGCAGGAAGTTCAATAATCTTTCCAGCCCTCCGCTCATCTTGACCTCACAGGTTATGCGCATCCATTTTTACCATTTGATAGAGCAGTTTTATCCAAACGTACGAGTGCTCTCCTTTAATGAAGTAGCCAGCAATGTGCAGATCCAGGCCATCGGAAGCCTGCAGCTGGAAGAGGATACGGAAGAAAAAGGCAGCGCTTAGAGAGAATACGGAATAGCTTAAAGTTGAAATCCGGGAAAAGAGGAATCCATCTTGAATGCTTTAAATTATCCAAGTTTAGAAGAAAAATCCAATGAAGAACTCTTCCTTTTGTATAAAGAGAACCATGCACAGGAAGTGAAGCAGGAACTGACCATGCGATATGTTTATATCGTGCGTTCCATCGCGTACCAGATGCGGGAGATGTATCATGATTTTATGCAGACGGATGATATTGTGAATGAGGGTGTCATTGAAATCATGCGCGCCATCGAGCGTTACGATGAGAATCGAGACAATAAGTTTGAAACCTATATTTCTCGTCGTATTCGCGGAATGGTGATTGATATGATGCGGAAAAATGACTGGCTTCCGAGAAACTTTCATAGGGACAGCAGAAGCGTGGAGACAGCCAGCCTGGAATTGAATTCCCGCTTGGGAAGAGCGCCTTCCGACGAAGAACTTGCGGACTATTTGAATATCACCGTGAAGAAGCTGCAAAAGATTCAGCGTATGAGCAATATGGTAAACGTCCTTTCCCTTGACATGACCTATGATGAGGGAAATGAAACTCTGCTGCAGATTCCGTCCAGAGACAGTAGCACTCAGCCGGAATTTAACTTTATGCATAAAGAAAATGTTCGAGCGCTGACTTCCCGCCATAGAGGCCTTGCAAGAGAAAGAAAGGCTTGTGATTTCTCTTTATTATGTGGAGGAACTCAACATGAATCAGATTGCGGAAGTCATGGAAATATCGCAGCCCAGAGTTTCCCAACTCCATAGCATTGCTATCCGAAAACTTCGGAAATATATGGATGAGCATGGAGAGGGGTAGCGTGTTTTCCGTTAGTACCGAAAGCGCCATACGCTTTACTTGGAAAAGGGAACGCGATTCAATCTAAAATAAGTAAAATAAATCCATAAAAGCGTTATAAAAAGCGGAAAAGAGTCCGATAATCAAGAAGCGAGATGCTTGTTCCTGTGGGAAAAAGGGGACAAAAACAGATTTCGTGAAGGGTAGAGGACTCTTTTTTCTATATCCGGAAAAGAAAGGATGAACTATGTATCAAGGCTTTTATGATTTAGCATCGGGCATGATCACCCAAAGAAGAAATCTCAATACCATCAGTAACAATATGGTAAATATTCAGACTGCGGGATATAAAAAAGACACAATGGTAAGTACTACATTTAGAGAAGAAATGATGGTGCGAACCGGAAATTATAACAAGAATCATGCGAAGGATATTGCTATGGCTTCCCGCATTAAATCCGCAGCAAGAACCTATACGGACCACGAACAGGGGTCCTATGAAACGACCGACGGAATTTACGATGTTGCATTGGGGGGAAAAGGATATTTTGCCATTTCTACGCCAAGGGGAACGATGTATACAAGGGGCGGTTCATTTTCTGTCGATGAAAACGGCGTGCTGGAACTTGCGGGAGTTGGAAGAGTGCAGAGCGTGGACGGACAGGATATCGTGCTTCCCAATGATAATTTTGCGATTGATCCCGATGGAAGTATTTATGATCCGCAAAGCACGGGAGAGCAGAGGACGGTATACGGAACGCTGAAGGTTGTGGATTTTGTGGATTATAACGCGATGCATAAAGAAGATAATAACCTTTTCAGCACGACGCAGGCGGAGCTCGACAGGCCTTTGGATACTACGGTAAATTGGAAGATCTTGGAAAAATCCAATGTGAATATGGTCGAAGAGATGACCACTATGATGAGCTCTCAGAGGGCGTTGCAAAGTGCGGCACAGATGCTGAGAATGTATGACAATGTGATGAGTAAGGCAAGCAGTGATGTAGGTCGAATTTAGTAGATAGAGGGAAAATCTTATGAATATGTCATTTTATGTTGGTGCACTTGGCGCCAGTGCCAGTCAGAAAAAGTTGGATGTTATCGGTACTAACCTGGCAAATATCAATACAGACGGATTTAAACCGAAAAATGCCGTATTTTCGGAACTGATTAATTATAATTTGAACGATTCTCCGGAAGCAAGGACAGAGCTGCAGGCAGGTGCCGGTACTGCGGTGGTTCGGACCAATACCGAGCACGGAACAGCAGCGTTTATGAGTACCGGACAGCCAAACGACTATGCAATAGGGATGGATCATGCTTTCTTTAAATTGCAGGATCCAAAGTCCGAGAAATCACGTACACAAGAAATGGTCATTTCCATGCGGGAGAACTTCCTGACGGAAAGTTTTATCTTCTTACCGACTCCGGAAAGCATGTCTTGGATGAAAAAGGAGAAAAGATGCTCGCAGACGCTAGCGGTGTACAGATGCTGGAGGATGCGAAAAAGAGAGGACAGAATAGAGAAAACGAGATATACGAAAACGAAAACAAGGAAGACATCAAAGAAGAAGAGCGACAGAGAGTCGGTGTTTATACATTGACTTATCCCAGTCGATTAGTAAATAAGGGAGACAATGAATTTGCCGTTCGTGCCGGGGATTTCAAAAATGTGGACAAGGTAGTGGAAAATCCAGTGCTGGAAGAGGGGACCCTGGAACGTTCCGGAACGGATATGGCAAAGGAAATGACCCGTCTTATAGAAAGCCAGAGAGCGTTTAGCTATGCACTAAAAATGGTACAGACCTCCGATGAGGTGGAGGGAACTATTAACCAATTGAGAGGATAGAGATCTTATTTTTGATGAGGAAATAGAGAAATGAAGATAAACCGCTATGAAGATCTGAATCTTCAAGAACTGGATGTCATGAAAGAAATAGGAAGCATTGGAACCGGACATGCGGCAACGGCTCTTTCTAAACTACTGCAAAGAGAAGTTCGTATAACGATCCCCCAGGTGCAGATTCTGGATTATAACGATGCGGTAAGGAGAATAGGAAAGGAAGACGAAATCATCGGAGCGACGCTTGTACAGATGAGCGGAGACCTCGATGGACTGATGCTTTTTCTCTACAATAAACGATTTGCGAGAAAAATATTAAAAAAACTATTGGAAACGGAATATAAAGATTTCGATGCCATGGATGAAATGGCGTTTTCCGCTTTAAAGGAAGTGGGAAATATCATCATTTGCTCTTATATCAATGCCTTTTCCCAGCTGGTACATGTGGATTTAAATTTATCCGTGCCCAGCAGTACGGTGAATATGTTGGGAGGAATCCTTACGGTGCCTATGGCAGAGTTCGCGTATGAATCGGATAAGCTGATGTACAGTAATGCGGATTTCCTCATGGATGGCAAAAGTCTTCCCTCCTGGCTTTTGATGCTACCGGATATTCACTCCTTGAATACCATTTTAGAAAAGTTGGGAGTGTAAGATGCAAGCGGATAAGCAATTAAAAGTAGGGATTGGTGATATGAAGCTGACCCGGGGAGAGGGGGTCCTTGTCACATATGCCTTAGGCTCCTGTATCGGACTGGCATTTTTTGATTCGTATATCAAATTGGGTGCTCTTTTACATATTATGTTACCGGAGAGAGCCAATGAAAAGGATCAAAATCTCTTCAAGTATGCAGATACGGGGATTCGAGAAACTTTACGAAAAATGTCCGCTTTCGGAATGGTGAAAAGCCGTACAACCGTACGAATTGCAGGAGGAGCCAAGATGTTTGAAATCAGCGGAAATTCAGGTTTCGGAAATATCGGGCAGAGAAACATAGATAGTGTAAAAAGTTTTGAGAGAAGAAGGAATCAAGATTACGGCGGAAGATACAGGTGCAAATTATGCCAGAACCATGAGTCTGAATACAGAAACCGGAGAAGTCCAAATCAGGACCTACGGTAGAGAAATTGTTCGGATTTAAGGATAGAGGAAAATGAACTGTGGTGGGGGCAGGAGGCAGGTCCCGAGTTTAAGGAAGAACGAAAAAGGGAGAGGTTATACTAAGATGAAAAAGAAGAATGAGAAGGAAGGTATTTTGCTGGAATCCGGAACGAATGAAATTGAAATTATGAAGTTTCGTGTTCTAGGAGAATTCTATGGAATCAATGTGGCTAAGGTGAAGGAAATTATGATGACGGAAAAGATTAAGCCTATGCCGCATTCTCATGCATCGGTAGAAGGCTTCTTTAAACCGAGACAGCAGTTGATTACGGTCATTAACCTGGCAAATTATCTGACAGGAAGTACTCCGGAGCAAGGAGCCAGAGATCTCTTCATTATAACCCATTTTAATAAAATGATGGTGGCATTCCGAGTGGATTCCATTGAAGGAATAAGTCGTATCTCCTGGCAAAGCATTCAAAAGCCGGATAGAACTCTGGCAAATGGTGCGGAGTCTGTTGCTACCGGTATTGCACAATGTGATAACCAGTTGGTTACCATTTTGGACTTTGAAAAAATTGTAGCAGAGATTGCTCCGGCTACCGGCATTAAGCTGGAAGAAATTGAAAAAATGGGAGAAAGAGGAACCATTAACGCACCGGTTGTGGTGGCGGAAGATTCCATTTTGCTACAAAAGATGATTGGTACATCCTTGCAAAAAGCCGGTTTCACGGATGTTCGGGTATATAACAACGGGCAGGAAGCTTGGGAATATATTTCCTCTTTGAAAGATGATCCGGATTTATATAAGAAAATCAATCTGGTGATTACAGATATTGAGATGCCGATGATGGACGGACACAGATTGACGAAGCTGATGAAGGACGATATGCGCTTAAAGCGAATACCTGTGGTTATTTTCTCTTCTTTGATCAATGAGCAAATGCGTGTCAAAGGAAAAGAGGTTGGAGCCGATGAGCAGCTTTCCAAGCCGGAGATAGGGCATTTGGTAGAGATTTTGGATATTCTGATAAAACGTTTTCGTGAATCGGATCACGCAGTACTGGCACATGGAGCATAGGGAAATTGGAGAAATATACTAAAAATAGTTTCATTTTTATAAAATAAAAACAGGGATGGTGAGAAAAAGAAAGTTTTCACCATCCTATTTTTAGATGTTATAGTAATTTTAACTAGAATTTATGAAAATTCCTAGCAAAAATTTTATGTATTGAGTATAATAAGGAGGAAAAGGGATGAAGAATCATAAGGAGAGTGGTACGGCAGTTTTACTGGGGCTTTGCTTTATGGCAAGCCTCCTGTTTCCCGGAAAGGCTTTTGCAGGAAGCAATTTTTCCGGAGATTGGGTAAAAGAAGGTAATAGCTGGTATTTCTTTTTGGGACCGAATGAACCGCTGGAAAACGAATGGCTGGATTACAACGGTGAGACGTATTATATCGGAAGTGGCGGGAAGATGGCTACCGGCAGATTCACAGATCCCGAAGATAAGGCAGAATACTTTTTTGATACAGATGGTAGACTGCTGGAGGACGAGTTTAGTAAGAGTGGAGAACTGTATATCGGAAAAGGTGGTAAGGAACTCCGTTATTTTAACGAATACCGCAGTTTTCTTCGGAAAGAACTGGAGAAACTGAAAGGAAAGGATTTCGGGAAAAAACGGGAAAAGGACAGCGGAGAGAAGAGCTTAAAAGAGAGAGAAGAGGAAAAGATTTATCCGGCTGCCTTTGCACTTTTGGACATCAATGAAGATGGCTATAAGGATATTATCCTTTTGCAAGATAAGGTAGGGGAGGAAACAAAGTTAAGTCCCACTATTTTGTCTGTCATATTGTATCAGGAACAAATAGCTGCACAGAAAGGAAGTAACGGAAAGTCGGAGAGTGAGTCTCTGCCGGTAAAGCAGAGAACCCTTCTTCCCCTTTTGGAAGAAGAGGCAAATGGAGAGTATAGTACGGTGATTCGAAAGAATAAGCTTAGTGGAGAACCGTCGTTTTTGCGTACAAATGGAGCTGAGGACTTTTCCCTCTTTGTGTATAAGAAGGATGAAGGTCTTACGCAACTCTATTCCCTGGTCGCAAAGAGAGACCGGATGGGAAGTGCAGAATACTATTCTTTCTCGGACAAAGTCAGTTTCCAGGATTACCAAAGCGTATTTCTGACCATCCAAAATCAATTTGCAGAGCCTTATTCTCTTAAGGTCTTTAATCTGGATGAAGAGGGATTGACTACCGCTCTTAAGGACTTTAGTAAGGAAGAACTTTCTTTTTATGCATCTCAGGAGTTCAATCAATAGCGATTTGCTTCTTGCGTGCTAGGAGGTTTTACTTTGTCGATTATTATCACTGTATCGAATCAAAAAGGAGGTGTCGGAAAGACGACAACCTCTGCGGCTATATGCGCCGGCTTTGCAGACAGAGGTGCGAAAGTTCTGGGGATTGATTTGGATCCGCAGGGAAACTTGGGCTTCTGTATGGGCTTGGAAGGCGTGAACGGCAGTACGATTTTAGATGCACTACAAGGAAAATTAAAGTTACAGCAGGTGGTTCGCCGTTTGGGTAAGGTGGACATCCTGCCTTCAGACATTTCCCTGTCTGCAACAGGACTGGAGAAACTGGAGCCGGGAAAGAGAGAAACTGCTTTAAAAGAGGCACTTTCCCCCATGATGGACTATTATGATTATATTGTAATTGATACCCCTCCTGCTTTAAATCTTCTGACCATCAATGCCTATGTGGTATCCGACTTTTTGATTATTCCCATGACGACGGATATCCTTTCTTTGGTCGGGCTTTCCCAACTTAGAGAGACAATTGATTCCGTAAAGCGCAGTCTAAACAGCAATTTGAAAGTATTGGGGATTTTGCTGAATAAGTTTGAAAAAGGAACCGCGCTATCCAGAGATGTGGAAGAAATGACGGAGGATTTGGCAAAACAGATTTCCACCAAGGTATTTAAAACGAAGATTCGGCAAGGTGTGGCCATTGCTGAAGCACCTGCGCATGGAGAAGACATTTTTACTTATAATAAATATTCTCCTGCAGTGAAAGACTATTCCCGCTTTGTTGAAGAAATTGCAGAGGAAATGGAGGAGAATGTTCGTATAAGTGAGGTGGTAGGATAATGGACAAGGACAATAAACTCGTAAGATCGAATAAAACTTCGCATGTGATGAATTTACTTACTTCCACACCGGGAGGCAGTGCGGAAGGACTGAAAGCTTTGGAAGAAAGTGCAGTGCTAAGAAATCCGGAAACAGCGCAGAGAAATCCGGAAACAGCGCAGAGAAATCCGGAAACAGCGCAGAGAAATCCGGAAACAGCGCTAAGAAATCCGGAAACAGCGCAGAGAAATCCGGAAACAACGCAGAGAAATCCGGAAACAACGCAGGAAAAGGCGGGACTTGTGCAAGAACCAAGCGAATTAAGCACAGTGGATTTATCTTCACGGCTTATCCATCAAGCGGAATCAAAATTCTCCGCTCTTCGTACGGAAATGCCTTCGGCTAAGGAGGAACTTCATTCAGGAGGAAAGCTATCCATGGATCTCGGGATGCTTTCCGACTTTCATGAGGCTGCGGAAAAACAAGACAAGCAGCAGAACATTTTGATGGAGCGGTTAGCAATTTTAAGACGGCAGTGGATAGCTTTGACAGTCTCGAGACGGAAAAATGGGACTGAATGAGATGAAGGAGAATGAAAAGAAAGAGGATGAACTTAGTTTTAAATCGGAAATCTTTTCTCCATCCTTTAAAAAAGGCAAGGTTACCGTAATCGATGAGTCTTCGGAAAATGATAAGATAACCAATGAAATTCAGGCCAATTTGGAGAAGAATCTTTTGTCTGAATACAATGAACCGGAACCGGAATTTCATATCGTGAACGTCATGGCGGAGATTTTAAAAACCAAGGACGTACCGGGCCTTATGAGACAATATGGAGGATGCACCTGCGACAAGTGTATTGCCGATGTCACGGCCCTCTCTCTTACAAGACTTCCTGCGAAGTATGTGGTTTTGGAAAAAGAGAAAACTTCTCCCATGATTGGCTTTTATCAGAGTAAGTTCCGTTCGGATATTTTTGTTGCCATGCTAAGGGCAACTTTGGATGTAAAAGAACATCCGCATCATGATACGGAAAGAGGCAAAGATACCACGAAATTTGATGAAGGGGAAAGAAAGAGTCTGGGAACCAATGCTTTTAATCTACTGAGAGACGTATAAGAAGAGACAAGTTAAATTAAATATGCAGATGGGAAAAAGAGGGCTACGTGAATCTGTGGCTTCTTTTTTCTTTCATATTCTTTACGCTTTTGCCGATAATGTCATGAGAAGTTAGCAGAAAGAATGTCCCGAAGGGAGTCCGCTTCTTGGGGCTTTTGAAAGGGTATACCGGTAAGAAGTTTTCTTACGTTAAAAGTCTTGCTAAACCGTAAGCGAGGAACACCTACTTTTCTCGTTTAAATCAGGAAACCGTGTCCGGTATAGAGGACCGGCTTTTTAAGAGAGGAAGGATGAAACATGGGAAGTTTAACAATGGGTGCAACCTAGGGAAGCTCCGGAATAGGAAATACCTCTTTACGTGGTTTTGAAGGGATGGCTTCCGGATTGGATAGAGATGCTTTAATTGAACAGATGACCAAAGGGACACGGGCAAAGCTCACTAAAGCAAGACAGGAGAGTACAAGAATAGAATGGAAGCAAGAGGCATTTAGAAGTCTTTCCGATAAGACGCTGGATTTGCAGGATGATTTTCTTTCCTATGCTTCGCGCTATTCCCTGAAGAATTCAGACTTATATTCGACTAATTTAGTGGATACAAGGGGAGATAGTTCTGCTACAAAATTTATCACTGCACGCGGTGCGTCGGAGATGAGTAAAAATCTGAAGATTGCGGCAGTTACCAAGCTTGCGACAGCAGAGTCCGTTGTTTCCGATGTGAAGGGAACGGTTACCGCGATTAAGACGGGAATCTCTCTAAATGCAATGTCGGGAGCAAAAAAAGCGAAAATCAGTAATTTGAAGGGAACCTCTCTTCAATTTGGAAACTATGATACAACAGGTGCTTTCACAGAGAAAACAAGCTTTACTTTTCCTGCATCCTATACGGATGAAAATGGGAAGACTGTAGAAATAGACTATACCGGAGACAAACAGAAGCTCGTTCAGGATTTGAATAAAGCGGCAAAGCAGGCCGGAGTGAAACTGGGCGAACATCAGGATTTGAAATTCAAGTATAACCCCGGAGCAACTCCCGGAAATGATTTTATCAGCATAGAGGGTAGTTCGGAGTATGTCATTAAAACAGAATCTTCGGCTCTGGAAGCCTTGGGATATGAAGCGGGGCATCCGGGAGCAACACCGAGTGGAAGCGGATCGGCCGCTTATGGTTTAGGACTGAATCATTTTAACGCCGGGACGGCAGCGGCTCATAAATTTACGCAGAAATCCTTAAAGGAAACGGATTATTTGGATTACCTTGCGGATAAAAAGATCAGCATAAGCTTTGGAGCAACAAGAAAGGATGTAAGCATCCTTACACAGCAACAGCTTAACCAGATTAAAGCGGCATCGACCGACCCGAGTACAAGACTCAATGCAGTAAAGGCGGCAATGCAGGAAAATATCGATCATGCTTTCGGAAGCGGAAAAATCAAGGTGGATAGAGATGCGGATCACCTTACTTTGAACAGTGTGAACGGAAGAGACACGGTTACTGTCAATGCTTCCGATAAAATCGAAAGAGATAATCTGGGTATTCAGGAAGGAAGCTCCAACCGAGTCTCCGTGTCCAGCTCGATTATGAGTAACTTGGATAAACTGGGACTGGGTTCCTTCAGCGGAAATAAGGCAGGACTGGATGCCGCTCTATCCCATTTTAAAATTAACGGAAAAGAGGTAAAAGGCCTTAGTTCTGATATGACAGTATCGGAGATGCTTAAGAAGATTAATGATGCCGGTGTCGGTGTAAGAGCAAGTTACATGGAAGGATCCGGACGTTTTGTGCTGGTAAGCAGCGAGACTGGAAGCGGAAGAACGATTGATTTAGGGAATACTGCGGATCCGAACAATGTTGCAGCCAAGATTTTTGGAGCAACGGCATCGGGAGGCGGTCAAATTAATCATGGAGAAGATGCGGAGCTCGTTTACAACTATGGAAACGGAATCAATGAAATTGCACATTCTTCTTCCAATACCTTTAATATTGACGGCTTGGAAATCACGGCAAGCGGCAAATTCGGTGTGGAATTTGACTCGAGCGGAAACCCGGTAACAAGACCGGATGGAAGCTATAACTATGATACTTCCAAGACAGTAAGCTTCAGTTCGAAGGCCAATGTTGAAAAAGCTGCTACCAATATGAAGAAATTCATAGAAAAATACAATGAACTGGTGAGCGAAGTCAATAGTGCCGTAAGAACTCGAAGAGAAAAAGGGGTCGATCCACTCACAGAAGAACAAAAGAAGCAGATGAGTGAAACTTCGATTGAAAACTGGGAGAAGAAGGCAAAGCAGGGAGTTCTATACGGAGAAAGCTCTATCAGAAACTATAGTATGTCCTTAAGCTCCGTGATGACGAAGATGATGGGAGACCTGGAGAAGGCGGGACTTAGCTATAGGGACATGGAAGAGGCGGGCATTACCATGTCTTCGGATTACCAGGATGGCGGAAAGTTGGTTTTTGACGAAGAAAAGTTTAAGAAAGCCATGGAAGCACATCCGGAAACAATCGAGAAGATGATGACAGGATACCATGGTTCGAAAGGTTTGGCAAAGATTGTAGAAGAAGCAGTGACACCTTATGCAACTCGCTTCTCCGGAAAAAATGGGGGTTCTTACGGCGAGTTAATTAAGCAAGCCGGCTCCAATAGGATGTCTTATACGAATCTCTCTTCCGTAATGTATCAGAAAATGAAGGAGAATTCGGAAAAAATCGAGAAAATCAAGGCATTACTTAGCACGGAAGAGAATCGTTATATCAAGCAGTTCTCGCAGTTGGAACAGTTAATCAGCAAGATGAATGCGCAGGCCTCCTACCTGAGTGGACTGAATAATTAGTTTCATTTTAACAAGTTGCATGCACTCATAAGGAAGGAAAGAGGATGTGAAAAGAAATGTCACATCCTCTTTTCCTGTGAATGGCGAGTCATGACTTGATAACCGGATAAAGGAAGAAAACAAGGATATCAGACCATTTATTTTGCTGTGCCTCTATAAAATGACTATTTTTGTCCTATAACTCTATTTTTGAGAAAAATCCCTTTATAAAAATCAGATATGTGACGAAATACATTAGGAGATGAAATGAAGGCTAAATCTAAGGAGAATGTCTATCGAATAGAATTATTTCTTTTGTTAGAGTTCATGAAAGAGTTAAGTTCTTTTTTATAATTATTCATTTTCGAAAACGGGAGAATCTATGAACGAGTATCAAAAAAAGTATAAGGAGCAAAGTATTATGCAAATGAGTCAGGGAGAACTTTTGATATTGACATTTGATGAGGCCATCAAATGCTTAAAGCAGGCAGATATTGCCTTGGAAGAGAAAAAATACGATAAATTTGATGAGTTAATGGATAAATGTAATAAAATTATCCATTACTTGCGAAAAACATTGGATATGAACCAGGATATCAGCCGTGACTTGCTGCAATTGTATGACTTTATCAACTTTGATATCGGCTTAGTTAAGGCAGGTAGGGAAAGAAGACGAGAAGAGCTTCCTAAGCTTGCCGATATTTTGAATGATTTAAGAGAGGGATTCTATGGTGCCTCTCAGAAAGTTGCCGATGTTCACATGCCTCAAGAAGCGAAAGTCGTAGGCTAAGATAGACAATTGGCATTTTATATGCTCTTTGAAATAATTCGAAAGGGCTGCTTAGGCAGCCTTTTATGCTATGGGGGATGAATGTATGGACGCGGAAAAACTTGCCAGTCTATATCAGAAAAGATATAATATCATCAATGAATTAAACAGAATGACAGATGAGCTTCTGATCTCTTCAGAGAGACAGGATAATGTAAGTATGAATCTTCTTTTGGACATGAGAGAAGACTGTATTCATACTTTGGAACAGAATGAAATGGAAGTTCGTGAGATGGTGGAAGCAAGCGAACTTGAGGCAAAGATTTACCAAAAAATAACCAGTATAGGGGAAAAGGAAATTTCTTCCTTGCAATATCCGGAACGACAGGTGGCGGAGTTATATCTGAAGGTCGGAGAGGTTTTGGAAGAAGTAAAGAGAAAGAACAAGCTGATTCTCTTTCGGGCAAATCGTTCGAGGGATTATCTCGCTGAAAAAATACTGGCATAAGCAAATTTCGATTTTAAGAGTGCTAAGAAAGGAAAGCAATGAATCGAAGTGTGTACGAAGGCAAGTTTTTGCTGAATATGGTGGGGGGGACTTTACGACAGGATGATTCCTTCCCTGTGATGCGGAATATGAATTGGGCAAGATTATATCGTATTGCGGAGTATCATGAGATCACTTCCGCAGTATATCTTGGAATGCTTTCAGTGGGGGCAAGAGTCCCTGCTCTTTTTGGTGAACGGTTTTTTCAAAGATATCAGGAAGCGGTGCATTACGGTGAAATCTATGAGGCATCGGAAATTGAAATATTAACTATATTTCAGGCGTTCAAAGTACCGGCGGTAATCCTCGAAAGTGCTGCAGTTCGACGTCTTTATCAACTACCGGAAACTGCGGCAAATTCACCACTAAGAGTCTATATTCCGGAAGAAAACTATTACCTTGCAAAAGGTTACCTTGTAGATCTTGGCTATGTGACGGATGAACAGTACAAGGGATTTGGAGAAAGCATGAAAAGAGTTGCCGGATTCCGTGTGGAGATCTATCATACTCTTCCGTACTTGACGAAGACCTATAAAAACTGTATGAAAGGCATTTTGAACAGAGCCTATCCGGACAAGCAAAATCCTGCTTTGAAGGTTCTGTCTTTAGAGAGCAGTTATCTTTTCCGTATGGCTGAAGCATCTTATCATTTTTGTAGTGACAGTCTGCGGGTCAGAGAACTTCTGGATCTCTATCTGTTTTATAAATTATTCAACAAAGATATGAATCGCCGCTTTTTGGATGCAAGAATGAAAGAGTTGAATATCAGTCTTTTGTCACAAACTCTTTTACACATGGCGGATATGTGGTTCAGTAGCCGAAATAATTCTTTGTTTCCCTACCCTAAAGAAGATATCAGTCTCTATGATGACATGGAAAGCCGAATTCTATCGAATGGAATGGTGGGAAGAGATAGTATTTCCGAGGCTATAAAACTTAGAAAAGAAATTCAAAATGTGGAAGACCAGGAAGAACGTGCGGAAAAATGGAAAAAGTGGAAGGATAAGTGGAAAAACTCGCTTTAAAGCCCGGGAAGACAAATCCGATGGCTGTTCCCGGATAAAAACTATATGGCAAGTCTTTATCCCGAGCTGGAGAAATTGATATTCCTGCTCCCGTTCTATTGGATAAGACGAGATATTAAGTTAATCGCAATTATGCTTCGGACAAGAAAGGAAGTAGTTGAGGAACTTCCCGAGATTAAAGACAGAAATGATTCCAGTGAAGTGGAAAAATATAGAAGAATTAGAAATATTTCCGCTGCGGAAGATATCGGATATTTGGATGACCCGTTTAGAACCGATGGTAAAAAGAAAGTATTTTACAAAGGGAAATCCTCTGACGGCATGATGGAAGAAGTCACAGGAGAGACAGAGGAGGAAGCACTTCCTTTGAATAAAGACTATAGCTTCCTGTCGGAAGAATTCAATGAAGAGGAAGAAATGGATGAAGGCAAGGAAACCGACTTAAACCTTTGGGACTTTAAGGCGGCAAACTCAGCTTCCACTTCAAAAAGAAATCTTGAAGAGTTTGCCGGACCCGGCGAGGAGCTACAGCAATCTCCTTCACTGGGCTTACCAAGAGAGTTGGATATGGAATCGGATCCCTTTGCAAATAGTGCGGCAGCTCCGGATGAGTCCGGTGTTTGGGATTCCCTTCCCAAAGATGAGCATTCGGATGAGTCTTCCTCTGCAGTATTTGGGAAACTCAGTAAAGAGGAAGAGAATAAGGCGCTGGGAAAGCTTAGTTCTTTTTTTGATAAGGCGGATGACTCAGGCTTAAGTGAGGAAGAAATTCAGGAAAATATCAAACTGATTGAGGCGCGATACAGACAAATCCTGGAAGGAAGCGGATTGGATGCAGAAGATATAGAATTGGGGGAGAAAACAGAGGGATTTCAAAAACCACAAGAAATAACAGATTCAACTGAAATTACCGATGACCTGATTAAGAGTATTGAAGAAGAGCTGGCAAGGGATGCACAAGGGCTTCACAATGGAGGAACAACAAAAGCCGGCGCAGGAAAAGCCTCTGCAGGGCAAGGCATCCGTGAAGTGGAGTTTAACCTGCCCGGAGGAAATACTTCCGGCGCAGGAAAAGCCTCTGCAGGGCAAGGCATCCGTGAAGTGGAATTTAATCTACCCGGAGGAAATCATCCCGGAGCGGTAAAATCCGGTGTTGGACACGGTGTTCGGGATGTCGAATTTAATCTTCCGGGAGGAAGGCAGTCCGGAGCGAGTAAAAATCATGGTGAACAAACTGTTCGCGAAGTGGGATTTGATTTTCCGGAAGGAAATAGGACTACAGCAGGTAGAACTGCAGCTGGGCAAGGAATCCGTGATGTCGAGTTCAGCTTTCCCGGAGGAAAACAATCCGGTGAAGCCAAAGCAGTAGGGCAAGGCATCCGCGAAGTGGATTTCAATCTTCCGGGAGGAAGACGACTTGAGGCAGAGAAAAATCCACATGGACAGGGAATCCGTGAAGTGGAATTCGGCTTTCCAGGAGGAATCTCGGGTGAAGACAAGCATTCAGAAGGACCGGGTATTCGAAAAGTGGAATTTGCATTTGCCGGAAAGCCAAAGGCGGAATCGGCTAGAGAAAGCTTTAGCAGTGCAAAAGGGAAGAAACCGTGATGGTGGGCGGTAAAAGTATGAAGGTTCATTCCTGGATGTTCCCGAAAGAAAAGCATGAAGAGAAATAGCCTCTCTTTTCAAGGGCAAATATCCTTTGGGAAATGAATTCCGACAGAACTGTTATTTTTAGCACAGTGCAAAAAATTCACCTTGGTAAAGGGTGAATTTTTTATGTGTATGGTAATCCGGATATAGGATAGAGTTTTTTCTGTATTGTGGCTATGCTTTTATACAAATTGGAGGATGTGTTATTATACAAATTCATTTGACATAAGATAAAAAAAAGAGTAGAATAACAAAGCATTTTTGCAATGGAACAGGTGGACTATGCACTTTTATACGTTTTACCGGTTCTGTGATTACTTAAAGCAGGGCCTTAGGCCCGGGCTACATTAAATACTGAAATCAGTCCCTGACTGGACCAGAGTAAGTAGCCTGCACATAGGAGGTTGTTATGAATTCTTACGTAGCAAAGGCTTCTACTATCGAAAGAAAGTGGTTCGTGGTAGATGCAGAGGGGAAGACACTCGGACGTCTTGCATCGGAAGTAGCATCCGTTCTTCGCGGAAAGAGAAAGCCGACTTTCACACCGTTCTTAGACTGCGGTGACTATGTAATCGTAGTGAATGCAGAGAAGATTCAGGTAACAGGAAAGAAGCTTGAGCAGAAGTTGTATCGCACCCATTCTCGTTATGTCGGTTCCATGAAGGAAACTTCTTTAAGAGATATGAGAGCCAACAAGCCTGAGCAGGTTATCGAACTTGCAGTAAAGGGAATGCTTCCCAAGGGACCTTTTAGGGTAGACAGATGTACAAGAAACTTTTTCAGTATGCAGGCCCGGAGCACAAGCACCAGGCACAGCAAACCAGTTGCATTATCAATCTAAGGGGGAATAGAGAATGGCTACAACAGAAACTCACGGCACCGGTAGAAGAAAAAGCTCTGTAGCAAGAGTATATATCATGCCGGGTACAGGTAAGATTACCGTAAATAAGCGCTCCATCGATGAGTATTTCGGTTTGGAGACTTTGAAGACTATCGTTCGTCAGCCCCTCGTGGCTACACAGAACGAAGGCAAGATCGATGTTCTTGTAAACGTATGTGGCGGCGGTACAACAGGACAGGCCGGCGCTATCCGTCACGGTCTTTCTCGTGCACTTTGCGAGATGGACAGCGACTTCAGACCGGTTTTAAAGAGAGCAGGATTCCTTACAAGAGACTCTCGTATGAAGGAGAGAAAGAAGTACGGATTAAAGGCTGCACGTCATGCTCCGCAGTTTAGTAAGAGATAAGAAAAGATATGTATTCTATGGGTTCTCCGCATGTGCGGAGGGCCCTTTCTTTTTATTTCTTTTCGACTGTGTTTTCGTTTCTTATTCTTTTCGCCCTGCGGAACGGCCTGCTGAAAGCAGACCGTTACTCGCTGAGAATATGCCAAAGGACATATTCTCTTTACGCTCGTACAGTTCAGAAAGAGATAAGAAAAGACATATCAAGTATATGGGACTCCTCAAAAAATTGGGGAGTCTTTTCTTATCCCTCTAAACTGCGGAACTGTTCGCCGTAAAGGCTCACAGTTACTCGCTAGCAAGATGCCAAAGGGCATCTTGCTTATCCGCTCGTACAGTTCTCAAAGAGATAAGAAACGGTTTGTATTCTATGGGTTCTCCGCATATGCGGAGGGCTCTTTCTTTTTATTTTTTCGATCATATTTTCGTTTCTTATTCACTTTAGGGCATTGCCTGCTTGAGATATTGACCGAACAGCCGGAAGGCACTACTTCCACGGCAGGGAAAATCCTGTGGGGGGAAGAAATCTTGGAGATTCATAGCGAAGGAGATGTAGGATTAAAAAGAAGGGAGACCATGAAGTATAAAGCAGTGATATTTGATTTGGACGGGGTAATCTGCAGTACAGACCGTTTTCATTATTTTGCTTGGAAAAAAATCGCGGATGAGCTGGGGATTTATTTTGATGAAAATATCAATCAAAGACTAAGAGGGGTAAGCAGAGCCGAGAGCTTTCAGATTATTCTGGAAAAATATGACGGAAAGCTGAGTAGCGAGGAAACGGAACATTATCTTGAACAAAAAAACAAGCTCTACCGTTCTTATCTTGAGGAAATGACGGAAGCTAACTTTCAGGAAGAGGTGAAAAGTACCTTGCTGGAACTTAGGAAAAGAGGATATAAGTTTGCTATCAGCTCTTCCAGCAAAAATGCAAAATTTATCCTTACGCGTTTAGGTGCCATAAACTTATTTGACGCCATTTCAGACGGAAACAATATCACAAAAACCAAGCCGGATCCGGAAGTCTTTTTAAAGGCCGCGGAAATGTTAGGCTTAAATCCCTCAGACTGCATTGTAATGGAGGATGCAGAATCCGGAATTGAAGCAGCAAGGGCGGGAGGAATGAAAAGTATCGCTATAGGAGATGCGATACCGGAGGGGCTTTCCGACTATAAGGTAAAGTGCTTCGGGGAAATTCTGAAAATTGTATAGCAGAAAAATCCGCCTTCTTTTTGGCGGATTTTTCTTTTGGGAAGAATTTGGATTGAAAAGGAGAGTAGTATGCGAACGGATATTTCCGTAAAGCCAATTTTCGAGAAGGTGCAAGGGTGTTCAATGGTAAAATCTAAAGAGGGAGGAGAGAGAAGCCCTGTTTTCTTACAAAGGCTTCCAGTGCATCCTCCTCTATAAGAGCAGGGGCTACACCCTGCTTTCCGATGGAGAGCGCAGCGGCACAGTTGGCAATTTTTGCTGCAGAAAAAACGGAATATCCTTTGGCAAGATAAGCGGTAAAAGCACTGATGAAGGCATCTGAGGCACCTGTTGCATCGATGACCGGAACAGGAATTGCAGGGATTAGATTTTCCATATCTCTGTTCTTAATGTAAATGCCTTCGGCCCCCAAACTAACCATTACGGTTTGCACTCCTTTTCTTAAAAGCTCTTCTGCTGCAAGCTTGTAGTTTTTTGCATGAGGAACAAGTTCCATGATTTCATTGATATTCGGAATCATGAAGTCGATGAGAGGAAAAAGTGCTTCCGGAATAATCGGCCCAGTACTTGGTTTTAGAATAGTACAGATATTCATCTGCTTTGCCATTTCACATGCTGTTTGAATGGTAGCTATGGGAACCTCGGTCTGCAGAAGGCAGAATTTGGCGTTGGAAAACAGCGCCTTTTTTTTATGGATGTCTTCCGAGCTTAAATAGGAATTAGCGCTGACACAATGGTAATCATGCGGATTCACCATCTCTTGTAGAAAAATTTGAGCTTGTCCGGTCTGCGCCCTATCATACTTTTTGACTCCGGAAATATTGATTTTTTCTTTATGCAGATAATTTAAAAGCATTGTAGATTCCATATCGGAGCCAATGGCTGCGATGGGGAGCGGACTCAGCCCGAGTCTCGCCAGCCCAATGCTTTGGTTCAGACACTTTCCGCCGGGGTAGACGAAGGATTTATCTGTAGTTGTCGTTGTACCGCGCTTTGGCAATTCCTTAAAGCTTAAATAATGGTCGGTATTCATGCTCCCGATTACCAGCACTTTGGAAACGGAATCAGCCTTCCTTTTTTGAATTGAAACTTCGGAATGTAACTTAAGTACAGGCAGAAAAGAAGAGGGAAAGTTATTTTGTTTTTCCAGAAGCTCTATTATAACTTTGGCACAATGCTTTGCAAATACTCTTCTGGGAATAATCAATGCGGAGAGCTGTTCTGTCAGGGTATCCGTTTCTTCTGCCAGAGCCAAAAGAGAAAGCTCGGAAGGGATGCTGTAGGCCTGTTGTAAAAAGATAATAAATCTCAATAAGCGCTGCGTAGGAGGACGAAACTAGGGCTGTACACTTGTTTTGTAAGAGATATTTTTTACAGCTTTCCGCTTCTTTAAAAATGAAATCCGTATTTACTTTTAAATTGTAATCTGTCAAACAATTGCTATACCCGACTATGAAATCTTTTTGTATTGCATTTTCTACAGCCAAACAAGCTATCTTATTGTGTCCTTTTTGTAAGAGACTTTGCGTAAGAAAATAGGAAAAAGACTGGTAGTCCGGAGATAATGCTTTTTCTCCCTTTTCGTTCAGAAGTAAAAAAGGAATTTGGACTGCCTTTAATATTTCTTGATTTGCCTCGATATTCAAGGCCTCCCAAAGGACTAAACTGACTCCCCTTGCCTGCAATAGGTTTAACTGTTTCTTTTCTTCTAAATCCGTGTTTTCAGAAGAGGAAATAATGCATTGATAACCTTGATTTTGTAAAATCTCAATTAAGTCTTTCAGCTTGGGTAGGTCGGAAAAATCACGCAGCAGGATTCCCAGAAGAAAATTTTGTGTTTTTTTTCCTGCAATTTGCAGGGGAAGAAATCCTGATGATTTTGCAAGAGAAAGAATTCGTTCTTTGGTCTCGGCACTGATATTTTGATCGTTATGATGGATGATTTTGGAAATGGTGGAGGGGGATACTCCGGCGATGTTTGCAAACTCTTTAACCTTCATAAGAAACTCCCTAATAAATGCACAAATAATTACTTTTTAAAATTGTTGATTCATACAAATATATACAAAAATATTGACCTAGAAAAAGTATATCATATATCATGCAATCAAGGAAATAATTTCGGAAATAAATTCTTGATGAGTGCTGTGCGTTTATTTTTCATTTTTCATTAGGGCTGGGATGAGGTAATAGATGAAACTGATGAATTTTGGGTCCTTGAATCTGGATCGTAAGTATGGGGTGAAGAATTTTGTGGCTCCGGGAGAAACGAAGAGTGCAGACTCCTATTTTGAAAACTTGGGAGGAAAAGGACTGAATCAGTCTATAGCTTGCGCCAGAGCAGAATCCGCTGTTTGGCATGTCGGAGCTGTCGGAAAAGACGGTATCGGGCTTTTAGATTGTTTAAAGGAGGCAGGCGTTGATACTAGCCATATTGCGGTGAAAGACACGGCCTCCGGACATGCCGTTATACAGGTGGATTATGCAGGGCAGAATTGCATCATCATCGTTTCCGGTGCAAACGGAGAAGTGGGGAAGGAACAGATAGAAGAGGCATGCGAAGCCTTGAAGAAGGGATATTGCCTTTTCAGAATGAAATCTCCAATGTGGCATACGGAATGCACAGTAGAGCTTTTGGTGCAAAAAGTGGCTCAACCCTCGCCCTTTAATGAAAAGATTTTAGAAGTGGACCTTCATGATGTGGATTACCTTATAGTAAATGAAGGAGAAGGCTGTGAAATTGTTGGCGGGAAGCTTTCCTCACCGGAGGAAATTCTGATAGCGATCCGAAAGAACTATCCGTGGATCAAGACGGTTTTGACGCTTGGAGAAAAGGGCTGCTACTACATGGGCAGGGAAGAAAAAGTATTTTCAGGATGCCTTTCCTGTTAAGGCGTTGGATACCACAGGCGCAGGGGATACCTTTTGCGGATACTTTCTTTCCGCAATACTTAAGGGATATGAACCTGGAACAGCTTTACGGGAGGCGTCAGCGGCGGCGGCCCTTGCCGTAGGAAAAGAAGGAGCTGCCTGCAGTATTCCGACAAAGAAGATGGTAGAAGAATTTTTGGAAAAGAAAGAGTAGAGAAAAGGCGGTAATTTCATGAGCAATCAGCCGATTCTGGTGATGGAAAATATCACAAAGGTATATGGGAATGGCTTTTGTGGCAATAAAGATGTCAATTTCTCGGTTCAGACCGGAGAAATTCATGCTTTAGTAGGAGAAAACGGAGCCGGTAAGAGCACTTTGATGAAGATTCTTTTTGGTGAAGAAAAAGCCGATTTTGGAAGAACCCTTTTGAGAGGAGAAGAACTGCATTTGTCGAATCCCATGAGTGCGATTCGACAGGGGATAGGGATGGTGCATCAACATTTTATGCTGGCTCCGTCTCTTACTGTTGTGGAAAATATCATCATGGGGATGGAACCCCAAAAATTTGGATTCATAGACAGGGAAGCGGCGAAGAAAGCCTGTCGGGAAGTAGCTGAAAAATACAATTTCCAAATTGACATCAACAAACGAGTTGAGCAACTTTCCGTAGGAATGAAGCAAAAAGTAGAGATATTAAAGGCTTTAATTCGAGGCGCTCAAATTTTGATTTTGGATGAGCCAACAGCCGTTCTGACTCCGCAGGAAACAGAGGAGCTGTTTGCACAATTACAGAAGCTGAAGAGTGACGGCCATACCATTATTTTTATTTCGCACAAATTAAAAGAGGTGAAGCAGCTATGCGATAAAATCACAGTTTTGCGTAGAGGAAGAAGCGTAGGGGAGCATTCTGTCAATGATCTAACCGAGGAAGATATCTCTAGACTCATGGTGGGAAGAGATGTTGTTTTGAAAATCGATAAAATGCCCATTCAGCTTGGAGAGACTGTTTTAAAGTTAAGAAACCTGCATGTTCCGGGAGATTCCGGGAAAAAAGGTCTCCAATCTGTAAGTTTTGATGTTCGAAAAGGGGAAATCTTAGGCGTTGCAGGAATTGAAGGAAATGGCCAGCGTGAACTGGCGGATGCAATCGGCGGTCTCTTGGAATTTCAGTCGGGTGAAATTCTACTGAACAATAAGAGTATTAAAGGAAAGACCATCAGGGAGATTCGAGAACACGGCATATCCCACGTTCCGGAGGATAGAATGATCTTCGGCGTTTCGCAGGAAAACTCTGTTATGGAAAACCTGATTTCGGATCGCTTTTATAAAAAAGACTATAATCGCTTTGGTCTTCTGAATTTTAAAAAGATTAAAAAGATGGTAGCGGAGCTGATTAAGACTTACCTTATCAAGTGTGATGACGGTGAGCAGCAGGTAAGAATGCTTTCCGGCGGAAATATCCAAAAGGTGGTTGTGGCAAGGGGAGTGTTCTCAAGATCCGCAGATGGTTGTATTTAATCAACCAACACGTGGCATAGACGTAGGAGCCATTGAATTTGTTCATAAACGAATTTTGCAATTACGGGATAGCGGAACTGCGGTTTTGTTGATATCCGCCGACTTAAATGAGATTTTGGAGCTTTCGGACAGCTTAATTGTACTTTGTGAAGGTAAAATAGCGGCTTATTTCAAGGATACCAAGGATATGACGGAAACAGAGCTTGGAGAGTATATGTTAGGAATTAAAAAGATGACAGAGGATGAAATCGGAGGTGCCGTTCATGAATAAGAAAGGGCAATCGGCTAAAAGTATAGAGGCGCAATATAATATTTTGCGTGTGGCGATTGCCATTCTCATCTCCCTTCTTTTGGCCTTCGTTCTGATTGCGCTTGTTGGAGGGAATCCTTTGGATGCTCTAAAACAGTTTATTTTGGAACCGATCAGTTCGAGAAGAAATTTTGGAAACGTTATCGAATTGGCCATTCCGCTAACCTTTGCCGGACTCGCGGTTTGTGTCATGTTTCAATGCAATCAATTTAATATGGGTGTGGAGGGAGCCTTCTTCTTCGGAGGACTGACAGCAGGATATTTAGCAGCAAAGCTGTCCCTGCCTCTTCCGCTTCATTTACTTCTTGCAATCTCATGTGGAGCAATATCCGGTATGCTGATTTGTGTCATTCCGGCTGTTATGAAAGTGAAATGGAATGCAAATGAGGTCGTTTCTTCTTTGATGCTGAATTATGTGGTTCTCTACTTGGGAAATTTCGTATTGCAGTACATCATGTTGGATCCGACTGCGGGATATCCCGCGTCAAGTCAATTTGCTTCCTCGGCGAAGCTTCCTTTATTGGTCAGTAAGACGAGAATTCATGCCGGGCTCTTTCTTGCTTTAATCTTGATTGTGCTTATCTATATTTTTGTTTATAAAACAAAATGGGGATACAGCATAAGGATGGTGGGAAAGAATGAGAATTTTGCCCGCTATTCCGGCATTGGAGTAGGAGGAACCATTCTTTTGTCGCAACTTGTGGGAGGCGCGCTGGCCGGTGCAGGAGGAGCAACGGAGGTGCTGGGAATGTATACCAGATTTTCTTGGGTTCGCCTTCCGGGATATGGATTTGACGGAATCATTATTGCCATTCTTGCCGGTAATAATCCGATTTTTGTACCGCTTGCAGCAGTGTTTCTGTCTTACTTGAGAATCGGAGCGGATATTATGTCGAGAAGAACCGATATCGCACTGAATTCGCTTTTGTTCAACTCTTTCAAATTTTACTGGTTGGAGCAAAATTATTCTTGGAAAAATACAAGCATAAGAAGATTGTGGAGAATTCCGCTTTACTGAATAAGGAGGAGGGTTAACGTGGATTCGTTATTTTCGGCAATTTTTTCTGCGGATTTTATATCTTCCGTATTGCGGCTTTCAACTCCTATACTTTTTGCCGGATTAGCCGCTCTGATTACGGATAAGGCCGGAGTTATTAATATAGGCTTGGAAGGAATCATGCTTTCGGCAGCACTAGCCGGAGTAGTGGGAAGAGCATTTGGAGGAAATGCTTTTGTCGGACTTTTGCTTGCCCTTGTTGTGGGAGTGGCGATTGGACTTCTGATGGCCTATTTTGCGATAGGCTTAAAAACGGATATTGTCTTGACGGGCATTGCACTAAATCTTATGGCTTCGGGCGGTACGGTTTTTCTTCTCTATGTCATCACAAAAGATAAGGGAATGTCTACCTCTCTGAAAAGCTTTACCATGCCGGTCATTCAGCTTCCGCTTATCAAGAGTATCCCGGTTCTAGGGGATATTCTGTCCGGACATAATTTGCTGACCTATTTAGCGTTCCTGTTTACGGTCCTTGTCTGGATTTTACTGTATCGGACACCGCTGGGCTTAAGAATTCGTGTTGTCGGAGAAAATATTTCCGCTGCGGAAAGCGTTGGAATTCCGGTAAAGAAAGTCCAATTTACTGCACTTACCATAAGTGGTGTACTTGCCTCCATGGGGGGCGCTTACATGTCGATGGGCTATATGGATAAGTTTGCGAGAGATATGACTGCGGGAAGAGGATTTATTGCTCTGGCGGCAGAGGCACTGGGAAGGGCAACTCCTCTCGGGACGCTGATTGCATCTTTATTTTTTGGGATGGTGGATGCATTGAGCAGTAACCTGCAAATTCTAAATGTTCCGGTTCAATTTGTCATAGCTGTACAAGTGTGTGGCGTATAATCGTGGGACTTGTTATCTACTCGGCAATTAAAGCGATAAAACCAACTAGATAAGGAGAAAAAAAGATGAAAAGAAAACTGGTATTGGCAGCGTTGGCATTAGGAACAAGTAGCGTATTGGCTTCTTGCGGTGGAGCTGCAAAGACAGAGACCGCAAAGGCGGAAGGTACAGAAAGCGTTGCGGTAGAGGAGAAGAAGACGGAGGAAAATACGGCAGAAAACAAGCCCAATGTAGCTATTCTCTTAAAATGGTACATTGGGTGACAAAAGCCTTCTATGATTCTGCGGCAAATGGCGCCAAGATGATGCAGGAAGAATTGGGCTTAAACGTTAAGACAGTAGAGATGACTTACGATGAAACAAAGTGGATGCCAACTTTGATTGATTTCTCGGAAGACAAGGATACGGATATTATCATCGTCGGAACATGGCAGATGAATGAAAAACTGCAAGAAGTTGCACCGCAGTATCCGGATAAAAAGTATATTATTTTTGACTCTGCTGTAGATTATACGAAGGACGGTATGGAAAACGTATATTCCGTGGAATACAAGCAGAATGAGTGTTCTTTCCTTGCGGGAGCCGCTGCAGCAATGAGCACAAAGACCGGTACACTGGGCTTTGTCGGAGGAATGGAAAAATTATGTCGCAAATGACTTCCTGTTGGATATGTACAGGGAGCAAAAATACATAAAGGAGATATTAAAATCAATATCGGATATGTTGGAAACTTTAATGATACTGCAAAGGCAAAGGAGCTCACTCTGGCTCAAATCAATCAAAATGCCGATATCGTGTATCAGGTGGCATCGACAGCGGGCTTGGGCGTTATTGACGGTGTAACGGAAAAGGATAAGCTGGCTATCGGTGTGGACAGTGATCAGGCGGAAGCCTTTATGGAGACGGATAAGGAGAAGGCGGAGCACATCCTTACTTCCGCATTAAAGAGAGTTGACTTGTCTTTATTCAGAGCAGTTAAGCTCGAAACGGAAGGAGAATTAGCATGGGGAACCAGAGAAGTACTGGGCATCAAGGAAGGTGCGGTCGGTATTGCACAGAACAGCATTTATGATTCTCTTGCCTCTGATGAAACAAAGAAAACAGTTTCTGAACTGGAAGAGAAGATTAATTCCGGAGAGATTGAAGTGGATACCGCTTTTGGGAAGAGTACAGATGAAATCCAGAAGATTAAGGACTCCGTAAGACCGTAAACCCTTGGGATTTTGAAAAAGATGTAGATTAGATTGCTGAGATTTATGAAGGGAGAACAGAATTTCTTCCTCATAAATCTTGGCAATCCCTTTATATAGGATCAGGAAAGCGTATGAAAAAAATACCTGTAATAGTAGATTGTGATCCAGGACATGATGATGCCATTGCCCTGATTTTTGGCTTAGTATCGGAAAAACTGGATGTTCTAGGGGTCACGACCGTAGGCGGGAATCAGACAATAGAAAAAACTTCAAAGAATGCACTTAAAGTATTGGAATTTATCAGTAAAAAAATTCCGGTAGCCAAAGGAGCGGATGTTCCCATTCGGAGAGAATTGGAGATTGCTCCGGAGGTTCACGGGGAGACCGGACTGGATGGGCCGGTCTTGCCGGATGCGAAAACTTCGGCAATAGAGGGGACGGCAGTCGATTTTATTGCAAAATGTATTATGGAAAATGAGGAAAAGCTTACTCTGATTGCAACGGGACCACTTACGAACATTGCTATATTTTTACTGTCCTATCCGCAATTGGCAGAAAAAATAGAACAAATTAGTCTTATGGGGGGAGCGGCTATAGGAGGAAATTGGTCTGCAGCTGCGGAGTTCAATATTCTGGTAGATCCCGAAGCGGCAAGCATCGTTTTCCAATCCGGTATTCCGATTACGATGGCCGGTCTGGATGTTACGCATAAAGCCAGAATATCTAGAGAGGATATCGAGAAAATCCGTTCTCAGGGAGGCAGGGTAGCTTGCTTTGTGGCGGATTTACTGGATTATTTTTCAAAGTTTCATGCAGAGCAGTGCGGTTGGGACTTTGCCCCTCTTCATGACCCCTGTGCGGTTTTATATGAAACGTCTCCGGAATTATTTTCTTATAAGGACTGCTATGTTGAAATTGATTTGGAAGGAGAACACACACTGGGATGCACGGTATCTGACTTAAATGGTCTTACGAATAAGCCTGTGAACGCTCGTGTTCTTTTGGATATAGACCGGGAAAAAATGATAGAGCTGCTTGTTGAAGCGGTTAATCAGTATGATAAGGGAGGGGAATAATGGGAAAAATCCCAATTGTGATTGATACGGATCCGGGAATTGATGATTTTTTTGCTCTTATGCTGGCCGGATCTGCAGAGATATTCGATATTCGAGCAATCCAAACCGTAGCAGGGAATCAAGTTATCGAAAAGGTAACGGATAATACTCTCAGAATATGTCAAATGCTGGATATTCGTACGCGATTATCCAAGGGTGCGGAGAAACCGATTCTCGGAGAGCAAATCACTGCAGGATATATTCATGGCAGTAATGGACTTGGAGATTTGCAACTGGAAAAGGGTGATTTTGTACTTGAAAATCTTTCCGCTTGGGACCTCATGTATGAGGAGGCAAGAAATGCTGGAGGCAATTTGAAAATCATAGCTCTGGGCCCTCTTACCAATATTGCGATAGCTCTTTTGAAGTATCCGGATATTAAGAATTTCATCAATGAAATTATACTCATGGGAGGAAGCACCGGATTAGGCAATGTCAGTGTCTATGGAGAGTTTAATATTGTGGCCGATCCTATAGCAGCAGACATTGTATTTAAATCCGGAATTCCTCTTACGATGGTGGGCTTGAATGTGACGCACCAAACAATTCTAAGTGAGAAGGAAATCGAGGAATTACTATCTATTCCCTGTAAATTTCAAAAAGAGATCACTCATCTTTTACGCTTTGCACAGAAGACGGAAAAGGAGTATGGATTTAACGGTGTAATCCTGCATGATCCCTTGACTGTTGCTTATGCTTTGGATCCTACGGTTCTTAGCCTTAAATCGTGTCCGGTTTTCATCGAAACCCGTAGTGGCTTAAACAGGGGCAGGACTGTAGTGGATTTGGATCCGTGGAGAAAGGACGCTTTAAAGCAAGTAAATGTTGCAGTGGAAGTGGATAAAGCAAAATTTTTGGAAATGCTAAAAAATATGCTTAGATATTGGACTTGATTCTGGCTTGCGAATAGGGATGGAATTGGAAAAAAGGGGGATGTATGAAAAGAGCATATGAATATGACAGAGAACTGATTGATGCAGCATCCCCAAGATTTTATCGGAGGAAGAACAAACCTGGGAAAATGCCTTTACTGCAGATGACAGACTTTGGGAAGCGGTTAAGCTTTTATGGGGAAGTCATGTTCCGGGATCCTATGCGCCTGAGAGAGTTCTATTGGCGGGAATACAGTCAATGTACAATATGGGCTACGATGTGACAGAGGCAGAAGCGCTCTTACCCAAAGCCCTTGAATACAGAGAGAAGGAGGACAAGGTTAAGCTGACAAAGCTTACAGCTGAAGTTTTCCATTTACTGAATGAAGCAAAAAAAATTGAAGGCCACAGATATCATGATTTTTCTTGTTATGACAGTTTTGAGAAAATACTTGTGGATTCCAACTTTCCGGAATATGCGGAAAAACCGGATGTTCACTCTGCTGATTTTTTTGACAAAATCTATTTCGGATGGAAGACACAAGTGGTTGGAGCTTCGTTCGGCACAGCGCTGGAAGGCTATACCACGGAAAATCTGAGAAAAACCTTTGGTGAGGTACGGGAATACATAAGAAAACCCAGTACCTATAATGATGATATCACTTATGAAATTGCGTTTTTGGAAGCATTTCGGGAGAAAGGTTATGATCTATCTTCTTCGGATATTGCCTTGGAGTGGGTTGGGAGAATCCCCAGCGGCTGGTCTGCAGAGGATATCGCATTAAAGAATCTCATGCTCGGTATATTCCCACCGGAGAGCGGATATCGCTCCAATCCATTTCGGGAGTGGATAGGAGCACAGATGAGGGGTGTGGTTTGTGGAATGATTGCCCCTGCAAACCCTGTTCTCGCTGCGGAACTCGCCTTTAAGGATGGTGTTATTTCACATCACAACAACGGTGTAGTAGGAGAGATTTTCAATGCGGTTTTAGCTTCCATGGCCTTTGTGGAGAAAGACATGAGAACCTTGGTGCTTAAGGCGATAGACTGCATGCCTAAGAACAGTGAGTATAAAGAAATCTTGGATTTCACCTTGCAGATCTGTAAGGAAACGGACAACTATGATAAGGCTTGGAAAAAAGCGGAGCTTCGCTTCAAAGAATACAACTGGATTCATGCCTATCCGAATGCAGCGATAGAGGTGATTGCTCTGTATTATTGCCAGAATGATTTTGACTCCTGCCTCAGTATGATTGGAAATGATGGGGAAGATGGGATTGTAATGCGGCGCAGGTAGCCACACTTTTTGGAATCGCGTATGGAAATTGCATTGGACAGAAATGGCTGGATCCCCTTCCGGAAGACATTAAAACTTATGTGAGAGGATATGAGGATACAACATATCGGGCATTAACGGATTTGGTCGTTTCTTCTATGCAAAAATATTGGAAAAGTTAGGGAAATAGTACTCTATAAGGGGGATATTTCTGTTCCCTGCCTTAGCTTTTAAGATAAAATTATTTGTGAATTTTTTAGCTCGGATTCGCTTATGCATCCGAGCTTTTTTAGTAAAAATAACAAGCAAGAAAAATCATAGCAGTGATATAAACCATGGATAATAAGGAAATCAATTAGGATATAATTGTATCTAGGTGATGTGGACTTATAGTTCTCGTATCAACATCCCCTTTTAAACAAACTCAATCTTTTTTCATAAGGAGCCATTCTGCAATATCGATTACTTGAATACCTTCGATATCATATTGCGGATTCCCTGTTCTTGCCAGTACTACCTTAGGATAGGCATCTTAATTCGCTTTTCTAAAGGGCCAGCTCCCTATCCAATGTTTTGTTTTCTGTTATATTATCTGAGACCTGAATATAGATTTTTTCACTTCTTTTCATGGCGACAAAGTCTATTTCCTTTTTATAGAGAGCACCGGCATAAATATCATAGCCTGAACGGAGTAGTTCTATTGCTACTATATTTTCTAAGGTTCTGCCATAATCCATATTTCTTTTACCCAGAAAGGCATAACGAAAAGAATGGTCACTTAGATAGTATTTGTCATAAGAAGAAAGATATTTTTCCCTCGAATATCATATTTTTCTCACTTTATAAAAAGGCATATGCTGTTGCATAAGTATTTCATATAGGAGCCGATAGTGGCATTGGAAGAACTAATATCGGATTTTTGAAACGGCAGTGCTTATACTTCTGGTGGACGATATATTTGAAATATTATCCATCAAAAAGTCTGACACACGTTCAATCAGAATGGTTTTTCTGATTTTGAATTTTTGGACAATATCTCTTAAAATGAGGGTATTATAGACATCCTTCAGATAATTCAATTTAAGATTTTCGTCTTTATAAACATAGGAACCGGCCATACCTCCTTCAACTAGATATTGATTTAATGCGCTGTCGTCTGTGATCCTCGTAATAAGTACAAAATTCCTTAAATGAAAAAGGATATACTTCTATTCGGAAGGTTCTACCTGTAAAAAGGGTTGCCAAATCGCTGCTTAATAAGAATGCATTTGAATCGGTAATATAGATATCGTATTTTCTTCACTATGAAAAACTGATGATAGCTTTTTCAAATCCTCGACACATCTGCACTTCATCGATTAAAAAGAATATTCTCTTTCCGGAACATAATGATCTTTTACATAGTTGTTGAGTGCATGGTATTCCAGCAAAGTTTCATACTCGGTAAGAATAAGATTGATGTGAATAATATTTGCTTCCGGATGATGAATATAATGGTGAAAGGACTCCATAAGCTTAGACTTTCCGCTTCTTCGGACACCCATATCACTTTTATATCCGGAGTCCCATAAACTTTTATCAGTTTTTCAAGATAAGATGTTCTTTTTCAATAAGCTTCATAGATTTTTACCTCACTGAAAGATAGATGATAGGTCTATTAAACAAAAACAAATATTTTTCATTTTGTTTAATAGATCTATAGTTGGGGGATTTTTAAACAGGATATCACACGCTCTACACATGCATACTCACGTTAAGTATAAAACATACGAGCGAATATCGTGATTTTTGCCTTAAAAACTGTCACGTTATATCGAATAAAAATCTTCTTTTTCTTCATATATAAAGTATAATGTTCATATTGACTACATGGAAGATGCTTATATCTGGAAAAAACAAGAGGAGGATGCCCGGATGATTCAACGAGAAAGATACATAGATAAGATAAAGCCGTTTATCGGAAAGGATATTATCAAAGTTCTGACCGGGATTCGCCGGTCGGGGAAGTCTGTCATGCTTCGGCTTATTCAAGAAGAAATTCGAAGTCAAGGAATCGCCGATACGCAGTTTATCAGCTTCAATTTTGAGTCTTTGGAAAATGCCGAGTTTTGCACAGCAACTTCTTTGTACCAAGAACTGAAAAAAAGGATTTCATCTGTCCAAGGAAAGGTTTATTTGTTTTTTGATGAAATTCAAGAAGTGGAGCAGTGGGAAAAATGTATTAATTCTGTCCGCGTTGATTTTGATTGTGATATCTATATCACAGGTTCCAATGCAAAGCTTCTTTCCGGAGAGCTGGCAACATATCTTGGCGGACGCTATGTAGAGTTTGTGGTTTTCCCATTTTCCTTCGAAGAATATCTGGAATCTATAAAACAGGAAAAGGAAGAGGTTTCCGTTACAGAAGAATTCAAGAATTATCTGGAAATGGGAGGATGCCTTTTCCTGAGTGAATCTGCGCTATGATAAAGATGCTTCTATGCAATATCTTAGAGATATATATAATTCCGTGCTTTTAAAGGATGTGGTTCAGCGTAACAACATTCGAGATGTAGAACTATTGAGAGAATGATTTTATATCTTTTAGATAATGTGGGACATAGCTTCAGTGCAAGAAGCATATCCAATTATTTAAAGCAGGAAAATCGGAAAGTTTCTGCTGAAACCATTTTGAATTATATCAAGGCATGCTGTGATGCTTATCTTTTATACAACTTAGGAGGGAAGATCTTCAGGGAAGAAAAATCTTAGTGATAAATGAAAGTATTATTCGCAGATCACGGACTTCGGGAATCCATTCTGGGGACGAATGCAAGAAATATTGATCAGATTCTTGAAAATATTGTCTGCATGGAATTGCTGAGACGAGGCTATACAGTGACAATTGGAAAAAACGGGGAGAAAGAAATTGATTTTGTAGCCCAAAAAAATAAAGACAAGCTATACATTCAAGTGGCTTATCTCCTTGCCGGATCCGGTACCATAGAGCGAGAATTTGGCATCTATGACTCGATTCGGGATCATTACCCTAAGTACGTCCTTTCTTTGGATGAATTTGATATGAGCCGTGACGGTATAAAACATCTAAATATACGGGATTTTTCTCCTTCGTGAAGAGTTTTGACAGGTTTGGAAAGAAAAGGGAACTTTAGTCTATTGAACAAAAATAAATATTTTTCATTTTTGTTTAATAGACCAAAAGTGAATATTTCCCCTTTTTCAAAACCCTCTTTTTATGGCATAATATCTTAGCAAAGTTAAATTATGGTCGTTATGTCAGAGTATTAAGAGAAAGGGAGATTTTATGAAAAAACCTGTAATCGGTATTTCCACAAGTGTAATTGTGGATCAGGGGGGCGGATTCCCCGGATATGAGAGGATTTATGTTAACAAGATTATGTTTCTTCTGTGATTGCAGCAGGAGGAGTTCCGATTATGATTCCGATGGATGATACGGAAGAAAACTTGAGACAGACTTTGGACTTATTGGACGGAATCATTTTTTCCGGGGGACATGATATCGCCCCGATTCGTTGTCAGGAGGAGCCTCATCAGAAATTGCAGGAGATTTGTCCGGAGAGAGATGAGTTTGACTTTTTGCTCTATCGCCTCGCAAAGGAGCGGAAGCTTCTGATTTTAAGGGAATTTGTCGTGATTTTCAGCTATGAATGTTTCGAGGGAGGAAGTTTTATCAGGATCTTTCTGAAAGATACGAAAGCTTTGGGCACTCCTGTGGACATGGCCCGAGTATTCCGACTCATACGGCAAAAGTTGAGGCAGGTAGTAAGTTCCACGATATTCTCGGAAAAGAGGAGATTCGCGTAAACAGCTTCCATCATCAGGCGGTAAAGTCCGTTTCGGAAAATGTAGCGATATCGGGAAGAGCTTTGGATGGTGTGGTAGAGGCGATTGAATTAAAGGATTATCCTTTTGGAGTAGGCGTTCAGTTCCACCCGGAAATGTTACAGGCGAAGGAAGAGGATATGAAGAAGATTTTTGCGGCTTTTGCTAAGTGCTGCAAAGGAGTATCAGGGAAGAAGTAAAGGGGAATCAAATGAGTAAAACAGAAAAATTGGGATTTTTGGTCTATCGTACTCTAACAATTAACTCCATCATTGGAACCGGAATATTCCTTTCTCCGGGTTCGGTAGTGAAGCAGGTGGGATCTTTCGCACCTGTAGCTTATCTTTGTGCAGCCGCCTTTGCGGCAGTTCTTGCTTTGAGTTTTGCTTCCGCATCCCGTTATGTGGTAAAGAGCGGTGCGGCATACGCCTACGTGGGTGCTGCTTTCGGGGAAAATGCCGGTCTGTATATCGGAATTACCCGTTTCGTTTCCGCAAGTATTGCTTGGGGCGTTATGGCGACCGGTGTGGTTAAGACGGTTTTGCAAATATTGGGAATGGATACGGCGAACTTCCAATTGGTAACTGCGGGCTTCCTTTGCCTTATGTTTATTTTGTTTATCATCAATCTTTTTGGCTTAAAGGTACTTGCATGGGTATCCAATATTCCACTTTGGGAAAGGTTCTTGCTTTGGCTCTGACCATCCTTGCGGGACTTTTTCTTTCCTCTTACAGCAAAAAGTCTGCGGCAGATCTTTCTCTTATTGTTCCCGGTAACAGTAGCGGAACAGGTACTCGGCAATCAGCACGAAGTCCTTTGTTACTGCGATTATTGCAGCCTTCTATGCGTTTACAGGTTTTGAAGGAGTAGCCAGCGGTTCTTCCGACATGGAAAGTCCGGAGAAGAATCTTCCGAAGGCGCTTCCTTTATCCATTTTCCTGATTGCGGTAATCTATCTCGGTATCGTGTTTGTTTCGATGCGGCTGAATCCCATGGCACTTCTCGAATCCAAGAATGTAGTGGTTTTAGCCGATGTTTTTAATAGTCCGATTTTACAGAATACTATCAGTTCTGGGCGCTTTTGTTTCCATGTTCGGAATCAATATTGCAGCTTCTTTCCATACGCCGAGACTCTTGGAAGCTATGGCGAAGGACGGACAGGTAAATGAATTGTTTGCAAAGAGAACGAAGGGAGGCTTCCCTTATCCGTCCTTTATCTTCAGTACGGTCTTTGCGATTATGATTCCGATGGCCTTCCACTATGATATGAAGGGCATCATGATTATCAGCTCTATTGCCCGTTTCGTACAGTTCCTTTTGGTTCCCCTTGCCGTGATGTACTTCTTCTATGGAAAACAAAAGGGAGAAATCATCGAAAAGCCGATTAAGAATTTTATTCTGGATGTTCCGGTTTCCGTACTTGCCATTGCTCTTACGATTTTCCTTCTCAGCCAATTTAACTGGGTCGGACAGTTCAGTATTGCAAAGGACGGTGTGGTAGAGCCGAACATCTATGCTATCGTTGCCATGATTTTCGGATACATCCTCTTCCCGATAATTGCGTTTGCTTTAAGAGGGAAGAAGAATTGAGTTCAAAAATTCATAAACAGATGCTTAAAGCAATAGAACTTGCACAATAAGTCCATGTCCTAAGAATAAAGGTGCTTCAAATATTCTCCGGTTTCCCGATTGTAGAGAAGCTCTTCCTTCATACTGCGGTACTGGAGTGGACTCATACCTATTTTCTTTTCGGAAAAATCTTGGAGAAAACTCAGAGGATCATGGTAGCCGACCTGAAAAAGCGACTTCCGCTACGGAACGCTTTGTCCTCCGAAGCATCGATTTGGCATTTTGCATACGGACATAAAGTAGATATTCTTTGGGAGAATACCCCGTATCCATCTTAAAGCTGTTAAAAAGATGGGCACGGTGTACTCCCATTTTTTCTGCAAGAAACTGAATGCTGAGATCCTCACCGTAGTGCTCGTCGATGTATTCACGCACATCATGACTCAAACTTCGTAATTTCTTTGTTTGCTTTAGACCCTTTTACCTCATCACTTTCTTTTATCTCGGATAAGATTGGCAAAGAAAAGATGAAGATAAGCTACACGCGAGAGCTGATGCTCTAAGCTGAATTCTTTTTTATCTAAAATCTTATTAATGTATTGGAGAAGATCTTGCACATTGTGCACGATGCGAACGGGCTTTGCGGGACTAAAGCCGGCATCGGACAAGAAGGAATCTGCATCGATTCCTCTACATGCCAGCCAGAAGTAAGACCAAGGATCCTTTAGATCGGCTTCATACCAAGCAAGGGTATGAGGGTAGAGAAGAAATGCATTTCCGCAGAAAGTTGGTAGAGTTCACCGTTCACACAAAGTGTTCCCGATCCGGAATAGACAATATGAATTAGGTACACATCCCTTTTGTTCGGGCCATACTTATGCCCGGGATGGCAGCGTTCTTTTCCGCAATACATAAGCTGCAAGTCCGAAGCCTTGCATTCTGCATCCTGAAAATTAATATATTGTTTTTCACCCTCTAAGAAGGGAACATCTCCGGAGAGAGAATTTTCTCTTGTTTTTCTCATTTTTCTTTAGACTGCTCCATGATGTGTTTTCGACATTGTGCATAATAGCTTTTTAAAAATACGAGGAACCAATACTTTCGGCACCACTCGTTGAATACGCTTGTTTTTATCCAAGATAGAAAACAAATTCAGCTTCTTGTTTACTTATATTGCTTTAATGAGGAAAAGTAAAGATGCAAAATCTCCACCCTTCCTGCTTAAATCTTCTCTGGCAATGGGAATACCGATTTCCATAAGCTCTGCTCCGTAAGCTTCATACGATAATTCTTTGTCTTTCAGATTATAGCCTGCATGGAGGACAGTGGCTTCTTTCTCTCCAAAGATGGATTTAAATTGGAGCTAATCCGGTATAGTTTATTTTTCCTCCAACCTTTTTAGTTTAAAGCGAATCCAGGAGGCATTTACAAAGTTCAGCTTTTGGAAATACATGGCAATGGCTTCGGTTTTGTCGGGGGATACAACAGAGAATCCGCATTCATTTCCTTCAAAGGGAGAAAGTAGCCTGTAAAAATCTCCCTCAATCTGTATGAGTCTTCTGTGCTCCTTCATAAAGGCAATTTCTCTCTTTACCTCTTCGATTTCTGAGGAGGAGAGGAGGTTTAAGTCAAGTTCATAGCCAAAGGTTCCGAAATAAGCCATATTGGCACGTGTTTCCAGCGGAGTATTCCGGTAAAGCTGTTGATTGGGTACAGCGGATACATGTGCTCCGATGCTTACAATGGGATAAGCGATGGAGCTGCCATACTGAATTTTAGCTCTTTCTGCCGCGTCACTGTCGTCAGAACACCAGGCTTGCGGAGCGTAATAGAGTAAGGCGGCATCAAAGCGTGCACCGCCACTCGCGCAGGATTCAAAGAGGATATCCGGAAATTCCGTAGTCAAGCGATGGTATAGATCGTATACACCAAGGATATAACGATGCATCATTTCTCCCTGTCTTTCCGGCAGAAGAGTAGCAGAGTAAGGCTCCGACATATAACGGTTCATATCCCACTTGATATAGGAAATTTTTGATTCGCGCAGAATTTTAGCCACTTTTTCATAGATATAGTCCACGACTTCTGTTCTGGAATAGTCCAGAACATGCTGGTGTCTTGCGTGAGAGGGGAAACGCCCCGGTGCATTGATTATCCAGTCGGGATGCGCACGGTATAAATCGGAATCCATATTGATCATTTCCAACTCAAACCAAAGACCGAAATCTAAGCCCATGGCCACAACTTTTTCCGATAATCCCTTTATTCCGCCCGGAAGCTTTTCTAGGTTAGCATCCCAATCGCCAAGTCCTCTATAATCATCATTTCTCTTTCCAAACCATCCGTCATCCAGAACGAAGAGTTCGGCTCCAACTTCTTTAGCTTTTTTAGCAATCTGCAGAATTTTTTCTTCGTTAAAATCAAAGAAGGTAGCTTCCCAGTTGTTCAGGAGAATGGGACGTTCTCGGTTTTTCCATTTGCTGCTCATTAAGCGATTCTTCATAAAACGATGATATGCTTGACTGAGCCCGTTTAAGCCCTTGTCGCTGAATGCCAGAATGACTTCCGGGCTTTGGAAAGATTCTCCTTCACATAGGCAGTAGGAGAAATGCTCCGGATTCACACCGAGCATAACCCTGCTCATCTCAAAGGTGGAAACTTCTACCTGAGAGAGGAAATTACCGCTGTAAACCAGATTGAATCCATATACTTTTCCCTGATCTTCATCCGCTCCCTTTCTTAAAAGTGCAATGAAAGGATTATGCTCTGCCCCGGAGCAGGTACCGTTCAAACTTTGTATGCTTTGGATTCCCATTTCCAGCTTTCTTTTCTTAAGATAGCGTTCTCTTCCCCAAGCACCGGAAAGATGCAAAAGAGAGAAATCCTTATCCATGAACTCTACACTCATGCTCATGGCTCTTTCCAGAAAAATCTTCTCCTTTCCCTTCTGCGTAAAACGAACGTTTCGGCAGAGAATGGGGTAATCTCGATACAGGGTATACTCCAAAACCATTTCGGTTTGGGAGAGCGAGTCAAATAAGCGAATATCCAGAGTGATAGCCTCTTCTTCTTTTTCCACATAAGACATGGGGAGTGGGAGGTAAGAGGGCTTCCCGTTTTTTATTTCGTGGCACTGATACTTAAAATCGGATACGCGAGATCCATTTTCCTGCAAAATGCTAAAGGCCGGACTACGATAATCTCCTGTGCCGTAAGAAGGGTATTCCTGCGCACTGTAATGCATGGAAAGAAGCCCCGGCTCGGGAATGCATACGCTCATCTGTGAACGTCTGGCTTCTTCGTGTAAATAGGAAAATCCCTCTCTGTCAGGGATTCTCTTTCCATAATACAGATGCTCCAACTGCTCATTTTCCATAATCCGCATAATATAGGATATTTCTTCGTTATAGAGGTGAAAAACACGTTCTTCTTTATGAAATACAATTGCAAAATTCATTGTGTGCTCCTTTTATAAAATGCCTATGTATTCTCTTGTCGGAATGGATAGGAAGTCTAATAATAGCTTTACTACAGTTTTCCTCCACTGGTTGCAATTCCTTCGATAAATTGCTTTTGGAAGAAGACATATAAAATAATCATAGGAAGGCAGGCAATCAATGAGGCGGCCATGAGCTCCGGGAATTTTGTCACATACTGTCCCTGCATCTTGGCCAAGGCAGAGGAGAGGACCAGCATATCCTTATCCGTGTTGACAATTAACGGCCACATCAGATCTTTATAAGCAAAAAGTGCGGTAAAGATACCAAGAGCCACCATGCTGGAACGCATAAGGGGCATCATGACAAAAAGGAAGCATTGTCCTATATTGCAACCGTCCAGTCTTGCGGCTTCCTCCAAGTCGGTCGGCAGAGTCATAAAGCCCTGACGTAGAAGGAAGGTTCCGAAGGCGGTAACCATGCCGGGAAAGACCAGAGCAAAAATAGTATTTAACATTCCCAGTTTGGAAACCATCAGATATTGCGGGATCAAAAAAACCTGATTCGGCACCATCATTTGAAAAAGAACCAGAGAAAATGCCAAATCTCTTCCGGGAAAATGCAATCTTGCAAAGGCATAGCCGGCAAGTGTTGCAGTTACTATTGCACAAATTACCCTAAAGAGAATCAAGAGGAGTGTATTTCTGTACAATAGAAAAAAATTCATATTGCGGAAAACGGTTTTGAAGGCATCTGTTCTCCATTGCTTTGGGAAAATGATAAAAGGGTTTACGGAGGTAGCTTCCGTGGCTGTTTTAAAGGAAGTCAAAATCATCCAGAAGAAGGGAACAAGCATCGTGATGGAGACGAGTATCAAAGCCGAATGGACGATGATTTTTGAGATTTTTCTTTTTCTTTCTAAACTTTCCATCTTCCCTCCTAATTATAAATGACCCATTTTTTCTGCGCGATCATCTGTAATACTGTGACCAGCAGAGTCAGGAGCATGAGGACGACAACAATAGTAGAGCCGTATCCGATATTTTTCATTAATAAAGAATATTTGTAAAAAGATAAACCAAAAGACTGGGTTTTTACCAAGAGCCGGGTTGGTTTTATCCATAATCATGTAAATCAAATCAAAGACCTGTAAGGAGGCTATGACGCGCGTAACCAGTACAAAGAAAATAGTTGGAGAAAGAAGCGGTAAAGTGATATGGAAAAAGGAGGTCACGGCAGTAGCGCCGTCAATCTCCGCCGCTTCATAGTAGTCTCCCGGTATTTCTTGTAAACTGGCCAAGAAAAAGAACCATGTTGTATCCCAGTGATAGACCAGATTCCGATGATGGCAATACTGTAAAGAGAGAACTTGGGATTGCTGATCCAGCTGGTTCTTAGGTGTAATATATGGTTGATTAAGCCGAAGTCCGAATTATACAGCCATCTCCAAACCATGGCGATCGCAGCGGGAGCGGCAACCATAGGAAGGAAAAATGATTGTTCTGTATAAGGATCTTCCTGCTATATTTAATAAGACAGCTAGGAGCAGAGAAATAACAATGGAAAAACGGCACCTCCACCAAAGCATAGCGAACCGTATTCCATAGTGCCTGCTCATATCTCGGCATCGAAAAGACATTTTGATAGTTTTAAAGCCTACAAAAATATTTCCTTTTTCCGAAAATCTCCTGCTTTTATAAAAAGCTTTGGATAATCGTGTTGATGATGGGAATAATATTTAAAATGACCTAAGCTGAGTACGGTTGGAAGGATAAAAAGCCATCCCCAAAGGAACTCATTTTTTTCTCTGCTTGTAAAGGAAAAGATTCCCTTTTTATGATCAGCCATGACTACTCCTTTAAAGAGAGCTGTGAAACACAGTCTTTTCGAAACTTGTATTCACAGCTCTCTCAAAAATGACCTATTACTTGTGCTCTTCAGCGAGTTTCTCATTCATCTGCGCTGCCATCTGCTTGCAAGCTTCTTCCATGGTCAGCTCTCCGGTATACACTTTGGTTACCAGCTGTGTGTTGACGTCTTCCCATGCAATGGTGCTTCTGGAATACGGAAGAATCTCCATATCGTCCATCATGTTGAGATATGCCTGTAAATTAAAGGGAGCGCTCTTTGCCCACTCGTCGGATGTGCCTTTGTAAGCGGACATGGTAACACCAAGACTTGCCTGCTTTCTCTGTGCCTTTTCGGAGCCGAGATATTCAATCAGCTTCCATGCTTCCTCGGGGTGCTCGGTATTCTTTGCAGCAGCCCAACCTAAGCCGTTGTAGATGGAAACTCTTCTTCCGGTAACCTTGTCCTTTGGAAGTTCTACACAGTCTGCATTGGCTAAACTGAATTCATTGTTCTTGTGTGCGGCAATCATCCAAGATCCCTGGAAGCACATTGCGGACTTGCCGGACTGGAAAAGTACATCCTCCGAGTTCTCAGCCATAGTCTCTGCAGAAGGAATCAAACCTTCTTTAATCCAAGTTTCTACATATTTCATCGCTTCGATGCTCTTTGGATCATCGTATCCGGACTTGGTCTTGTCAGCATTTAAGATATAGCCGCCTCTGTCTAATATTATATTGTAGTATCCGGCTTGGTCATTGTCCGGCTTTAAGCAAAGACCGTACTGTGATCCGTCCTCTTTCTTCAGCTTACGAGCGGCATCGGTTAAATCATCCCAAGTCCAGTCTGCGGTAGGATAGTCCAGTCCTGCTTCATCAAACATCTTCTTGTTATACCAAAGCGCTTATGGTGTCGATATCCTTCGGTACAGCATAATTCTTACCTTCATAGCTATAAAGTCCCCAGATATCCTCAGGATAGTTCTCGGTCTGAATGACTTCGGAATTTTTGATTTGATCGGTCAAATCAAGAAGCATATCATTACTCATATAACGCTCGGATTCATTGGAGTGCATCCAGAATACATCCGCAGCTGTCCACCCTGTGCAGCGGCTTCCATTGCGGTCCAATAATCTGCCCAACGAACAACGGAAATTTTTGTTTTGATACCGGTTTCCTGTGTGAAATCGTCCATGATTTCTGGATGCCGGGTTCTTGGTTTGATCCCAAATCTGCACGGAAAGAGTGGTTCCGGAGTCGGATGTCTGAGAATCCTCAGCAGCCATGGTGGTCTCCTCAGCCTGCTGGCTATCAGGCTTGCTGTCTGCCTGCTCAGCCTGCTTCCCGCATGCTGCGAGGGCCAAGATGGAAAAGCCCAAGGGTTAACGCGTACTTTTTCATAAAATGCCTCCTTTTTGTATCTTTTTGTAAATTTTGTACAAGAAAAAGAATGGATAAAAGGTCCACTCTGTATCTTCGCTTTTTGCTACATGAGAAAATTGCTTTTCGTAAAGCTACTCATGTTGACTGAAATTCGTATTCTGTCGTGCTAAAATCAACCCTCTTATCCACTCTTTTTATGTTTGAAATTTTCTTATACCACTACGAGGAATTTTTAAAAACCCCATCCCTTATGTTTTTGTGTTATAACTGAGGAATAGACATTTGCATGGCAAAATGTTGCCAAAACCATGAAAAATGTTATGGATTTTTATTCTTGTTTTTTATCCCTGATTTTTATCCCGTATTTTAAAATCTTTTCGCTGTATCAATATTTTTGAAATGTAATACTTTGAATTTGAATAGGATTCGATACGGGAGCATCCTCCTCATTGGTCTCCTGAGCAGCAATCTTTTGTACAACATCCATTCCTTCATAGACTTGCCCGAGTACAGTATAGCGCCCGTCTAACTCGGGAATTCCGCCCACTTCCTTGTACTTCGCCTTTACATTTTCCGGAAAAGAGATGATAGGAAGAGAAGCTTCATTTCGAACCTTGCTGCATTCTACAATGTAAAATTGATTTCCATTGGTATGAGGTCCATTATTACCGAGGCAGAGAGCTCCGTTAAAGTTATGGAGTTCTATATTGACTTCATCTTGGAAAAATCCGTTGTAGCTGGACTTTGCCTCATCTCCGGATCCGTCTAAAGCACCGCCTTGAATCACGAAATCCTTGATGACTCTCGCAAAGGGAGTTCCGTTATAGAAGCCCTGTTTAGAGAGCGTAATCCAGTTTTGTACGGCAATGGGGGCTTTCTCCGGGAAGAGACGCAGTTTAATCACACCGGCATCGGTGGTCATGATACAAACCTCTTCGCCACGTCTTGGCTTTTCCAACTGATATAGGCTTACATCGGATACGTCGATTCCTTTATCCTGCCAGAGAATCCCGATGATTTTCCATTTTTGAGCCTGCGCATCGCCAAGCTGTGCCATTTTCATAAGAACGGTATGCTCCGTTACTTTGTTTGTTCTTTCCGTAACCTGAAACTTTAATTCCATAATACCGCGCAAATCATTGTACTCATCCGTTCCGCTTACACGATGAAGTACCGGCATCTTGCTGTAGATATAGCGAATATCTTTTTTTCCTTCGAATCTCCTAAAGAAATTTCGAATTATTTCCTTTTCTTCTTCCGGGATATCCGGAACAATAAAGTCTTCGATTCCTTTCTGCTCTTTGACGGCTTTGATGAATTCTTCTTCACGAGCCTGCAAAAGAGTTTCATCCCACCGACGGGATAACATCTGCCAGGTCTGGACCTCTTCGTCGTAGTTTTTGGCAAAGGCGGTAAGGGCAGTGAGGGATAGGACTGTCAGTAAGGCACAGCCAAAGGAAAGGGCGCATTTTACGAATGATTTTCTCATATAAACTCCTTTCTGTCGCAAGAACTTGTACATTTCACAAGACTTATCTTGTAAAATAGAGAATGTGTTTCATTAATAATAACAAAATATTAAAAATATTAGAAAAGCGGAAAAAGCTTCTGGAGATACATGAAACTTCGATAGAGGAAACTATAGTATTTCTACAGAATTCAAGGTAAGATATAAAGTCGTATTAAAAGGAACTGAACAGTGAGGAAATGAGAGAGTAAATGAAGGCAAAGGAATTTAGAGATATTACGAGCAGAGGGTTTTCCTGTGCCTAAGTTTATAGTGCTTTCGGAGAACGAAGACTTGAATCTGACTTTTTCGGAAAAGGACTCCTTTGCCGTTCGTTCCAATTTTTCTTCCGAGGATAGCGAAGAATATTCCTTTGCAGGGCAGTTTTTGACGCTCTTAAATGTGTCAAAAGAAAGAATTAAAGATGCGGTGGAAGAAGTCTTTTCTTCTTATGCAGGATGCCCGGAATATAAAGAAAAACTATGTCGAGACAGGACCGGACAGGTTAAACAAAAAATGTGCGAAGACCGGGAAGAGGCAGATCAAAGCAGCCATGGGCAAGTCGAAAACGAGTTCTCATTCGAAATGCTTTTTCGAAAAACTCGGTGTTTTTATTCACGAAAAATCCCAAAGGATTCTCGTGAAATGAGTCGTCGTTCTTGGACAGGGCTTGGGGATAAGGTCGTGGAGGATCAGGAAAATGTGATTACCTATCATTATTTTCCGGGAGAATGCCTCTAATACCGAGAGGGGAATGCAGGATGCCGAGCTTACAGAAGAAGAACTGAAAAACTTGTTCTCTCTGGGGGAAAGGATAGAGAAGCTGTTTCAAAAGCCCATGGATATAGAGTTTGCCATAGAAAAGGGCGAGATTTATATCCTACAGGCAAGGGAAATCACTACCTTGGATAAGAAGTCAGCTATTCGAATACTGGATAACAGCAATATTTCCGAAAGCTTTCCGGGGATTTGTCTTCCCCTTAGTGTGAGCTTTGCAAAGGAAATGTACAGCGGGATTTTTACTTCCCTTGGAAGACGCTTTTTAGGAAAGAAAGTTTCTTCTTATGAAAAAATATTCCAAAAGATGGTGGGAGAATTTTCCGGAAGAATGTATTACGAGATTTCTTCCTGGTATGATATTTTGCGTCTCCTTCCCTTTTCCCGGAAAATCATTCCTGTTTGGCAGGCTATGCTTGGAGTGTCCAACGAAGAAATTAGCTTTACGAAGGAAAAACCGGGCTTTTTCTTGAAATGTAGAATTGCTCTTTTATTTTGCTATTACTTTTTTACTTCTCAAAGAAAAATGAAGGAGTTGGACCATTTTTTTAAAGAGCGTTACTCTATATATTTAAAAAGGGTAGAAGAAGAGGAAGAAGTAAAGGTCTTATATCAGCTTTTCTTGGAAATGAAGGAAGACCTCCTTAGGGAGTGGGACATTACTCTTGTTAATGATATGGTGTCCTTTATCAGCACGAAGCTGTATGGGAAGAAAACAGCATTTTCCTTAGAAACCATGAAGCCGGTACGGGCACTTTCCGCCTTAAAGAAAGTGGCAAGGGAACGAGGCATAGAAAGTGAAGACTATCTAAAGGAAAAAGAAAAGTATATTTCCTTATACGGCGATAGGATAGAGGGGGAGTTGAAGCTCGAAACAAGGACATACAGAACAAATGAAGAGCTCTTGGATCGGTGGATTTTGGAGTCGTTGCAAGCGGAGGAGGAAGAGCGGATTTCCGGAGAAACAAAGCCTTCCGGAGAAACAAAGCCTTCCGAAGAAAAAAAGTCTCTTCTTTACCGTCTTGCCGAATCCTCCTGCAACAACAGGGAAATATCCCGCCTTCATCGTACAAGATGCTTTGGTCTTATGCGGCGCATTGTAGATAAGATTGGAGAGAAAACCATAGGCTTTGATATTTACTATCTTAGTTTAGAGGAATTAAAGGAAATGCTCTTTACCGGCAAGGATTTTTCCTTGAAGATTGCTAAGGAAAAGGAACTGAGAAAGGCCTATGAAAAACTTCCTGTTTTATCCCGCGTGAAGGTCCTCGGAGAGGTAGATAGAGATCCTTTGGCAGGGGCGTTTTCTTCTGCGGCTTTGGGGAATAATGAGGAACGCATTTTCTTTGGCAGGGGCGTATCCAAAGGCACTCTTAAAGGAGAGGTTTTAAAGATAAAAAGCCTTAAAGAAGTCTCGGTAACAGATGCCAAGGGGAAAATCCTTTTAAGCTATTCCACGGACCCGGGCTGGTTTCCGTATCTTGATATGGCAGCAGGACTTATTACGGAAAGAGGCTCCCTCTTATCCCATAGTGCGATTCTCGCAAGAGAACTGGAAAAGCCGGCAGTTGTGAATATCCCCAATATCATGGAAGAGCTGGAAAGCGGTGATATGGTGGAGATAGACGGGGATCTGGGAGTTTGCAGTTTGTTAAAAAGAAAAGGATAAGATATACAAAAGCAATGAGGAAGCTAAATCAATCAAGATGATGAACTATGAAATAAAAGAAGTTAGGGAGAAAAAGGAGCAGGAACAATTCTTAAAAGATTCCGACTATAGCTCTATAGATGCTCGTCCAAGCTGATGCAGGATGTAAAAATGGAGAGGCGGTACTGCAAGGACTCATCCTTGCTAAAGGACAATCTCCGTTTTCTGCCCTATATTTGTACGGAATTCTCCGGCGGAAAAGAAAGCGTAGTAGGGAGGATTGCTTTAACGCTATATGATGACGAGGAATTCGGTTTTGTGGGCTTCTATGAAAGTATAGAGGATGAGGAAGTGGCAAGATTACTCTTAAAGACCTGAGAAATAGAGGCAAGAAAGGCAGGAAAAAAGGGACTGAAAGGTCCCATTGATCTTTCTTTTCGGAAGATACCGTTTCGCTCTAAAAGAAAAATCCACCCTATGCGAGAGCCAACAGACAAAGCTATTACCCTTATCTTTTTGAAAAGGCAGGTTTTCAAATTCGAAACAGCTATGTTTCGAACTTCTATGATGCCATAGAGTCTTCCTATGAAAATGCAAAGGCGCGGAAGAGGCTCGACTATTTTCGGGAAAAGGGTTACCGCTTTATCCATCGATAAAAAGAATTTCGACCACTATTTGGCAGGAAATTCATCGCACTTTTAATGGAGATAAAGGATTTTTCAGGGCTTTCGTACATTGACCGGGAAGGCTTCGTAGCTCTATAGCCGCTAAAAATATATTGTAGATGAAGAAATGGTTTTGGCTTATGATCAGGACGAACTGAGGGCTTTTTCCTCTGTCTTCCGGACCATAAATCTGCTGCAGCCCTCAAATCCTCTTTAACGCTTAAAACTTTTTGAGAAAAGTGAGCTTGCTACATTCTTTGTGACTGCTTACAAAGAAAAATTGAGGTTTTGGGGCTTGCTTTTTCCTCAAATGGCAACAGAAGTGCTGAAAAGAAAAAGCCAAATCCATTGCCGCACTGATTCAAAAAGGGAAAGGCGCAAAGGAGGATATTTTTCAGGATCAATGCACGGCAGAAGAGAGTATGTACTGTTAGAAGGAGTTTTCGTGAGGAAAAGAATGAAGACATTACATTTCGGCAAAGTGTGGTCTGTGCGGTAAAGGGTTTGTACTTTGCCTTGAAAACAGAGAAAAATTATAAATACTATATCTTTTTAAATCTGCTTTTTGTCCTGCTGGATTTCTTTTACTTGAAGGTTGATCTTGCGACCTGGTATGCCGTAATTTTGTGCTCTGCAGGGGTATATGGGATGGAGTGTGTAAATACGGCGGTCGAGCATCTTTCGGATTTTGCGACGAAGGAGGAACACCCGGAAATCAAGGTAACGAAGGATTTGGCGGCAGCAGGGGTACTGTGCTTTGGCATCGCCTTTTTCCTGATTCAGGGGCTTGCCATGGGAAAGTATTTTTGGGGATAACAGAGAACGAATAGAACGAATAGAACGAATAGAAGGAATAGAACGAAGAAGGTTATTTCTAAAGGAGGATAGACTATATTGCAGTGGATAGTATCTTTATATATTACAATGTTTCCTGTAATTTTTGCCGGAGTCTTCAATATGGTCCTTTTGAAAAATCCCTTTTTGAAGCGCCTATGCCGTCGCATTGACGGCTCTAAAAACTGGATTGACGGAAAACGAATTTTTGGGGATAGCAAGAGTATACTGGGCTTTGTGCTTATGACTGTTCTTTCCGCTGTCATGGAAATGCTCTGGGGATTTCTTTTACAGGGCTTAGGAGCCTCGCATCTTAGCCTCTTGTATCTACAGTTTGAAAATGCGCCGACCTTCAATTTCCTAATCGGCTCAATTTTTGGCTTTTTATATATGCTCTTTGAACTTCCGAACAGCTTTATTAAAAGAAGACTCTCGGTTTCTGCCGCGGAGCAAAAAGATAAGAGGCGGGCACTGAAACTGTTCTTCTTTGTCCTAGATCAGATTGACTCTATGCTCGGAATCATGATCTTCCTGGGAATACTCCTGCATTTTAGCTTTTGGCAGACTGTTTTTGCGATTTTCATGGGAGGACTTACCCATGTTTTGGTCAATGGGCTTTTGATTCTTTTCAAGGTCAGAAAGTATCTGTAAAAGCATAATGGCAGATTATAAAGAATACAATTGCAAGGCAATCAAAAACAGTTTTACTAATACATGGAGGAAGATTTGATGAAAAAGTTATTTCTCGGGGTCTATCACCCCAGTGTGATTTTGACCTACCTTGGACTCTCCATCTCTTTATACGGTATTTTTTGGGGGAAAAGCTTGGCGCTTTCCTTGATTCTTCTGCTTCTTGCAGGGCTCTGTGATACCTTTGACGGCATGGTGGCCAATGCATTGAAAAGAAATGATTTGGAAAAGGCCTTTGGGGTACAAATCGATTCTTTGGCGGATATCATTTCTTTTGGCGTTTTTCCGATACGGATTTATCTTCAATACTGGGCAAGAAGGAATGTATTCCTTTGCGCTTTCCATTCTCTACCTTTTGGCGGTAGTCACAAGATTAGCCTATTTCAATGCCAGCGGAGGAGAAAAAAAGGATTATTTTATCGGACTTGCGGTAACCTATTCTTCCTTTTTTATTCCCTTCTATGGGCTTTTTAGTCTGTATTTTTCTATAGAAAAAAACATTCCCGCGGAGATTTTGTATCTTTTGCAAAGCTTTTTCTTTGTCTTTAACTTTCCTATGAAAAAGCCAAGCTTAAAAGCACGCCTCGGTCTTCTGCTCTTGGCTGTTCTCTTTGTAATACTTCTTGCAAGAAAGTTGTAGATGCAATACTGCCGGGAGAGAACAAATACAAATACGAGAGAACAAATACGGCAATAAGAAAAAAATACGGACAGGAGATAAGCAATATTGCCGGGAGAGAGCCAATTTATGAAAAAGGGAAATAAAAGTCGAATACAGAAGAAGTGGAAATCGCCGTCAATTATCGAGAGACAGACGGGGAGACTTATAGAGGAAGAAGAGTACGGAGAGGAAGCAATTCATTTTTTGTATCATCATTTTTTCGGAAGAGTTCTTTTGAAAATGATTTTTGCCCGTCCCTACTTTTCCTTTCTAAAAGGGCTTTATTACAACAATCCTATTTCCAAGAAAGACATTGCTCCCTTTGTGAAGAAGTATGGACTGTCTAAGGAACTTTTAAAGAAAAACTATAAAAGCTTTGGAGATTTCTTTTCCAGAAAAGAAGAGGTAGATCTCCGGGAAGCAGAGAAAGGGAATCGAAGAAGGATTGCTTCGGCTGACATTATAAACAATAGTGCAGGGGAGAACGGGAAAAGAGAAAGAAATAAAGATAGGGATAAGCCCTTTTATGCCACCTCCTCCGGGAAAGTTCTCGCGTATAAGATTGACGAAGAGGAAAAGCTTGTTCTTCTCACAATGTGCGAAGGGATAGCGCGGAGCAAACAGAGAATACTCGCTTTCTTCCGCTGGAAATCAAAGGTAATTCTTACTCCATCGAGAAAATCTTGAAAGCTCCCTGTCCGGATTTTGTCAAAGGCGGAACACTCCTGGTCTTTCGCCTGAGTTTACCTGACTACCATCGCTACATTTTTCCGGCTAAGGGAAAGCTTGTAAAGACTCAAGCAATCAAGGGAAGGCTGGACAGCGTACGCAAGGATGCCGCTCATTTTAAAAGCATTTTCAGGAAAATAAAAAGAGTAGCATTATGGCGATCGTATCGGGATGAGGAAGATCCTCCATGTACGAAGTGGGGGCTATGCTTGTGGGACACATTCATAATCATGTGAAAGTAGAATCTATTTTTGATGGGGGGGTTAATAAGAACCGGAAACGAAAGACAGAGTACCGCTTTCATGCAGGAGAGGAAAAGGGCTATTTTTCTCTGGGAGGCTCTACTATAGTAGAGATTCTCAACAATAAAATTGTGATTGACGATGACCTTTTGGAAAACACAAAGAAAGGTTTGGAAACAAAACTTAGCATTGGGGAAAGGATAGGCTATGGAAAGGCTTAAACGCTTAAATATTTACTTTAAAGAAATGTATCCCATTGTGCCGAGACTGGGACTGGGCGTGATGATTTTTCTGGAAATCTATTTTATTGTGCTCTTAAACCATGGAGTGGGAAAGGATGCGCTTCTTTCATTTCACTCGGTGGAGGGACAGTCGGCATTTTATAGTTTTTTTGTGCAGCATGATATTTTTGGGCATGCTGATTTGTAGCTTTACGGTTTTTAGTTTCTTACTTTGGCTAAGAATTGCGGATGACTTTAAGGACTACGAGCTGGATAAACGACTTTTTGCCTTTCGACCTCTTCCCTCAGGAAGAGTCACGAAAGACTGACTTACGGATATTTGCGACCATTCTCATTTCCTCCCCACCTTTGACTCCTTAACTTCCTTTTTATGAAGAACTTTGTCTTCTCTTTATTCTTTATACCTACTGGAAGTTTGATGGCGGTGTGGTTTTTCCAAAAACATAAGATTGCAGAAGTCCCTGCCACTGGCTCTGTTACTATAAACCCGGTACAGATTCTTTTAAACCTTTATGTGATTTCCTATACCAATATGAAGTACAAACTGCCGCTTTTCGATATTACGAATTTCATGGCGGTGCCCCTGTACTTTCCGGCGCTTATTTGGGAGAATTTCGAGAAAGATTCGGGCACTGGAGGAGAGACGGAATATGACCATTCCAGAGCTTTTCGGCTATAAAAATGTATCCGCTTTGTCTTTCTTTGCTGGATCGGACATTTTGCACAGAACTTCATCTGGTATGGAGACTGACGCAGACTGTCCGTTTTGCTCCCTTTTCTTAAACGCTTTATGGTGTTCTACTGCTTCTACGACTATGCAAGTCCGGGGCGTTATCGCATTGTGTCAAAGTGGAAAGATACACTTATATTCAGGAAGCTGATAGATTTTAACGATAGTGGGATTTTCCTGATTTTTCGGAAGATGTGAAATTTATTTATCAATACAATAAAAAGAATCTCCTTTTTGAGTAGGATTCTTTTTCAAGAAAGAAATAGTCCTATTCGTTATATAATAAGGTAGTAGTAAAAGAACTTATTTATCTTTGCGTGAGTAAATCGATTGCGCAGCTTTGAGGAATGAATTGATGAGGTAGCGTTCGTGGAAGGCGTAGCATTGAAAGTATTACAGAGAAGTAGAGCCGGATGGAGAAACAAAAAGTTATGCCCGCACAGCATGCCAAATCGGACTGCAGGCCATGGAGAGACTGCAGATTTCAGTTCCTGATTGATACGGCAATTCAAAAATATCATGGTGGTGAGTATCCATCAAAGAAGCCCGTAAAACCATTGAGGATTATTACGGAAGAAGATGCAGGGGAGCAGTGGATAGGAAGGCGGAAGAAGCGGATAGGCTGGCTGCCGGGACCTTGCTCTTTTAAAGAGGAGTATTTTCTTCGTAAATACCTATATTTCCATACATCGGAAGCTTTTCGAGGAATGGAGGATTCAGCCGAAGTCTGCGATTTTAATATCAAAAAGAAAAAGAATGGGTGCTGGATGGAAGAAGAGTGTGCTATATGGCCCGGTGAAGCGGGAACTGCAGGAAATGCTGGCATGCTTATTTATGGAGAGAGAGACTTTTTCTTATAGAGCTTTTCCAGCGAAGAAATCATTCAGCATCTTGCAGAGTTTTATATCGGAACTTTGGCAGATTCTATACCTTTTCTAAAAGGAGCTAAAGAGTCTCAGCCATTTTCTTTATCAAATATTTGGAATCACTCGACTTTTCTATTCAGAATAATACTTTGCGGAGAATCCCGCCTACTTTAGAAATGCACTTGTCCGTGCAAACTAACCAATCTGCAGAAAGGGATTTTGGAACAACGGAATAATCGAACTTTCTTCGGACATCTCTTAGAAATGAACAGAATCTCTTAGATAATGAAAAGCTTGCATATTAGCGTGGATATAAAGAAAGCAGAAGAGGAAGGCTTTACGAGAGACGGGAGCGAAGAAAGAGAAGGAAAGACTCATGAAGAGGTTTGGAGGCGAAGAAGGAAGAAGAGAGAATTATCAGAGAGTCAGAAATAAGAGAGAAGAGGTAGAAAGAATTATCAAGAGCTGGAAGCTAAAAGTTGGGAAAGAAATCATTTACTGAGAAAGGGAAAGTAAAGCAAGTAGAAGAAAGGATAACCAGCCCATAGTATGAGGACAATGTGAATACAGAGAAAACTGAGTTTTTGCAGAAGAATTGCATATCGAAAGGAGAGGACAGAGCGAGAAAAACAGAATTGCAGAGAAAAAGTAAAGCTGGCGACCCAAAAGCGGTTATAGAGTGTCGCGATGTAAAAATGCAAAATGATAATGCGAAAATAGAAAGAGTGAAAAAGAGCATCAAAGCGCTACTTTTCTCTTAAGTCCGCCAGAGTTTTCAAGTAAAACGATAAGTCATATTGAGGCTTTTTGAAGAATTTGCTTTCCAAAAGATATTTGGAAGAACGGCCGTTATTGAAATTTTGCATTTAGACCGGTGCTGAAATTCCTGCTGACATCTATTGCAGGCCGATATTATTGAAAATGTATCCGGCTATGGAAAGGGAAAAATATAAATTTAAAAATAAATAAAAATATTCTATTGCAGATTTTTTCTCAAAAACAGGGAATCATGCTTATCTCTAGGGAAGAATCGTACAATCTTTTTGCCATAATAGACTTTCTAAATTAAATATAACATAATAAGTTTTGAAAGTGGATGAACTAGAATAGTATAAATAATGAAATAAGACTAAGATATAAAAATGATACATTTTTGAGACTGAATAAGAAATGAAGTTTTAAATTATTTAAATACTATAAGACATAAAGTAATAAGTTTTGAAAGAATGAAAAAGTTATAATTACAAAAATATATAAAATATACAAGTTTTTGAAAGTGAAATGAAGATGAAAAATACTGGATAGAAAAGAATATAAAACAGACTGATTCGTTTGCGGAAACGGAGAAAATAAAGATTATTTCGGAATCAGGGAGCAGGAAAGTCGGAAATTACTGCGTAGCTATCAAAAATGGATAGAATCTCATCTAGAGGCAAAATATCCTTATCTGGATATGGAAGACGCTCAAAAATGCAGAGTTAAAAAGACGGTCCATCTTTGCTCAGACACATATTGAAAAGAATTATGAAGAAAAGCGCAGCAACTTTCTTATTGTAGAGGAGGTTCAGCACTATACAGAACTTTGAGAAAGCGGATGCAAAGTGTATACTGAGAGAAAATGTTTAACATTTACCTCTCCAGCTCCAATGCCTCTTTTGTATGAGGGTAAAACTGCTTTTTGGGATGAAAATTCTATTGAACTGCTCGATTTACCCCTTTAGCCTCTCCGAATATCTTAGGGTACTATGAAATCAAAAGCTCCTTCCCCTCAGCTTTTACCGACTTACCTTACATTTGGCGGTTTATCCGGAACATTTCGTTTTAAATTCAAAGAAGATAAGACGGAATACATCAAGGAATTATACAATAAAAAGATAAAGAAGGATTTACGAAAGGCATACGGCCTTAAAGATTCGGCTCTTTTGGACTCTCTGCTGGCCTATTTGATGCTTCATATTTCTACTTCTACCTCGGCAAGTAAAATTTCGAGGTCTGTTTATCATTTGGAAACAAACCATATTACGATAGGAAAATATTTACAGCACCTTTGCGCTGCGTTTCTGCTCTTTAAGTAAAACGCTATGATATTCGAAAGAAAGTCTATTTAGAAACTGCCGATAAGTATTACCTGACAGATCTTGGCTTCCGCTTCGCCCTTTACTGGAAAAAGAAAAAACCGGACTGGAAGGGGATATGATGAAAACACCTTGTTGCAATTGAAATTCGAAGAAGCTATGAAATTTACGTAGGAAGCTCTATCAGAAGGAAATCAACTTTTGTGGCGATGAGAGAAAAGGAAAAACTTTACATACAGGTTATGGATGAAATAGAAAGAGGAAGATAAGCTTGCCAGCTCTATCTCTCACTGCGTGCGATTAAAAGATTTCTATCCTAAGCTACTTGATTGCAAATACGGGAAAGGACGAGTTTGATGTAGATGGGATAAGGATAATGGATTTGACGAAATGGCTGATGGAAGGCTAGGGTTTTAGTGATTAAACTAAGCAAGGAAACGAATGCTATAAACCGGGAAAATAAGAATCATTGGAGGTGGAAACAATGTCAAAAAAGGATTCCGATTCACAAAGATCTTTTATGTCGTTTATGTATCGGGGAAAAGAGATATTTAAAGCCTCTCATACAGGATGGATTGATGAAAGAGTGGCGACTGTTCGGTGGGTTGCCAATGTTTACTTTTATACGAAAAATGGAAAAACCATCATGATTGATGCCGGCTATAATTATGAGCGTCTGGAAGAAAAAATGGGCTGGCTGGATATTTCCCCATCTTCCATAGAGGAGATTCTTCTTACGCACCTCGATACGGACCATGTCGGTGCTGTAGAGAAGGACAGTGAAGGAATTTTTAAGAGCGCAAAACTGTATATTGAGAAACGGAAAGTAAATATCTGACCGGGGAACTTCGCCGCAGAGTACTTTTTAAGCTCTATAAACTTCCTAAAGTGGATATTGAAAATGAAATCGAGCTCCTGCAAGACGGGGATGTTTTCTATATTGGAGATATTAAGGTAGAGGTGATTTTGGTGCCGGGACATACCTTGGGGCATCTGGTTTATTTGATTGATGATGCCTATCTTTTTACCGGAGATACGATTTGGTTCGGGTCGGACGGAGGTTATAGCTTCTTGAACTCTCTTGCAGAAGACAATGCACTTTCTATCTCGTTCGCTTGAAAGACTGGAAAAAGCTTTTTAAAAAGAAGAGGACTTTCGCCGAAGATTATAAGTGGACATACGGGGTGGACAGACGACTTGGAATTTGCTTTTCGCCACAGAGATGAGATTTGTAATTCGATGAAAAAACAGAAGCCGCATGACCCTACAGCGCCATACGACGGCTATGACGAAAGGGAGGATACGGAAGAGAGGGCAAGAGGCGAGAGACTCCCTAAGGCATGGAGTTATGAAAATCTTTAATCAGCCGATGTTAGCAATATGGTTTAAGTATGTAACTCGATAAGTTGGCCTTTCCTACCAAAGCTTTTTATCGTGAGAAAAAATCTTAAGGAGAAAAAGATGAGAATGACAAAAAAAATCGGAGCAATGGTGCTGGCGGCAGCACTCAGTCTTTCTATGGCACTTCCTGCCTTTGCAGGACAGTGGATTTTCGATGGACCGGAGTCTTGGAAATGGTGGTATAAAGAGGATAATGGAAGCTACCCCCATAGCGAATGGAAGCAAATTAATGGGGAGTGGTATAATTTTGATGAAAATGGATATTTGAATGTTGGCTGGATTAACGATCCTATTCAAACAGTTCATGAAGATGAAGATGGAGGCTGGGTGGAAAAATTCAATCGTTATTATTATCTGGATGAATCCGGAAAAATGTTAAAAAACCAAAACTATATTGGCGGATATACGGATGAAACGGGGCTTTTGCATTGTGATGGTTTGGATCTGGGATCAGGGGTGTACAGTAGATATAAGACAAAAAACTATCCTAAACCGCCTGTTGAAGACTCCGGCATCTTGGAGTATCACGACTATGGAGAACATGATTATTATCGATACAGTATAAACGATTATAAAACTGCATTTTATGCCGAGGTATCCAAGCATTGCAAAAAGAGAAACAAGCTTCACTGTAACTCTTAACAGGCTGAATAGCAGAAGAGATGGCGCAATTCTTTGGGAGGGCATTAATGAAGTGTTCCTGCAGAATAACTTGATTGCAGATAAGTGGACTTATGATTATAAGACGGATGATAATACGGTCTACTTTAATGTAGTGGGTTATGATGAAGGTGTATAATCCGTAGTATAATTTTTAAAAAGAGACTGCAGAGTTGAACTCTGCAGTCTCTTTTTCTTAGATGGACTTTAGCCAGTATCAGAGCTGACATTTGAAAAATGTTAGCTCTGATATTACCCACCCGCTATGCGGGTGGGAAACACTAGTTATACAAAAATCACCTTTCCTAATACAATAAAGTTGTTCAAGCTATATTGCAGAAAAGGAAGGTGATTTTATGGCGAAGAAAGAATATGCATTAGCACATACTAAATGGATGTGTAAATATCATATTGTCTTCACACCGAAGTATAGGCGAAAAATAATATATTATCAATATAAGTCAGATATTCGGGATATTATCAAGCAAACTCTGCGCCTTTAAAGGTGGAGATTATAGAAGGCATTTAATGCCGGACCATGTACACATTCTGGTTAGTATTCCACCTAAGATTAGCGTTTCTTCTTTTATGGGCTACTTAAAGGGAAAAACGTGCCTTAATGATATTTGATAAACACGCAAATCTTAAATACAAATTTTGGAAACAGACATTTTTATGGGCCTCAAAGGCTTATGTCAGTACAGTAGGTTTAAATGAAGCCACAATAAAAAAGTATATCCAAGATCAAGAAAAACACGATATAGCTTTGGATAAACTAAGTGTTAAAGAATATGAAGACCCTTTTAAGGGTTAAAGTGCAGTAGTAACAATACCCCTTTATGGGGTAGCGACGAGTCAAACGCAATATGGCTTGAATGGAGCTGTGGGAAGGTGCAAAGCAAACTCCCTATAGCCCAGAATGACAGCCAGCGCCTTTAGACGCTGGCCAGTAGCAGGGGCTTATAGCCCCGAGCAAACCACCCGTCAAACGGATGGTAGTGATTCATAATGAGTATCGCTCGCAAAGTGTGCGGTATCTCGTTGATTAGGCATAAGAAAATACAAAGAAAAAAGCAATAACATGATGTATAAGGAATATAGAATCGATGAAGGTGGAATTAAGAATAAAGAACAAGTATAATGAAATATCTATAATTCATAATGCTATATTCGAGGTAATTATAATGATTTACAAGAAAATGCAGACTGATACTAGCAATGAGAATGGAAAAATAATTTTCTATCAGATAGATGATGCCAATATCTATGTCAACGTTCTCTATCATAAAGAGACATTTTGATGACAACAAAAGCAATGTGCCGGGATTATTCGGAATCAACACAAAGGTATTACAAAACACCTATTAAATATATATGAAGAAGAGGAATTAGAGAAAAAAACAACTTGTTCCAAAATGGAACAAGTTCAAAAAGAAGGAATCAGAACAGTAAGTAGAATGATTGATTTTTATAATCTTGATGCTATTATTGCTGTCGGATATCGTGTCAATTCAAAAAAAGCAACTGCATTTCGTCAGTGGGCTATAAAAACTCTTAAGGAATACATTACTAAAGGATTTGTGATTAATGATGAATTACTGAAGAATGGGAAGTCTTTTGGCAATGACTATTTTGATGAATTGTTGGAGCGGATTCGAGAGATTCGTGCCAGTGAGCGTCGTGCGTATCAAAAAATTGCAGATGTTTTTGAACAGTGTAGCTATGACTACAATAAAAATAGCGAGACAACAAAGGATTTCTATGCATTTGTACAGAATAAATTACATTTTGCGGTTACCGGCAAGACTGCGGCAGAGATTGTTTATGAGCGAGTAGATGCAGAAAAACCAACTATGGGCCTCACAACATGGAAGGGTGCTCCGGACGGTAAAATATTAAAAAGTGATATTGCTATTGCAAAAAACTATCTTAATGAAAAAGAGATATCACGACTAAATCGTTTGGTCGCCATGTTTATTGATTATGCAGAATTAATGGCTGAAGATGGAGTTCTAATGAGCATGCAAGATTGGTTAAATCAAACAAACCGGTTTTTAACAAACAACCGAAGAAAAAGTATTAGAGGGGAAAGGACAGGTATCTCATGAAGTGGCAGTAAAAAAAGCTGAAAAAGAGTATGAATCTTTTAGGATAAGACAGGATCGGGAATATATCTCTGAATTTGATAGGCAGACAGAGAAATATATTAAAGGTGAATGATGAAGAGAACCACTCTCTAAATCAGACCTAGTCATTTGGAGAAACAAAAATGATTGTATTCTTGCAGGAAATTTTAAAATGTATGATTGTCCTTGAATTTATTGTTTAAACACAACAGGAGCGGAAAATGACGGAAAACAAAAACTATTATAAGAAAAAACTCATTCTTTTCTTGTTCATCATAACAACTATTTTCGGATTATTGAGCCTTTTCGGCTATTACAGCGCAAAAATTCAGACCCTTTGCAGCTTCTTTCTGCCGTATTGTACGGTACGATTAAGCTCTTTTTATTCGTGTCTCCGATTTCTCCGGAAGAGAAGACTCCCTTCATCTATGAATTCGCAAAAGTGGGCAGCGCCGATTCTGACCTCCGCTTTTATCTTTACGCAGATTTCCAATGTCTTACTGCATGTAAAAAATGTTCTTGTAAATCGCCTGAGTGCAAAGCATGTTCTCTTTTTTGGAAACAGTGAGATGGGGGAACTTCTAATCGGCAATTTACAAAAAGAAAAAAACTATAAGATATCTCTTGTTACAAAGGATTTTCTGGATGAACGGGTAAAGAACAAGTACGAGAAAAAGGGAATTGCGTGTTATCAGCTTGATTTTGAGAAAAAGCGATAAAGAATGAAATTAAGGAACTTTTTCTACGCTGAATATTTCTAAAGCAAAGTACATTTTCTTCTGCGGAGAGTCGGACCTTGAGAACTTCTCTCTCTATGCCAATGTCATTCAGCGCATTAAACCCAAAAAGCCCATTTCCACCTATGTCCACTGTGAGTCCGGTACAGTGGCCGGCTATATGGAAGAACTGCTTAAGGAAGAGAGAAAGAAAGAAGAAAGTCTAAAGAAACTGGATAGTTTGCATTTTAATCAGAAAGACCTGACGGTGCGTCTAATTATGGAGGATGAGCTTGTAAAAAAGAGCATTTTCCGTAGTCTGACCGGACTTTCGGATATCGGTTCCGATACAAGCCCTGCTATAAGTTCTTATAAGGAATCTGATATAAGCCCTGCTACAAGCTCTACTACCTGCCTTGCGACAAGTTCTACCATACCTTCTTCCATGCCTTCCGTTACGTCGGAAGCCAAGGATTTATCTGTGGAAAATATGGATGAAGCGATTCGCACTCCGCATATTTTACTTTTCGGAATCAATGACTTAAGTCTTCCTCTTATAAAGCAGCTTGCTAACGATGCGACTCTTTCTCTGCGAAAAAATACAAGACTTACACTGATTGATGATGCCGCAAGCCGGAATCCGGACATACAAAATCCAAACCAAGAAGTGGATATGCAAAAAGTGGACATACAAAAAGTGGATATGCAGAGCATGGCTCCCATGACAAGTTTGAAAAGAGCGCTGGAAATAGACTGCTTTGATCTTGGTAGCTCTACAGAGGAATGGAAACAGCAAGAGAGGCTGCGGCAATATCTAAAGAGCATCCGGGAAGAATCTGCGCCCCTGCTCATTTTCCTGATGCATCAGGATGTGATTCGGAACTTAAAAGGCCCTAAAAGCTCATCAATCGTTATTTTGAAAACTTCCGACGATTATCCGGCAATGTTTCGAAAGTGGACTTAACGAGCTTCTGCTCAAAAATGAAGGGCGGATTCGAAGCTTTGGAGACCTTTCGGAGATTATGACGGGTAGGGTCATTATCCGGGAAGAGCTGGATAAGCGTGCGAGCTGCTAACAAGTTCTATAGTCAGGCATCCTCTCATGGCAGGGAATGGGAGAGGGCACAAGCTGGAATGAGCTTTCCTATGTGAAGAAGAATTCGTCGAGACAGTCTGCATCTCACGCTGTGATAAAAGAAGAAACTGAAAACGGTTTTAAAAAGAGAAAAAGCAGTCAAGAGCTTAGGGACTTACCTTAACGAGAAATTAGAAGAGTTCACTCTCGTCTGCCGGGACTTGCAAAAAGAGAGCAAGGAAGTCTTTCAGAAAGAATTTCGAGCATTTTTAAAAGAAAATCCTGTACTGGACTTCCTTTCCCGACTGGGAGCACAAAAGGTGGTGTAACAGTTACTATGCTATGGGCTTTCGCTTCGGGGAAAAGAAGGATGAAAGCAGGAAGACCCACCCTTGCCTGATTGAGGATTGGGAAATGGTAATCGGAGAAAAATTCGACATTTGTCACCCGGAATATGATCTGCTTTCCGTATTCACCCTGTTTCAAGAGGAATAGTAAGAGAGCTATAGAAGAGCAGTTTTAAGAGGAAGATGCAGAGGAGTATTAAGGATGGAAAGAGAATATAAGTACGACGCCTTTATCAGTTATCGCCATGTGGAGCCGGACCAGAGTATTGCAAAAGAGCTGCATCGCATGATAGAAAGCTTTAAGCCGCCAAAGGAACTCTATAAAACCGGGAAAAAGAACGGTTTTCGTGTCTTTCGAGACAGGGAAGAGCTGGCCGCTAAGGATTTGAGTACCTCTATCGAGGAGGCTTTGCAGGAAAGTCACTATCTTATCGTGCCAGCTCCAAGAGGACACTCTTATCGGAGTGGTGTGAGAAAGAGGTGCGGACCTTCAGAGCACTCCACGGAGATGAGAGGATTATTCCTGTGCTTATTGAAGGAGAGCCGGAAGAATCCTTCTCTGCACCCATTAAAGGGATCTGAAAGAGGCGCGGATGAGAGCCTGCAAGATGTGCTTGCGGCGGATATTCGACCGGAAGAGGTGCTGAAAAAGGACTTTCCGGGCTATGAGACCTTACAAAATGAAAACAAAGGAAAATTGCATGAGCTTACGAAACAGGCACTTAAGCTCTTAAAAACGGAAAAATATCGCATCCTTGCGGCGATGCTTTCTTGCAGTTTCGGTGACCTGAAGCAAAGAGATAAGGAAAGAAGAGGAAGATTGATTCTGACCATTTCCTCCCTTTCCGGTGCCATTTTCCTGCTTTTCGGTATATTTATGGCAAATGCCTACCAAAAGGCGGAGCAGGCAAGACAGGAAGCGGTCGCAGTCCAATGCCCGCATCTTGATGAAGACCTCGAAGGACATTGCCAAAGAGGGGATTATCTTAAGTCGGTTTTGTGGCGCAGGAAGCAATGAAGTCTATGGGTAAAAACAGAAGTCCTATGAGAGCCTTTCGGGAGAGAAAGCTCCATTTTTAAATGATGCAATCTATCACGGAGGAGCATCGACTTGACCTCGATTTCCACCGAAACAAGCTGACCTATATAGCTAAGCAATAACGTAAATGTACATTTGCCTATGGCTGGACAACAATATGGCTGCAATTGCCGATGTGGAAAATGGAGAAGTTAGTGCGAGCGAGTTTTCAGAGGCTGCCAACAGGTGAAAGCTGCTCGTGTTTCCAACGATGACAAAACTCCTCAGGAGTGCATCTTTTTGACGCAGTGTTATCATCCATGATGTGGAAACGGGAGAGGAGAAAGCACGACTGGAAATCCCCGGTGTGCCGATGCTGACTCGTTTTTCTGAGGATGGAACACAGTTTTTCTATGTCTCCTTTACCAGCAATACGGCGGACTTCTATGTTTTGATACGACGAACTGGAAGGAGATAAGTAAATTTACGGTCGCAGAATCGGTCCGTTTGCAGATATCAAGAAAGACGGAAGTGAGGTACTGATTGCTTTAAGGTGAGAAAACAATGATCATCAAGCTTACTAGAAGAAGCATGAAGGACGGCAGTATTTTGGAAGTAATAGAAAGAGAGGTGAAGTGGATGCCACTGCAGGCTGAATATAGTGTGCCTGATACAACGGCAAGCTATTCTGCAGACGGAGAAAGCATGCTCCTTTTTACCGACTGGGATGTACGGAAAATCTCTCTTTCGGATAAAAGCCTTCTTTTTAAGAAGGATATAAACTTCAGTTCTACTGCTGTAAGGCCCTTTTATGAGAGAGTCCGAGATGGGAGAAACTGGTGGTGCAGTCCTACTCGAAATTATTTATCTTGGATGGAAAGAGCAGTGAAATACAGGATGAAGTCTATTTGAGAATCTGGATACTGAAGTATTTTAATTATAATTATGAGACGAATACCATCATTGCCTGGAGAAAATGGAAAATACTCTATTTGGAAGGATAAAGGTTGTTGTTGAGGATGGTTTGAATTATGGGGAGTTGCTCCTCTGAACTGAAAGTATCTGAAGGATGGAAGTAAGTTGATTGCCAACTCGCATGAAAGCCGAACAATCAAGATTATCGATACAAAGTCAGAATCTCTGCAGAGACCGGTTTATACAGAGGGTCATAGCGAGACTCCAACGATTCATCAAAGATGATTCTCTTTTGACGGAAGAGATTTTTGATTTCTGCGGACAATGGAAAAACGAGTGAAAAAATCATACTGGATAATACTATTCCTTTTGGCCTTATGAAAAATACGAAGAGCTATATTGTTTCCAATGACGGACGGTACTTTGCCTCTATTTGGCAGAAAGGAAGTAGCGGAGTTCCGTTTTGGCGCTCTATGATCTGGAAAGAGAGAGAGAACAGAGAAGTGGAATTGGAAAGTATTTCTCCTGCCATCCATTTCTCAGATGACGGAAAGGAAATACTTCTTTAGATGAGAAAGAGGGCTGAAGGTTTACAATACGGAGGACTTGAACTGAACGCAGCTATCCGGAGATCAATGAATCGGCGGAAAGTATGTTCCTGTCGGAAGATAACAAAATACTGGCGCTGAACCGTTTCTCCGGTATTATCTCCCTCTTTAACTTGGAAACAGGAAAGCCGGTGGAGGAGATTCCCGGAGAGGCGCTCTATCTGGAGCGCAACGGAGAGGAAATTCGCATCAAAGGCATACAGAACAATACACGGCATTTAACTGGAGTAGCAAAAGTGGACTTTACAAGTACATAGAGATGGATGAAGCCTGTGCACAGACACCGGTAGGCTTTGACGACGTCAACTTGTATAACGAGAACGCCGGACTGCTTCTTATGATTCGAAATAATGACACGGAAAGAAAAGCCTATGTGGTGGACTTTGCAAGCGGACGTCTGAAAAATGGGCTCACGCCCTCCATAAAAAAGTATAACGTGAACGGTCATATTTCTCCGGACGGAAAAACCATTGTCATCGACCAAAGTTATTATGCGAAGCAATACAATCCGGATGCGCAGGAAGCGGATTATATGAGCTCCGCAGTATATAAGATTCTGAGCAAAGAACAGGTGGAGGAAGAAATAAACAAGATCCTCGCCGGAAGAACCCTTACGAAAAAGGAAAAAGAGCAGATCGGTATAACGGCGGAGTAGAGAATTTGATTTTCTACAGTCCACTTTTCTTTAAAGTCTATATCCACTTAATTATAAAAACTAAACAAGACTACCCAATAGTCATTGCCTCGTGCGTCAAGGTAATACCCTGCACCGAATCGAACAAAGTCAGGACGTAGCATAAGCTGATTATGGCTTGTGCTATTTTGCCATGCCTGAACAGTTTTCATCGGACTGCGCTGGCCTGAAGCAATGATTTCACCGCATACATCGGCTTCGTTTGTGAAAGAACCGCCCTGGGGACGTGTGTGAGAAAATAAAACGGAACATTCTCCGGCTCGTGTTTTCGCAAGATGATCCAGTCCTGCACTTTCCTGTAGAGTTCTTAATCCATGGGCTGCTCTATACTGATTTATACAAAAAAGAAGCTCTTTTTCGTATTGCTCATTAACAGAAGTATTACTTGTATTGTTGGACTTGGTCTGTACAACATTGTTTACAGTCCATGCTCCACTTTGATTTACGGTATAGCCATCCGGTGTAATCGTGTTTTCCGCCATCCATCCGTAGTTATCAAAACGATAACATTCGGAGATGCCGTCGTTGTTCCCGTCCAGCCATTGCCAGGAAGCCTTATGGTAGTTGCCGTTTCCAAGGTCATACCACCATGCATTTCTGGAGGTTCCCCTTGACCATCCAAGGGCAAACGCCGGAATGGCGGAGATAATAGATAGAATAAAGATAAGGAATGTTGTTTTTAGAATCTTAAGAGGCTTTTTCTCTTCCGCTTTGCCATAAACTATATTTTTTTGATTCTGATATTCTGTTAATTTGTACTTGTTTGTTGTGATGTAATGCATAGATGCCCTCCTTTGCGGCATCATGCTGCAAATTATCGAGATGGAATCAGTAAAAAGGCAATACTCACAAAAATTGTAAAAATAAACAGAATATTATTATACAAAAATATAATAAAAAGTAAGTAAATCGTTGTAACCATTACAAAAATTGGTAAAAATGCTTAAAAATCATGCAAAAACTGTATATTATTAAAAATAAGTATAATATTAAAAATGGATTGTTTTAATAATATTTATATAAAACAATCCATTTTTATGAACTATATAATCATTTCATTTCGATTACTTTATTAAGAAGAGTGATTCCGCTATGGGCTGTCTTTTTAGAAGTGGCAGTATTTAGGAAGCCTTTATTAAAAGCTTATAAATAGAAAGCTCTTATAATTCATAACGAGTATCGCTCGCAAAGCGTGCGGTATCTCGTTTGTAAATCTTCTGCTTAATCATAGTAACTAAACAGTACTACACAATAATCGTTTCCGTCACCGTCTACATAATATCCGGAACCAAAGCTTTCAAAATCCTTGACCAGCATGACGTGGTTGTGTGTTGGGCTGTCTTCCCATGCTTGAACTGTTTTCTCGGGCGTATGCATATTGCAGGCAAGAATTTCCCCATATACATCATTCTCGTTTAAAACGGATCCGCCCTGCGGCCTTGTGTGAGAGAAGCTGACTGCGCATTCCTGCGCTCTGATCTCTGCAATGGCGTTTAGATTCTCTTTTTCGTTCAGTGAACCTAGAGAAGATCCTACGCGATACTGGTTGATTTTATTTAGAACTTCTTTTTTGATTGGCACATTTTGGCTTGCAAGCGGAGTAGTAGCGGATTTACTTTCGATGCTGAGTGGCTTTGTTTGCACGACATTGTTTATGGTCCATTCTCCGTTTTCATTTACGGAGCAGCCGTCAGAGGTTACGGTGTTTGTCATCAGGAAGCCGTTTTCATCAAAGCGATAGCACTTTGAAACACCACTCCGGTTGTCGTCAATCCATTGCCAGGTCGACTTACAGTAACTGCCGTTTCCCAAGTCATAGCGCCAAAGATAGCTTGCCGTTTCTCTTACCCAGCCACGTGCAAACGCAGAGGTGGAGAATAGAAAAAGAAAAGTGGAGAGGAGAATGAATGTTTTACATACTGCAACACATTTCTTTACCGAAAATGTTTTATTGCAATTTACTAGATTGTAGTGGTGAATTGATCTTGTTTTTTTCATGGCTTTTCTCCTTTCGAAAATATTCCTTTTTCAAACATCTCTCTACAATGTGCTAGAGAGCGATTTTAATTCATATTTAACACCTCTGTACAATATCGACATAAAAATATATAAAAATATAAATATATATGTAAAATTATGTTGTTAAATTTTTAATTAATCAATAGAATATAGAGAAAACAAAACAATATAATGTGTATTAAAATTTCTAAAATATACATAATAGATAAAAATGGTATAAAAATTATTAAATTTAAGTAACTCATTAATCAATAAAAATAATAAGTATCACGCAGGAGAGAATCCTGCGTGATTAATTATTATAAGTAATGATTATTCTATTGTTACTTTTCTTCGCTTATCTGTTTTTCCGTCATCTATCTTTATATCTTTGTTTATATCTATCTTTATATCTTCCTTTATCTTCATTTATGCTTTTTGTTCTTGCTTGTTTACTCTTCAAAGTGCAGATAGAAAAGAATACGCAGAACATCGGATGATGCAGATATAGGTGAGATTGCTATATAGAATATTGTTAAAATCCGTATCCAGAGCAGGAGGAAAGGTTCGCCGATGTTGTTCACGCATGGGCAAGAACAACAAGAGGAGAGAACGGCATCATAAAATAACCTATATATAATGCCCATCATTGCGGTGTAAACACCCTGAATAAAACTGCCGTGCCATATACCGAACATAAGTCCTGAAAAGAGAAGAGCAAACCAGGGAATATCCGAGGCCTCTTCAAAGCTACGGAAGATGATGCCGCGGAACAAGATCTCCTCTACTAAGGGGCCGATTGCCACGATAGCAAGGAAAGTCCAGATATACGGGCCGGATTCCAAATCATCATACATTCCCGAAAAGCTTTCGAGCTGATTCCCTAAAGAAGAGGAGTGAGATGCAAGGAAATCCACGATACTTAGCCAGATGCCGGATAAACCGCCAACACCGAGACCGATTACGATGGCGAGAGAATCCCCTGCCATATCGGGATGGAAATCTCCGCCTTTTTCTTTGGAAATGCCTTTCGGTAGAAGATATAGCAGAGAATGGAGAGCACTGTAGCCAAAAAGGCATCCAAGAAAGCGGAGTAGGTCCCCCACAAATCAATCTCTATATGAGTTATATTAAGGAACAGATTAAGTAAGATGATGAGGATATCTCCGATTCGATCATAAAGAAAGAGAATCAATAAGGGAAGAAATAAAAAAAACATCGCTCTTACGTTTAAGCCTTTTTTCTTTTCAAAACTATTTGTTTCCAATCTCCAATCTATTTTAATCATTATGCAAAATCGTGCAAAACAAATTTTGCAAAAAGGAATACGAATACTCCTCTCTTTGTTGCGTGGAAGATTATAACGGAAGAATTAGAAAGTGACAATCCTTTACCCATACACTTTCACTTTCGTAATAAACTTTGGTAATAAAAAAGATAGTAGATATTTCCCTGGATGAGTCGGAAAGAGTGATGCTAATTAAAAGGAGGAGAGAGATTCTTATCCCCCGCGGAGACACGAGTATCGATGAGGGACATCCTTGTAATGTATAGGTTAAAACAGCATAACAACTGAGATAATCGCGCTTGGCAAGCAATACTTGTTTACAATAAAAGATATCCTGATATGGTTCCGGGTGTCTTTTTGTTATATATAGATAAAAATACAATTTATTGATTCCTTATAATATTTTATCCTCTGGACGATAATCCTATAGGGGTACATAGGCAGGATTGTTTTGTGTGGTTTTAAAGAATCCATGCACCGAGTAGGATTATTCGCTTGATACTGGAGGGTCAGAGGGCAGGAAGAAAAATGCTTTTCCTATGAGTAGGGGAGAGGGATTTGGCTATGAAAAACGATAAAATCACGAAGCTAAAAATGTATGGAACAAGGCGGATGGGTGGAAGAAAAAATTATCCATCTTTCTTGCATTGTCCTTGGTTCTTTCGGGTGTGAAAGGCATTTCCTTATTGGGAATTGGCGGAGTAAATGATGCGCCTGAGGGAAATGCGGTAGAAATCAGGGGAGACAGGGTAAAACTCCATTTGGAAGGGAGACAGCATGAGAACTCGCGGAAATAGCCATCCGGGAGGGTGATTTAGTTTGCGTGGAAAATGGGAGCTCAGCTATAGCAGAAATGAAGAGCTCTTAGCAAGATACTAGGGAATTGTTTTCCGAAGAAAGAGAAATCTATGAACTACCGCTTAATCAGCACAGTAGAAGCTTGGATGAACTTTCCGCCATAGGTGGCAAAATCCGTGCTTTCGTAGAGGTGGATTCCAATCATCAGAGAGGAAATACGGAAAAGGACAGCATGGATGCCGTGGCGCTATTTTCAAGGGATTCCTCTTTTGGAAGACTCTTACTTAGCGTGAAGGGAGAGTCTTATTTTGCGAGTGTAAAAGAAAGAGATCAGTCCGGAGTAAGAGGCGAGGAAAAAGCCCCGGGAGGCGAGTTTGGTCCCGGACAGGAAGTAAAAGAAAAAAAAGAATCTGCCGGTATTACCGGTCCGGGTCAAGGCTTGCAAGCTGAGATAGAGACAGAACAGACAGAGGTAGTGCGTCCGGGACAGTGGATTAATCCGGAAAACACAGAGTCCGGCGAAGAAAATGCTCCGAAGCAGGAGATGCAGCCGGGAGGGAAATGGAAAAATCAAGCACAAGAAAACGAAGAAAATCTTCCTCATGGAGAGGGGATAGAAGGACCGGGTTCGGAAGTCGGATCCTCCAAAGAAAATACGGAAAGTAGAGAGATTGGACCCGGTTCGGAAATAAGTTCCGCAGAAACCACGGCAGAAGCACAAGAAGACTGGCCAATGCTCTGAGAAACCGAGGCGCTTAGCGGAGGGGAGCCTCTGAACAGGCATTGGCGAGAGAATAGCTTTAACGGAAAGCAGTTCTATTGAAGAAGGGCTAGCGGAGGTGAGACTGCAGAAACGGAACAGATACAGGAGAACTGCAGGTAGAGACGGAGGAGGCACAAGAAACGATGGGTGAAAGTGGAGAAGTACCGCAGAAAAAGCGTAACGGAAACAGAGAACGAGGAAGTAAAGGAAAAGCCGGATAGAACGGAGTATCAGCTGGAAGGAACGGAGCTGATTTATTTCCTATATGAAATGAAGGCGATGATGATTTATCCTTCCACCTTTTGTGAGTGAGAACAGCTATCCGAAGATTCGTGTACCGGGCAGAAATAAAGTCAGTAGACAGCTTCTAGGATGGAAATCCGGAAAAGCGGAAAAATGCTGCAGGATTCCGCCGGGAGAAGAGAGAAAGAAGCAGACGCTGAAAATCGAGTATCCGGATCCGGCTTTAAGCTTGATCAGAGACGGAATAAAAGCGCTGTATAAGGAGACGAAAGACGGCCCCTGACGAGTATTTTTCCGAACTTCGGGCGGCGAAGCTCCGAGAATACAGCTTAAATGAGCTGGGAAGAATCAGTCAAAAAACATAGAGGTGGAAGGCTTTGGCACGGTAGAGGTCTTCTATGATGAAAGATGACTCTACGGAGAAAGTGGACTTAAAGGCAAGCCTTCTAAAAAACCGGAGGAAGTAAAAGAAGAACAAGAGGGTGAAGCGACCACAGAAGAAAAGAAGAAACATCACTGGAAGAAACTCAAAGCAGAAGAAACTGTAGAAGAAACTGTAGCAAAAAGAAACTGAAGCAAAAACTATTGTAAAGAAGCATCTACAGAAGAGGAGCGACATGTAGAGGAAGGCTTTCGGAAGATGGAAGCGAGACAGGAACAGCAAAAGGAAAAAGAGCAAGAACTTCAGATGTTTTGCAAGAAAGGAAGTAGAAAGCCTGGAAGGAAAAACAGCATCTACGATCAGTCCATCTCTTTGATATCCATTTTGAAGATAAGAAAGGACAGGAAGTGGAACTGTCCTCCTCCGTATCCATGCGCTTTTATATCGCAAAGACGGCACTTCGGAAGAGGTCAAGGAGGAGAATATCTCGATACACCACTTGGTCGAGAAGGAAAACGAGAGATTGACCCATGTGGAGCTCTGTCAGCTGCGAAAAGTTCTGCGGACGAGCCGGAAAATGAAAAGAAGATAGTGGAATCAGGAGAGGAAAAGTGCTGAAAAAGAGAGACAGAGAAAGAAAATATCTCTCTAGACGGAAAGCGGAAATACAGAGAAGGAAAACAGCGAATTTTATTGTCCGGGAATTTGAGTTAAAAAGTTTTCTACTCTATTCCTTGACTTGGTCAAGCGGAAAAGCAAACAATAAGAATTATAAATTCTTTCTTGTAGACGGTGACTTCAGAGAGATGGGACCCAAAATTGATATAGATATGTCAAAATTTTTAGTGGAGCGCCCCATCTTTCAGAATAAATACTACAATCCATATCATGTTGCATATCCGTATGATGTTTTGTATTTGTATCCCCCCTTTACCGGCTACAGCATCCACATGCGACATGCAGACGGAGTCTCCCCTGTTAGTGGCCCGGTAGTCTATCCGGCTTCTTTACCGCTTTCCAGTATGAATACAGAGAGCAATAGGAATACGGGAGTATCTTGGCCGGATCCGGTTGTTTACCTGACAACGAAGAGAGTGATTAGGCAGTGGCATTATGATACTAACCAATATATAAATAATCCTGCAACGTATTGGGCGGATTATGGATCTGCATGTAGTGAAAATTATTACCTTTTTTACAGATTAAACAAAAAAACCCATAATCACAGCTATCCCAAGTATGATATGGAGATGCAAAAGGAAAAGTACATCACGAAGAAATCGGATGGCTCCTATGACCTGACATTAACCGCAAGACCGAGTGTGGCAGGCGGAGAGAAAAACAAACTGGATATCATCGTGGTTTATGACAAGTCGATCTATATGGCTTTGGATTTTATGCGCACGGTATCGGATTCGGAGGAATTCCCCTACGATGATGCAAGAGCGGATAACAGTGCAAGCACAAAGCACAGATACGGAAAATTGATATTGGGTAGCCTGCTGGACGATATTGCGAAAAATCCGGCTTACGATGCTCAATTTGCGTTGGTCACGATGGGAGGAAAGAGAAATCTTAACATCCATGGCGGAGAGTTCTCCGTAACGGATGAGGCAGACAATGATGCGGAGAAAGTCATCGGCTTTACGAAGGATATCTCGGTTTTTAAGCAAAATCTGAATGATATCAGCATAGAGAAGGAGAGGAAAAAGGCGCAGTACCAGGCAAATGCCTATGAGCATCATGGCCTGAACTACGCTGCGGGAATTAAGGCGGCGGAAGATTTTCAGAATGGCGCGGTAGTGGAACCGCCGGGAACGGACTGTGAAGCGACAAGATCGGATGCAAGAAGAGTAGTACTTTTTGTTACAGCTTATAACCCGAACTTTTCCTATTTTCCGAAATATGAAGGCGGAGGAAATACAAACTATTTCTTGCGAAAAGCGGAAGATATTTATGGGCATGCGACTGGTGATTTCCCCGGAAAAGTGGTGGATCGCTTACAACTGGGATCAAGCAGAAACAAATCTTTAAACTACTATAGTTACTTTATAAAACCGCCTGCAGGAGAGGAAAATTTTGGCAATTATGCAGGCTATTCCTACGGGAGCGGGCGAGGTTTCGAAGAAGTTGCACTAACACAGGCTCGTGGAGCACTTACCGGATTGAACGAGATAGATGCCTTTTATGCCATCGGTTTGGGACCGGATGCAAACTACAGCCATCTGGAAGACTTAATTGGAGCGAAACGATACTGGGCTGAAAACGGGCATCCCTCTGAGCAACCGCTAAGTAGCGATATAGAACAGTCTGTTATCAAAATAACCAGTAACAGTTCTACCACGGATTTAATAGACATAAAAAATGGTCTTCGTTCCAAGATTGCACCGATTCGTATCAGTGACGTAAACATCTGGGATCAACTTGAGCGAGAACGTGGAAGTAAACTCGACAATGCGCATCCTGCCGATAAAGCTGCAAAAGCTAAGAGCGGAAGTTTGGAGGTGGACGATGATGGGAAGCCGATATCGAAACTGGAGAATCCTGACGATAGCGATTCAACCAGTAGAAGTCTTGGATTTTCCGGATTTTAAGGGAGTAGAAGGGACTGCGACCCCGTCGGAAAGATAATCGAGTTAAAGACGAAACCCGGAGATTTCTAGTTTTCCAAAGGGATATGAGATTCGTTTGACGGTCAATGTAAAAACCGTCAAGGACGAGCTCTACGAAAAGTACCAGAAAAACATCTCTGGATTATTTTGATAAAGATAGTGAACGTTGGGCTATAGCCGGAACAAAGGATATTGGATATCTTGATAATGTAAACGGAGAGAATATTAGCGGAACCAGAACGCCGGATCTAACTCCCACCTTAAAAGAAGGAGACATCAGAACGGACCAGTGGAAACTTTATGGAAAGTCCTGGAAGAAGAGTTTCCACTTCCTCGAAAAGAAGGACTCTATCTGAATGAAGGGGCTTACTTAAAGTATGTTCGATTTAAAGATAAAAATACCAGAGAGGAACCGCCGGAAAAGAAATACCAAAAACCGGTTATACAAGTTGACCCGGAACCATTCGTATAGTGAAAAGTTTTAAGGGACAGAGACAGACGAAGAAGAGCTTGAATTATTAAAAATCCTGCCCTTTTAAATTGGAAGAGCAAATTCGGGGTCGACAAATTTTAGAAAGGTGAACGGCATAGCAAAATTCACCATGACGAAGTCGGAGACGGAATGACTATGGACCGCTTGTGACGGAGGAGTATAGAGGCACAAAGTAACAGGAGTGGGGAGAATTTGATCTCGATTGTTCCGCTGAGGGTGTACATAATAATAGAAAACAATATGTGCTAACCATTAGCGGCTTGATTCCGGCAGAAAATACCGTGTTTCCGAGCTTATGGCTTTTGCCGAGAAAATGCAACAATTGGAGGACGTATTCTTCACTTTAAGAACATAGAACTCACGGCGACCAGCATTCCTAAAAATGAAGACAGAAACTATGCGATTGGAACCTTTACATGCATTGAGAATGAAACCAAAGAGCTGACTGTCAAGAATGTCTACGAAGAGGATGATAAGCAAATTCTTCGGATTGAAAAAGAGTTAGTGAGTGAACTGGCGGATAAGAACCAGGTATTCTCGTTCAGGTTAAAGGTCTTTAAACCGGATGGAACAGGAGAAGGCGTGGCGATTAACCAAGCAGATTTTAATGCCTTGAAAGCCGGATTTTCGGCGGATACGCAGGGTTTGATTCAGTTCAATTCAATGCCGGTGATTCCTTTATTGCATTTAGCCTAAAGCATGATCAAGCTATAGAGTTTGTTCTCCCGAAGAACTATAAGTATCAGGTAGGCGAGAACCCGTTGAGCTATGCTCCGGAAGTCAGCACCGGTTATGCTTTGCATAATCTGGATGGGGTAGACTATCGTTATACCTACAAAAAAGATATAGAAAAGAAGCTTGACGGCACAAAAGAAGTCCTTGTCTTTACGAACAATAGAGACCCGATCCCGCCGATGGGCGTTGTGGGTCTTGGGGAAATATGGAGAAGAAATCTGCTTCTTCTGTCTCTCTTTATAGGAGCAATATTTATAATGAAGAAGAGAAAGTTGATTCTTCATGCCAAGGATTATGACAAATAGAGATGCTATATTTTTTTAGAGCAGTGTTTCCGTATGAGCTGGTGTGCGAAAAATAGTTTGCTTAATAAATTTGTTTTGCTTTTTCAAAATTATACTCAAAAAGTGCTTGGAATATTTACTGTAGCGCCCCCCCAATCGTTAGATTTCGGTCTAACTTTTGAGGGGCGGTACAGTCGGTACAGTATGTCTGAGCACTTTTTCTTGGAGAGTTTTTTGAGTCCCCTTTCTATGCTTGAGCTAGCTTTGTTTAATGTGATAAGATGAATACGAATAAAATCTGTGAAATACTGCATAAATTTTCGCAAGTAGATACAAAATATCTTATACGGGGAAAACAGTGTGAAAAAGATCTGTAGAGGAGGGGAAATGAATCTGGGAAAAAGACCGAAGATAAAAGCTTTATCAACAGACCGTATAGGAAAGATGGGCTTCACCGAGGTCATAAGGTGGGGACTGCTTCGATTATGATACGGAAAGAGGACAAATCTGTCCGATGGCTATGCACTGCGCTTTTCCTTATATCGATATCCTGCGATATGGCGGTAAGCTCCCGGGGCAGCCTGAAGGTGTGGCGGAGTTTTGCTGTTCCGATGCGGATGTGGTTTTGGTGTTTAAAGCGGAAATTGTGGAAGAATGAAATATATAAAATCTCCTGAGGAATAAAACTGTAAAAAATTCCGACAAAGAATATTCGACATACTGCTTGACACTACATTTCATA
>BNJS01002992.1_pt1 | contig 101246 bp, 173 predicted proteins | sample 8540461 | NCBI WGS metagenome assembly BNJS01 (sample SAMD00202454, study PRJDB9452) | human saliva metagenome | isolation source: human saliva | place: Japan | reverse complement strand
ATGACCATCGTATTGTTGTTTGCCTTTTGGTTCTGGCTGTTGAGGGCACCATCGTTTTGTTTTCTGCTGATTTTCCTTCGCCGCCCTGCGCGAATTTATGACGCTGGTGTGACCGCCGCCGCAGCGACTGCAACGCGATGGTCGCCTGCTTACCCGTGCTGCCGCTGCAATACTGGTTTGTGCTGATCGACTGGTACAGCATGTTTACCATTCTGATTCCGGTGTACGCCTTTTTGATTTCTGCCGATTATCGCCAGCGCAGCCGGGCGATGCCGGCAACTTCTTCGAGCGTACCGCGAAATCCAATGGGCGCGCGGTGAGTCACCATCTGCTGCATCTCGCACGTGCCGGCGCTGATGATCGCTGGAAATCAAAGGCTTCAGCGGCAGCAACATCCTCACTGCTGCTGTTTATGATCGCCGTGGTGCAGGCCAGCGATGTGCTTACGCAGCTATGTGTGGGGCGACTCTTCAGCCGCCGCCGCATCGCTACGCCCAGCCTGTCGCCCAACAAAACCGTACGGCGCACCGTCGGCGGCATCAGCTGCGCCACGCTTTTGGCGGCGGCGCTGTCGATTGGATGCCGTTTTCGCCGTTTCGAGGCTGCCTTGCAGCGGTTTTGCCTATCTGCCTGATGAGCACTTTCGGCGGACTGGCTGATGTCGGCGATCAAACGCAGTTTCGGCGTGAAAGACTGCGCGGATGATCCGCGGCCACGGCGGCATCCTCGATCGGGTGGACAGCTGTTTCTGCGCGCCGGTGTTTTCATCTCATCTGCGCGCTGTGCTGGTACGTAAAAGCCCGTTAGCCTGGCACAGCCAAACGGCTTTCAGGCTGCCTGAAAGCCGGTTTTGGCAGCCGTCCGTTGGCAGCCTGAAAAATTATGCCGGCGCCAAAAGCGTTTTCAGGCTGCCCAGCCGCCTGCAAGGATTACAGGAAAGAGTACAATAGGCGCCGTTTGGCGCGCGCTGCATCGACATCTTCCAGCCATTTTGGGCAGCGATGACCGCAAAGCAGAGGTTCAGCCATCATGGACGACCAGCTCAATTTTTCTTATCTGTTCGGCTCAATGCTACATCGAGGGGTGCACGAGCTACGCTAGAGCGAGTCAATTCGGACTGATGAGGCATTGGCGGCAATAGTTTCCGCGATCCTGGCCGCCCAGCCGAGGCGCAGTGGCGCGCGATGTCACCACCGTCGATTCAGGAATCTTTCGCCAATCTGGCCCACCGTGCCACCGCGTGCATGCCGGCGGCGCCGACGCAGCATGCTGCGAAACAAAGTCGGCGTGCTTGCGCCTGATGTCGCTGCGCATCAGGGTTCCGGCGCCGCGTCTGGATCCGCTCGAGACTGACCGCCCGCCGTACCGAAGGCTCTCCCGAAGAACACGGGTTGGACGGCACCGATATGCCGGTTAAATTCAACGTTGGCCGCCGCGTTTCGGCGGCGGCGGAACTCAAACTCACGCTGGCCGACATCCTGTCCCGGCTGAAAACAAAACCTACTGCGGCACGTATCGGTGTCGAATACATGCACATCACCAACCGTGCAGGAGCGCCGCTGGAGTTACTGGTGTCTGAAAACAACCATCCTCCACACCGAGCTTCAATGTCAAAGAGGAAAAACTGTACATCCTGAAGCAGCTTACTCGCGGCGGAAACGCTGGAGCGCTACCTGCACACAAATACGTCGGCCAAGAAAACGCTTCGGCGTGGAAGGCGGCAAGCCGCGATCGTCGGCTCTGAACTACCTGGTACAGAAACGCCGGTAAAGACGGCGTGGAAGAAGTGATCGTCGGTATGGCGCACCGAGGCCGTCTGAACGTGTTGGTCAATACCTTGGGCAAAAACCCAGCGACTTTGTTCGCCGAATTTTGAAGGCCGTGCTGAAATCAAACTGCCAGCGGCGACGTGAAATACCACACCGGTTTCAGCTCCGACATCGCCACGCCACCGGCCCCGATGCACGTTACGCTGGCGTTCAACCCTCGCATCTTGGAAATCGTCAATCCCGTGGTTGAAGGTTCCAGCCGCGCCAAACAGACGCGCCGCGGTGAAGACGGCCAGAGCAGGTTCTGCCGGTGTTGATTCACGGCGATTCGGCCTTCATCGGCTGGGCGTGTAAACCAAGCGGTATTCAATATGTCGCTAACCCGCGGCTACACTACGGGCGGTACCATCCACATCGTCGTCAACAACCAAATCGGCTTTACCACTTCCGATACCCGCGATACCCGTCTCCACCGTTTACTGCACCGACATCGCCAAAATGGTCGACGCGCCGATTTTCCATGTGAACGGCGACGATCCCGAAGCAGTGTGCATGGTGATGCAGGCGGCGATGGACTACCGCAAAACCTTCCACAAAGATGTCGTGATCGATGTGGTCTGCTACCGCAAAAACGGCCACAACGAGAGCGACGATCCGACACTGACCCAGCCGATGATGTACAAAGCCGTCGCCCAAACATCCGGGCACAGCGCCATTTACGCCGACAAGCTCGCGCAGGAAGGCGTCGTCAGCAAAAGAGAAAGCCGATTCCTGTGTTCAAGCCTACCGCGACGCTTTGGATCGCGGCGAACACGTGCGAGCAAACCCGCCTGACCGACTACACCAGTAAACACCGCGTCGATTGGGACGAAAATATCAAGGCCAAGACTGGCGCGAAGCCGTGGAAAAGCGGTCTGTCTGCCGAAGACATCAAACGTCTGGCCGATAAATTTACCGCCGTTCCCGAAGAGTTTCGAGCTGCATGACACCTCCAAACGCGTGCTGGATTGCCAACCGCAAAAGCCATGGCGGCCGGGCGAGCAGAACGTCGACTGGGGCATGGCCGAGACCATCGCCTACGCCAGCATGGTCAGCCACAGGCACGGGCGTTCGTATTTCCGGCGAAGACTCCGGACGTGGTACTTTCTCACACCGCCAAGCCGTATTTGCACGACCAAAACCGTGAAAAATGGGATTCGCGGGAACATACTATGTTCCGCTACAGCACATCAGCGACAACCAGGCTCCGTTTACCGTTATCGATTCCATCCTGAAACGAAGAAGCCGTGATGGCTTACGAATACGGCTATGCCTGCTCCGCGCCCGATATGCTGACCATTTGAGGAAGCACAGTTCGGCGATTTTGCCAACGGCGCGCAAGTTGCCATCGACCAGTTCATCTCTTCCGGCGAAACCAAATGGGGACGCCTGTGCGGCCTGACCATCATCCTGCCGCACGGCTACGACGGCCAAGGCCCGGAACACTCCTCAGGCCGCTGTGGAGCGCTGGCTGCAACTGTGTGTCGAGCACAATATGCAGATCGTCATACCGTCTCGAAGCCTCGCAGATGTTCCACATCCTGCGCCGCCAGGCTCTGCGCTCCGTGCGCAAACCGCTGGTTATCTTTATGTCCAAACGCCTGCTGCGCTTCAAAGACGCCACCAGCCCGCTGGAAAACTTCCTGGAGGCACGACCTTCCGCCCGTTATCTGGCGACACCGCTCGAACGCGCACAGACAACGGCAGCGTCAAACGCGTCATCCTCTGCGCCGGCCAGGTGTGTGTACGACGTCGCCGCAAGGCCGCGAAACCGAGCGCGGCTTGGAACGACAGAAGTCGCCATTGTCTGCGTCGAGCAGCTCTACCCGTCCCCTTACGCAGAAGCCGCCAGCTGAACTGGCGAAATACCCCAACGCTGCTGACATCATGGGCTGCAGGAAGAGCCGAAAAGCCAAGGCGCGGTATCAGACCCGCTCACCGCTTGGAAGCGTCTGCTGCAAACACGGCCAAAAGTCGTGTACGCAGGGCCGCGCCGCCAGCGCCTCTGGCCGTCGGCTACGCCAGCAAACACACCGCCCAGCTCAAACGCTCGGTGGAAGACGCATGCACCTTCACACTAAACCGTTTACTATGGAAAGCGGCCTGCGTCTTCTAGCTAGCCGCACAAAAACTCACCTAGGAGTCAAACATGATTGTAGCAAAGTAAACGTTCCCGTATTTGCCGAAAGCATCACCGAAGGCACCCTGCTCGCATAGGCATAAAAAGCTGGGCGAAGCAGTCGCCCGCGACGAAGTCTCTGGTCGACATCTGAGAACCGACAAAGTGGTACTGGAAGTGCCCGCGCTGCAGCGGGCGTATTGGTAAAATCATCGTCACCGAAGGCGACAACCGTCGAATCAGCAGCAGGTTCTGGCAAGAAATCGACACCGAAGCAGCCGTAACTGCCGCCGCCCCTGCCGCAGGCACTGCTGCCGAAGCCGCTCCGCCGCGCACCGGCGCTGCCCCGCTTCAAGCAGGCGTCATGCCTGCCCGCCGCCAAACTGGCCGCCGAAAAAGGCGTGGACGTAAACGCTTCCGTGCAAGGCTCCGGCCGCGACGGCCGCGTGCTGAAAGAAGACGTGCAGAACGCACCCGCCGCCGCCAAAGCCGCCGCTCCGCCGCGCCGTACCGCCGGCGCCGCGCCCGAAGCAGCGCGTGCCGATGAGCCGCCTGCGCGCCCGCGTGGCCGAACGCCTGCTGCAATCCCAGCCGCAAAACGCCATCCTCACCACCTTCAACGAAGTGAACATGAAACCGGTGATGGATTTGCGCGCAAAATACAAAGAAAAAGTTCGAAAAAGAACACGGCGTCAAACTCGGCTTCATGTCCTTCTTCGTCAAAGCCGCCGTTGCCGCGCTGAAAGAAAATTCCCCGTTGTGAAACGCTTCCGATTGACGGCACGACATCGTGTCACCACGGTTACTTCGATATCGGCATCGCCATCGGCAGCCCGCGCGGCCTGCGTCATGCCGATTCTGCGCGACGCCTGACCAGATGAGCATTGCCGAAATCGAAACCGCCATCGTCGATTACGCCATGAAAGCCAAAGACGGCAAAATCGCCATCGAAGACCCTGACCGGCGGCACGTCAGCATCACCAACGGCGGCACCTTTCGGCTCTGATGATGTCCACTCCCATCATCAACCCGCCGCAATCCGCCATCTTGGGCATGCACGCCACGCAAAAGAGCGCGCCGTGGTGGAAAACGGCCAGGTTGTCGTGCGCCCGATGATGTATCTGGCCCCTCTTACGACCACCGCATCATCGACGGCCGCGAAGCCGTGCTGACTCTGGTAACCATCAAAGACCTGCTGGAAGACCCGGCACGCCTGCTGCTCGATTTGTAAAGCCGCAGCGCATCGCAGGCAGCCTGAAAACCGAGGCGGTTTCAGGCTGCTCTATTATGGGTTTTGGGCATATAGGACAAAAGGTGCTATCGCTGCAAGCCTTATGCTGCAAGGCTTTAAGCGGGGTCAAAACCTTTGAACACAAAAAATGCTTTTTCTGCGGCTCAAAACAGGTCAAAAAGAACGGCAGACAAAACGGCAAACAACGTTACAAATGCCACAGCTGCGGCAAACGTTTCAGTGGTGGCAAAAACATCAATCGCAACAACTCTGGCACGCTTACACCGCAGGCAAACAAACCGCAGCGCAGCTGGCAGCTGCTCATCATTGCAGCAGCAAAAACCATTTTCGCCATCTCAAAAAGCGAGATCCCAAAGCACAGTTTGCCGCGCCCCAATGCGCCAACATCGTGATGGACACCACCTACTTCGGACGCCGTTTCGGCGTCATGGTTTTCGTTCGACAATATCAGCGGCAAAGCGCTTTCTGTTACCGAAGTCAAAAACGAAACCAACGCCCTTTACGCCGAAGCCATCAGCGGTCTGCAAAAGCCAAAAGAGCATTGAAATACAAAGCATCGTTTGCGACGGCCGTAAAGGTCTGCCGCAGTTATTCCCCGATATTCCCGTGCAACTATGCCATTTTCACCAAGTCAAAACCGTCGGCCACTACCTGACGCGCAACCCACAAACGGCTGCGGGGCAAGGGCTGTGGCGCGGCACCCGACATTAAAAAGCGGCCGCAGAGCCGGCTTTGAAAGCAGCCTGAAAGCATGGTTCGAACGGCACAAAGACTTCTTCAACGAACGCACAAAGAACCCCGAAACGGGTAAATCCTACTACACCCATCCCAGACTACGCAGCGCCTATTTCAGCCTGAAACGGAACATCGGCAACCTGTTTGTGTTTGAAGAGTATCCCGATCTGAGCATCCCAAACACCACCAATCTGCTTGATGGCGCATTTGCCGGATTAAAGCGGCATTTGGAGTGCCATCACGGCATGCGGATGGCAAACAAGGTTCGCTTTATTAAAGATTATTTCTCTATCTCTAGTGATGAGTAGCACCTTTATGTCCTATAGCAGACTGGTTCTTGAAAATAGCACCTTTTGTCCATATGCCGGGTTTTGACTTGCGGGTTGGGCGGGCATTTTGCCGTTTCAGGCAGCCTGAAAGGTTTTTCAGGCTGCCTGTGGCGTGTTTCAAACGCCGGCGGGGGTTGTGGTGCGCGGTGCGCACCTCACCGGCACGGGGCGGGGACGGTGGTTTTCAGGCGGCCTGAAAAGTCTTTCAGGCTGCTTTTGTCTGCTTCGGATTACGGCCGGCGGCAGTGACGCCATTGTTCAAGCCCAGCTCCAAATCAAACACATTCAGGCTGCCGATGGCGGTGCGGACCAGGCGCAGGCAGGGGTAGCCGGCTTGGGCGCACATGCGGCGCACTTGGCGGTTTTTGCCTTCGCTGATGCGGATTTCCAGCCAGAAATCAGGGCACGCTTTTGCGCTCGCGGATCGGCGGGTTGCGCAGCCACAGCAGGGCGGTTTCGTTTTCATCGGGCGAGCGGATTTGGGCGGGGCGGGTGGTGAAGCCGCCCAAGTCCATCGGCTGCTGCAACAGCGCGAGCTTGGCGTCGTCGGGGCTGCCTTCGAGCTGCGCCCAGTAGGTTTTGACGGTTTTGTGGCGCGGGTCGGCGATTTCGGCCTGCAGGCGGCCGTTGTTGGTTAAGAGCAGCGAGGCGCTTCGCTGTCGGTGTCAGAGCCGGCCGGCGGGGGTAGTAGCCGGGCAGCGGCAGCAGCTCTTTCAGGCTGCGGTGTTTTTCGTGCGGCGAAAACTGGCAGATATAGCCGTAGGGCTTGTTCAGCGCGATCAGTTCTTGCTCGCGCGGTGTTTCGTGCGGCGGCGCGGCGGGGCAGGGGCGGCGTTGGCGGTTCATGGCGCGGACTATCTATCCAGCCCTTCCTGCACCATCTGCGCGGCGCGCAGTACAGCGCAGGCTTTGTTTTGGGTTTCCTGCCATTCGGCTTCTTCCTGCGAGTCGGCGACGATGCCGCCGCCGCTTTTGCACGTAGAGCGTGCCGTCTTTTAGATGACGGCGGTGCGGATGGCGATGGCCAGGTCCATGTCGTTGTTAAAAGCCCCAGCAGCCGACGGCGCGCCGCCGTAGATATTGCGTTTTTCCGGCTCCAATTCTTCGATGATTTCCAGCGCGCGCACTTTGGGCGCGCCGGAGACTGCCGGCGGGGAAGGTGGCGGCAGGATGTCCGTATTGTTCACGCCGTCTTTCAGGCTGCCTTCCACGTTCGACACGATGTGCATCACGTGCGAGGTATTTTTCGATGACCATTTTTGTCGGTTACGCGCACGCTGCCGGTGCGGCTGATGCGGCCGACGTCGTTGCGGCCGAGATCGATCAGCATCACGTGTTCGGCAATTTCTTTTTTTCGTCGGCCAGAAGTTCGCGCTCGTTTTGCCGCGTCTTCTTCGGCGGTAGCGCCGCGCAGGCGGGTGCCGGCAATCGGCCGCACGATAACCTGGTCGCGCTCGCGGCGCACCAGGATTTCGGGCGACAGCCGACGATGTAAAAAGTCGCCGAAATCGTGAAGTAGAACATATAGGGCGAGGGGTTGAGCGTGCGCAGGGCGCGAGTAGAGCGGAGCGGTTTGTCGGCAAAGGGCAGGCTCATGCCGCTGGCTGGGGACGACCGCATGCAGTCGCCGTCGAGATATGTCGCGCACGCGGCGCACGTATTCTTTGTAACGCGCTTCGCCGGTGCGGTGCTGCGGCTCGGTTTTTCAGGCTGCCCAGCGACGGCGGGATGGCGACGCTCTGGCGCAGCTGTTCGCGCAGGTTTTCCAGCCGTTCGCGGGCGCGCGTCGTAGGCGTTGTCCTGCGCGGGGTCGGCGTAAACGATGAGATAGATTTTGCCGGACAGATTGTCCACCACCGCCAGCTCTTGCGACAGCATCAGCAGGGATGTCGGGCGTGCCCAGCAGGGTCGGCCTTTCGTCAGGCTGCTTTAAGCGGTGGGCGATGTGCTCGAAATAGTAGATGCTCTCGTAGCCGAAATAGCCGACCAGCCCGCCGGTAAAGCGCGGCAGCTTGGGGATTTCCGGCGTTTTTGAACCGCGCGTGGAACTGCTCGATAAAGGAGAGCGGGTTGCCGTCAGTGCGTTTCGGTGATCTGGTGGTTTTGATACAGCTCACTGCGGCAGCCTGAAACTTTGATATAGGTGTCGCAGGGCGGGCCGATAAAGAATAGCGCCCGAAACGCTCGCCGCCGACCACCGATTCGAGCAGATAGGAAAACAGCCGGTTAGCGAGCTTGAGATAGAGCGACAGCGGCGGTCAAGGTCGACCAAAGCTCCTGCACCAGCGGAATGCGGTTGTAGCCTTGCGCGAGCCTGCTCGAGAGTGGGGTTGCTGATCATGGCGTGTCTTTCGGATGGTGGACGGGGTTTCAGGCTGCTTTGGGCAGCCTGGAAAACAGCTTTCAGGCTGCCTGCGGGTTTAAAAACAGGCGCTGCCGTTCGCGGCTGATGTCGAAACCGCGGCCGCTTTGGTTGGTGCAGACGATGCCGCTTTGGTTCACGCAGCACTGCCAGCCCGTCGCCATAACGGTTTCGCCTTTGAGTTTTTGCCGGGCAGGCCGGGCCCGTCGGGGTGTTCGGGGCGGCGCAGAGAACGCGGGCGGGGCCTGTTTTGCGCAGGATGAATTTCGCGCCCTGTTCGCAGTATTCGGGTTTGCGGTGTCAGGCGGGCGCGGCAGCGTCTTCATAGCGGGCCAATTTGGTGCGGCCGACGACGGTGCAGAACACGCCCTAGTCAGGGTGGGTGCCGATATCGACGTCACCCAGGCAGCTGATGCCGCCGCCGGGCGCATCGAAGACTTCCGTCGCATAGGCAGCGGGGCTGGCCGCGGCCAGAGCGGCGGCCAGAAGCAGGATTTGGCGTTTCATGTTTTGTCCTTTCACGAGTCCTTTTTGCATCACGCGCTGCGCCAGCGTGTTGGAGATGCGGTTGATCCAGTAGAGCAGCTTGGTCTTGCCGCCCATGATTTGGTAGCGGTTGCGTAAAAAAGCGCGCCAAAATTCATCTGCCAATTCGTCGGGCGAGATTTTCAAATGGGCGTGTCCCTTGCCTTGCGACATCGGCGTGGCGACCATCGGCATGATTTCAAACACGCGCACGGGTGTGTTTTTCCAGCTGCCAGCGCAGGGTTTGGCTCAGGCTGTGCAGCGCGGCTGGTGGCGCAATACACGGCGCAGCTTTCTTGGGCACAATCGCCAGACCAGACGACACGTTAATCGGCGGCTTCGCGCTGGGCTTGCAAAACGGGTAAAAGAGCAGAGCGTAAGCTGGGCGGGTGCGGTGAGATTAGTGTCGATTTCGCGGGCGATGTCGTCGGCGGTTTGGGTGGCAAACGGCTGCAGTGAAGCTGCACGCCGGCGTTGTTCACCAAGATATTCACGTCGGGAAAATCTCGCACCAGCCGTTCGCGGTCGGCGGCCTGCGATATATCGGCCACGGCGGTTTGGCAGCCTGAAAAGCTGCGCGGCGGCCTGGCGCAGCACGTCTTCGCGCCGGCCGGCCAGAATCACGCGGTTGCCTGCGGCGTGGAATTTTTTGGCCAGCGCAAAGCCGATGCCGGTTGCGCCGCCGGTAATCAGGACGGTGTGTTGGTTGGGATTCATAAATGCGGTTTTTATGTTTGGGACAAAGGCAGCCTGAAAAGCGGGAAAAACGGCTTTTCAGGCTGCTTGCGTTTATCGGGGCAGTGGCTCGGACGGCTTTTCAGGCCGACTGACAGTGTGGCTGATGCGCACGAGACTGCCTTGTTTTTCGAAGCGGGTTTCAAAGCTGCGGCTGCTGCCGCAGCCTTCGGTGCTGCTGATTACGCTGACGCTGTCCGCACCGTAGCGGATGAAGCGGTAGCAGTGGCACACTCTTGGCGCATTGTCCGTCGCGCCGAGGCGGTATCGCTGCTGCTGTCGGCTTTCGGCAGGATTGAGGGCAGGTAGATGTCGCGCAGGGACGAGACGAGTTGTTGCCGTGCAAGACCGGGTTGTAGTCGCTCTCGAGGAACGTTGGTGCTGACGTAGCCGGTTTGGAAATAGTAGTAGGCCTGCTCGAGCGAGACGGTTTCGAGTGGCGCAGCGGTAGGCGTCGGTGCCGTCTTTGCTGTCGGTATGCGGGCAGCCGATGCCTGCGTAAAACCCGGTGGCGGCAGCGCGGGGCGGCGGCCGAAAGGGCGGCAACTGGGATAAACAGGGCGGGGCGGGGCGGTTTGGGCATGGACTTTCAAGCGGGCGGGTCAGGTTGTTGTTGCGTTCAGACTGCTTGGGCGATGCGCTCAAGAGGCAGCCTGAAAGCCGTTACAAAACGGTATGGGCGGCTTCGTAGTCGATAATGTCGCGGATTTTGTTGGCTTCGTCCACCAGCACCACTTTCGGGCGGTGGGCGGCGGTTTCCGGCTCGGAAAGCATCACGTAGGACATGATAATCACCACGTCGCCCGGTTGCACCAGCCGTGCGGCGGCGCCGTTGAGCAGACGGTGCCGCTGCCGCGTTCGCCGGCGATGGTGTGGGTTTCAGCCGTGCGCCGTTGTTGTTGTTGACGATTTGAACCTTTTCATTAACGAGAATGCCGGCGGCGTCCAACAGATCCAAATCGACGGTAACGCTGCCGACGTAGTTGAGATTGGCTTCGGTAACGGTGGCGCGGTGGATCTTGCCGCCGAGCAGGGTGCGGAACATAGTGTGTGTGTGCTGCAGATGGAAAAACGGCGCATTGTACTAAAATTTGGCCGGCGGTTTTCGACCGCGCTTACGCGAGCAACCTGAAAGGGGGTCAACGCAGCGCGCCCAGTCTTCGGCAAAATAGGCCACCGGTGCCTGGTTGTTGAGATGGTTGGCGCTTCACCGGCCGCCGCGCCGTATCGGGCGGAAAGCGGAACATCGCTGCAGCTTCGGTGGGGGTGAGGGTAGCGGGTGGGCACGTCGAAGCGCTTGGGCGCTTTCGGGCTGCCTCGCGGGCAGCGAGTGCAAAGCCCATTCGCCGAAGGAAGGCACATAGGCGTGATAGGGACGCGGTGGCAAAACCGGCCGCTTCAGCGTCGCCACCACCGACCAATAGGCATTGGGGGCGAAATAGGGCGAGGTGGACTGGACGACCACCCGCGCACCCGGATTCAGGCGGCGCGCGAGGCATGCGCGTACATCGGCACCGAATAGAGCTTGCCGAGAGCGAAATTGGAGGGATCGGGCAGGTCGATAATCGCCACATCGAAGCTGTCGGTGGCGTTTTCGAGCCATTGCGCGGCATCGGCATTGATAATCTTCAGCTTGGGATGGGCGAGCGAATTGCCGTTCAGGCGGGTGAGTTCGTGACGAGCGGCAGACTGCTTCGGTCATCTCGGCATCCGAGTCACTAGCACCACCCGCTGCACATCGGGATATTTGACGCACTTCGCGCGCCGCCAGCCCGTCGCCGCCGCCGAGTATCAGCACCCGTTCGCGGCGCGGCGCGGTTTGCATCGCCGGCAGCACCAGCGCTTCGTGGTAGCGGGCTTCGTCGCGCGAGGAAAACTGCAGGTTGCCGTTGAGATACAGGCGGATGTCGTCCTGCCATTTGGTCAGCACCAGCCGCTGGTAGGGTGTGTGGCGGCGGTCACCACCGGATCGCGAAATACTGCTCTTCGGCAAAAGAAGCGATGCGCTCGGCGGCGGCGAAAAACGCGCCCAGCACCAGCAGCACCAGCCAGCCGCGCAGGTTCGAGCGCAGAATGGCGGCGGCAGGGCGGAACGAAACACGCGGGCGGTCAGCAGCGCCACCGCGGCGTTGAGAATGCCGAACAACAGCGCCGAGCGCGCCATGCCCAACCGCGGCGCCAGCGATGGAAACAACGAGCCACACGCCAGCGCACCCAGATGGTCGAAAGTCAGCGACTTTGGACACCAGCTCTTTAAAATCGGCGCCGTCGCGGTTGAGCACCCGCATCACCAGCGGAATTTCCAGCCACCACCGGTGACCCACCACCAGCATGCGCATATAAAAGCGTGCGGAACGGCGCCGCCGCCAGCCCGAAGGCGACAAACAAAAACAGCGCCGACAGCCCGCCGCACAGCCCCACCAGCAGCTCGATTTCGATAAAGCGCGCCAGCGCGTCGTCTTCTTTGATGTAGCGCGTCAGATGGGCGCCGTGCCCATCGCAAACAGATACAGCCCGATCACCAGCGAATACTGCACGATGCTGTCGCCCAGCAGATAGCTGGCCAGCGCCGCCATCACCAATTCATAGGCGAGGCCGCAGCTGGCGGCGATAAATACGGAAACAATCAGGGCGCGGTGCGGTTTGATCATGGCAAAGGGCGGGTGCTTTTCGGGAGGAGCAGGGCAGCCTGAAAAGCTGCAGGCGGAAGACGGAAAAACGGGCGTCAGGCAGCCTGAAACGGTTTTACAGCCAGCGGCGGGTTGCGGCGGCAATGGTTGCGGTAGTCGTCGCCGAATTTGGCAGCGAATGCGCTCTTCGGCCGGATCTGATAACGGTTGATCAGCGCAACAAACAGAACAATACCAAGCCAGGCGGCGGCATTGCCCAGCCACAGCGCCCACGCCGCCAGCAGCAGCGCCATGCCCAGATACATCGGATTGCGGCTGTAGCGGTAGATGCCGTCGGTAACCACGCGGCTGCTGTTGTGCGGGTGTGCGGATTAACGGTGGTGCCGTGGCGGCGAAAGGCGATGCCGCCGGCAACAATCACCGCCGCGCCGGCCAGAGCACCGGCCAGGCCGCCCAGGCGGCGCCGGCAAAACCGGCGGCGGGCAGCAGCAGGGCGGCGGCTTTCATCAGTGCGGCCACCGCCAGCATCCATACGGGCGGGGGGATTTTCAGTTCCATAGTGTTTGTTGGCGAATGGGAAAAGGCAGCCTGAAAAGCAATCTGTAGGGTGCACACCGCTGCACCGGAAAAATGTTGATGCACTGCCAATGGTGCGCGGGGGCGCACCCTACGTTGATGTCGGAAAACCGGTCGGGCGGCAGGGCAGCCTGAAAGCGGGGCTTACGCTTTGGCGAGCCGAGGCAATCAGCATCTGGGTGCCGAAACCAGCCCCAGTGATGCGGTGGCGGCGGTTTGCCGTCATCAGTCCAGCTCCATCAGTTCGAGAATATCGACTTGGCTGCAAGTCGGGCGTTTGGCGCGGATACTCCCATACCAGCAGCCTGCCGGCGGCCAGATAGCGACCGTCTCGGTACCAGCGCACCAGCTCGTTTGGCCGGCGGCGGCTGCGCTTCTTCGGAGAAGGCGAGGGATTTTCAGCGCGGCCGCGCATACACCGCTGTCGCGCCGAGTATCACTGGCACCAGCAGCGATTCCAGCTCGCGCATCGTCGGCATGAAAAGGCAATCAGGGCGGCGGTGTCGCGGTTTTTGGCGGCTTGGTGCCATTGTTCGTAGATATGGCGGGCGGGTTCCATGCTCTTCCTTTCGTTTTCAGGCTGCCTTCGGGTTTCAGGCTGCCTTCGGGTTCAGGCTGCCTTCGGGTTTCAGGCTGCTTTTCCAGATGCTGCCGGCTTTTTCGATAACCAGCATCCGCGCTTCGCCGATGGGGTGGGCGACGTGTTCGCCAGCCGTTTGTGCGTGGAAGATGTCGCCGGCGTTCGAGGCGGGCGCGGTGTTCGCTGCCGTGTTCGCGCCAGCTCATTTCAACAGCGCCGTCAGTACGAGCAAACACTTCTTCAGCCGTCGTTGGTATGCCAGCGGTAGGGCTGGTCGCTCCAATGCAGGCGGACGGTGGTGCTGCCGGCGAAGGCGGCGATGTTAAGCGCGCCCCACGGGCGATCGGCGGTGAAATCGGCGGCGGTGATGATGCGTTGGTTCATGGTCGGGTTGGGTTTGAGGGGCGGACAAAAGGCAGCCTGAAAGTTTCAGGCTGCCTTGGGTTTGCTTATTTCCAATGCCAGTACCAGCCGGCGAAAAGCGAGCAGCCGTTGGCGAGTTTGCAGTGGGCCAGCCAGATAATCACCAGCACGGTGGCGGTGGCGGCGCATGCGGCGGATGGATTTTCAGGCTGCGCGGCGGGTTTTGGTGCAGACGAAGCCGAGTACCACACACACCACCACCAGTAGCAGTTTGTAGGCCAGCCAGCGGGCGTTGCCGAAGGGCGATGCGGCGGTGATCGCCATCAGCATCATGCCGGTAAACAGCAGTAGGGTGTCGTTGATATGGGGGATGTAGCGCAGCCAGACGTTGAGCGGTTTGTCGGGGCGCCAGATTTTCAGCCAGAAGCGCAGGTTGAACAGGCTCAGGCTGATGATGATGATGACGTGGGTGAGTTGTTTGGTGTCCAGATAAAATTCGGCAAGTTCGCCCATGGGCTGCTGTCCTTCCTTTTGGTGCGGTCTGCTGCGGCGCTCGGCCGCAAAGCGGCGGATTTTACCGTATCTGCCGCTAAAAAGGCAGCCTGAAAAAGTTTTCAGGCTGCTTTGCGCTACTGCCGATCGGGCGGGACGGGATTAGTTTTTCTCCTGATCGACCAGTTTGTTTTTGGCGATCCACGGCATCATGCCGCGCAGCTGGGCGCCGACTTTTTCGATCTGATGATCGGCGTTTAAGCGGCGGCGGGCGGTCATGCTCGGGTAGTTGGCCGCGCCTTCCTGGATGAACATTTTGGCGTATTCGCCGCTTTGGATGCTGTGAGGGCGCTTTCTTCCATCGACTAACTTTGGTCAGCGGGGTGATGACTTCCGGGCCGGTTACGTATTCGCCGTATTCGGCGTTGTTGGAAATCGAGGTAGTTCATGTTGGCGATGCCAGCCTTCGTACATCAAATCAACGATGAGTTTGAGTTCGTGCAGGCACTCGGTAGGCCATTTTCGGGGCGTAGCCGGCTTCAGCAGAGTTTCGAAACCGCATTTCACCAATTCGACCGCGCCGCCGCACAATACGGCCTGTTCGCCGAAGAGGTCGGTTTCGGTTTCTTCGCGGAAGTTGGTTTCAATCACGCCGCCTTTGGTGCCGCCGTTGGCTGCGGCGTAGGAGAGGAGCGATGTCGCGAGCTGCCGGGTTTGTCTGAGTAGAACGGCAATCGAGCAGCACGCCGCCGCCTGCTGAAATTCGCTGCGTACGGTGTGGCCGGGCGCTTTGGGGCGCAACCATGATGACGTCCAAATCTTCGCGCGCGGCACGATTTGGTTGTAGTGCACGTTAAAGCCGTGGGCGAAAGCCAAAGTGGCGCCTTGTTTCAGATTGGGCGCGATTTCGTTTTTGTAAACCACGGGCTGGTTTTCGTCGGGCAGCAGAATCATTACCACGTCGGCTTTTGGTGGCGTCGGCAACCGGCAGCGCTTCAAAACCGGCGGCTTCGGCGCTTTCACGGGCCGCCCTGGCGCGACCGATCACCACGTTTACGCCGGGTCTTTCAGGGTTGGCGGCGTGGGCGTGGCGCGCAACCGTAGCCGATGATGGCAACAGTTTTGCCTTTGATCAAGAGAGGTCCGGCGTCTTTGTCGTAATACACTTTCATGGGGAATCCTTTATGGTAGAAACGGCGGCATCTGCCGCAAAAAATACTGCGGATAAAGCGGATAAAACAGACATTGCCCCTGCCTTGCCGGTAGCGGCGCCGCCCTGATGCGGCGGCGCCCTTAATCTATCCGGCCTGCAGCCCGCTTAAGATGGGGAGCGGGCTGCGCTGCAGCGCTCTGGCGCGGCAAATCCAGCAAAGGCGCAGCGGGCGCGAATATACTAATTTTGCCGTTTCAGGCAGCCTGAAAGCGGCTTTGCGCCACGCTTGGGCAGGCAGCAGGCACGCTTTGTGGCAGAATGGCGGCTTTCAACAGACAAAGGAGCAAAACATGCAGCAGGCATGGGTATATTGGGCGCTGGCTTCGGCAGTATTCGCGGCGCTGACGGCGGTATTCGCCAAACTCGGGCTGCAGGGCATCGACTCGGATTTCGCCACCTTTATCCGCACCATCGTGATCCTGCTGGCGCTGGCGGCTTTTCTGACCTACGCTCACAAATGGCAGCCGCTGACGGCGGTGGGCGGGCGCCAATGGCTGTTTTTGATTCTCTCCGGCCTGGCCACCGGCGCATCGTGGCTGGCGTATTTCAAGGCGCTGCAGATGGGCAATGCTTCGCAGGTGGCGCCGATCGACAAAATAGGCGTGGTGCTGGTGGCGCTGTTCTGCTTTGTCTTTCTCGGCGAGGCGGCCGGACGGACGCGGTGGCTGGGCAGCATCGCGCTGGTCGGCGCCGGCGTGCTGGTGCTGGCAATCAAGCGCTGGCGGTTTCACAGCGGCAAAACGGCTTTCAGGCAACCTGAAAGCCGTTTTTGTTTCATTTTGCAGCGCTGCCTGTTTGATTGGATGGACGGCGCAACGGTGATTGGCAAGCGTTTTTCAGGCGTCGTTTGCACGCCAGAATTTCCGCCGGCGCGGAATCGGGGGCGATAAAAGTTTCAGGCTGCCTTGAGCTAAGGCAGCCTGAAAGACTGTTTAGTGCGGTTTTCCGATTCAGGTTTTTCCGGTTCAGGCTTTTCGGTTCGGGCTTTTCCGGTTCGGACTTTTTCCAGTTCGGGCTTTTTCCGGTTCGGGCTTTTCCAGTTCGGGCTTTTCCGGTTCGGGCTTTTCAGTTCGAGGCTTTTCCGATTCAGAGCTTTCCGGTTCGGGCTTTTTCCGATTCAGCTTCTTTTCCCCGTTCATCTGCAGCCAGCTTGTCCGCATCGCGCTTTATCCGGGCTGCGCGCGGCAGCGCTGCGGACAAGCAGCAACGCCAGCGCCAGCGAGGCGGCGCTGCCGATCAGGGCGCAGCAAGCCGCCTATTTTCATATGAGCGTTTCGCCGTGCATGCCCGCACATGGCCTTCGAGTACGGTGGCGGTTTGCGGGCGGCTCACTGATAATCTGACCCTGCGGCAGAGAACGATGGCGGTGGCGCCGGTGTTGGTGGCGCGCGGATCATGTAGCGGCCGAGTTCCAGCGCGCGCCTGCGACTGCTGCAGCTGCTGCCATGCCGTTGCGCCGGGCCAGGCCAGGTTCTGTGTTGGCCAGCAGGGGTGGAGTGGCGGGCGGATTCCGATCGAGCTCGTCGCCGAAGCCGTCTTCGTAGCAGATGTTGAAGGCGACTTCTGGCCCGGCCATATCAAAGGGTTTTTACGCCGCACGCCGCGTTGAAGTCGCTCAGCGGCATATCGATAAAAGCGGTGCACCAGCTCGCTGATCGCCGGCAGCGTTTGTATTCGTCAAAAGGTGCCAGATGGTTTTGGCGTAAAGCTGAAACGGTCGGGATACTCGGAATCGTAGTCCTGCGGGTTGATGGCGTTCGGGTGGTTGCGGCCGTCGTCGGTCAGCTGCAGCACGCCCAGCGCCAGCGCGCTGCCGTGCGCTTAGCCGCTTCGGCAGACACTTCGATCAGGCCGGGTTCGAGCTGGCTGAGCACTGCGGAAGGCGGTTTCCGGGCGGCGACAATCTGCGCGTGGCTGGAAGAAACCAGCTCGTAGTAGCGGCGGTAGGTTTCGGCCAGGCGGTCGGGGTCGAACTTAAACTGCTGCTCGATATTGCCCTGCACCAGGCCGACGCTGACCGGCTGCCCTTCGCCGCGGGTAAAGCCGATGCCGCGCAGCACGCTGGCCGCCGGCGAGCAGCGCCAGTGCGGCGGCGGCAGGCGCAACAGCTGGCGCAAAATTGCAGTTGTTCACTGCCAGCACCAGCCAGCCGGCCAGCAGCACGGTGGCCAGCGTCACCAAATGAATGCCGCCCACCGGCGCGAAACCGGCCAGCGGGCTGTAGTCGGCGATTTGCGAATAGCCGACCGCGCCCCAGCCAAAGCCGGTCAGCACCCGTTCGCGGGCAAATTCCGCCAGCGTCACAGCAGCAGCGGCACGACGCCGGTTTGCGCCCAGCGCGGCAGGCGGTATTTTTCCAACAGCAAAAATACTGCGGCCGGATACAGCGCGGAAGGACCGGCGGCAGTAGGGTGAGCGGCACGGCGTAATTTCCGGCATGCACCGCCGATGTCGATGCATCGACGTATGTATCCACCAAAAACTGGCTGCCGTGGGCCACCAGCCCGAACCAGTAGCGAAGAAACTCGCCGCTGCGGCTGGCTCAGTCAGGCGGAACAGCGCCGCCAGCAGCAGCGGCATCAGCCAGAAAATGGTAGTAGGGCGCGAAAGCCAGCGGCGTGTGCGGCCAGCGCAGTGAGCGGCAGAAAATACAGCCACGGCTTTTGCCAGTGGCGTTCAGTGCTGAAAAGTCGGTCGGTCATGACGGTGCTTATTCGTCTTTCAGGCTGCCTGTGTTTTCAGGCAGCCGAGTGCGGCATGAGAAGCGCCGCAGCCTGTGAAATTCAGTTCAGCTCGAGGCGGTGCGGAATTGTCGGCACTCGCTGCCCGCAGCGTCAAGATACCGGCCGGATGGGACCGGACGAAACTGGCAGCTTGCCACGTGCGCAGTTTTTCAGAGCTGCTTTTGGCTTTCAGGCTGCTTTGCAAACGCAGCCTTTGGATGTTTTAGGCTGCCTTAATCCGCCGTCAGTTCGGTTTCGCCGCTGCTTTTCCAGGCTGCCCGAGGCAGGCCGTCGGTATGCTGCATTACGGGCATTCGTCGCCGCGGCAGGCGTCGTGCCAACGCTGCGGGGTGGCGCACGTGGCGTTTAGGCGGCGGATTTGGGCGTCGAGTTCGGCGATGTGGGCGGCGGTAGGGTGCGCTAACGGCGCGGCTGCTGCGGCTGCTATCGTCGTTCAGCGCCAGCAGTTCGGCAGTCTGCGGCGGCGAGAAAGCCGACTTCGCGGGCGTGGCGGATAAAAGTTGAGCCGCGCCAAATCGCCGCTGCCGTAGCGGCGGTAGCCGTTGGCGGCGCGTTCGGCCGGCGGCAGCAGGCCGGCTTTTGTCATAGTCATGGTTTGTTTGGCGCTCAAACCGGTGGCGCGGGCGGCCTGGCTGATGTTCATGAGCTCGACGCTTTACTCGGTGTTAGGGTTTAGAGTATGCCTGATACCAGTTCCGGCACCACAGACAGCATTGGGAGAAAGCATTATGACCGAAGGGCGCATCACCTTCCGTATCGAGGGCATGACCTGCCAGGCTTGCGCGGCACGCTTGGAAAAGGTGTTGAACAAAAGATTTCGTGCATGAGGCGGCAGTCAATTTCGCCAGCGAGGAAGCGCAGATCCGCTTCGATGCCGAGATTGCCGACGCCGCAATCTTGGCCGAGGTGGTTGCCGAAGCAGGCTTTAGCGCGCTGCCGGCCGAAGCGGAGCAACCTGAAAACGCGGAAACCGCAGCTTCAGGCAGCCTGAAAAGCCATTGGCGGCTGTGGCTGCTGCTGGTTTTGGCGCTGCCGTTTTGTGGTCGAGTATGCTGGGAATGCTGGCGGGCAGCCATGCGCTGATGCCGCCCTTGTGGTACCAGCTTGCCGCGGCAAGTGCGGTTCAGCTGTGGCTGGCGCTGCCGTTTTACCGCAGCGCGTGGACCCAGCGTGCGCGGCGAGCTGGCGAATATGGACGTGCTGGTGTCGGTGGGTACGGCGGCGATTTACCTGTATTCGCTGGGCATGGTGCTGGCCGGCGGCGGCCATGCGAGGCGGTGTATTTCGAGGCCGGCGTGATGGTGGTGGCTTTTGTGTCGCTGGGCAAGTATCTGGAAGAGCGCACCTCAAGCGCGGTAGCCTGAACAACGGGTTTGCTGTTGCGGCTGACGCCCGCCGAGACTCGAAGTACGCACCGCAGACGGAACTTGGCACCTGCAGCCCTTGTCTGCCGTGAAAGCCGGCGATGTGCTCCGCTACCGACGGCGGCCGCATCGCTGCCGACGGCGTGGTGCTGGCGGGCGAGGCATGTGGCGGACGAGCCATCTGACCGGCGAGCAGGCGCAGCACAAAACTGCCGGCAGCCGCGTGCTGGCGGGCGCTTTGCTTTCCGGCAGCGTCGAATACCGAGCCGAAGCGCTTGGCGGCGATACGCTGCTGGGCGACATGATGCGAGCTTTGTCAGAGGCGCAGGGTAGCAAAGCGCCGATTGCGCGGCTGGCCGACAAAGTGGCGGCGGTGTTGTGCCGTCGTGCTGGCGCTGGCGCTGCTGACTCGCGCTTACCTGGCTGTTCAGCGGCAGCCCGGTTACTGCGCTGGTGCGTGCGGTGGCGGTGCTGGTGGTGGCCTGCCCCTGTGCGCTGGGTCTGGCCACGCCGGCCGCGATTATGGCGGGCATGGGCGCGGCAATCGGGCGCGGCGTGTGGTTTAAAAATGCTGCGGTAATGGAACGTGCCGGCCGCGTCGATACCGTGGTACTCGACAAAACCAGCACGCTCACCGCCGGCCGGCCGCAAGTGCCGCGCTGTGGCTGGCCGAGGCGGGCGAACGGTGCTGTTGTTTCAGGCTGCTTCGGCGGTCGAGCAGCATTCCCGCCATCCTTTGGCGCAGGCGTTGCTGGCACGCCGCGGCCGAGCGCAGCATCAGCCCGCCGCCGGCGTCGGCGCCCTACAGCGAAAGCCGGTGCCGGTTTGGAGGCGGATGTGGCCGGTATCGGCCGGGTTCGCGTGGGCAAACCCGAGATTTTGCGGTTTCAGGCTGCTGAAAATCTGGAGGGCATCTGGCGGATTGCCAGCGTGGCCGCCGTTTCGGCAGACGGCAAGGCGCTGGGTGCGGTGGCGTTTGCCGATACCCTGCAGCCGGACAGCGCGGCGGCGGTGCGCGTTTGCAGGCGGTCGGCATCGAAGTGCGGATGATGAGCGGCGACGACCGACCGGCAGCGGTGGCGCAAATCGCAACGGAACTCGGTTTGGCTGCGGCGCGGGGCGCGATGTCGCCGCGGGACAAAGCGGAAGCGGTACGGCGGCTGATGGCGGAGGGCAGGGGTGGTGGCAATGGCCGGCGACGGCATCAACGACGCCCCGCGCTGGCAGCGGCAGATGTCGGTTTTCGCGCTCAAAAGGTGCTTTCGATGTCGCCGAACACAGCGCCGATGCATTGCTGATGAACGGCTCGGTCGGCCAGCTTGCCGATGCGCTCTTGGTGGCGCGCGCCACGCTGAAAACCATCCGGCAGAATCTGTTTTTCGCCTTTTTCTACAATGTGCTGGCGATTCCGCTGGCGGCCTTCGGCCTGCTCGGTCCGGTGATCGCCGGAGCGGCGATGGCGCTCAGCTCGGTTACGGTGCTGGGCAATGCGCGCTGCGCTTGAAGCATTTGCCCGACGCGTCTGTTAACCCGGCGCGTCTGTTAAACGGCAGCCTGAAAAAAAGCAGCCTGAAATCTTTTCAGGCTGCTTTAAATGCAACAAAACACCGTAAGGCAGCCTGAAAACCAATCCCAGCGGCACAAAACGCAAAAATACCGCGCAGCCGGAAACGGTTGTGCGGTTTTTGATGCAGTCTTAACAAAGATTTTGCGGTTTTCGTTTGAAAACATTGATCTGGGACAGCCCGCCGTGCAGGCAGGACAAAAGTGGCGGCTTTTGGGTATAATCGCCGCTTTCGCAAACAAAGGTTAAAGCAAATGGCAGACTTCAATCAGATTCTCGACGCCGGCGACGTGGACGGCGGCATCATCAACGTAGTAGTCGAAATCCCGCAGGGTTCGAACCATAAAATCGAATGGAACCGCAAGCTGGCGGTGATGCAGCTGGATCGGGTCGAGCCGCAGTTGTTTGCCAAACCGACTAATTACGGCTTTATCCCGCAAACGCTAGACGAAGACGGCGACGAACTGGATGCGCTGATCATCACCGACAGCCCGCTGCCCTACCGGCATTTTCTTGGAAGCACGCATCATCGGCGTGGTGAAGTTTGTCGATGACGGCGAAGTGGACGACAAAATCGTGGTGGTTCCCGCTGATGACCGCCATACCGGCAATGCCGTCAAAACTTTACAGGATTTGCCCGCGCAGCTGGTTAAGCAAATCGAGTTCCATTTTAACCATTACAAAAGATTTGAGCCGGCACCGCAAGTTGAACACGGGGCGACATCGAGGAAAGCCAAAGCGGTGGTGCGCGAATCCCAAGAACGCTGGAAAAAGCGCTAACTTCACAGTTTTTATTGAAAACCGGTTTTCAGGCTGCCTGTTTTGTGTTGCAATCACTTTTGAGGCAGCCCTGAAAACACCGTCGAAAGCATCGGCGGTGCCGAGAAACGTTAGATTTTATCGAGGTATCGTTTGGAAATATCGAATACCTACCGCCATCCGGCGACGAGGGGCGGCGAAGTCCGGAAAGCTCTGAGATGTTTCCGCCCCATTCGGTTGAAGGCGGGCAGTCGCTGCTCAAACGGCCTGCTGTTGGAAAATGCCGCTTGGGACAAGATTGCTGCAGTCTGATCGGCAGGGGCGACTTCTGCCGCGAACACCGTTTTGATTTTTCAGGCGATCGAGGCTGCTGATCAATGCAGCCGTCCGGCCGACATCAGTACGTTCAGGAGGAGTTGGAGCGGAACGACGATTTGGAGGCGTCCGGCGGTTTCAACTGTTGTTGCTGGCGCAGAATGCGCCGTCCGCTGCCAATATCCAGCGCGTGTGGAAATTGTGCGCGAGGCGCTCCGTTATCCGCCAATTGGCGGAAGTTGGAACGGATGTGCTAGGGAATGCCTATAATGCCGAGGCCCGCACGCAGCCGAGCGGCTTTTGGACGGGCCGGAAAACAAGGTGTTCAGGTGCTGCAGAAAGCACGGCAAAATCAAGCAGGGTTTTTGCGAAATGCCGGTGCTGCTGAAAGAATATCGAGACGCATCGACAAGCTCTATCAGCGCGACAATCCCTGAAGAAGTAACAAGCGGCCAGCCTGGTTTTCGCCGATTTGGATAAAAATGACTTCCGGCTTTGCAAGATGGTGGTTTGATTATTGTCGCTGGTCGATGCGTCGATGGGTAAAACGGCTTTTTTGCCATCAATATTGCCGGCATGTTGCCATTCACCCACAAGCTCCGGTTGGGTATTCTCAATGAAATGGGCGCCGCCAGCTGGTTATAGAATGCTCAGTTCCGGTCGGTAGGGTGGATCGACGTATTGCGTACATTAGTTGGAAGACGAGCATTGGGCGCTTGGACTGGAAGCAGTCACCAAGATTATCGGATGCGCCAGTATATATCGACAGAGGCGCGGATTAACCGCTCTGGATTGCGCGCCGCGCCCGCCGCCCAGCGGGAAATTCAACGGCAGCAAACGGTGCTGATTGACTATCTGCAATTGATGTCAGGTTCAGGACGTAGTGATAATCGTGCTTCAGGTTAGGAGAAATCTCCCGATCTTTAAAAGCCTTGCCAAGGGTGCGGGTGCCGGTAATTTGCCTTGTCGCAGCAGCTTTCCACGCTCGGTCGGGCGGCAGGCCGACCAAACGACCAATGATGTCCGGTTGCGCCAGGTCCCGCGCGCCGGTGAGGCAAGATGCTGGTTAGATCATGTTTATGTTCCGCGATGAGTATGCAGGAGCAAAGCCAATACAAAGGGCTTGCCGAATCGTATTATCGGCAAGCGCACCAGCGCACTGTGATCAGAGCGGAGTGTTTCACTTGCACTTTCCTGCAGGGCGGTTCACTAAGCCTGGAACATCCACCTTATGTTCCCGATTTGGGGCGGGGATGCCAATTACATTTTAAAATCTATTTTCTCTGCATAATGATTTCAGGTAGATAAGAATGAATAAGAAAATTAACGGTTTTACCTAGATCGGCCTGTTGGTTACGATGGCTATTCTCGAGTATGAAAGCTTGCCGTTGCCATGCCGGGCGTGAGTCGTGCTGCTGATAGCCAGACATTGAATCGTGCCGCGGTTGCCGACTCTACTTCGTTTTGCCGATCCGAATCCTCTGCCACGGTTGGGCGTACCTGGCACCAATTTGTGTAACTGTCCGTTCTGATGGCGGGCGCTCCTGAATGATGCGATACCAGTGAGTAATGCAAATAGCGGCATGATGGCCTATGCAGACAAGAGCGAGCAAACACCAAATATGATGCAGGCAGGGGGATGATTTGGTTTGTCCCGTACCGTTACGATTAATGGTAATGGCAATTTCTAAATTTAACATTGGATATTACAGGCATCTTTGAATTCTTCCCAGTGCGGACGAGTAAATGTGAAAAGTTTGTTTATATGCCAAGCGGTATGTTTGGAATTAAAACAAATAGAAATGATGATCAAGATAGAAATTATGGTTGCTAAGGATTTTAAAAATTATGGTTTCTGCGCCAGTAGCCAAGGCAATGAGCGTAGAGTTATTGAGGTCCCACAGTAATGTATTTTGTGCGGGAAGCTCAGCAAAGAAACTTTTTGAGAGCGGTGCAAAGTAGCAAAGCGTCTTTTGTGAATTAAAAGATTAGCGATAAAGTTATTTAAACAGGCTGGTTAATAATTGCGCAGCAGGCGCACAGACAGTGGTCATATGAGATAATTTGTATATTCTTAATGAATTAAAAATAAAAATCGCGATCTACATTGTTGGACTAATTGTATCGGTGTTTTGCTTACTTTTCGAGTATCCTAGGCTAATGGCGCAGCTGAGATCGGTTTCTAGCGTTTCCAAGCAGAGAACCGAGACCATTGTTACTCAAGCCGCAGAATCTCTAATGGAAGGTGCAGGCAAATCCGAGCGGCCTCGAAAGAAGCGGCAGGAAATTGATTAAAACATAAGGCTTATGATAAGGGATTCTTCTTCATTTCAAGGGAGTGGACAAGCAACGGCAGGGGTAATGTCAGCAATGGGAATTTGGCCAAATGGCATTTGGCAGATTTTAATAATGCATTAGATAGCAAAATGAATAGCATTTCCGGCTATGGTGGAAAGTTTGTCCACTGATATTGAGCAGCCAAAAGAACCCAGCATAGGTAATAGTGGTAAGGTGAGTAATTGGAATTGCAACCCTAGTGGTTCAGGTATGGCAATCAGAAGTTGCTGGACGATGAAAAGTGAGGATAAAAATAACTCATCCGTATCGTTTAGTTATGTTCTGCGTGGCGGATTAAAACTTAATTTAAGAATATCATTACTTTAAGAAAAGAATAAAATGAACCGTTATTTATTAAGCAAGCGTTTGAATAGCCATAAAGGCCAAGTGCATGGTTTTACTTTAATTGAGTTTTTGGTGGCGAGCGCTTTGGCCGTAATTGTGATTATGGCCGCAACGGGAACTTATTTTATTACTAGAAAGCTTGAATGATTCGGCAGAGCAGCGGGGTTGATTTCAAAAGGAATCTTAGAAATGCTTCAAGCATGCTCACTCGCGATGCCCGTGGCGCTGGCGCGTTTGGTTGTTTCAGCACTACCGTGGCTTCTAGCGAGAGATTCCCTCTCGCGGAGGTGGGAGTGAATGGTCCCTCTAGAAGCGGAGGATCAGGCTTTTATAGCAGTATTTTAGATGATGGTGAGAATGGGTTATGGGGTGCGTATTATCCCCAGAACCAATCAGCTAATCACATTAGCAGCTTTTATAGCGCAAATAACATCACTATAAATAGCCCAATTTTTGGCTTTTTACTTATGGCAGGGGTGCGATCTGTGAGGGAATTAATGCACTGAATGCGTGGCAAACTGATAGATCTTATGCTCAGTGATGCTGATATTTCTCAGGTTAGTACCAATAAAGGACAATTGGTTTTAAAGCGAGCTGCTAGAATGCTGTTGTTTAGTCGAAAGCAGCAGGTGTTAATGGTGATATTGTTAATTTAAGCAATAATGTAGATATTCCGAAATAGGATTCTTCAAATTTAAATGCTGCAACAAACCTTTCCGGGTAAGTCGCTTTATATACTTCTACTTATTTTGGAGGTACGGTTAATGGTCAGTCCTGGCCATGACTGAGATGAGTTAGGAGCTGATGGGGACGTGGCAAGGGCCTCAATTGCTGAGCAGAAAGGCGTCTCGCAAATGACGGTAAATTTTGGTTATCTTAAAAATTGTGTACAGCATCAAGCCTGCAGCAGCTTTCTAATATCTTCACATTACAGCATTCTTATGATTTTTCCTGACAATTTGTCGCAAAAACTTTTGCCTGCAATCATTCGGATTAGTTTGACTTATAATAATGATTCTTCAGGTAAACAAGTGCAGACCCAGTTGAGAACTTTATAATAATTAATGCGAGCAGTCAGAAGCGGTAATTCTTGTATTAATAGTTTAATTTGATGAGGAAGATGATGAGCCTAACCGTACTAACAGGTTTTTCACTATTGTGGTTAGTTGTGCTGATAGTTGTTGCCTTGTTGGTGATGGTAACAGTTCAACTCCTCATCTTCCGAAGCGCGATCCAGTTCAAATGATGCAGATAGAAAATTTGCTTTGTCCTCTGCAGAAGATGACTGAAAAATGCAGAATCAACAGATAATAAGCGAATGCTGAAGCTAAAAGAGTACTGACATTTTATGCAAATTGACTGACGGATTATGTAGACCGGTAACAAATACTCATTATCCTGAATCTACGGAGAGTGATCGTTTATTCAAATATGATGGAAATGGAAGAGTTACTGTGGAAGCAATCCAGCGTTGCGGAACACAGTCGATGAGTAAGCCTTACACTCACTCTAATACAGTATTGGATAAAGAGGATCGCAGTATTACGGCAGCAGGATCCAATACCCGTACGCATTATCGAATATATGCAGGGCGAAAGCGGAAGATGGTTCCTTGCATGATTACTTCCGGATAACCTCAAAGAGCAAAAGGGTGAGAATTCAGATACTATCGTAACGCTTCAAAGTTATGTGGAGTTATATAATGAGTAATAGTAGTCGCTTATCCTATTCTATAAACAAAGGTTTTACTTTGGTGGAGTTGCTTGTTGTAGTTGCTATTCTTAGTATATTGGCCATGATAGCGATCCCTTCGTATCAAGGATCTATTGAAAAAACAGACTTGGCTAACGCTAAGCAGGAGATGGTTTCTATACGTCAGGCTCTCGTAAGAGAAAAAGTAACTTCTCCGGGTAGTTATAGAACCGCAACAGCTCATAAGGATTTTTTAAATCGTATGCAGCAAAATTTACCGCAAGAGATAACTGGGAAATATCAATTTGTAACTTTGGATGATAACTCAATTATTACGGAAGGTAAGATTTTTTCTTTCTTTCTTCAAGCTGTGCCTAGGGGGAAAAGCTATAAATATGGTTTGTGGATGGATCAGTCTGGGTATGTTTTAAATGCCCTAAGGACAGTTGTCGCGCTAGCCGATTAGCATGATCTAAGCCTGCTGGGTGTGAGTCGCTTTAAGTCTAAAATTTTTATCTAAATAAGCCATTATTCAGCCAGAACATTAGTCATTAATGTTCTGCTTTTTTAGATTGCGGCCGTTAGCAGAAACTCTTGGGAATGACTAATATCGTTTTGCTGTGGTGGGCAGCCGTGCGCTTTGTGGGATGGATGCACCCTTGGTGGAAGTGGAGTGCATCAGCCAATGGTTGCTGCAATTTAATATTGTCAGTTTGCCCCGATACCGTGGTGAAGAGCAGAGACCGGGTGCGTGCGGCGATTATTCAAAGCGGCTTTTGGTTCCCAGCTGAAGATTACCGTTAACTAGCGCCGGCGGATTTGCCCAGGGTCCGGACGTTTTGATTTGCCGATTGCGATCGGTATTTTGAAAGCTGCATCGGGTTTGGTGGTGCCGGATGCGCTGCCAGCTACGAATTGGCGGGAGAGCTGGCGCTGTCAGGGTTTACTGCGTCCGATACGTGGCGGTCTGTCGATGGCATGGCAGGCAGAATCAGGTGGGGCTGCATTTTTGACTGCCGCCGGAAACGGCGCTTCAGGCTGCGGTTGTCAGCGAAAGTGGGAAGTATATGGAGCGAAACAGTTTTGGCGGGAAGTGGCGGCGCATTTCTAAATGGTATCAATGGCATACAGCCGGCAGATTGTGCGGTGCAAAACCAGCGCAGCAGGTTTCGTACGCCGGATCTGAAAGATGTGGAAAGCGGTATACCTGCCCGCCTGGCTTTGAAATCTCGGCGCCGGCAGGAGCAGCCTGCTGCTGGTGATGGGGGCCGCCGGGTACCGGTAAATCCATGCTCGCTCAACGGCTGCCTTCGATTTTGCCGCCGCTAACCGCTGCGAACAAATCGAAGTTGCAAACTGCAATCGCTGCTGCCGCGTTGCGCCCTGAAATCCAAAGCAGCGGACGCCGTTTTGCGCCGCACCATTCTGCCAGCTGGTGCTGGTAGAGCGGCGGCATGGGCGCTCAATGTGCGCCGTGGTGCCATTTCTTTTGGCCAATAAAGGCGTACTGTCTCTTGGACGAATCTGTCGAATTCGACCGCAAAACCCTTTGAAGCCCTGCGCGAGCCGTTGGAAGCGGCGAAATCCTATTTCCCGTGCTGCAATGCGTTACTTTTCCAGCCGATTTCACTGGTTGCCGCGATGAATCCCTGCCGTGCGCTATTGCAGCCATCCGGTTAAACCTTGCACCTGCACGCCCGACAGCATTGCCCGCTACCGCAGCAATTTCCGGTCCACGCTGCTCGATCGCATGGACAATCATGGAAGTACCAGCCTTGAGCAGTGCCGATTGCTGCAGGCGCAGGCCGGAAAGGCAGTGCCGCCGTGCTGGAAAGGGTAATGGCTCGCGCTGGGCATAGTGTACCGCCGCACACCGCAAAGCAATGTTGCGCTGCTCGCCGACCTGGTTGGATCAGACAGGCGCAAATCAGCGATCAGAGCAAAAGAGAAACGCTGCGCAATTTGGGAAAGTGCTTTGCCCAGCATTTTGCACTGCCCGCTTTGAGTTACGCAGACGCAGTGTCAAAGTCACGCCGGGATTTTTTGCGCAGCGCCCATGCTCGCAGCCGCCTCTAGCCAGCACCTTTGTTTTAAATCGCTACGTTGACGCCTCGGCGGCTGATGTTTTGCCCGTTAACCGCCTTTCGGCTGGCCTGCCACGACCCTGCCGCTATGCCCGATCCGCTGCCGGATTTTTCTCTATCGGCAGCGGAAATTCCGCGCGAAGGGCTGTATCTGTGGCAGGATAGCGACGGTTTGGCGCTGTGCAAAGCCGGCGAAAAGGGCGGGTGCGGTGGATTTTGCCGCCGGCACCGCCCGGTACCGGCAGCAGAAAGGCGGCGGCGAACTGATTGCCAGCCGCCAACCACACCGCCAAACCGCTGGTGTGGGATGCCACCGGCGAGGCTGGGGCGCGATGCCTTTGTGCTTGCCGGTTTGGGGCTGCAAGTGGGTATTCGAGGCGCCATCCGTCGGTTGCGCCCTGTTGCGGCTGAGCGGCCTTGCCCGCGCGCAAAACTTGCCTGAAACCACCCGAAACCGCTGCCGCATCCGCCTGTATGCGGGCGATGCCGTGCCCTAATCGCCCGGAGTGCTGGCGGCGGGAAAACCGCACCCGATGTGGTTTATCTCGATCCCATGTATCCCGAGCGGCGCAAGAGCGCGGCGGTTAGAAATGGCGTATTTTACACGAGCTGGTCGGCAGCGCCGCCGCGGCTGCCGACGATGCCGCGCTGCATCGGCTGCGCCGCCGCACCGCCCGCAAGCGGCGTGGTGGTGAAACGTCCGCGCTTGGGCGAAGAGCTGGCGGGCGCCGGCCGGATTACTGCCACAGCGGCAAATCGACGCGTTTTGACGTCTATCTGCCCTTTGCCGCCCTGCAGGCAGCCTGAAAGCCGGAAAACATTCCCGCATCTGCGCATCCGCCGGACGCCCCCCGCGCCAAACCCTTTTTCAGGTTGCTTCAGGCTGCCTGAGAGTCCGCAACAGCAAAAACAACACCGAAACCGAACACAAAGCATGCGCACCCCATCAACGTATCCCCCAGCCAGACCGCCTTTGACGCGGCGGAAGACGAAACCATTCTGGCCGCCGCCATCCGCCAGGGCATCAATCTGCCGCATTCCTGCCAAAGCGGCGTTTGCGGCTCCTGCGCCGCCCGCCTGCTTTTCAGGCGGCGTGCGCAAAAGCGCCGAGTACGACGACTATGTGCTAACCGAAGAAGAGCTCGCTCGGGCATGATTCTTTGTGCTGCAGCCAGGCGCAAAGCGCGGTGGAAGTCGATATGCCGTCCTACGCCGGCACCAAAGCCATCGACATCCGCACCCTGCCGGCGCGCATCGGCAAGGTCGATATCCGCGGCGACGTTGCCGTGATGAGCGTGGCGCTGCCCAAAGCGCCGCCCTTTTGCTTTTTACGCCGGCCAGTATGGAAATCCTGACCAAAGACGGCGGCCGCTACTATTCCATCGCCAGCCTCGCCCGACACCAAAGGCACGCTCGAATTCCACATCCGCCATCAGGCCGGCGGCATGTTTTCGCCGCAGCTGTTTTCAGGCAGCCTGAAAAGCGGGTCGATTATCCGCCTGCGCGGCCTGCAGGCTCGTTTACCCTAAACGAAGAGAGCAGCGCGCCGCTGCTGCTGCTGGCCACCGGCACCGGCCTGGCGCCGGTTAAAAGCATTTTGCACCGCCTGGCCGACACCGCCAGCACCCGCCCCGTCCATCTGTATTTCGGCGCCCGCGGCCGCGATGGCTTGTACGACGAAAGCGCGCTGCAGGAATTGCTGGCCAGACTGCCCGCCGCGTCCTACACGCCGGTGCTCTCCCGAGCCGACAGCCAATGGCAGGGCGCACAGGGCTATATCCAAGAGCAGGCGCTGCACGATTATCCCGAGCTGTCCGCCTTTGAAGCCTACGCCTGCGGCTCGCCGGCGATGATCCGTGAAGCCAAGCAGCGCTTTATAGCCGCCGGCCTGGCCGACAAGGCGTTTTACAGCGACGCCTTTACCGCCCATGTTTAAACCCTTCCGACCAATCCGTCAGGCAGCCTGAAAGCCGCTGCCGCCCATTTTTGCAAAGGAACCGAGATGAAACACGGCAAACACATCCTGCTCGGCATCAGCGGCAGCGTCGCCGCCTACAAAGCCTGCGAGCTGGTACGCCTGCTGTCCAAACAAGGCCATCAGGTGCAGGTGGTGATGACCGCTTCCGCCGCCCGCTTTGTCGGCGTGCAGACCCTACAGGCGCTCAGCGGCCGGCCGGTGCTGACCGATGCCGCTCTGCAGGAAGGCGACGGCATGGCGCACATCCGTGCCGTGCGCGCCGCCGATCTGATGCTGGTCGCCCCCGCCAGCGCCAACACCATCGCCAAAATCGCCAACGGCCTGGCCGACAACCTGCTCACCGAAATGGCCGCCGCCCGCAGCTGCCCGCTGGTGCTGGCGCCGGCGATGAATGTAGAGATGTGGAACAACCCCGCCAACCGCCGCAACATCGCCCGCCCTGCAGGAATTCGGCGTGCAGCTGATGGGGCCGGCCGAGGCGAGCAGGGCCTGCGGCGAAACCGGCGAAGGACGGATGCTCGAAGCTGCCGAAATCGCCGAATGGCTGCCGATTTGTGGTCAGCCAAAACCGCTGGCGGGCAAAAACGTGCTGATTACCGCCGGCGCCTGCTGAAAGCCATCGACCCCGTGCGCGGGGCTAACCAACCGCTCCAGCGGCCGCGCTGGGCGTTGCCCTGGCGCGCGCCTGTCGTGCCGCCGGCGCCCGCGTCAGCCTGATTCATGCCGGCTGCAGGTGCCGGTGCCCGCCGGCCTGGCCCATGTCGAAGCCGTGGAAAACGCCCAGCAGATGTACGACGCGGTTTTCCGCCGTCTCCACAGCCAAGACGTCTTTATCCTCGGTGGCCGCGGTAACCGACTACAAACCGGCGCAAACGGCCGAGCACAAATTGAAAAAAGACGCCGGCGCCGTGCCGCCCGCCATCGAATTGGCTGAAAACCCCGATATCCTGCAGGCGGTTGCCAAGCGCCCCAATTCGCAGGTGTTCTGCGTCGGCTTTGCCGCCGAAAGCGAAAAACCTGCTGGAAAAACGCCCGCGCCAAACGCGAGGAAAAAGGCGTGCCGCTGATGGTGGCCAATCTGGTTAGCGACGCGCTGGGCAGGGGACAGCAACAAAATCGTGCTGCTGGACAACGAAAAAGAAGCCGAAATACTCGAAAGCAGCAAAGAGCAGGCCGCCCGCGCCATCGTTGCCCGTCTGGCCACGCTGCTGATGCAGCGCCCGCGCCATGCCGCAGCTGCTGCTGAAAAAGACGAGGCAAAAACCAAGACCAGGCCGACCAAGATACGCCCGCAGAAACCGAAGAAATGCCGGCGCAAACCGATTGATCAGCCAAATAGCAGCCTGAAAACCGTTTGAAGCGGTTTTCAGGCTGCTTTTTTGTGCGTTTACGTCAGAATCCAAATGCTTTCAGGCTGCTTACTCGATGCCGTATTGGATGGTCACCACCAGCCGCACGTTTTTCTCGACGGTGCTGGTGTCGTAGCTGCCGCCGTAGTCGCTGTTATCTTCCGAAGAAGGGTTGGGCGACTGGATGTCGAACGAGCCCTGCGATGCCGACTCGCATGGCGCCGACTTTGGCGTTGCCGGTTTTGGCGAACTCTTCGGCGCGCACCTGCGCGTCTTGGGTGGCTTTGGCGATCAGATCGCGTTTGATGCTTTCCAGATTTTCCAGAATAGTATTTCGGTTTTTCAAAATTCACGCTGTCGTCTTCGGCGCGCAAATCCTGAATGGCGGCCAGCGCGGTTTTGAGTTTGTCCAAATCCTTGGTGGAAATGACGATGGTGCGTTTGGCATCGTAGCCGTTTTCGCGGCTGTGGCGCTCGCCCTGGGCGTCGGTGTAGTACTCGTGCGGACGCTGATGTCGGTGTCTTCGCTTTGGAAGGACGCGGCATCAAAGCCGTGGCTCTGCAAAAAGTCTTTGACGCGCTTTGATTTTGCTGTCGCTCTTGGTGCGGGCATCGGCGTAGCTGCCGCCCCAGATTTTTCACGCCCACCTGCCAGGTGCCGACGGTGGCGTGGTGGCGAGCTCGGCCAGCCCTTTCACGGTAATCACGCCCGGCTGGCGCAGGTTTTTAAACTGGTAGCCGAGCACGAAAGCGGCGGCCAGCAGGCCGAGCGACAGAATTACGGCCGGCAGGCCGAAGGAAGGTCTGTGGTCGGACATCGTATTTTTCCTGACTATGGCAGCAAACGGGCGGCAAAGCGGCCTGAAAAGCTTCAGCGGCTTTTTCAGGCTGCCGATTGCCTGCCGCTGATTGTAGCGCCGTTTGCGGCGGCGGGATATGGTTTCAGGCTGCCTGATGCGGCATCAGGCAGCCTGAAACCGTTTGGCAAACCTTTCAGGCTGAGACCTTTGCAAAATACCTCTCTTCACCTTTTCGCTGACAGCCCGAAACCCAAACACAGGTTTTTCGGCTGTTTCCGCTCAAATCACTCCTGATTTTACCCAAATCTCCTTGATCCTCCCCGGACGCCCCATAATCAGGCATCCGGGCCGCCTTTTAGGCGCAAACAGGCGCACTTAGCCTGTTAGCCGCTTTCAACAGGTTTAAACATATCGCCTTCAGATGGCTTTGCGCACTCACTTTAATCAGCGAAATAGGCTGCTCGGGCATAGCGGAATTTACGGTGCAGCGTCCCGAAGCTCTGTTCGACCACAGAACGGGTTTTCGACAAGGGCTTAGGGCAAAAAATCACCAAAAACAGTGATAAAGCTTATGAAATGAAATTAAAAACAAGTATCAAAAGTTCAGTAAAATTTCTGAACCACAATTTCGTCAAATTCTACGGCTATTTGCCTTGGATTTGACTGCTTCTGATACTGCCAGATTAACTGGCATCAGTGTCAGAAGTATCAACACGCTATTCTTAAAATTACGGCAACGGTTAGCTGCTGAATGTGAGCAACAAACTCCCTTTTGATGGTGTTGTTGAACTTGACGAATCCTACTTTGGTGCGAAGCGTATTCGTGGCAAACGCGGACGCGGTGCTGGTGGTAAAAACCATCGTCTTTGGGGTACTCAAACGGGGAGATAAAGGTCTATACGGAAATCGTACCCCGATGCCTCCAAAAGCCACGCTGCAAAAAGGTTATACGCGGACATATCGCCATTGAGAGCGTCATCAATACTGACGGATGGCGCGGTTATCATGGTTTGATTGATATGGGATTTGCAAAGCATTTTTAGGGTGTATCACGGGCAAAATGAGGTTTTGCTCGTGGAGCGCAACACATTAACGGTATTGAGTCGTTTTGGAGTTATGCGAAACACCGTCTGATACACAACATGGTGTAGCAAAACATACGTTTTACTGCATCTGAAAAGAAACTGAATTTCGCTTCAATCACAGGCATGATGATTTGTACAAAAGTACTGCTGAAAAATGTTGCGGAATGATCCTTTAAAATGATTTTTGCTTCCTAAGCCCCTTTGGTGTAAAATCAGGAGTGATTTTGGGGCGAAAACAGCCGAAAAACCTGTGTTTGGGTTTCGGCTGTCGAGGAGGGAGCTTTTGCAAAGGTCTCAACAAAACGAAAGGCTACCTGAAAAACTTTCAGGTAGCCTTTTGCTCTTGGTTCTGCTTAACTTTCGTGCACTGCCGCCCGTCCGACACCGGCGGCAACTTACGCACCAGCAGCGTCAGCGCAAACGTGGCCGCAATCACCGGCAGCGTAGTACCCAGCGGCGGCTGCCATTGCAGCATCAGGCGGTAGAACACAAAGCCCGCCAGCCACAAGGCCAGGCTCACCCAATCCACTTCCCCGAAGCCGGCTTGCGTTTCAGCACAAAATAATCCGCAATCTGCACCGCAATCATCGGCGCAAACACCGAGCCGATAAAAGTACAGAAACCCTTCAAAGCGGCTCACATCAAACACCAGCGCCAGCAGCGGTGCCCAGCAGCGTAACCGCTGCCGCCACCGCCACTTTTCACCAAAACGGCTGCTGATGCTGTGGAAGCTCACCCCGGCCGAATACGCATCCAAAAACGTCGTGCTCACCGTAGACAACACCACCACCAAAATCCCAGCCGCGCCCAGCCCGGCATATTGCAGCATCGGCGCGATTTCGCTCTGCCGTGCAAATAACGCCGCTGCCAGCCCGATGGCATACATCCACGAACTGGTGCGAAATAAATGCCAGCGTAGCCGAGAGCGTGGCTGCCGCGCCTTGGCTGCACGGCGCGTGTAGTCCGACACCAGCGGCAGCCACGACAGCGGCATCACCGCCGCCAGCTCCACCGCCAGCCCGAAACTCATCGCCTCCGCATCTGCCTGCCCGGCTGCCGCCGGCTCGCCGGAGGCTACCTGATCACTCAGCCACAGCGTCAGTGCAAACAGCGTCCCCATCGACACAAAAGTGATTTTGCTGAAATTCCGCATCCCAATACGCAGCCACAGCAAAATCAGCGCACCGATAATCACGCTCCAGCCTATCTGCGCACCGCTCCAGCCTGCCGTGAGCGCCGCCGCAGCCTGCGCCCCGGTGAAAATCATAATCGCCGTCCAACCCACCAGCTGCACCACGTTGGCTGCCGAAAACAGCAGCGAGCCGCGCCGGCCGAAGGAAAGTCTGTACCGTTTCCATCGCACTGCGCCCCGTTTGCGCCCCAATCAGCCCGGCCAGATAAAACAGCACCCCGCCGATCACATGGCCAATCGCCACCGCCAAAAGCCCCATGCGCCAACCCAACGGCGCAAACAGCATGCCGGTGAGGATTTCCGCCACCGACACCGCCGCCCCAAACCAAATCACCGCCGAAGCGGTAACCGAAAGTTTATCTGCCTGCTGTTCCATCAAATTGTTTTCTCTATGATATTTAAAAACCACTCCACCGAGCCGCACACGCGCACAGCCCGGCATACCAAGCCAGGCACAATGCAAAAGCTAGAAGAAGCCCATCCGTTCCGGATGAGGGCCGCGCAACCGAACAGCACACGCCGTCCGCAGCCCTCTGCCTGATAGTTCCCTACGCCGGTGCTAACCGGATCAGGTACAACGGGTATCCTCTCAGCCGCCCAAGGCAGCACCCCGACTAATTGGGCGCGATTATACCCCGCCGCCCTGTTTTTCAAGCGGTGACAGCAAAGGCGGCCGGGCATCCAATTTTTGCAATGCTTCCACCGGCAAGAATGTTTTCACACCCAGAGACCTTTGCAAAAAGCCTCTCCTCGACAGCTGAAACCCAAACACAGGGTTTTCGGCTGTTTTTTGTTTCAAATATCCACTGATTCTACTCAAATACCCCCTTAATCCCCTTGGATACCTGATTATCAGGTATCCGGGCCTGCTAGGCGGCAACAGGTCCACTAGACTGTTGGCCGCTTTCAACAGGTTTAGACACATCGCCTTCAGATGGCTTTGTGCGCTCACTTTGAGTAGACCAAAATAGGCTGCCCGGGCGTAGCGGAATTTACGGTGCAGCGTCCCGAAGCTCTGTTCGACCACATAACGGGTCTTCGACAAATAGCGGTTACGTTTGGTTTGGTCTTCCGTCAGCGGACGGTTGCGGTGGGCTTTGCGCATAATGCCGTCCAACAACCGATACTCTTTCAGATGGTGCCGGTTTTCCTTACTGTCGTAGCCTTTGTCGGCATAGACGGTCGTGCCTTCGGCTATACCTTCCAGCAAAGGCGACAGGTGGTTGCACTCATGGGTATTGGCTGGGGTGATGTGCAGTTTCTCGATATAGCCTTCCTCATCGGTACGGGTATGTTGTTTGTAACCGAGTTTGTAGAGGCCGTTTTTCTTTGTCCAGCGGGCATCTTTATCTTTGCTCGGTGTGGTTTGGCCGCTGACTTGTCCTTCTTCATCGACTTCTATGGCTTGACGCTGTTTGCTGCCGGCGGTCTGAATAATGGTGGCGTCAATGACGGCGGCGGATGCTTTCTCTACTTTTAAGCCTTTTTCGGTCAGTTGGCGGTTAATCAGTTCCAGCAATTCGGGACAGGGTGTTGTCTTGCGCCGCCGAGTTGCGGTAGCGGCGCGAGGTGCTGTAATCGGGGATGCTCAGTTCGTCGAAAACGCAAAGCAGGTTGAAATCGATGCGGGTGATGAGGCTGTGTTCGAGTTCGGGATCGGAGGGCTGTGCCATTGTCCGAGCAGGACGGCTTTGAACATGGACAACAGTGGATGAAGCGGGGACGGCCGCGGTGGTCCTCGAAGGTAACGGGTTCTTTGACGATTCAGGTACTGTTCGATCGGCTGCCAATCAATCACCTGATCCAACTTCAATAGTGGGAAGCGGTCGATGTGTTTGGCAATCATGGCTTGTGCGGTTTGCTGGAAGAGAGGTGCTCATGGAAAATCCCCTAAATGTCTGGGTGGGGAATTTAGGGGATTTTGAGGGGATCTGCAAAAGGTCTCAGGCTGCTTTTGCAGCAGCGATTTTTCCCCAATGGCGTCATTCTCATGCCGGCGGGAATCTTGGTGAGCTTAAGCGGCAGTTTGCCTGAACGGGTATTGCGGGCAAGCCGGCGGGCAGCCTGAAAATACTTTGCCGATTGGTTTTCAGGCTGCCTGTTGCTGTCGTGCGGCAGTCAGAGATACAAAACGCAGCCTGAAAACGCTTTTTCAGGCTGCTTTGATATCGTCCGCATCGAGGCTTTGTTTGCCAGCGCGGCCTTGATGTAGGCGGCAAACAGCGGGTGGCGCTTTGCGCGGGGTGGAAGTGAACTCGGGGTGGAACTGGCAGGCGAAGAACCACGGATGCACGTTTTGCGGCAGTTCGATGGTTTCCACCAGTCGCTCGCGTCCGGCGGAGACGCCGCCGATCACCAAACCGGCTGCTTCGAGCTGCGGCGGGTAGCGGTTGTTGACTTCGTAGCGGTGGCGGTGGCGTTCGCGGATTTCTTCGGCGCCGTAGATTTTTGGCGGCGAGACTGCCGGCTTTGAGTTCGACTTCCTGCGCGCCCAGCCGCATGGTGCCGCCAAATCGGCGTTTTCGTCGCGCTTTTCCACGCTGCCGTCGGCGGTTTGCCATTCGTCGATCAGGGCGATTACCGGCGCTTCGGTTTTCAAATCGAATTCGGTGGAATTGGCTTTGGCCAGACCGGCTTGGTCGCGGGCGTATTCGATCAGCGCAATCTGCATGCCCAGGCAGATGCCTGGGTAGAGGGACTTTGTGCTCGCGGGCGTAGCGGGCGGCGGCGATTTTGCCTTCCACGCCGCGCACGCCGAAGCCGCCGGGCACCAGTACGGCATCGAAGCCCTGCAGGCAGCCGGTGCCGTCCCGTTCGATGCTTTCGCTGTCGATATGGGTGATTTGTACGTCGGTATTGGTGTGGATGCCGGCGTGTTTGAGCGCTTCGGTGAGCGATTTGTGAGGACTCGGTGAGATCGACGTATTTGCCGACCATCGCCAGGCGCACGGTGTGCTGCGGGTTTTTGATCGCGTAAACGATTTTTTTCCAGTCGGTCAGATCGGCCTGGCGCACGTTGAGCTGCAGCTGCTCGGTGATGATGTTGTCGATGCCCTGGCTGTGCAGCATTTCGGGAATTTCATAAATGCTCGCGGCATCGTAGCTGCCGACCACCGCGCGTTCTTCAACGTTGCAGAACAGGGCGATTTTGCGCCGCTCTTCTTCGGGCAGCGGGCGGTCCATGCGGCGATCAGCACGTCGGGCTGGATGCCGATTTCGCGCAGCTCTTTCACCGAGTGCTGGGTGGGCTTGGTTTTGATTTCGCCGGCGGCGGCGATGTAGGGAACGTAGGAAAGGTGGACAAACAGGGTGTTGCTGCGGCCAAGCTGGCTGCGCATCTGGCGGATGGCTTCCAAAAACGGCAGCGACTCGATGTCGCCCACCGTGCCGCCGATTTCCACAATCGCCACGTCTTTGCCCGCTGCGCCTTCGTGGATGCGGCGTTTGATTTCGTCGGTGATGTGCGGGATCACCTGCACCGTGCCGCCAGATAGTCGCCGCCGCCGCTCTTTGGCGATCACGCTTTCGTACACCTGGCCGGTGGAGAAGCTGTTGCGGCGGCTCATGGTGGCGTTGATGAAGCGTTCGTAATGCCCCAAATCAAGGTCGGTTTCCGCACCGTCGTCGGTTACGAACACTTCGCCGTGTTGGAAGGGGCTCATGGTGCCGGGATCGACGTTGATATAGGGATCGAGCTTGAGCATGGTTACGTTCAAGCCGCGCGATTCGAGTATGGTGGCAATAGAAGCGGCGGCGATGCCTTTTCCTAATGAAGAGACGACGCCGCCGGTTACAAAGATGAATTTTGTCATGGTGTGCTGCCTGTGTCGGAAAGCGCGATTTTACCGTAAACCGTTTGAAAAGCAAGAGCGGCAGGCAGCCTGAAAGGCGGCAAAACGGCTTTTCAGGCTGCTTTGAACCGGCGCTTTTCAGGCGGCCTAAAGCATTGCCCCTGCCGGCTGTGGCATAATCGGCGCCTTCCCCTTATCCGCAATCAGAGCCAAGCATGAACGCAGTCGAACCCGGCAATATTTTTATTGTTTCCGCCGCATCGGGCACCGGCAAAACCACGCTGGTATCGCGCCTGACCGCCGCGCAGCCGCAAATCCGCGTATCGGTGTCGCACACCACCCGCGCGCCGCGTGAGAGCGAAGAGCACGGTCGCCACTATTATTTCGTCAGCCGCGAAGAGTTTGTCGAACTGATCGGGCAGGGGCGCTTTTCTCGAACACGCCGAAGTGTTCGGCAATTTCTACGGCACCGGCATCGAATCGGTGCGGCAGATGAGCGAGGCCGGCTACGACGTGATTTTGGAAATCGACGTGCAGGGGCGCCGCCCAAGTGCGCCGCGCTGCCCGAAAGCGGTGGGCATTTTTATCCTGCCGCCGTCGCTGGCGGTGCTGGCCGAGCGCCTGCGCGGTCGCGGCACCGACAGCGCCGAAAGTCATCGAGCGCCAGCTAGCCTGGCCGCCGAGGAAATTCAGGAAGCGCTGTCTTTCGATTACGCGGTCATTAACCACGATCTCGATCAGGCCGAAGCCGAGCTGCTGGCGATTGTCCGCGCCCAGCGCTGCAGCCTGCGGCGGCAGCAGTAAAAGCAATTGAAAAAATATTGCAAAATACTTAAAATTTGGCCGTTCCTTGTTTCAGGCTGCCTGAGGCAGCCTGAAAACGTTTCTACCACTTTCCGACACCCGAAAGAGCGCATATGGCACGCATTACCGTAGAAGACTGCATCACAAAATCCCCAACCATTTCGACCCTAACCCTGATCGCCGCTCGCCGCGCCCGCCAGCTGGAAAACGGCACCGACCCGCTGGTTGACGACGTCCGCAACAACAAAGCCACCGTTACCGCGCTGCGCGAAATCGCTGCCGGCCAAGTGGGCGAAGAAATTCTCAAACGCGGCCGCTGAGGGGGCTTTATGAGCGTTCCGCCGCCCCTGCCGATTATGATGCCATCACCGCCCCGTGCGCGAGATGCTGTTTCGCAAAGCCGATCTACCTGAGTGCGAAGACCTGCAGGTGCTGGAAAAAGCCTGCGCTTTCGCCTTTTTCGCGCCCATGGTTCGCAAAAAGCGGCAGGCGGCGAACCCTATATCACCCACCCCATCAGCGTAACCGTCGAGCTGGCCGGCTGGCGCATGGATCTGCAAACCCTGTGCGCCGGCCTGATGCACGATGTGCTGGAAGACACGCCGACCGGCAAGGCGCAGATTGCCGAAAGCCTTCGGCGATACCGTTGCCGAGATGGTGGACGGCCTTTCCAAACTCGACAAACTCGACACGACAGCCAGGCCGAACACCAGGCCGAGAGTTTCCTGCAAACTGATTCTGGCGATGACCCGCGACGTGCGGGTGATTATCGTCAAACTCGCCGACCGCCTGCACAATATGCGCACGCTCGGCGCCAAAAACGCCCAAAGCCGCCGCCGCATCGCCACCGAAACGCTGGAAGTGTACGCCCCATCGCCAACCGGCTGGGGCTGAACCACGTTTACCGCGAGCTGCAGGACCTGTCTTTCCAGGCCATGCACCCTTCGCGCTACCGCGTGCTGCAAAGGGGCGATGGCCGAATTCAAAAAGCGGGCACGACGTCATCGAACGCGTGCTGCGCGAATTCAGCCTGCTGCTGGCCGGCGCCAATATCGAAGCGCAGATTCAGGGGCGCGAGAAAAACCTCTACAACATCCACCAGAAAATGGTGTCCAAACACCTGCGCTTTGAAGAAGTGCTGGATATCTACAGCTTTCGCGTAATCGTCAACAGCGTCTCCGCCCTGCTATACCGCGCTGGGCGCGCTGCACAGCCTGTACAAACCCGCGGCCGGGCAAAAATCAAAGACTACATCGCCATCCCCAAAAGCAACGGCTGCAAAAGCCTGCACCAGCTCACCGCGCCCTACGGCCTGCCGATAGAAGTGCAGATCCGCACCCGCGAAATGCACCGTATCGCCGAATCGGGCGTTGCCAGCCATTGGGCGTACAAAGCCGGCGAAGGCAAGGAAGACGAAGCCTCGCTGCGCACCAACCAATGGCTGCAGAGCATTCTCGATCTGCAAACCCGCAGCGACAACGCCATCAGAGTTTCTCGAGCACGTCAAAAGTCGATCTGTTTCCCAACGAAGTCTATATCTTCACGCCCAAAGCGCAGATTTTCACCCTGCCGCGCGGCGCCACGCCGATTGATTTCGCCTACGCCGTGCATACCGACATCGGCAACCGCTGCGTCGGCGCCCGCGTCAACAAAACCCCGGTGCCGCTGCGCACCGTGCTCAAAACCGGCGACACCGTTGAAATCATCACTTCCGATCACGGCAAGCCCAGCCCGGCGTGGCTGTCGTTCGCCGCATCAGCCGCGCTCGCAGCGCCATCCGCAGCTACATCAAAAAGCACCAGCCGCGAAGATGCCGTCGCCCTGGGCGAGCGCCTGCTGGCCAGCGCCCTTTCCAGCCTGCTGCCGCGCCGCATCGCCGAATCGGACGAGCTGATGGAAAAATACCTTGAAGATCTGCAGGCGCGCCAGATCCAATTCGACGACATCCTGCACGACATCGGTCTCGGCCGTACCCAGCCGGTATCGGTGGCGATGGAAGTGGCGGCGCTGGCCGGCCGCCATCTGGGCGGCGAAGTCAAACTCGGCACCGTCAAAATCTTCGGCAACAGAAACCAGCCGCGCCCATCTGGGCAGATGCTGCATGCCGATTCCGGCGACAAGTGCGCGCCGTGATCGTCAAAGACCAGGGCATGTTCGTCCACCGCGACACCTGCCCGCTGCTCTTGAAAACCGACCCCGAGCACCAGCTGGATGCCGATTGGGCGGACATCGCCGTCGGCCACCGCCTGTACGACACCGTGGTAACCGTCTCTTCCGTCGATACCCACGCCCTGCTGGCCGCCATCACTTCCGCCATTTCCGACAGCGGCGGCAACATCGCCTCGGTCGATACCCTCACAGCGCCCAGGCCGGCACCGAAGGTTTCGCCGAATTCCGTTTCCGCCTGAACGTGCGCGATCTGGCGCACCTGCAGCAGATTACCGAAAACCTGCACCACATCCGCAGGTGCGCAAAGTCGTCCGCAGTAGCCCGCCGCCGTTTTCAGGGCTGCCTGCAGCCTTGCAGGCAACCTGAAAACGCGCTGCAACCTGAAAAACCCTTTTTCCCTTTTCGTCCGACGAAGACCTTATGAACAAACAACCCTCGCTGTTCGGCGGCGCCGCGATTATCGCCGGCACCGTTATCGGCGCCGGCATGCTGGCTAACCCACCGCCACTTCCGGCATCTGGTTTGCCGGCTCGCTGTTGTGCTGCTCTATACCTGGTTTTCCATGCTCACTTCCGGGCTGATGATTCTCGAAGCCAACACCCACTACCCGCACGGCGCCAATTTCGACACCATGGTCAAAGACCTGCTCGGTCGGCCGTGGAATATCGTCAACGGCCTGTCGGTGGCGCTTTGTGCTGTATCTGCTGACCTATGCCTACATCACCGCCGGCGGCGCTGACCGCCGGCGCGCTCGGCGCCCTGCTGCCAGCACCTTCGCCCGACGGCGCACCGCTGTGGACGGGGCAGCTGCTGTTTGCGCTGGTGTTTGCCGGCTGCGTGTGGTGGTCGGCGCGGCTGGTGGACCGCTTCACTTCGATTCTGATCGGCGGCCTGGTGCTGTCGTTTATCTGGGCAACCGGCGGCCTGATCGGCTCGGCGAAACTGCCGGTGCTGCTCGATTCGGCGGCTCCGCCGGCACTTCCTACTGGATATTCGTCGGCGCCGCGCTGCCGGGTGTGCCTGGCCTCTTTCGGCTTTCACGGCAACGTTTCCAGCCTGCTGAAATATTTCCGCGGCGACGCGCGCAAAGTGTCGCGCGCATTGTGAGAGCGCACCTGATCGCGCTGGTGGTTTTATGCGCTGTGGCAGCTGGCGGTGCAGGGGTAATCTGCCGCGCTCCGCCTTCAGGCCGGTGATTGCCGCCGAAGGCAAAAGTCGGCGTGCTGATTGCCGAGCTTTCCAAATTCACCGCCACCGGCAGCATGGCGCAGATTCTCGCGTTTTTCTCCTACACCGCCATCGCCAGCTCCTTTCTCGGCGTAACCCTCGGCCTGTTCGACTACATTGTCCGATTTGTTCGGCTTCGACGACAGCCGCGCCGGCCGCAGCCGCGCTGATTACCTTTCTGCCGCCCTGCTGTTCAGCCTGCGCTGGCCGGGCGGTTTTCGTTACCGTCATCGCCTATGTCGGGCTGGTGGCAACGGTCTGGACGGCGCTGACTCCCGCCGCGCTGTTGTACGCCGCGCGCAAAAAGTCGGTGACGGCCGTGGCTACAGCGTTTGCTGGCGGCTACGGCATGATGCTGTAGGTGCTGCTGTTCGGCCTGGCCAACATCGCCGCGATGGTGCTGGGCATGATGGGCAAACTGCCGGTGTTTGCCGGCTGAACCTTCCCGCCGTTTCAGGCGGCCTGAAACGGCTTTTTCACTGCGCAGCCCTTTTTCAGGCTGCCTTTTCCTACTGCAAAGGAGCAAACCATGCAAGAAACCACCCTTAAAATCGGCGGCATGACCTGCGGCGGCTGCGTTGCCAATGTTGAAAAAATCCTGCGCGGCATCGACGGCGTCGAACGCGCAGACGTCGCGCCTGGACGAGGGTTCTCGCCCGCGTGCGCTTCGATGCGCAGCGCACTAGCGTAGCCGAGCTGGTCGACGCGGTGGAAGACGCCGGCTTTGATGCCGAAGCAGCCTGAAAAACCCTTCCCGCCGTTTCAGATGCGGCGGCCTGAAACGGTTTTTATTGCCGCAGCCGCTCCCATACACGGTGCAGGCTGCTTTCTTGGCGAAAGGACAAACCATGAGCAGGCAGCCTGAACACGCCGGCGGCCGAGCCGTGCCGCTGTGGCGCACGCCGCCCGACATCCGTCAGCCTGACCGCCGCGCTGGCGCAACGGCGCGCAGCAGCGCGACTGGGCGGTATGCCTGCCCGATACCGCCCCTGCCGCAATGGCCGCTGCCCGCCGCTGCCACCGCCGGCGAAGTCACGCCTGCGGCAGGCGCTGGACGAAGCCTGCCGCACCCTGCAGTTTGCCGGCGCCAACCTGCTGGCCGACATCCTGCCCGGCCGCGATTTGTGGCTGCTGCCGAGCGCCGCCGCAGCCGAAGCCGGCGACTATTTTGCCGCGATTGACGTGCAGGACGGCGAGCCTTGGGCGCAGGCAGCCTGAAAACGACGGCAAACCCTGGCTGGGCAGCCTGAAAAGCCCGTTTCCCGAACATGTGCTGGTTATCGGCGCGGGCATTGCCGGTGCCGCCACCGCCTACGAGCTGGCGCGGCGCGGCGTGAAAGTGAGCGTGTTCGACGCCGCGCCCGCCGCCGCCGGCGCCGCTCCGGCAACCGCCGGGGTTTTGCTGTACGCCAAAATCTCCGCCCACGACACCGCCCAAACCGAGCTTTTGCTGTGCGGCTGCGGCTACAGCCGCCGCCTGCTGGCACAGCTTCTGCCCGAACGCGGCTGCTGGGGCGGCGACGGCGTGCTGCATCTGGATTACAACGATGCCGAGCGCCGCCGCCACGATGCCCTCGCCGCGCAAACTCCAGCACCGCCACCTGTACCGCCGCGTCGACGCCGATGAAGCCGCCCAAATCGCCGGCATCGCCGTCGGCAGCGGCGCGCTCTACTGGCCGCAGGGCGTGTGGCTCAACCCGCCGGCGCTGGTAACGGCGCTGCTGGCGCACGAAAACATCACGTTTCTGCCGAACACCGCGTTCAGGCTGCCGCTTTCGACGGCGAAAACTGGCAGATTGATAGCGGCCGCGCTGTTTGCCGGCAGCCACATCGTTTTTCTGCACCGGCGCCGGCAGCTGAACGCCCGCTGCTGCGCGACTTCCCGCTGCAAACTATCCGCGGCCAAACTTCGCTCGCCGCCGCTACCGCCGCCAGCCGCCGTCTATGCGCCGCCGCTTTCCGGCGAGGCTATATTTCCCCGCCTGGCGCGACGCCCACTGCTACGGCGCTAGCTTCGTCCACCACGACGAAGGCTGCGATTGGCGCGAAAGCCGACGAAAAAACGGCAATCGCGCCGCGCTGGCCGCCCTAATCCCGGGAACTCTTCGCCGCCCTGTCGCCGCTGCCCGCCGCCGGCAGCTGAAGAAGCGGACGCGGCCACGCCGCCCTGCGCTGCGACAGCTGACCACCTGCCGCTCTCGGCGCGCTTGCCGATGCTGCCGCCGCCGCGCCGCGATTACGACAAACTCGCGCTCGACAAAAAACTACCGTCTCGCCCACATCCCCTGCCCGTGGCTGCACGCCTACGCCAACACCGCCCACGGCAGCCGCGGCCTGGCCACCGCCCGCTGTGCGCCGCCGACATCGCCGCGCAAATCTGCGGCACCCACGCCCGCTCTCGCCGCGCCTGCGCCGCGCGCTGCACCCCTAACCGCGTGATCGCCCGCAGCATCGTCCACGACCGCGAAAAACCGAGCCGTTTAATACCCGCAAGCCACAGCAAAGCAGCCTGACAGCCGTTTTCCGGTTTTCAGGCTGCTTTGAGCTTTCAGGCAGCCTGAAGAGGGTAGGGCGCTGGTCGGCAAGGCTGGTTTGCTGCGAGAAGGGCGGAGCAGGAAAAAGCAGCCTGAAAAACTTTTCAGGCTGCCTTTTCTCGCGTTGGCGGTTTGCTGCTTCGCTGCCGCCGACTGTTAATCCCGCATCGATGCGCAGGGTGGGCTGGCCGACGCCTACCGGCACGCTTTGGCCGTCTTTGCCGCAGACGCCGACGCCGGCATCGAGGCTGCTGTCGTTGCCGATCATCGAAACGTGTTTGAGCACTTCGGGGCCGCTGCCGACGATGTTCGAGCCTTTGACCGGATACTGCGGTTTGCCTTTTTCCACCCTACCATGCTTCAGGCGGAAAAGACGAATTTGCCGCTGGTGATATCGACCTGGCCGCCGCCGAAATTGACGGCGTAGATGCCTTTGTCGATGGAGGCGATGATTTCCTGCGGGTCGTGGCTGCCGTTTTTCCATAAAGGTGTTGGTCATGCGCGGCAGCACGATTGACGAGTAGCTTTCGCGCCGGCCGTTGCCGGTTACCGGCATGCCCATCAGGCGGGCGTTGGTTTCGTCCTGCATATAGCCGGTGAGAATGCCGTCTTCGATTAGGGACGTTGCGGCGGGTTTCGTTGCCTTCGTCGTCGATATTGAGCGAGCCGCGCCGCTCGGCAAGGTTGCCCTGATCGACAACGGTAACGCCGGGGGCGGCGACGCGCTGGCCGAGTTTGCCGGAGAAGGCGCTGGTTTGTTTGCGGTTGAAATCGCCTTCCAGCCCGTGCCCCACCGCTTCGTGCAGCAGCACGCCCGGCCAGCCGCTGCCGAGACAACAGTCATTTCGCCGGCGGGGGCGGGGCGGGATTCGAGATTGGGTCAGCGCCTGTTTGACGGCGTGATCAACATAACCTTTGATTTGCGCGTCGCTGAAATAGTCCGAAATTGAAACGGCCGCCACCACCGCCACTGCCTTGTTCGCGGCGGCCGTTTTGCTGGGCGATCACGGTTACGCTCAGGCGCACCAGTGGGCGGATGTCGGCGGCGTGGCGGCCGTCGAGACGGGCGATATAGACCGAAATCGTATTCGCAGGTCAGCCCGGCCATCACCTGCACGATGCGCGGGTCGGCGGCTTTGGCCAGCGCTTCAGCTTTTGCAGCAGCGCCACTGGCGGGTGAATCGAGGGCTGGCAATCGGGTCGGCATCGCCGTGGATGGGGCGGCCGCCACTTTTGCAGCGGCACGCGCACCGGACGGTTGTTGCCCGCCGCGCCGATCACGCGCACCGTTTCGGCGGCGCGGCGCACGGCGGCATCGGTCAGACTGTCGGCATAGGCAAAAGCGGTTTTCTCGCCCGAAAACCGCCCGCACGCCCACGCCTTGGTCGATCTGGAAACTGCCGGACTTGACCATGCCTTCTTCCAGATGCCAGCTCTCAAACGCAGTACGCTGGCGGTAGATGTCGGCATAATCGACATGGTGGGCGCCGATCAGATTGAGGCTGGCGTACGGGTTTTCGGCACTCGGTCCGTGTGCGTGCGGCAGCCGCTCGCAAACGGTATCGAACACGGAAAAATCACTCATAAAGTGCTTTTTCTGCAAACCGCTTTCAGGCTGCCTGAAAGCGGCGGGAAGAAAAAGGCGCGATTATAGCCGAAACCGCCCGCCCAAGTGCCGGCCGTCAAGAAGATAAAGCGCACGAAAACGGTTTTCAGGCTGCCTGCAAAAAGCGGTAAAACGGCTGCGAAAAACATTTTTCATATTTTTAAATATCAACACATTAACAATCTAATTCTTACCCTTTTGCGCGTAAACCTTGCAATCGGCGCCGCTTTGGGTTACCGTAAAAAACACTTCAACCCATCACACAAGCGAAAACGCCATGTATCTGATTGCCGCCGCCCGCCACCATCACCACCCCGATTAGTCTTTCGGGTGCTGGGCTGTATCCGGAAGATTGGGCTTCCGGAGCGTGCGGCAATATCTGTTTTCATACGCAAAAAACCTTTCGGAAGTTCTGTTGAACCCGAAAGGTTTTTGCGTTTTATTTACAAAAATCCCGAGGAGAAACCATGACTGCCAACCCCAACTCCCCACGCCTGCGCATTGCGATGCAGAAATCCGGCCGTTTAAGCAGCGAATCGCAGGCGCTGCTCAAACAGTGCGGCGTCAAAATCAACTTCAGCGGCGAGCGCCTGCTCGCCTACGCAGAAAACCTGCCCATCGACATCCTGCGCGTGCGCGACGACGACATCCCCGGCCTGGTGTTCGACGGCGTCGTCGATTAGGGGCGTACCAGCGAAAACGTGCTGGAAGAAGCGGCACTGTCGCGGCAAGCGGCAGGCGAAGCGGCGGATTACACCCTGCTGCGCCGTCTCGATTTCGGCGGCTGCCGCCTAGCGCTGGCTATCCCGCGCGACGAAACCTACCGCGACGCGGCAGATTTGGCAGGGCGGCGCATCGCCACCTCATACCCACAACTGCTCAAGCGCTTCATGGAAACGCGCGGCATCGCCTACAAAAACTTGCTCTGCTCGGCGGCGCGGTGGAAGTCGCGCCACGCGCGGGAGCTGGCGGATGCGATCTGCGATTTGGTCTCATCCGGGGCGACGCTGGAGCCAACAGCCTGCGCGAAAGTAGAAACCGTGTACCGCTCTAACGCCTGCCTGATACAACGCGCCGGCGCACTGCCGCAGAAACCCAGGCGCTGGCAGCGCGGCTGCTCACCCGCATCCAGGGCGTGGCGCAGGCGCGCGAGTCGAAAGCCATCATGCTGCACGCACCCAAAGACAAAGTCGAAGCGGTGGTCGCGCTGCTGCCCGGTGTGGAAAACCCGACCATCCTGCCACTCACCCACGACACCAGCCACGTCGCGCTGCACATGGTCAGCCAAGAAAACCTCTTTTGGGAAACGATGGAACAGCTCAAAGCCGTCGGCGCCAGCTCAATACTGGTGCTGCCCATCGAAAAATGCTTGCTTGAGGATACCGCCATGCAAACCCTGAATTGGAACGAACTGAACGAAGCCGAACGCGCTGCTGCCTTACGCCGCCCCGCACAAAACAACGACGCCAACATCCGCGCTGCCGTCGCCGCAATACAAGAACAAGTGCGTACCGGCGGCCTCGATGCCCTGTTGGCTTTAACCGAACGCTTCGACGGCGTCCGTCTTGCCAGCCTCGCCGTCGCCAGCGAGGCCATTGACGCCGCCTGCGCCCGCGTTTCCGACAGCCTGAAAAGCGCGATGCAGACCGCCAAAGCCAACATCGAGCGCTTCCACCGCGCGCAATTCCCGGTGGAAATCGACATCGAAACCCAAGCGGGCGTGCGCTGCCAGCAACTCACCCGCCCCATCGAGAGCGTCGGCCTCTACATCCCTGGCGGCAGCGCACCGCTCTTTTTCCACCGTGCTAATGCTCGCCGTGCCCGCCAAAATCGCCGGCTGCCGCCGCATCACCCTGTGCAGCCCGCCGCCGATAGCCGACGAAATCCTCTACGCCGCGCGGCTGTGCGGCATCGACAGCGTTTATCAAATCGGCGCGCGCGGGCGGTATTCGCCCTTGCCTACGGCAGCGGCGGCGTCCCCAAAGCCGAAAAATCTTCGGCCCCGGCAACGCCCTACGTAACCGAAGCCAAGCGGCAAGTACAACAAAAGCGGCACCGCCATCGACATGCCCGCCGGGCCATCAGAAGTGTTAATCATCGCCGACGCAGCCGCCAACCCCGCCTTTGTCGCCGCCGACCTGCTCTCACAAGCCGAACACGGCGCCGATTCCCAAAGCAATGCTGGTTACGCCCTCGCGCGAACTCGCCCGCCAAGTCGCGCAAGAAACCGCCATGCAGCTCGCCGCCCTGCCGCGCGCCGCCACCGCCCGGCAAGCGCTGGCACACAGCCGCATCATCATCGCCGCCGACCTCGCGCAATGCGTCGCCATCAGCAACGCCTACGCGCCCGAACACCTCATCGTACAAACCGCCGAGCCACGCGCGCTCCTGCCCGATTTGGACAACGCCGGTTCCATCTTCCTCGGCGCCTACTCGCCCGAAAGCATGGGCGACTACGCCAGCAGCACCAACCACGTTTTGCCCACCTACGGCACACCAAAACCCACTCCAGCCTCGGTCTCGCCGACTTCAGCAAACGCATGACCGTGCAAGAACTCAGCCCGCAAGGCTTCGCCGCGCTGGCGGCAACCGTCGAACAACTCGCCGCCGCCGAACACCTCGACGCGCACAAAAACGCCGTATCCGTGCGCCTGGCGACCTTACAACCATGAAAACCACCGCAAAAAAGGAACTACCCATGCGCAGCATCACGCAACTCGCCCGCGCCGACCTGCGCGACCTCATCCCCACCAATCCGCGCGCAGCATCGGCGGCGCAGGCGAAGTGTGGCTCAACGCCAGCGAAGCCCCCACCGCCCCGACATTCGGGCTGCCTGCATCGCGCTCAACCGCTATCCGAACCGCAGCCGCAGCAAGTGCTTGCCGCCTACGCCCGCTACGCACAAGTGCCGGCGGAAAACGTACTCATCACACGCGGCGGCGACGAAGGCATCGAACTGCTGGTGCGCGCCTTCTGCCAACCCGGCCGCGACGCGCTCATCTACTGCCCGCCCACCTACGGCATGTACGCCGTCTCTGCCGCTGCCAACGGCGTTAGCGCGCTCACCGTGCCGCAAACAGCCGATTTCCAACTCGACCTGAGCGCCATCGCACACGCCTCGACAGCCAGCCGGTCAAACTCATCTTCATCTGCAACCTCAACAACCCCAGCGGCACCCGCCTCAACCGCGCCGACCTGGAGACGCTGCTGGCGATGACGCGCGGTCGCGCCATCGTCGTCATTGACGAGGCCTACATCGAGATACAGCGCCGCCGACACCCTCGCCGGCGAACTGCCGCGCCAACCGCACCTTGCCCTCATCCGCACCCTATCAAAGCGCACGCGCTGGCGGGTATTCGCTGCGGCTTCGTCCTCGCCAATCCGAACTCATCAATCTCTTGGCAAAAATCATCGCCCCCTATCCCATCCCGACACCGGTCGCCGACATCGCCGTGCAAGCCTTAAGCGCAGCGGGACTCGCGCAAATGCGGCAGCGGGTGGCAGACACCCTCGCCGCCCGCACCGCCCTGCAAGCCGCCCTACAACAAAGCCCGCTGGTGCGCGAAGTTTACGCAAGCGCCGCCAACTTCCTGCTCGCCCGCTTTAGCGACGGCCCTGCCGTGTTCCAAGCCCTGTGGCAGCGCGGCATCATCCTGCGCAGCCAAGAAAACGCGCACGGCCTCGCCAACTGCATCCGCATCACCGTCGGCAGCCACGCCGAAAACAACACCCTCATCCGCGCCCTGCGCCAACTGGAGCAAACCGCACGACCCGCCCAGCCTCTACATCGACCGCGACGGCACACTGATTGACGAACCGAAAACCGACTACCAAATCGACAGCTTAGAAAAACTGCGCTTTGAGCGCGACGTCATCCCGCGCTGCTGCGCCTGCAAACCCACTACCGCCTGGTTATCGTCAGCAACCAAGACGGCCTCGGCAGCGCCAGCTTCCCGCAGGCGAGCTTCGACGCGCCGCACGAAAAAATGCTGGAAACCTTCGCCTCACAAGGCATCCGCTTCGACGCGGTGTACATCTGCCCGCACCGCGCTGAAGACGGCTGCACCTGCCGCAAAGCCGCAAATCGGCTTGTTGCGCGACGAAATCGCCGCATCGCGCTTTGACCCCGCGCGCAGCTACGTCATCGGCGACCGTGACAGCGACCTGCAACTGGCAGAAAACCTCGGCATCACCGGTCTGCGCTACCACCCGACCACCTCGGCTGGGCGCACATCGCCGAAAAACTGCTGCCCGTAGCCGCGACCGAGCGCCCGCCGCGCCGTGCCGACGTGCACCGCCAAACCCGTGAAACCGACATCCGCATCTGCCTCGACCTCGACCGCGCTGGTATCAACCACATCCACACCGGCATCGGCTTCTTCGACCACATGCTTGACCAAATCGCCACCCACGGCGGCTTCCAGATGAACATCGACTGCGCGGGCGACCTGCATCGACGAACACCACAGCGTTGAAGACACCGCCCTCGCCCTCGGCGAAGCCTGCGCCAAGCGCTGGGCGACAAACGCGGCATCGCCCGCTTCGGCTTCGTCTTGCCGATGGACGAATGCCGCGCCCAATGCACGCTCGACCTTTCCGGCCGTCCCTACTGCTGCTTCAAAGCCGAATTTAAGCGCGAACAAGTCGGCGGCTTTGCCACCGAAATGACCGAACACTTCTTCTACTCGCTCAGCCAAAGCCTGATGTGCACCCTGCCCTATCGAGCAAAGGCCGCAACGACCATCACAAAATCGAGAGCCTGTTCAAAGCCTTCGGCCGCACCCTGCGCCAAGCCATCCGCATCGAAGGCAGCGAATTGCCCAGCAGCAAAGGGGGTGTTGTGAACAGATATACCCCCTCCCTGCGAAGCGGGGAGGGTTGAGGGATGAGGGTGTGTACACTCGCGCAGCGACAAACCCAGCGAAAACTCCCACCCCTGCAGCAGGCGTGGGTTGGGTTTGCCGACCCAACAATATTCATAAGTTTCAAAAATCTTGTTGGGTTTATAGCCCAACCTACCAAATCCGTGAGGTCAGTTCTTGAATCCGACATTGCCCCGATTCAGACGGCCTTTTGACTTTTTCCCCGCAACAAGATTTACGCGTGCTTTTTAATGTTTTACCAATCCCGTAGGTTGGGTCGCGACCCAACAAACACTGAAAACATAAAAAATGTCGGACTTAAAAACCACCCCGCTGCCCAAGCAGCCTGAAAACCCTAAACACGGCCAAAGGCCGTCCCCGCCTGCGCGGGGATGACGTTTCTGAAACCCGTTCCACCCGAAAGACACCCATGCCCAACCTCATCATCATCGACACCGGCTGTGCCAATCTCTTCTCCGTGCAAGCCGCCTTTGCCCGTCTCGGCTGCCGTGCCCGCATCAGCGCCGACCCTGCCGCCATCGCCGCCGCCGACAAACTGCTCCTGCCCGGCGTCGGCACCGCCGTTGCCGCCATGCGCAGCATCAGCGCGCGCGGCCTCGCCGAACCCATCCGCCAGGCGCGCCAACCGCTGTTGGGCATCTGCCTCGGCATGCAGTTGCTCGGCGAACACTCCACCGAAGGCGACGTACCCGCCCTCGGTGTCCTGCCCGCGCGCACCGCGATACTCGACGCAGACGGCCTGCCGCTGCCGCATATGGGCTGGAACACCGTCCGCCACCAGCCCGAACATCCGCTATTTGAAGGCATCGCGCAGGATAGCCATTTCTGCTTCGTCACAGCTACAGCATCGCCGTCGGCGCCTACACCATCGCCGAAAGCCACTACGGCAGCGCCTTTTCCGCCGCCGTGCAGCAGGACAACTTCCACGGCGTGCAGTTTCACCCCGAACGCTCCGGCAAAAGCGGCGCCCGTCTCTTGCACAACTTCCTGCGTAACCTCTAACCCCAAGGTTCCCCATGCCCGCCCCATCATCCCGCCCTCGACCTCATCGACGGCCAAGTCGTGCGCCTGCACCAAAGGCGACTACGGCCGCGCCACCCATTACCCTGCCGACCCGCCGCCGTCTTCGCCGACTACGCCACGCAGGGACGCGCAAACCCTACACCTCGTCGATTTAAGCGGCGCCAAAGGGCCCCGCCCGCCGCCAAACCGCGCTGATTGGCGAGTTGGTGGCGCGTGCCGCCTGTCCGATACAAGTTGGCGGCGGCATCCGCAGCGCCGCGAAATTGCCGCCCTCTTGGACGCAGGCGCGGCGCGCGTCGTCATCGGCTCGATGGCAGTCAGGCAGCCTGAAACCGTCAAAAACTGGTTTGCCCGCTTCGGCGCGGCGCGGCTGGTGCTGGCGCTGGATGTCCCGCATCGAAGGCGGCGTCAAGCGCGTGGCGGTAAGCGGCTGGCGGGACACCGCCGCCTTGACGCTGGAAGAAACCATCGCCGCCTACCGCAAAGCGTTGGCCTCGCCCATGTGCTCTGCACCGACATCGCGCGCGACGGCACCCTCACCGGCAGCAACACCGCGCTCTACCGCGAACTTGCCGCCACCTTTCCCAACATTGCTTTTCAAGCATCGGGCGGCATCGGCACGCTGGCCGACATCAAAGCCCTGCAAGGCAGCGGCGTGGCAGGCATCATCGTCGGCCGCGCTCTGTTGGGAAAACAAATTTACTGTCAAAGAGGCCGTATCATGCTGGCAAAACGCATCATCCCTGCCTAGACGTACGCGACGGCAAAAGTCGTCAAAGGCGTACGGTTCCGCAACCACGAAACCATCGGCGACATCGTGCCGCTGGCGGCACGCTACGCGGCCGAAGGCGCAGATGAGCTAGTGTTTTACGACATCACCGCTTCCAGCGACGGCCGCACCGTCGAAAAAGCTGGGTGCGGCGCGTGGCCAGAAGTCATCGACATCCCCTTTTTGCGTCGCCGGCGGCATCAAAAGCGTGGCAGACGCCGAACAAATCTTCGCTGACGGCGCGGACGAAAATCTCGATTAACTCGCCCGCGCTCGCCGACCCGGCGCTGATAGAGCGCCTCGCCGCACGCTTCGGCGTGCAGGCGGTGTGGTCGGCATCGACTCCTGGCACGACGCCACAAGCGGCCGCTACCTGGTCAAACAATACACCGGCAGCGAAGCCGCCACCCGCCAGACCCGCTGGCAAACCGCGGACTGGGTGGAAGAAGTCCAGCGGCGCGGCGTGGGCGAAATCGTGCTGAACATGATGAACCGCGACGGCGTGCGCCAGGAGCTACGACCTTGCGCAACTCGCCGCCATCCGCCGCGTCTGCCGCGTGCCGCTCATCGCCTCCGGCGGCGCCGGTGAGATGCAGCACTTCAAAAAGCCTTCGCCCTCGGCTGCGACGGCGCCCTCGCTGCTAGCGTTTTTCCATAAACAACATATCCACATCGGCGAACTGAAGCGCTACCTCGCCGCGCAAGGCATCGCCGTGCGGCTGGAAAGCGTAGGGCGGGTCTTGACCTGCATCCTGCAAACCATCCTAAACCTAAAGGACATCCCATGCTCAGCCCGACAACCTCGACTGGCAAAAACGACGGCCTCCTCCCGCCATCGTCCAAGACGCCGACGGCAGCCAAGTGCTGATGCTCGGCTACATGAACCGCGACGCGCTCGCGCAAACCCTCGCGGGCGGCCGCGTTACCTTCTACTCACGCAGCAAACAGCGGCTGTGGACCAAAGGCGAAAGCTCCGGCCACTATCTCCACTTCAAAGGCATCAGCGCCGACTGCGACCGCGACACTCTGCTCATTCTCGCCACTCCTATTGGTGCAACCTGCCACACCGGCGCACAAAGCTGCTTCCACCAATTCGACGGCGCAGCCGAACCCGACCTGGGTATTTCTCGCCCGCCTCGAACAACTCATCGCCGCACGCAAACACGCCGACCCCGAAAGCTCCTATACCGCCCGCCTCTACGCCGCAGGCAGCAAACGCATCGCGCAAAAAGTCGGCGAAGAAGGCGTCGAAACTGCCCTCGCCGCCGCCACTGGCGATAAGGAAGAAACCATCAACGAAAGCCGCTGATCTTACCTACCACCTCACCGTCTTACTGCAACACGCCGACGCTTTCCTGGGCAGACGTCATCGGCAAGCTAAAAGAGCGGCACGGTTAAACAGACAAAGCAGCCTGAAAAAGTTTCAGGGCTGCCTGAAACCGGCATTACGGCGCGTTGAAATCATCCGGATGCGTGGGGTGCGCACTGCGCACCGAAAAACTCATGCCAGCATATTTGGTGCGCAGTGCGCACCTTGTATGAGTTTTCAGGCTGCCTTTTGTGTGAAAGGCGGCCTGAAAAGCTATCGGCACCGGCGCTAAAGGTTTTCGGGGACGAAAGCGGCCGAGGGCTGCAGTCGTCGTGGTTGCCGTGCGACCAGAAATCCAGCCATGTTTCCAGCGCGGCGTCGGCGTCGGGCGCGGTGAGAAGTGGGGCGGTTTCCTGCCACAGCGCCTGCCAGCATTCGGCTTGCTCCAGTTGGGCGTCGGTGCCGAATTTGGGGTCGGAAACGCCGTCGCTCATCAACGCAGCAGAACCGGCGCGCCTTGGCTCTCGAAAATGCGGAGTCGGGCGGCGGTTTCGCCGGCGCCGGCGGTATCGGCGGCGAAAAGCGGGTTTCGCCGGAATATTCGCCGCTGTCGGCGGCGCCGAGCGAGGTCGAGGCTTTGGCTTTCAGGCTGCCAGGGCGGCGATGGCACCGTCGCCGATCTGGCGGGCGGCGGCGAGCCAGCGCTGTTCGTCCAGCGGCAGCAGCAGCGCCAGCAGCAAGGGTGGCGGCCAGCTGGCGGCGCTCGGTGATGATTTCGTGTTCGGCTACGGCTTTATCCTGCGCGGCATCGGCGGCGGCCACGGCGGCGGCAAACAGCGGCTCCAGCACGCATCGGCGCTGGGTTTTCGTCGGCGGCCTGCGCCAGACGGGTGCGGATGTCGATCGTTTTGCAGCGCGGTTTCGACGCTGCGCACGGCAGCCTGAACGGCGATTTCGGAGCCGTAGCGCGAAGGCGGCGCTGCCGGCGCCGTCGGACTACCGCCAACACGGCGGCGGCTGCCGGCGTGCCGAAGTACGGCGAAGTCGTCGTCGCAGCAGCTGCCGTTGTGGGCGTGGCTGCGGCCGCGGCGGCAGGGCGGCGACGATGCGCCCGTGCGGGGTGGCGATCAGGCGGCGGGCGCTGTCGCTTTTGTAAAGGGCAGGTCGGCCGGCGCGGGCAGGTTGCGCCACAGGCTTTTGGGGTCGGGGTTGATGTAGCAGGGTTTGTTCGGCGCTGCTGCCGTCGGCGTAGAAATGGCGCAGCAGGATGCTGCCGTGGCGGTCAGGCGTGCCGCTGATTTGGGCGTGTTCGGCGTCCCAGTTCAGGCCGCAGGGCGGGTCGAGTCGATGCGCTCGGGCGGGGAAATCTCTGCGGGCAAGGCGGCGGCGCAGAGCTTCGCCCTGGCGGCCGTTTGGCAGCGGCGGCAGTTTGGCCGGTGCGGCGGGCGCGGGTTCAGCAGGGCGCGGAAGAATGGGGAAGATTGGCATGGCAGACTCGGCGGCGCTTCGGATTCGGTTGTGGATGCGGCGGGCGCGGTGGCAGAGTTCGGACGGCTGTGGTGCGCGGTGCGGCACCCTACGGTTTTCAGGCTGCTTCGGCAGCATTTCAGCAAAGACAAAGGGCGGTTCGGCGGCTGCGGTGTCGGGATGGCTTTCCAGGCTGCCTGCGGGCGTCGTGCCCGTTGTTATCGTCGGCCAGCTGCCAGCCGTGGTCGCAGTTTCGACGTGATCGCCGAAAGGGGCGGTCGCGGCGGTGGTCGCAACGGGAGAAGCGTTCGGCAAAGGCGGCGCTTTCGGCGGCATCCAGCGGGCTGTGGCTGAGGGCGTCGATGCTGAAGCCTTCGGCGTAGGCGGTGGTCGCGGGCGCGGGCGGCGCATAATCGGCGGCAAACTGCTGCCAGCTCTCTTCCAGCAGCCGCAGCAGGGTGGCGTGGCGGCGGATAAATTCCGCCAGCTGCTCTTTATCGGCCTGCGGCTGCCAGCTTTGCAGGTGGTGGGGGAGGATGCCGGTCATGGGTTTCTTTCGTGGGAGCAGGCAGCCTGAAAGGCGGTTGGGCGGTTTTCAGGCTGCCTGAAGGCGGTTTTTCGTTTAGCCGCGCGAACGGGCGATGTCGAAGTCTTCGCCGCTGCTGCCCATGTAGATGGTCTGCTGGCAGCCGGGGCAGGTTACTTCGCCGTCGCCGTCCACGCAGAAAATCTGGCCGCAGGAGCAGCTGGCCAGCCCGTAGCGGGCGCCGCAGTGGGGGCAGCCGCCGCCGCCTTCGAGCATGGAGGTGGAGACGGTTTGGGTGTTGGTGCGCTGATCCGACCATTCGGCAAAGTCGCGCTCGGCGGGATAGGCGCCGGCGTGGCGGTAAACCTGCGCTGGTTTTTGTTGAAAAAGGGGATGTGCCCCCAAATCGGGCGAGCGCTCGTATTTCATCAGATGGGCGAGGCGGCTTTTGGCGCACAGGCCGGTGATGATGACGTAGTTTTCGTCCACCGCCGCCGCGTCGCCAAGGTCTTTTACCAAAAAAGCGGCGGGTTGCCGCCGACGGGGCTTTGTCGAGCGTGAGCGGGGCGTCGATGCCCAGGCTGCGGCTTTGCGCGGAAACCGACTGCGAAATCCAGCTGATAAAGGCTTTGAAGTCGGCTTCGCCTTCGGTGTTCAGGCGCAGGGTGTGGCGGCTGATGCCGCTTAGGGCGACAAAGTCGGCAAAGGGACCGATGCCGATGGAAACCAGCGTGGCGCGATGGTCGAAATCACGCCGCCAGCGCTCGAGGCGCAGCCGTGGGGTCATCGGTGGCTTTGCCGTCGGACGCTAAAATACACCAGCGGTTTGTAGTCGCCCTTGCGCTCGGCGCTGCCGCCGCACCACCTGGCGATCGATTTCGTCCATCAGCACGTCCAGCGCCTTGCCGATGGACGTGCCCAGCCATCGGCAGCCGCGGCGGATAGAAGGAAAACAATTCGACCAGCGGCGCCGGCGTGCGCGCCACGCCGGCAAAAGGCGATTACCGAAAAGATGCACCGTTTCCAGCGCGTAAGGGTCGCTGCGCAGCGAGGGTGAGCAGCGCGTCTATCCCTTCCTGCATGCGGCGCAGGTTGTCGCCCGCCATGCACTCGGAAACGTCTATCACTAAAAACCGGCAAACGGCGCATGGAAAAAACCCCCAATTGGAAAAAACGGGATTGTGCCACAGAAGCCGCCGCGCGTCCGGCATAATCGCCGCTTCAGCCACAATCCGTGAAGAAAGGAAACGATATGAAGAAAATCCTGTTTTGTCTGCCTGGGCAATATCTGCCGCTCGCCGCTGGCCGAATACATGATGCGCGACACCGCCGCCAAACGCGGCCTGATGCTGCAAACCGCCAGCGCCGGCACATCCGGCTGGCACGACGGCGAAGGCATGCACTGCGGCAGCGCCGATATTCTCGACGGCCTGGGCATCGCGTCAAACGGTTTTACCAGCCGCCGCGTGTGCGAGAGCGATTTGGACGAATTCGACTACATTATGGTGATGGACGACAGCAATCTGGCCCGATATGCAGAGCGCTTCGGCCGCCGGCCGCAACAGATATTCAAAATCGCCGACCTGGTCGGCAACCGCCCCACGACCATATCCCGACCCGTGGTTTCACCCGCAGCTTCACCCAAACCCGCGACCTGCTGGCCGCCTGCTGCGAGAAATCGCCGACAGGCTGCAGGATGGGCGGCTGTGAACGGCAGCAGGGTTCGAATGCGGCGCTTGCCGCGTTGCCGATGTAAAATGGGAAGAGCGGCCTGAAAGTGTCAAAACGGCTTTCAGGCTGCCTTTTCCATACCGCAAAAGCAGTCTGAAAATTTAAAAACGGTTTTCAGGCTGCTTTTGTTGCGAGCGATATTGCGGGCGGGTTGGTGGTTTTCAGGCTGCTTCAAATGTTCCTGATCGTGCAGGCGGCGGATTTTGGTGATGGTTTCGCCGCCGGTGTCGTCGATGCGCAGCAGAAAGACTTCGGTATTGCGCGGGCGAACTTGCAGTTCGAAGGTGCGGAAGTGGTGCATGTCGATGCCGTTGTTGCGGCCGACAAGCTGCCACAGCAGCAGCCCGATCAAAAACCATGCCCGAAAACAGTGTAGTTGCCGTCGGGCGGGTGGCGGAAGTGAGTCGCGGGTGTCGGCGATGCGGCGGTAGAACGAGGCGAAGCTGTCGCAGTCGTCGCCGTCGCGGTAGTCAGGGGTCGTTGCGCTGCCAGTAGGCTTCGGAGAGTTGTTTGAGTTGGGTGAAGTTTTGCCCGTCGATATGGGCGAAGGAGAGGTAGTTGAATTCAGTGCAGATCGTGCAGCACTTCGGCTTCCAGGCTGCTTTGTTCGAGGTAGGGGCGGGCGGTCTGTTGGGTGCGCAAATAGGAGGAAACGAATACGGCATCGGGCTGCGGGGTGTGTTCGCGCAGCCATTGGGCGAGGCTCGCGGCCTGGGTTTGCCGAGTTCGGTGATGGGGATGTCGGCGTTGCGGTAGCTGACAAGGCCGCCGTGCGAGGGCATGGCGTTGGCAGCGCTTTGGGCGTGGCGGATCAGGTAGATGTTTTTCATATTATGTTTTTCCCTTTCGTGTTGGGCGGTGGGGCTTTCAGGCTGCCTGAAAGGGGGCGGAAAAAAAGCAGCCTGAAAACCTAGTTTCGGTTTTCAGGCTGCTTGGGTTTAGACGTTTACTGCTTCAGCTTTTTCGTTGTATTCGTCGATTTCGTTAAAGTTCATATAACGGTAAATCTGGTCGCCCTGTTCGTTGATGATGCCGATATTGGCTGGGTATTCTTCAACGGTGGGGATTTTGCCGAGTTTGGAGCAGATGGCCGCCAGTTCCGCCGAGCCGAGGTAAACGAAGGTGTTTTGCCCAGGCGGTTGGGGAAGTTGCGGGTGGAAGTGGACATCACGGTGGCGCCTTCGCGTACCTGCGCCTGGTTGCCCATGCACAGCGAGCAGCCGGGCATTTCCATGCGGGCGCCGGCGCGGCCGAGTACGCCGTAGTGGCCTTCGTCGAGAGCTGGTGGGCGTCCATTTTGGTGGGCGGCGCCATCCACAGGCGCACGGGGATGTCGCTCTTGCCTTCAGAGCAGCTGGGAGGCGGCGCGGAAGTGGCCGATATTGGTCATGCACGAGCCGATGAACACTTCGTCGATCACGGTGCCGGATTTTTCCGACATAAAAGCGAGACGTCGTCGGGGTCGTTCGGGCAGGCGATGATGGGCTCTTTGATGTCGTCCATGTTGATTTCGATGACGGCGGCGTATTCGGCATCTTTATCGGCTTCGAGCAGCTGCGGGTCGGCCAGCCATTTCTCCATGGCTTTGATGCGGCGCTCGAGCGTGCGCGGGTCTTTAGTAGCCGTCGGCAATCATGTTTTTCATCAACACGATATTGGACTGCATATACTCGATAATCGGCTCTTTGTTGAGCTTGACGGTGCAGCCGGCGGCGGAGCGTTCGGCGGAAGCGTCCGGTCAGTCAAAAGGCTTGTTCGACTTTCAAATCGGGCAGGCCTTCGATTTCGGAGAATGCGGCCGGAGAAGATGTTTTCTTACCGGCTTTTGGCCACGGTGAGCAGGCCTTGTTTGATGGCATACAGCGGAATGGCGTTGACCATGTCGCGCAGGGTTACGCCGGTTGGAGCTTGCCTGAAAAACGCACGAGTACGGACTCGGGCATATCCAGCGGCATCACGCCCGTTGCGGCGGCAAAGGCCACCAAACCCGAGCCTGCAGGGAAGGAGATGCCGATGGGGAAGCGGGTATGCGAGTCGCCGCCGGTGCCGACGGTGTCGGGCAGCAGCAGGCGGTTGAGCCAGGAGTGGATCACGCCATCGCCCGGGCGCAAGGCCACGCCGCCGCGCGTGGAGATAAATTCGGGCAGCTCTTTGTGGGTTTTTCACGTCAGCGGGTTTCGGATAGGCGGCGGTGTGGCAGAAAGACTGCATTACCATGTCGGCGGAAAAAGCCCAAAGCAGGCGAGGTCTTTGAGCTCGTCGCGGGTCATCGGGCCGGTGGTGTCCTGCGAGCCGACGGTGGTCATGCGCGGTTCGCAATATGTGCCGGGGCGCACGCCTTGGCCTTCGGGCAAACCGCAGGCGCGGCCGACCATTTTCTGCGCCAGCGTGAAACCGGCTTTGCTCTCGGCGGGCGCTTTGGGCAGGCGGAATTTGTCTGAAGCGGGCAGGGCCGAGTGCTTCGCGGGCTTTGGCGGTCAGGCCGCGGCCGATAATCAGGTTGATGCGGCCGCCGGCCTGCGCCTAGTCGAGCAAGACTTCCGATTTCAGGGCAAATTCGGCCACGGTTTCGCCGTTTTTCACGATTTTGCCTTCGTAGGGCAGGATATCGACCACGTCGCCCATTTTTCAGCGCGGATACATCCGCTTCAATCGGCAGCGCGCCGGAGTCTTCCTGCGTATTGAAGAAAATCGGCGCGATTTTGCCGCCGAGACACACGCCGCCGAAGCGTTTGTTCGGTACAAACGGAATATCCTGGCCGGTGTGCCAGATGACCGAAGTTGGTGGCGGATTTGCGCGAAGAGCCGGTGCCGACCACGTCGCCGACATAGGCAACGGGATGGCCGCTGGTTTTGAGCTCTTCCAAAGAGCTTGATCGGGCCGACTTCGCCCGGTTTTGTCGGGATTGATGCCGTCGCGCGGGTTTTCAGCATCGCCAGCGCGTGCAGCGGAATATCGGGGCGCGACCAGGCGTCGGGCGCGGGGAAAGGTCGTCGGTGATTGGTTTCGCCGTCCACTTTAAACACGGTAACGGTGATTTTTCCGGCACTTTTTTTCGCGCGCGGTAAACCATTCGGCATCCGCCCAAGACTGCAAAACTTCCTTGGCGTGGACATTGCCTTTTTCGGCTTTTCCTGCACGTCGTGGAAGGAATCAAACATCAGTAGCGTGTGTTTCAAACCTTCGGCGGCGATGGGGGCGAGCTTGTCGTTGTCCAACAGCTCGATCAGGGGATGGATGTTGTAGCCGCCGAGCATGGTACCCAGAAGCTCGGTGGCGTATTCAGGAAATCAGCGGACTTGAGCGCTGCCTTCGGCAACGGCGGCAGGAAGGAGGCTTTCACTGGAAGCGTCGTCCACGCCGGGCGGCACGCGGTGGGCGAGCAGATCGACCAAAAACTGATGGTCTTCGCCGGCGGGCGGGTTTTCAGCAGTTCGACCAGATCGGCGGTTTGCTGGGCGGAGAGGGCAGGGCAGGGAATGCCCAGAGCAGCGCGCTCGGCGGCGGCCTGGCGGTACATTTCTAACATTTCAGGGTTCCTTTTTCGTTCGTGTTTTTCTTGTGTGTCGCACACTCAGGCAAACCGGGCGCTTAGACGCTGCATCATAAACTAATTTTTACAAAACTTGGCAAATCCCCTAATGGCGGCGGCGGGGGCGAAAAAACCATAATTTGCCAAAACAAAAGCCGTTTTCAGGCTGCCTAAAACGGCAGATGGGGGCGGGGCAGCAGTTTTTGCAAGTTCTGCTCGCATTGCGATGCCAGCGTTGGCAGGTCGGTGCCGCGCAGACGGGCCGCCGTTTCGGCGATGCGGCGCAGATTGGCGGGCGTATTGACGGTGTTGCCGAGCATAAACGGGCTGTCGGTTTCCAGCACGATGCTCTCGGCCGGCAGTTCGGCGGCGGCGCGCTGCGCTTTGCGGGCATTGGGATTAAGCAGTAGCGAGCCGATGCCGATCAGCAGACCGGCGCCGATGAGCGCGTGCGCTTCTTCCAGGCTGCCTGAAAAAGCGTGGGCAATGCCGCCGCAGTCAAACGCAGTTTCGCGCAGCAGGCGCAGAATGTCGGCGGTGGCGCGCAGATTGTGCAGGATAAGCGGCCGGCGGTAGCGCTGCGCCAGTTCGAGCTGGGCGCGCAGCGCAGCCTGTTGGACGGCTTTGTCCGGCATGTCCGGCCGCGGCAGGTAGTCGAGCCCGATTTCGCCCACCCACAGCTGCGGGTTCTGCCGCAGCATTCTCAGCTGCGCCAAACGGTCGGTGGCGGTTTTTCAGCTGCCTGAAAACATTTCGCCGGCGTGCCACGGATGGATGCCCAGCGCCAGCGCGCGCACGCCGGCGATGTCTTTGAGCGCCAGCGCGCGCGGCCAGTCGGCAGCGCAGGCGGCGGGAACGACAAAGCCGCTAACGCCGGCCGCACGCGCCTGCGCCAGCGTTGCCGCCAGCTGCGGCGAATCGGGACAAACGGCATCGCCCGCCAGCAGCGGATCGGCCAGATGGCAATGGGTATCGGTAAGCATGGCGCGATTGTAGCGCAGGGCGGCTGGCGGGCGGACTATCGGCGCGATATGCCGCCCGATTTTTCAGGCTGCCTTCGGCAAGACAAAGGCAGCCTGAAAAATATGCCCATCCCGTGGCGGGCGGGTGCCGTTTTCAGGCTGCCTGCGGTTTATCAAAGCTGCGGCAGACGTTACAATGCCGCCCTTTTGCGATTTCAAACAAAGGCCGAACCATGACCGTAAAAACCCGTTTTCGCCCCCAGCCCCACCGGCTATCTGCACATCGGCGGCGTGCGCACCGCGCTGTATTCCTGGGCGTTTGCCAAACACCACGGCGGCGAATTTCTGCTGCGCATCGAAGACACCGATTTGGGAGCGCTCCACCGCCGAATCGGTGCAGATTATTCTTGACGGCATGAAATGGGTGGGACTGGATGCCGACAACGAACACCGCATCGTTTACCAGACCCAAAACTTCCCGCGCTATAAAGAGCTGATTCAAAAACTGCTGGCCGACGGCCACGCTTATCACTGCTATTGCAGCAAGGAAGAGCTGGCCGCCATGCGCGAAAAAGCCGAGCGCGAAGGCACCGCCACCTACGATCGGCGCTGGCGCCCCGAGGTGGGCAAAACCCTGCCCGAAATCCCCGCCGGCCGCGAGCCGGTTGTCCGCTTCAAAACCCCGATTGACGGCGTAACCGTTTGGCACGACTTGGTAAAAGGCGAAATTGCCATCCCCAATTCTGCGCTCGACGATCTGATTATCGCCCGCGCCGACGGCACGCCCACCTACAATTTCTGCGTGGTCGCCGACGATTTCGATATGGGCATCACCCACGTGATTCGCGGCGACGATCATGTGAACAACACTCCCAAACAAATCAATATTTTCAAAGCGCTGGGCGTGAATCCGCCGCAGTACGCCCACCTGCCGATGATACTCAACGAGCAGGGGCGCAAAAATTTCCAAGCGCAGCGGCGACACCGTTGCCATCACCGAATTCGACAGCCTGGGCATCCTGCCCGAAGCCATGCTCAACTATCTGGCGCGGCTGGGCTGGGCGCACGGCGACGACGAATTTTTCACCATGCGCCAGTTTGTCGAATGGTTTGATTTGAAAGACGTTTCATCGTCCGCCAGCCGCATGGACATGAAAAAACTGTATTGGATCAACGGCGAGCACATCAAAAGCGGCGGATAATGCCGCGCTGGCCGAGCTGGTACGGCCGCGCCCGGAACAACAAGGCATCGTCCCCGCCGAGCGCCCCGCGCTGGCCGACGTGCTGGCGCTGGTCAAAGACCGCGCCCAAGATTTGAACGCGCTGGCCGACGAATGCGCCTATTTCTACCGCAAAAGCCGTCCCCGCCGAAGCCGACGTTGCCAAACACCGGGACGACGAAGCCCCCGCACGCATGCAGCGCTTCGCCGCCAAACTCGAAGCGCTGCCCGAAGGCGATTGGACGGCCGAAGGCATCCACGCCCTGTTCAAACCCTTCTGCGACGAAGAAGGCATCAAAATGGGCAAACTCGGCATGCCCCCTGCGCCTGGCCGTCTGCGGCACCGCCAAAACCCGTCGGTCGATGCCGTGCTGGCGCTGATCGGCAAAGAAGAAGTACTGCGGCGGATGCGCGCTTAGACCGTTATTACCGATAAAGCAGCCTGAAAACCGTGTGAGCGGGTTTTCAGGCTGCTGTTCTGGGGCTGTACTAGATAAGCCCTAAATTCACACCACCGGCGCAGCACTTTAAGCTGCTCGGAAGGTGCGCCAAAGTTAAAACGGAACTCGCATTCTTTCAAGAATAATGGGAAAGATTTGCGGTCGATTCCATTGTATTTGCGCAGTACGCGCTTTGCCTGATTCCAGAAATTTTCAATGCCGTTGATGTGGTTTTGTCTGTCGGCAAACAGCTTGCTGTGGTTGATGCGGTGATGGGTAAATCCGCTTACATCCAACACACCATAGCTGCTCAAACAATCCGTATACACAACACTGTCCGGCATAATTTTCTTTGTGATAACAGGCATTAGGGTTTCTCTTTTAGCATTCTCAACAATCACGGTATAAACCTTGCCGCCGCGTTTGAGAATACCGAAAAACTGCCACCTTGTCTGCCGCACCGCGTCCGCATTTGCCTTTGCGATGCCCGCCGAAAATAACTCTCGTCCAACTCGACTGAGCCGTCAAAAACCGTATCGGCTTCCAGTGAAAGATGATGGCTGATGACTTCGCGAATCTTGCGGTAAAACAGCACTGCCGGGATTGGGTGGATGCCCAATAAATCGGCGGCTGAACGGGCGGTAACTTCGAGTACAAAAAAACTGAAGCAGTTTCTTTTGAATACTCTTTTTAGTTTTACAACGGGTTATTTTCATTTTTGCAGTCTAACATGACTGCTTATCTAGTACAGCCCCTTTATTAATATTAATGTTTCTGCTCTTGCGTAGGGTGTGTCGCCCGAGGCGGCGCACGCGTTCTCTGCCGCGCAACCGATCCGCACGTTTCCCAAAATCCGAAACGCGCGGTGGCTGCGCCACACCCTACCCAACAGCAGAGGCCGTCTGAAAAAGGCAGCCTGAAAGCGGAGGGGCGTTTTTCAGGCTGCTTTCGGGGTTGCAAAAGTTACAAAAACCGTAAAGCGTGCAATATAACTGTTGTATAACATTGAAATAAAAATCGTGCACTGCGCAACCGCCGTGCTAGTATTGGCTGCACCGATTTGTTAAACAGGGAGTTTTAAATATGATTATTGATGGTATGCGTATTGGCCGGTTTGTCAGGCTGTGCCGTTTTGGACGGCAGCTTCAGCAAACCAAAAGCCCCGCCAAAAAGTCGGCAGCAGATTATTGCCGAGTTGAATGCCAAGTATCCGGGCTGTCCTCATATTGAGTCGGATTCAATATATGATCTATATAACGGGGACTGGCTGTGTGCAAAATGGTTGAAACGGGAAAAATTCGCCCAAAGGGCAATTGCGCAAAGGCTTATGAGGGAAGGGCGCATTTCCCATGAGCAGTACTGTTTGGAGGTTATGTCGCAATACGGCTTCCATCCGACTTATGGCTCCGCATATGGCTGTGATATGGATGAAGAGAGGAGAAAGTATTGGGACAGAGTCGAACAAGAGAGGCGTGAAGCTTTGAATATTATGAAAAACAAAAAGACAAATACCATAAATGCATGAGCAAAAGCAGTCCCTCAACAAGGAACGCATAAAGCCATGGAATCTTGCCGGCAAGTGTATATGCCCCGCCGAAAAAGCTGATTTTTCCCAACAAAGCCCGAAAAACTGCCGCAGCCGTTCCGCCCGCAAGGGGAAAAACCCGTGCGGAGGGCGGCTTGGGGCGAAAACGGTTTCTGCAATCAAACACAAGGAATCAAACAAATGAGTTTACGACTTATGAAAAGAAATCCAACAGGCACAACTGCTGACAGCTTGCCCAATCGCTCCGCTCAATCAAGGAAATGCTGCTTTTGATAGAACCGCTTTTAATTGCAAGAAGCGCAGTGGAACAAGCGGAACTAGAGAAAATCAAAGAATTGCTTTCTCCTGAAGAAAGAGAGGAAATGGAGCGTTATTATGAGGGACGAGACATCTGGAACGTTATCGTGTCATGCGAACCTGTAAACGAATGGATTGATAATCTGATACGGGAAATTGACTCTGTGGGCAATTCACTAAATCCCAATGATGCTTTTGAAAATCGATTTTGACGCAATCATACGCAAATACCAAAGAATTCTTGATGAAGTGGCAAAGATTCTTAAACTCCTCCATGCGCCCCTGCCTACAAAGGAATCGGTCAAATACACAATAGAAAGAATAAAAAGGAGAAAAGAAGGCAAACGATTGAGAGTCTGAATCCCCTCGGCTTCGTTCCCGACTTTGGCAGCCGCCGCGAGGCGCTCCGGAAATCACAGCAATCACTTTAACCACCTATAGGAGTAAAAACCATGTTGAAAAAAATATCTTAATCGTTGCACTGATGTCTGCTGCCGTGTCTCCGGCATTTGCAGGCAAGGCCAAACATAAAAGCTTCGTCTGAAGCAATTTACAGATCGTACCACCTCTTTATATCTCCCGAGATTATGTGGAAAAACAAAACGGCAAATGGATGTACTGCACCAAAGGCAAAGGCTGCGTTTCCGAAAAAGAATATGGCAAAGGCAAATTGCCCGGTGGCGAGAAGGCTTTTAGAAAACCTGAAACCAATAAAGAAATAGGAGAAGCCCTTTTTAAACAGTTTAAACAGAACCGATAGAAGGCTTTGGAAAAACTTTTTCGGCAATTTCCGCTAATCAAACGCAAAAAGCAGCCTGAACACAGGTGCTTTGTTTTCAGGCTGCTTTTGCGGTTTCGGCTGCGCCGAGGCCGCGCTTTCAGACGGCCTATCCGCAAATCAGGCGTAACGCCGTTGAATTTATGAATATTACGGGAAAAATAAAATGAAATTCCGAAAATCCCTGATCGCATTATGTGTGTCTTGCGCCCTGCTTTCCGCCTGCGGCTCGGGCGGCAGCGGTTCGGGCACGACATCAATGCCCAATGTCAACACAGACCCCAATGCGGGCGGGCGCGCCGTTCCGCAAATGAACGGCAAATTCAAAGGGCAGCGCAATTTTGCCCAAGATTCCAATGACAGACCGTGCCGCCGCCAACGGCAACGGGGCAACCATTCTGTTGTCGGATACCGGCGTGGACATGGGTGTAGCGGATAAATTGTCCATTCATGTCGAAAAGGAAATGGTGCATATCGATGATGATAAAAACATTTTCCGCACCGCTACCCGTCAAAACCAATTCGCCGCACGGCACTTCTATGGTGCAAATCATGTCGCAACACGGGGCGAATGGTGCAAAAAGTGGCGGTTGTGGGGCATATAACAGGCGTGGCAACCACCGAGACATTTGCCCAAGCCGAACTGGAAGCATTGAAAAACCGCAATGATGTGGCGGTGATTAACCAGTCTTTCGGCCTGGAAGACCAGGATTACAGCAAAATCGACAAATACCCCAGCATTGTTGCCCGCTATGCCGAAATTGTCCGCACGAAAAACCCTTTAATCGTTAAGGCTGCGGGCAACAGCGGGCAAGCCAATCCGGGTGTTGACTCCGTGCTTTATATGAACGGCACGGAAAACGCCAAAATTGTCGAACGCAACTGGCTGATTGCCACCGGAATGAAAAGACGGCGATGTCAACCGCAACAGATGCGGCCTTGCCAGAGACAACTGCATTGCCGTAAACGAAACCCATCGTGTCGAGCAAAACGGCAAAAGCGTCCTGACCGGCGGTTCTTCCAATGCCGCTGCCGTGGTATCCGCCACCGCCGCCCGCATCAAATCGCGTTTTCGACTGGATGGGCGGGGCCGAGCTCAAACGCAGTATATTTCCACTGCCGACGATGCCGGCAATAAAGGCGTAGATTTCATATTCGGCGTCGGCATACTGAACGAACCCCGCGCGTTGGGCGGATACGGCAAAAGTCAACGGGCAGGAAGTTTTGAATGTTGCCGGAAAAACGCGAATACTTCTTCGACAACGACATCACCGGCACGGGCGGCATCACCAAAAACGGCTCGGCTTCCCTGATTCTGATGGGCAGGGAATACTTATAACGGGGAAAAACGTGGTCAACAACGGTTCGCTGGTGCTGGCCTCCGCCAACACCGCCGCAAACCGTGTGAATAGCAACGGGCGTTTGGTGGTGGGCGCGAACCCTTCCGACGACATTACCAGCGGCTCGGTTACGCTGAACGGAGGCAGGCTGTCTGCCGAAACCGCCAACGATTTCATTGTAAACGGCAATCTCGCGGTAAAGGCGGCACGGTGGACAAAGCCGTCGGCTCGGCGATAAAAGTCAGCGGCAAGGCTGACATTTCCGGCAACAGCATTTTAAATGTAACCGGCGCATACAAAGGCTATGTCAGCAGGCGGGGCAGCAGGCAACCCTGTTGAGTGCCGACGCCATCAACGGCAGGTTCGCAATGTGGCGGACAAAAACCAACGGTTTGATTGACAGCAGTGTGCATCAGAGCGCAAGCGACATTACGGTTACGCTGAAACGCAATGATGTGGGCACGGTTGTCCCCCAATCCGCATACAGCGGCGCGAAAGCCGATGCAGCAAAGCTCGAAGAGGTATTCCGCCGCTTTGATACAGCCAAAGACAACGGCACTTTGACCAAAGCCCAAGAAAATTCCGCTGCGGTGTACACCAACAGCACTCAATATGACCGCCACGCTGTTTGAACAAGGCACGGCCACCCGCCGCCACAGCCTGCAAAACCGTATCGACCAAGAACCATGCAGAACAGCCGCTTTGCCGGCCGTTTGCAGGATGTTCGCTACGGCGGCAATGCATGGGTTGACTACACCGGCTCCGCAGCCAAACTGGATACAGACGGCATCAGCGGCAAAAGCCATGAAAACAACTTCGGCATCGGCGCGGGAAAACGTATCGGCAAGCATTTGTTCGCTGCCGCCGCCAACCGCTTTGAAAGCCGTTGGAACGAGCGTTTCGCCGGTGTTGAAAAACACTGGAAAACGACGGTTACGGCGTGGATTTCGGCTACGGCTACCTGCTCGGCAACGGTTTCGACCTGTTTGCCACCGCCGCTTGGAACCACATCGACAACGGCAGGTTGTACGGCTTCGGCCTCGGGGCAGGCAAAGCATTCTCTTGGGACAAATGGTTTCTGCGCCCCGAAATCGGTCTGCAATATGTCCGCGCCCGTACCAAAAATACGGATGTGTCGGCCACCCAATACCTCGACCGTTTGGACAGCAAAGCCGCAGCCGCCGCAATGGGCGTGCATGCCGCTTATTCGGTCGGCAGGCACTTTGCCCTGTTCGGCAAAGCCAATGTGGTGCGCGACCTGCACAACAAAACCGCAGAGCGCGCCACCGTTAAAGGAACAGGCGTTACCGTGTCCGACAGCGAAAGCAAACGCCGCACCCGCGCCGGTATCGAAATCGGTGCGGTTTATCAAACCGATGACAATTGGAGTTTCAGCGCAGGCGTGCGCCACGACCGCGCATCGCACTGGCTACAACACGGCGGTCAATGCCGGTTTGAAATACCGTTTTTAATGTGTGGAAATCACAGCGTTGCCTGCGCTTTTTCGGATTTCGGACGCAGGCCAAACCGGCAGGGTTTCGCCGCTTGTCAGAAATAAGCAGCCTGAAAAAGTGCAAACAACGCAGTCTTTTCCAAATTCCCCCAACCCAACCGCTGGATTAAAACAGCAGTCTGATTTTGATTAAATTTTTTTCGGAGAAAAATCATGTCTGAAAACATGCCCCAAACCAAACAAATCTTCTCGCAATGCAGCCAGGAAGCGAAGGAAGCCATATATGAAATACTACAAACTGGCTATTTGGATATTTTCCAAAAAGATAAACTTTTATTCTAAATAAAAACATCAAATAATAGAACAAATTAACTATTTAGAATTAGAACGAAAAACCAATGCTCGCGAAGCAATAAAATGCCATACTAAAGATATCAGAATAGCAGAAGATAATATTTATAACTGTAGTGATTTTATAAATAAATTTACTAAAATTCAGGATAATTTGAATAAATTAATTAATAATTCTGGAAAATGCAATATTTTTCTTACTTGCTATTATTTTTCGAAGTAGTGTTTTTCAATTTACCTAACAATATTGAAAAAAATCAAATCCTTGGCTTTTTATTTTGCTACTGACAATAGCATTACTTTTTCCATTATATTTTTATGTTATGGGTATTCAAAAACAATAATAAAAATAATTTAATAAATGAATACTATAACAAAAAATATAGAATGATAAGTGGATTAACGTTACAATGCTATGATAATGAGCATTGTCTCTATTTATCTAATTCATACGAACCATATAGACTTAGGCCGATTAGGCATACCTTCAATAGAACTTTACTTAAAAACGAAAAAGAATCTGATGCAAAAACAATTGAAATAATTAAAAAGTGCTTGGACGTTATGAACACGACGTACAATTTTATAAATCAGAATGTGAACGTTTTGAAAAATATGTATAAAAGATTATGAAAATGAAATATCATCACTTAAATCTGAATTAAATGATTTAGACACGGAACAAGAGAACTTCTTTTCATCTCAGGAATTTCAAAAACTTGCCCACTACCCAACAGAATATGTGATGTGGCAATCAAAGAGGGAAACAGTATTTATTTTGACCTGACTATTGAATTTCTCAATACCCATCAGGCCGACACATTGAAAGAAGCCTTTGCTTTTTGGTGAAAGATTTTTGTTTACAAGCGTCAAAAATAAGATGATGCAGCAAAAATGATGCAGCGGCTTAATAACCCGAGCGATGTATTTCCAAGAAAACATATCGCAAACTGTCCGACAGCATGAACAGTGTTTTTAGCCGAGTCCAAGCGGGCAAATAAAAACATACAGTCTGCAATATCTGCCTCCCAAAATGCCGAAAATGCGGCAAGAAACGCAATATCTTCAGCCAATGCGGCAACCATCGCTGCCAATTACGCAGCCGGCATGGCAAACTATTCGATAAATATATCCCGAAACAAATAACGCCCTTGCGGAGCGGGCAGCTTATTACCTGCCAATCCCCGAACAATTCGGGATAAAACAAGGCAGGCAATAAATGCCGCTCCGCATTTCTGTTTCTTATCAATTTTTATCAAAAAGACAGGCAAAATAATGGGGGCTGTACTAGATAAGCCCTAAATTCCACTCCACCGGCGCAGCACTTTAAGCTGCTCGGAAGGTGCGCCAAAGTTAAAAACGGAACTCGCATTCTTTCAAGAATAATGGGAAAGATTTGCGGTCGATTCCATTGTATTTGCGCAGTACGCGCTTTGCCTGATTCCAGAAATTTTCAATGCCGTTGATATGGTTTTGTCTGTCAGCAAACAGCTTACTATGGTTGATGCGGTGATGGGTAAATCCGCTTACATCCAACACATCATAGCTGCTCAAACAATCCGTATAGACAATGCTGTCTGGCATGATTTTCTTTGTGATAACAGTAAATAACGTCTCTCTTTTAGCGTTTTCAATAACCACGGTATAAACCTTGCCGCCGCGTTTGAGAATACCAAAAACTGCCACCTTGTCTGCCGCACCGCGTCCGCGTTTGCCTTTGCGATGCCCGCCGAAATAACTCTCGTCCAACTCGACTGAGCCGTCAAAAACCGTATCGGCTTCCAGTGAAAGATGATGGCTGATGACTTCGCGAATCTTGCGGTAAAACAGCACTGCCGAATTGGGGTGGATGCCCAATAAATCGGCGGCTGAACGGGCGGTAACTTCGAGTACAAAAACTGAAGCAGTTTCTTTTGAATACTCTTTTTAGTTTACAACGGGTTATTTTTCATTTTTGCAATCTAACATGACTGCTTATCTAGTACAGCCCCTAAAGTTTTTTCCAGTGCGCGGGCGATGAGCCGGTGGTGGTGCCGTAAAATGCCATGATTCAGCCCGCCAGAAACAGTCCGTTGCCGTATTTTCGGGTCAGGTAATCGAGCAGGCGGCTTTCGCCTGCGTCCATCTTTTCCCGCTCCACACAGCGCCAGCGCGTTTCATAGATTTGAAATGCGAAATCTTCGGGGATTTCTTCCAGCGCGTTATCCCACAGCAGCGCATCCAGCTGCGGATAGCGCTTGCGCGGGATATTCGGAATGCTGTTCGGGCGCATATGGTCTCTCCGTGCGGTTGAAAAAGGGAAATCATATTATAGTCAAAACAAAACAAAAATATCCAACAAAGCCTGCTCAAAAGACAAACAGCCGGACATCACTTTTCTCAGGTGCCGTTTGATATTCGCCCACACCTTTTCTATCGGGTTCAACTCAGGCGAATATGGCGGCAGCGGCAGAGATGATATGTCCTGCCCTCTGCGCCATTTCACGCAGTACCGCCATCCTGTGAAAACGGGCGTTATCCATGATAATGACCGAAGGCTCTTTAAGTTCCTTCAATAGAAACTGCCCAAACCACGATTCAAACAAGCTGCTGTCCATCGTGCCTTTGTAAACCATCGGCGCAATCAGTTTCCCCATCCGCACGGGCGGCAACCAATGACATTCTTTCATAGCGTTTGCCGGAAATCCGCGCTGACAATCTGTCCCCTCAAGGCATAGAGCATACGGGCGGTAATAAGAAAGTATCAAAACCCGTTTCATCCAAGTAAACCTTTGGCATTTCTGAATATTGTTCCAGCTGTTTTCGGTGAGCGGTTACTTTTTGGAGGTCTTGTTCTTTGTGAGACAGTTGTCTTTTTACGCGTGATCTTGAGTGTTTTTGAGCAGGTAGCCGACATTGGATGCGGTGCAGCCCAAGTGCTAGTGCTATTTCGTATTGATAGGCATCGGGATGTTCTGCCACATAGCGGCGCAGTTCTTCTTTGTCGATACGTTCCGAATTGCCGCCTTTGGTGCGGTGTTGCAGCGAACCTGTTTCTTTTTAAGCGCAATCCATTGGTAAAGGGTTCGGTTGGTAATGCGGAAGGTGCGTGCGGTTTGGCTGAGGTTGCCGTGCTGTTCGTAGTGGTCTAATGCTTTTTGACGGAAATCGATGGAGTAAGCCATAAAAACGGGAACGGGTAAGGTGTGGAGTTAAGGAGAGTATTATATACTTTTTGTTTTTGGTTAACTATAGTATGGGCGGCAGGGGCGGGCAAGTCGGATTTTTCAGGCTGCCTGCATCGGGGTGGTACGCTCGGTGGCGGCAAACTGCTTCGCGCCCAGCGGCTGGCGGCCGATTAAGCGCAGCGAAAGGGGCGGGGTCGGCGCAGGAGCCTGCTGCAGCAGGCGGATGCTGTCGGGGCTGAAAGCCGTTGCTCAGAAGATTGGTGAGCGGCAGCATGGGTTTGAGCAGGGCAGAGGGAATGGGCAGGACTGTGGCGGGGGCTTTGCCGTGCAGGGTGCGGCGCAGGGATGGCGAGATAGCCGGCGAGCGTGGTTTTCAGGCTGCCGGCCATTTCGACAATGCTGCCGGACAGGGGCAGACACAGCAGCGCAGCCAGGCCGTCAGCAACATCTTCAGCGTGCACGGGCTGCAAGTCGAAGCGCCGCCGGCGGGCAGGGGCAGAACGCTCAGGCGGGCGAGTTTGATAAACAGCTCGCTGCTGGTGCCGCCGCGCCCGTCCACTACCGACAGGCGGGCGATGGCGAGTGTCGATGCGTTCGGCCACGGCATCGTCGCCGCGCCCTTTGCTGGCGGAAAGGGGCGAAATGGGCGGCGTCGGCGCCGAGTGCGGAAAGCTGCACCCAGCGGCGCACGCCGGCTCGTGCCCAGGCGGCCAGCAGGGCGGGCGCGTGGTGGTGGACGGTTTCCAAAACGCCGGCATGGCGGCTCATCACGCCGACGCAGGTTGATAGCGCGCGTCGCAGCCTGCCAGCACGCCGGCATGGCGGCAGCAGTTCGGGCGTAAAAATCAATTTCGGCATGCGACGGAGGTGCGCACGTTGTGGCCGGCATCGCGCAGGCGGCGGGCGGTGCGGCGGCCGATAAAAGCCGCCGGCGCCGAGCAGCAGGATATTCATGGGGCTTCCTTGTGTTTGGGGATGGGCAGCCTGAAAAGGGCTGTCGGCGGTTTCTAGCTGCGCAACTCCGCTTTGCTACGCAGGCTGCCTTTGGGCTTGGGCGGGAATGTTAAGCGCCAAACATTTGGTTTTCAGGCTGCCTGAAATTGGCGTGGCATTGGGCGGCACGCTCTTGCGCAGCTTCGCTGGTGTGGATATCGGGCGCGGCGGCTTGCTGCAGCAGCCGGATAACAGTCGGGCTGGGTGTGGGATTTTGCCGCAGCAGAAATTCGGCATAGGCAAACGTTTCTCGTCGCCGCCTTTACCTAAGGCTTGGCGGTACCAGTATTCCGCCCTCCGTGTTTTGCCGGACTTGTCCAATAAATCTGCCAGATTGCTGACGGCTAGATGAATCGCCTGCGCGAATAGCGCGGCGGTACCAACGCACAGCGGTGGCAGTTTTTCACGGTGCCTTGGCCGTATTCGTAGCACACGGCAAGCAGGGTTGTAACAGTCTAGCTGCGCCTGCGGCTGCGCCGCGCTGCAGGCAGGGCGAAAGCGCTTCGCCAGTCTTCGTTTTTGGTAGGCGGTTGGGGCGTTTGGATAGTGGGACATGGGGATCTCCCTTCGGCGTGGCAGGCAGCCTGAAATAGTGTGGCTGGATTTTCAGGCTGCCTGCGTCCCTAGTATTCATCAGCAGCCGGCGGGCGGTGGCGTTTTGCTTGGTGCAGTAAGCCTGCATCTGCTGCGGGTTGTTGCGGATGCGGCCGACTTCGCGGGCGCGCGGGGTGATAAAGGCGTGCAGACGGCGTTGCACGGCTTCTTTTTGGGCAGCGATGTTGCCGGCAACCAGCGCTTCGCAGCGGTTTACCGCGCGCAGGTGGGCGTCGAATTTTTCCGGCGGCAGCACGTCGGACTGCCGGTTCGGGCAGGGCATGGTGAAGACCATGATTTCCATATTGTCGCGAAAATTTGTTCGCATTGTTCCAGCTCGCCGGCGGCGGCGATCAGGGGGCTGGCGAGCAGCAGGGGTGAGCAGGGCTTTTTCATGGTGCTTTCCTTGGGTTAAGGGTGGGAAAAAGGCTTGGCAGGCAGCCTGAAAAACAGTCGGACGGGCTTTCAGGCTGCCGATTCAGAACCGGCGCCGCTTGGCGGGCGGGATATGGCAGACGCCGTCTTCGCATTGCGGGCGCGGCAGCAGCCAGCGCGGCAGGCGGTAGCGGTTGCGGGCGAACAGCGGGTAGCCCCAGTCGGCGATTGGCGCAGCAGCGGCGGGTTCAGATGCGGCTTAGGGGCGGCGCTTCGCGTTCGGCGTACATCAGGCGCAGTGCGCTCATGCCTTTGAGAACGGCGCCGTCGCTGCGGACGATATGGATATAGGTCATGGCGTCTTCAGGGCTGATGCCGTATTGCGCGAGCTCGGTTTCGCTGCCCTGAACGGGTACGGCTTTCAGGCTGCCGCTGCGGTTTTTCAGTGTCAGCGCCATTTCGCGCACGCACAGCGGGCATTGGGCGTCGTAGAAAATGGTGTGTTGTTTCATATTTTGGTTCCGTTTTGGGTTTCAGGCTGCCTTGCTGGGCTTGGGCAGGGGCGAAAGTGGCGGTGAGCAGGGATGCGGCGGTGCACAGCACGACCAACTTCAGGGTATCCGGCGGGTAAGAATAAAAGGGGATAAACCGCGCCGCCATGCCGCTGGCGGCGCTGCCTGCTGGCGCAGAAAAAGCCGGCTGCATTGCGGTAGGGGCGGATGAGGCAGGTATCAGTCCGCACAGCGCGCAAGGGGCGAGCCGACGGCGGTGCCTGCCAGCGCAAACAACAGTGATTGCTTGCCATCTGTACCAAATCGGCTATCAGCGCCTGCGAAAGGGGATACAGAGCCGGCGGCGACAGGCCGGCGTCGGCAAATGGCAGATAAAAATAGCAGATAGACAATGCTGCCTGCCGCACCGCCGCCGGTGGCGTAGAACACCAGCAGGTTTGAAAACGGGATAGTCGCGGTCGGAATCGCTCATGGCACAGCCTTTCCAATCAGAAAATACGGTGTGGTGCTTGGGATGTTTTGCCGCCCTGCAGGCAGCCTGAAAAAGGGTTGGCGGGTTTTTCAGGCTGCCTGAAACGGCCATCAGGCGGGTTTCATCACCATCAGGAAATAAATCACCAGCGTGGCGCAGAAGGCGGGGTAGCCCAAAAGCTCCCAGATTTTCGCATAACGCCAGTATTGCGCGGGCATGGTACCGCCGCTTTGCTGCGCCGTTTGTGCGATTTTTGCCATTTTCACCTGCAGCCACACCACCGGCAGCCAGCACACGCCGCAGGGCATACAGCGCCAGCGTCATCACAATCCATTTCGTGTCCCACGCCCAGCCGGCTTTCCAAATCATCCAGCTGCCCGAAGCGAGCTGGAATATCACCGTGGGCGTGGTGACCACCGCAATCTGCCTTCACTACCCACTTGCTCACCACTGACTGCGCTTCCAGCGAGCCGCTGGTTTGCCCAAAAAGATAAAACGCCGTACCGAAACCGGTGCCCACCATCAGCGTGGCCGACAAAATATGCAGGGTTTTCACGATTAAATAAGCACTCATTTCCGTCTCCTGTTCGCGTCAAACAAATAAACCATCACCGCCACAACCGGCACATTCTTCACCAAAGGCGCAAACGGATGCGCCCACATCTGCGGCAGCCTGAAAGCGACAACCGCGCTGTATGCCAGCACTACCGCCGCCTGTGCCGCCCAAAACCACGCCCGATGCCGCAGCCGCGTGGTAGCTGCAGCCGAAAAACACGTCCAGCACGCGGGAAAGCGCAAAACAGCGGCACGCGGTAGGCAGCCCTGAACGCCCGTTTGCGCGAGCAAATCCAGCGACTGCGGCAGAGCAAACAGCGCGGGCTGAATGCCGCTCCACAGCCATAAAAAAGGCAATGGCGAAAACCAGACTAGTTTTTCGGATTCATGTTTATTCAAAAATTTCTGCTAAAACAGAAATTGAGGTTAAAAATTTTTGCGGATGGGACTGTTTCTGTTAAAAGCCTTTCGGCTTTCAGGCTGCTAACGGCTTGCTAAAAGGCAGCCTGAAACGCGGTTTACAGCGCCTTGGGCAACACAATGGCAGATAGAATCGCCGCCGACAATCCGCCCGTGCAGGCAGTCCACGGCAACTATGCCGTCATGCGCCCAAACCAGCCCCATCGCCGCGCTTGCCAACGCGCCCGCCGCCACCGCCAAAGCCACGTTTTCCCTGAATACGCCGCGCGCAAAAACGCCAGCAGCACGCCGCACAAGGCGGCAGGCAAAGTGCCTATCACCACGCCCAAAGCCATGCCCAGCCCCACAACTCCCCAAACCCTGCTGTTCAACCAGCCCGATTGGCAGCAGCGCCAGCAGCACCAGCAATCCGCCCAAGCCGCCGCAGCAGCGTGAACACGGCAATCACCCGCGCATTTGGGTATTCAGGCTGCCTTTTTGGCAAGATAGGCATACGCCGACACGGCAAGCGCAAGGGCGGCTAAGGGAAAAATCATCAGAGACCTTTGCAAAATACCTCCTCTTCACCTTTTCGCTGACAGCCGGAACCAAACACAGGTTTTCGGCTGTTTTTCGCTTCAATCACTCCTGATTTTACCCAAATATCCCCTTTTTCTCCCCGGTCACCCCATAATAAGGCATCCGAACCGCCTTTTGGGCGGCAACAGGCACCCGCTAGCCTGTTAGCCGCTCAACAGGTTTAAACACATCGCCTTCAGATGGCTTTGCGCACTCACTCTACACAGACCAAAATAGGCTGCCCGGGCGTAACGGAATTTACGGTGCAGCGTCCCGAAGCTTTGTTCGACTACATAACGGGTCTTCGACAGATATCGGTTGCGCTTCGTCTGCGCCTCCGTCAGCGGACGGTTGCGGTGGGCTTTGCGCATAATGCCGTCCTGTAGCCGATGCTCTTCCAGATGTTGTCGGTTTTCCTTACTGTCGTAGCCTTTGTCGGCATAGACGGTCGTACCTTCGGCTATCCCTTCCAGCAAAGGCGACAGGTGGTTGCACTCATGGGTATTGGCGGGGGTGATGTGCAGTTTCTCGATATAGCCTTCCTCATCGGTACGGGTATGTTGTTTGTAACCGAGTCTGTATAAACCGTTTTTCTTTGTCCAACGGGCATCTTTATCTTTGCTCGGTGTGGTTTGGCCGCTGACGTGTCCTTCCTCATCAACTTCTATGGCTTGACGCTGTTTGCTGCCGGCGGTTTGAATAATGGTGGCGTCAATGACGGCGGCGGATGCTTTCTCTACTTTTAGGTTTTTTTCGGTCAGTTGGCGGTTAATCAGTTCCAGCAATTCGGACAGGGTGTCGTCTTGCGCCAGCCAGTTGCGGTAGCGGCATAAGGTGCTGTAATCGGGGATGCTCAGTTCGTCAAAACGGCAAAACAGGTTGAAGTCGATGCGGGTGATGAGGCTGTGTTCGAGTTCGGGATCGGAGAGGCTGTGCCATTGTCCGAGCAGGACGGCTTTGAACATGGATAGCAGTGGATAGGCGGGGCGGCCGCGGTGGTCTCTAAGGTAACGGGTTCTTTGACGATTCAGGTACTGTTCGATCGGTTGCCAATCAATCACCTGATCCAACTTCAATAGTGGGAAGCGGTCGATGTGTTTGGCAATCATGGCTTGGGCGGTTTGCCGGAAGAAGGTGCTCATGAGAAATCCCCTAAATGTCCTGGTGGGAATTTAGGGGTTTTGAGAGATTTTGCAAAGGTCTCCATCAAAGTGTTCATGGCTTGCCTTTCAGGCTGCTTCAAAGCGGTTTATTGCGCCTAACGCAGCAGCTTCTGTATCCCCGCGCCCAGTTTCAGGATTTTGGTCATTGCGCCCACCGACAGGCGCAGCATTTCGTTGGTCCAGGCGGTGAGCGTGCCGATAAAGTCGCGGGTTTGGCTGATGCGGCGGCGCACGTCTTCGTTTTCCTGGGCGAATTCCGGGCTTTCCATCAGCGTTTGCAAAAACTGCAAAGTCGGCTCGATTTCGCGGCGCTGGCGCTCGGCAACAATAGTACGAAACAGCGTCCATACATCGTCGGACGTGGCAAAGTGGTCGCGCCGATCGCCCATAATGTGCACCGTCTGCACCAGCTGCCAGCTTTGCAGCTCTTTGATGCTGGTGCTCACGTTCGATCGCGCCACGCCGAGGGTTTCGACGATTTCTTCGGCATTCATCGGCCGCCCGATAATGTAGAGCAGCGCGTGAATCTGCGCCACGGTGCGGTTCACGCCCCATTTGGCGCCCATCTCGCCCCAGTGCAGGGACGAATTTTTCGGTAGTCGGATTCAGTTTCATGGCGCGCAGTTTAGGGTTGCGGTTATTTCTGTCAATACAGAAATAAAAGTTTTTGCGTGGGGATGATGGGCAGCCTGAAAAAGTCGGGCTGGTGTGATGGTGCGCGGGCGCACCCTACAGCTAGTTTTCAGGCTGCCGTGCATGGTGCAAAGGCAGCCTGAAAGTTTGTTGATTCGATTGTTTGGACGGATGCAGCCTGAAAACGTTTTTCGCTTTGGGCGGAGCAGGGGGCGGTGTGAGCAAACGCTTTTTCAGGCTGCCTACGTGGCGCCGTAGTTGGGAACCGCTGCCGCCTTCAGGGCAGGTCCATTCGATGTTTTGGCCGGGGTCTTTGATGTCGCAGGTTTTGCACTGCACGCAGTTGGCGGCGTTGATGCGCAGCGCGGGGCGGCCGTTTTCTTCGACGATTTCGTAAACGCCGGCGGGGCAGTAGCGGGTTTTCCGGGCTGGCGTATTCGCGGTAGTTGAGGGCTGATGGCAAGCGCGGGGTCGCGCAGCTTCAGGTGCACGAGGCTGGTTTTCTTTGCGTGCGACAGATTGGCGAGAAACACGCTGCTTAAGCGGTCGAAAACTGATTTCGTTGTCGGGTTTGGGGTAGTCGATGGGGCGGCAGGCGGCGGCTTTTTTCAGGCTGCCGTGGTCGGTGCCGTGGTGTTTGATCGTCCACGGCGTGCGACCTTTGAAAATATATTGTTCGAGCGCGGTGTAGGCAAAGGCCGGCCACATGCCCCATTTGAAGGAAGGGCGGATATTGCGGGCGGCGTGGAGTTCGCGGTAGAAACCAGCTTTGCTCGAAAAAGCTGCTGGTAAGCGGCGGCTTCAGGGATTGCTTTCAGGCTGCCCTTCGCTGCAGTCTGCCAAAAGCGGCAGCAGCGCTTCGGCGGCGAGCATGCCGGATTTGATGGCGGTGTGGGTGCCTTTGATGCGCGGCACGTTGAGAAAACCGGCGCCGTCTCCAATCAGGGCGCCGCCGGGAAGCTGAGCTTGGGCGGGCATTGCAGGCCGCCTTCGACCAGTGCGCGCGCCGCCGTAGGCGATGCGGCGGCCGCCGGCAAGCATTGGGCGGATGGCGGGATGGTTTTTGAAAACGCTGAAATTCTTCAAAGGGCGAGAGATAGGGGTTTTGGTAGTCCAGCCGACCACAAAAGCCGATGGCGATCTGGTTTGTCGTCCATATGGTAGATAAAGAGCCGCCGTAGGTTTTTGGTATCGAGCGGCCAGCCGGTGGTGTGCACCGCCAGCCCGCTTTGCGACTGGCCGGGCGGCACTTCCCAGATTTCTTTGATGCCGATGCCGTAGGTTTTGCGGCTGGCTGCCGGCATCCAGCTTGAAGCGGCGGACCAGGGTTTTGGTCAGCGAGCCGCGCGCGCCTTCGGCAAACAGGGTTTGCTGCGCGTGCAACTCCATCCCCGGCTGGTAGTTGTCGCCGCGCGTGCCGTCTTTTTCCACGCCCATATCGCCGGTGGCAACGCCTTTAACCGAGCCGTCCGCATGGTAGAGACGCTTGGGCGGCGGCAAAACCGGCATAGATTTCGACGCCGAGGGTTTTTCCGCCTGCTCCGCCAGCCAGCGGGTCAGCAGGCCGAGGCTGATGATGTAGTTGCCGTGGTTTTGGAGCTGGGCGCGGTAGGCAGCCTGAAAGCGCGTTTTTGGTGAGAAACAGCACCTGTCGCGCGCACCGCGCGGGTAAAGCGAAACGCGCCGGTTTCGCGCCAGTTAGAGCAGCAGCTCGGTGAGCGAAACCGGGTCGAGCACCGCGCCCGAGAGCACATGGGCGCCGACTTCGCTGCCTTTTTCCAGCACGCAGACGCTGATGTTGCGTTCTTCTTTTTCGGCAAGCTGCTTGATGCGGATGGCTGCCGCCAGCCAGCCGGGCCAGCGCCGACGATCACGACGTCGTACCGCATGCTGTCGCGTTCGGTTTCGGGGGTTCATGGGTGTTGTCCTATGGTTTGTGTTTGTGTTTTGCGCCGCCGCTTTTCAGGCAGCCTGAAAGCCTGTGGCGGCGCTTTGTGTTAGAGTGGCGGCCGTTTTGTTTGATTGGAGAAAGACGCCGTGTTGCCGCACGCCCGATTTCTGCTGCCCGCCGCGCCTGCGCCCTGCTCTTGGCTCCTGCGGCGGCGCGCCCAAAAAGCCGGTCGTCCCAAAAATTCAGGCCAAGTCGTCTGCCGGTCGCAGCGGCAATGCGTCTGCCGGCGATCATGCGCTGATTGCGGCCGCCGAGCGTCAAAAGCAGCGGCAAGGCGCGCGCGGTGCTGGAGCAGGCGCGCAAAATGACTTTGTTCGAGCGCGTTATTGTTGAGGGCGGCTGCTGGGACTATCTGGATTTGGTGTTTACCCGCGCCGGCGTGCCGCGCAACAGCCGCCAAACTGTGCACAAAGGCAGCCTGAAGGCGGCCCCTATGCCGACAGCAGCCAAATCCGCCCCGGCGACTGGCTGTATTATGTGAACCACGACTACCGCGGCAACGAGCACAGCGGCCTGTTTGTCGGCTGGGTGGACGAAGCGCGGCGGCAGGGTTTGGTGCTGAGCTACGCCGGCGAAAACCGCCGCGAGCCGGCGCGCTATAAGGTTTACGATTTGAGCAGCGTCTATACCATTATCCGCGCGCCCTAAATGCTGTTTGCGAAAAGGCAGCCTGAAAAGATTTTCAGGCTGCTTTGTTATGGCCGCGGCAACGCCCTTTTCAGGCTGTTTTGGGTCGGAGAAGCAGCCTGAAAAGGTTTCTCAGGCGACGCTAAAGCGGCGCTGGGCAAACGGACAGCTGGCGCGCACGTTCCAGCCTTCCTGCGCCGCCAGTTTTTCCATCGCGTCCAACAGCTGGTTGCCGGCGCCCTGGCCGCGCAGGCTGTCGTCCACATAAGTGTGGAAGACTTCGATGGTGCGCGCATCCAGCCGCCGCCATTCGGCCGAAGCCAGAAGTTTTCCCGCCGAATCGCGGTGCACCAGCGACTGGGCTTCGCGGACAAACTGCAAAGGATTCATTGCTTTCTCCCGTGGCCGAAAAAGGCGTATTGTAAAAATGTTGCCGCTTGGGCCGAGTGCTTTCAGGGCTGCCTGCATGGTGCAGCCTGAAAGTTTAGTCCGCCGCCAGATGGCGGCCGGGATTTTGAGCGCGCGCCGGCGGTATTCGACGGACAGGGCGGCTTCGTTTTCGCCGCCGCGCGCGCCCCTGCCGCAGCGCGGATTTTTCTTTCTGATAGGCGGCGCTGTTTTCCGACAGCGGCGCAGATTTTCCTGCCTGCACCGCCTTTTTGCTGGCGATTTCCTGCTGCGCGGCCTGCTGCAGCGCGGCGGCTTCGGCATCGTCGATGCGGCGGTAGGCGGCTTTGTCCATCTTCAGCGTGGCGCCGTCGTCCGAAAGCTCCAGCGCCGCCGCCGGCTAGCGCGAGCACGCCTTGTCCTGCGGCTCAAGCGCCTGGCTGCTGCCGCTGCCGCCAAAGCACGTCGTCTTTGAGCAGATAGCTGCCGTCGTCGGCTTTTTGGATTTGGATCAGGTATTGGAAGGAAACGTTTTTCCATTTTTCCAATAGCCTTCGTAGCGATTCGTATCCTTTGCTGCAGGCGGCCAGCAGCAAAACGGTAAACAGGGCGAACAGTGTTTTCACGGCGAAACTCCTTAAACGTGGATGGAAAAAGGTTTTCAGGCTGCCTACAGCGAGCAGCCGCGGATTTGATGGGTTTTGGCGCGGTATTCGGCTTCCAGGCGCTGGTGCTGCTCGACCGACTGCTCCACACTTCTTTGGGCGTGGTGACGTCGAGGCTTGCCCAGCGCCAGCTGCGGTTGGCGTATTCGGCCAGCAGGCTTTGGCGGCGGCGGCGGTTGTTTTTCCTGCTCGGCGGCGGCGGAGCTGCACCTGCGCGCGCAGCTCAATTCGCTGTCGGGGAGACGGCGGTAGGGCGCATCGGCCAGTTGCAGGGGTTTGGCCGTCGTCCGAGGCGTCAGCCGGCTGCCGCCGGTGTTGCTCAGGCTGCCGTCCGGCCAGCGCAGAGCAGGGTTTCGTCGGCAGGATGGGCGCCCAAAACATCGCGCGCCGCAGGCGGTAGCTGCCGTCGGCGCTTTTGCCGATTTCGAGTACGCGGTAGGGATCAGCGCCCGCGGGCGGCAGGCTGCCAGTGGCCGACGTAGCGCTCGTGCGGATTGCCGCAGGCGGCCAAGAGCAGAGGGCGGCGCACAGGGCGGAGGTTTGTTCATGCTCGGATTCCTGAAAAATAGTCAAAACGCTTGAAGCAGCCTGAAAGCGGTGTGTTTGAGCTGTTGGCGGCGGCCTGAAAAACGATGCCGCCGCTCAGCCGTACAGCGCCATCAGCCACAGCAGCGCGGTCATCACCAGCGCCAACAGCTGCGCCGCCGAACCCAGGTCTTTGGCACGCTTGGCCAGCGGGTGGCGTTCGCTGGAAATATAGTCGACAGCCGCTTCGATGGCGGAATTAAGGGCTTCGGTAATCAGCGACAAAAGACACGCCCAAAAAGCAGCATGCGCACCGGCGTATCGAAAATCGCAGAAAAACTGCACAACCAGCAGCGCGGCGTGCAGCCGCACCAACTGGCGGAAGGCGGCTTCGTACTGCCAGGCGGCAGCCAGGCCGTCGCGCGAAATAGCCGAGGGCAGGCAAAGTGCGTGCCAGGCCGCGTTTGCCGGGTTTGTTCGAGGGTGAGGTTGGGCTGGGGGATTCATGGTCGTTCCCTGATAAAAAGGGGTAAAAAGCAGCCTGAAAACGCTGCAACGGGCTTTCAGGCTGCCTGAAACCAGTTATTTTTGCCGTTTGAGCCATTGCCATTGGCCGGAAAGGGCGTCTTGGACGGCTTTTTCTTGGCTTCGGGGTCGGTGATGCCGGCGGTAATCTGCTGGTAGTCGAGGCTGACGGTGGGTTTGTCGAGGTGCCGCTGATGCGTACCGGCAGCGGCGTGCTGCTCGCCGTTGTGCAGCAGCACGCTTTCGCTGACGAGTGCCTTCGGCAGAGATTGGTTTCGCCGCTGCCGCTCTCATATCGACGGCGGGGTCGGTCAGGCGGGCTTTGACGGTGTGCGGCTGATGCCGTTTTTCAATCGTGCTCTCCAGCTCGAAGCAGGGGAAAACGGGGTGTGGACGGTGGGGCCGCCGCCTTTTTTGTCGAGCAGGCCCTGCGCCAGCGCGCGCAGGTTGATGCCGAGCCATTGACCGTCGGCCACGTCGAATTTCAGGCTGCCGGAAAGGCTGGCGAGCAGCTCGCGGCGGCCGGAGCCGCTGGCCGACAGATCGAAACCGGCGCGGCCTTTGCCGCTGATGGCGCTGTAGCGCAGCAGATCCTGCAGCATCGGCAGCAGTTCGACGTTTTCGGCGTTTTGTTTCAGGCGGTATTCGGTGGGCACGGTGTTGCGCACGGTGAAGCTGCCGCTGGTGCGGCCGCTGTAGAGTTCGGCCGACAAAGGATCAAAGCGGGCTTCTTCGGCGTCGGCGTTGAGGGTGGCGGCGATGTTTTCGACGTTCAGCCCCGGCAGTTCGAGCATGCCCAGCGCCAGATCGACTTTGAGCTGAGTTTGCGGTCGTGCCATTCAGGGGTAGGGGCTGGCGGCGGTTTCGCTTTGCAGCAGGTCGAGATAGGGCGCGGCGTTGAGTTTGGCGAGATTGGCGCTGCCGCCGATGTTGTCGCCGCTGCGGGAAAATTCGATTTTGGCCGGCTGGCGGTCGAACAGCCGCTGGGCTTGGAACTGCCAGTTGCCGCTGGCGGGCGGTTTCAGGCTGCCTTCCCATTCGGAAACGAAGCGCTGGCGGCCGTCGGCGCCGTTTTGCTGGCTGATGAGTTTGAACTCGGGCACCGAGCGTGCCGTCGCGCCATTGGGCGCTGCCGTCGAGCAGCAGGCTGAGCGGATCTTGGCCGGGGGCTTCGGTGTTGAGGTTGAAGACGGTTTCGTCGCTGCTCCACACTTTGCCGCTGCCGCTGACTTTGGGGCTGGTAAGGGTGCCGTTGTAGCGGCGGCTGCCTTCGGCGGCGGTGAAAACGGCGTTGAGGGTTGCCGATGGTGGCGCGCCGTTTTGCCCGCGGCGGCATCGGCGCTGAGATTCAGGCTGCTGTCGTAGCGTTTGCTGTTGAGGGTGAGGGTGGTTTTGTCGGCCGCGGGCGTGCCGCCGGCAAAGCGCAGCGAACTTTTCAGGCTGCCTGAAAAGCCGTAGCTGTGTTCTTCGCCCGAAAAAATCGGCGGCAGATCGGGCAGCGAAGGTTTTGCCGTCCCAGCCGAACGGTGCCGGCGGCGCTGATGTCCAGCCGCAGGTCTTGTTCTTCGAGCCAGTGCGCTCAGGGTGTAGGGCTGGTTTTCGGCGTCGGCGCGGGTCATGGTGAAATCGACGGCGCCCAGCTGCCAGCGGCGGCCGTTTTCGCGCAGAGGTAAGGGTGCCGTTGCGGATATTGACGCGGTTGAAACGCGGGCTGGGACGCGCGGCGGATTGGAACAAATCGGCGATGTCCCACGCGCTTCGTCGTTGATATTGATGTCGGCGCGGACGTTTTCGAGTGAGTTTTTCCACTTCCGGCTCGTCCCACAGGCTTTTCCAGCGCCATGCCGATGCGGATTTCTTCCGCTTCGAGCGCGATGCAGCTGCCGCCAGCTTCGCTCAATTCGGCGCGGTAAAAGGGTAACGGTGGGGCGGGAAAGAGACGGCGGTCGATGCGCTCGGCAAAGCGCACGGTGCGGTTTTTGCCCTGCAACGCAGCCTGCGCTTCCAGCTGCAGAGTGTCGTGTTCGGACAGGCGGTAGAGCGAGGCATAGGCGCCGATATAGACGGCGGCAGTATCAGCCGCTGTAGGGCCAGGATGCGGATCCATTTGCCGTGGGTGTGGATAAATGCGTACATGGATGCAATACGGTATCGGAACAAACTCATTCTAGCATTAAAGCCGCCGCTGCGGCGGACGGCGATACCGCCTGCGGATACGCTGCCTGCCGTGTAGCGGGCGACCGCGCGGATGCGGCGGTTTTCGGCCCGCGCGGTTTCAGGCTGCCTGTGCTAGATTCGACCTTTTTATCCCCGCCGCCGGCTGTTTTGCCCGCGCCGGCGAGCAGTTGAGCAAACAGAAAGCACAGCATGAGTACCAAACGCGTCCTGACCGGCGTTACCACCACCGGCATTCCCCATCTGGGCAACACGTCGGCGCCATCCGCCCCTGCCATCCGCGCCGCAGCCGAAGGCGGCGCCAGATCTTTCCTGTTTCTGGCCGACTACCACGGCCTGATCAAATGCCACGAGCCCGAGCGCATCCACGAATCCACCCGCGCCGTGGCCGCCACCTGGCTGCCTGCGGCCTTGATACCGAGCGCACCACCTTTACCGTCAGTCCGATATCCCCGAAATCCTGGAATTAAACTGGATTCTGACCTGTATCACCGCCAAAGGCCTGATGAACCGCGCCCACGCCTACAAAGCCGCGGTGCAGGACAATCTCGACAACGGCCAGGAAGACGCCGACCACGGCGTCGTAAATGGGGCTGCAGCTACCCCGTGCTGATGAGCGCCGACATCCTGATGTTCAACGCCGACCCGTGCCGGTCGGCCGCGACCGTCCAGCACGTCGAAATGGCGCGCGACATCGCCGCCCGCTAACCACCGTTTCAGAGAGCTGTTTGGCTGCCCGAAGCCCGCATCGACGAGCGGTCGAACTCTTGAGTGGGCTTGGACGGCCGCAAAATGAGCAAAGTTACGGCAAGCACCATCCCGCTGTTCCAAACGCCCAAAGAGCGGCAGAAAATGGTCCAGCAAAAATCGTTACCAACCTAAAAGCGCCGGGCGAGCCCAAAGGCCTGACCGACAGCCCGGTGTTCGACATCTGGCAAAGCCGCCACCCGCCGAAACCGCCGCCTTCGCCCAGCGCTCGCCGACAGCCTGGCCTGGGGCGAAGCGGGCAACTGCCGCCAGAAATCGGCGCGGAGCTCGACAGCTACACCGAAAGCTACCACAGAGCTCACCGCCCACCCGCAGCGCATCGAAGACATCCTGCAGGCCGGCGCCCAGCGCGCCCGCAAACGCGCCCGCGAGCTGCTCGACCAAGTGCGCGACGCCGTCGGCTATCCGCCGCTGAAGGAGCTGATTGGCTGATTAACCGTATTTTCAGGCTGCCTGGTGCTCAGGCAGCCTGAAACATCAATCAAACATTTTCAGGCTGCTTGCGTGACTCAGGCGGCCTGAAGCCCAACAGCTGCGCGCGCGGGCGGTGCCGGCATTTGAGTCAGCCTGGCGCCGCATGCCGGCTGCGGGTGTACGGGAATTAGCAAAGCAGCCTGAAAACGCTAAAACGGCTTTTTGCAGGCTGCTTTTCTCTCGCCGGCAGCGGGTTGGGGCGGCGTCAAAAGCGGCGGCTATCGGTTGAGATGCGCGGCTTTTGGCTGCTGTTTTTATGCTGTGCCGGCTTTTCAGGCTGCCTGAAAGGTGCGGCCGGTCGTCTTTTTCGATTGTTTGAATCATGCTTTTGAACCTGAACCGTTTTTCCCCGTCTTCTTTTCGTTCTGAATCCGGCAAGCTGGTGTCGCTGGCGCTGCCGATGCTGCTGGCGCAGATAGCGTCGGTGGGCGTGGGCGTGGTCGATACCGTGATGGCGGGGCGGGCGAGCAAGGACGATTTGGCGGCGGTGGCGCTGGGCAGTGCGGTGTTTGCCACGGTGTTTCATCACTTTTAGGGATTATGACCGCGCTCAATCCGATGATCGCCCAGCAGCACGGCGCGGGCGAGCAGGGCGAAATCGGCGAAACCGGCCGCCAGGGCAAGTGGTTCGGCCTGGGTCTGGGCGCGGCGGGTATGCTGCTGATGATGGCTTTGATCAAGCCGCTGCAGGCTATCTGGCGGGCAAGGGCTACGGCGCTTATGTGCTGGATACGCTGGGCGATTATCTGTTTATGTGGCGCTGGCGATGCCGGCGGCGATGGTTTACCGTGCGCGTGCCTATGCTTCCAGCCCGTGACCGCCCCAAGCCGCTGATGTGGACGAGCTGGGCGGCGCTGCTGCTGAACGTGCCGCTCAATTATGTTTTCGTGTACGGCAAATTCGGCCTGCCGGCGATGGGCGGCGCCGGCTGCGGGCTGGCGACGGCGCTGGTGTTTTGGTTTAGCGCGGCGGCTTTGGGCGGCCATATCGTGCGCAATCCGTATTTCGCCGCTGGCCTGACGGCGCGTTTCAGCCTGCCGCACAAGGCGGCGCAGCGGCGGATTGGCAGCTGGGCTGGCCGATCGGGCTGTCTTATTTCCCAAAGCCAGCCTGTTTACCCCTGATTGTGTGGCTGATTGCCAATTTCGGCCAGGACACGGTGTCGGCGCAGCAGGTGGTAATCAGCATTACCAGCGTGGTGTATATGGTGCCCTCGGCGGTGGGCGCGGCGACCACCGTGCGCATCGGCTTCGCGCTGGGACGGCGCCGGTTTGCCCGCGCCCGCTACATTGCCGGCGTGTCGCTGGCGATGGGCTGGGCGCTGGCGCGCTGACGCTGACGGTGCTGGTGTTGTTCCGCCGCACGCTGGCATCGTTTTACACCGGCGATGCCGCGGTGATTGCGATTGCCGCCAATATTCTGTTGTTTGCCGCGGTGTTTCCAGTTTTTCGACTTCACCCAGTGCATCGCTTTCACGCCCTGCGCGGTCTACAAAATCACCCGCGCGCCGATGATTATCCACGGTATCGCCTTTTTGGAGCTGGGGCTGCTGCCCGGCTGTCTGCTCGCCCACCACGCCGGCATGGGGGTGTACGGCTTTTGGGCGGCGCTGATTGCTTCGCTGGCGCCGCCGCGGTGGCGCTGGTGTGGTATCTGGAAAAATGCAGCCGCTGGGCGCGGCAGCACCGCGCGCTGTAGGCAAAGGCAGCCTGAAAACGGCGAAACCGCCGCCAGAGTGCGATCCGGCGGCGGTTTTTGTCTGTTTAGCGTTTTCAGGCTGCTTGGGTTTGCTCGGAGAAAAAAGCAGCCTGAAAGCGGTAAAACGGAGCAGCGGCAAACGGTTTCAAAGGCAGCCTGAAAAACCGTCTGCCGGCTTTTCAGACTCGCCTGCGGCGGAGCGGTCGAGCAGGGCGACCAGCGCTGCTGATGGTGTGCATGCGGTTTTTCGGCCTGGTCGAAAACGATGCTGGCGGCGCCTTCGAATACTTCTTCGCTCACTTCCACGCCGTCTAGGCCGAAGGTTTGGTAGATCCATTCGCCGATTTTGGTTTCGCGGTTGTGAAAGGCGGGCAGGCAGTGCATGAATTTGACCTGCGGCGTGCCGGCGGCGGCCATCAGCTCGGCGCTGACGCGGTAGGGGCGCAACGGGTCGATGCGCTGCTGCCAGATTTCCGGCGGCTCGCCCATGCTGACCCAAACATCGGTGTGGATGAAATCGACGCCGCGGCAACGGCCTGCTGCGGGTTGTCGGTGAGCAGGATGCGCGCGCCGCTGCGCTCGGCCAGCTCGTGCGCGCGTGTGATTACGCTGTCGTCCGGCCACAATTCTTTCGGTGCGCCGATGCGCACGTCCATGCCCATCAGCGCGCCTGCCAGCAGCGGGAGTTGCTCATATTGCAGCGGGCGTCGCCAACGTAGGCATAGGCGGTTTGGGCAAGGGCTTTGCCGCTGTGTTCGCGCATGGTCAACAAATCGGCCAGGCTTTGGGTGGGGTGGTAGCGGTCGGTTGGGCCGTTGAACACCGGCACGCCGGCATAACGCGCCAGCTCTTCTATGGTTTCGTGGCCGTGGCCGCGGTATTCGATGCCGTCGTACATGCGCCCGAGCACGCGGGCGGTGTCTTTGATGCTTTCTGTGGCCGATCTGGCTGCTGCCCGGTTCCAGATAGGTTACCTTGGCGCCCCTGGTCATGCGCGGCAATTTCAAAAGGCGCAGCGGGTGCGGGTGGAGGTTTTCAAAGATCAGCGCAATGTTTTTGCCGCGCAGGCGTTGGGTTTCGCGGCCGGCTTTTTGGCGGCTTTCAGTTCGGCGGCCAGATCGAGCAGGGCGTTGATTTGGTCAGGGGGTGAAATCGGTGAGTTTGAGCAGGTGGCGCGGGTAGTCCATTTTTTCTCCTTATGTAGCGGGTGCGGCGGCAGGTTTTTCAGGCTGCTTTGCCGCGGTATTGCCGCCCTGTAGGCAGCCTGAAAAGTTTAGCGCAGGTTGACGGGAATGTCGCTGCTTTCAGTTTGCTGTTTGCTGTAGCGCGCAAAGCCGATGCTGCTGTTTTGTTCGTTCCACACCAGCCGGCGCGACGGGCTGAATGCTCCGCCAAAATGCGGCCGATTGCGCCGCGGCGCTCGGCGGCGGGCAGACGGTAAAGCGCCAGGGCAGCCTGAAAGGCGCGCTGCTGCATGGCGCTGTCCTGCACATGTTGGAAATAGCTGTCCCAGGAAGTGAGCGCAATATCGGAGAGCACGCAGCCCTGGCCGTTGTTGCTGCAGGCCCAGAGCTGTTTCCAGCTTGCTTGGGCGGGCGGCTGCCAGATGATGGCTTGGTCGCGTTCGAGAGCGGCGGCCGTTTCGGCGTTGCAGCCCCAGTGCATAGTAGGCGGCGCTGCGGGCGCGGCTGTGTTCGATGTCCATCACCGGCACCCATCATCCAGCGCGGTACACGGAGAGAACCGATGCTGTCTTCATCGCTCATATTTGCGGCTAGAGCCATAACGGTAAACATTTTGCGCGGCGACCACTCGGGCGACATTTTACGCAGCAGATTGGCCGAAGCGTGAAATTCGTCCTGTACTGCGGTGCACAGGTTTTGCTCTTGCGGCGACAGTACGGCAAAGGCGTCGTCGCATTCTTTGGGCAGGCGCTTTGCCCATGACGGATCTTCCGCCAGCATTTGCGCTGCCAGCGCGGTGTGTTTTTGAATCAGCGCATTGCCGACCATCGGATAGAGCATATTTGGGCGCCCTTGCAGCAGGGTGCGTCCGGTTTTCAGGCTGCGGCAAACGCGCACCAGCGCCGCCTGCTGCCGGCCGTCCGCCCAATCCAGCGCGGCGGTGGGAACGCTGAGAAACAGATGCTGCAACCGGGGTAGTGCCATATCGGACGAACCGGTGTGATCGTTCGGCCAGCCGGACTGGGCAAAAGCATCGTCAGTCCGCCAGCCGGTCGATATTGGCCAGCAGCTCCTGATATTTTTCGGCCTGATCGCGGTATTGCGGCAGATTCCACGTATTTCTGCCAGACAGTCGGCGGCGCTTTTGCCGCTGCCACAGGTAAATTCTCCGTTCTCTGGTTGCGGCAGTTCGTATTCGGCCAGCGCCGGCGGCCGGCTCGCGCATCAGCAGCGGCCGGTACGTTGCCATCATACGCTCGCGTTCGGCAGCGCTTTCGGCACGGTAGCCCACCAGCCACGCGCATCGCCGCCTGCGGTTTTGCGCCGGCGCCGGTTTTGACTGCCAGCCGCGCCAAATCGTCTTGGGCGGCGGCGATTTCCTGCCGGATCGAGATACTGCGGCACGGCAAACAGCAGCACAAAAATCAAAGGCGAGACAACAATAAAAATACACGCAGTTTTTCATGGCAAACTTGGGCAAATGGATTGGGGCGGCAGGCTTTCAGGCTGCTTTTAGCGCGGTATGCGGGCAGCCTGAATTCCGGTTTCAGGCAAAACGGAGTCGTTGCCATGCCGTAAGTTTTCAGGCTGCTTCGGCCAGCAGCCGGCGCAAAAACGGCGGCCAGTTTTGGGGCATCGGTATCGGCATGTTCGGCGGCGGCGATGCAGGCATCGGCACGGTAGCGCGTATCGCTGCCCAGCGCTGCTTCAAAGCAGTTGGCGCGCCCGGTCAGCGCGGCGGCATCGCCGGCAAGGATTACCGCCGAAAGCAGGGGCGGTGTGGCCGTTGGGCGTGCCGCGGCGGCGCTGCCAGTATTGCGCGGTGCCGGCGATTTTGCGGCCGCCGGCGGCCAGATTGAAACGGCCGTCGCAAACGAGCCGGCCACCGCCTGATAGCCGGTGGCGATGCCGATCTCGGCAAACAGCCGCTCCAGCAGTGCGCACAGCGCAGATACTGCTGCTCGGCATCGCGTACCGGCTGCTCGCTCAATAGCGGCCGCGCCCAATACAGATTGACCACGGCGGGCGACTGCGGCACCACGCCGCCGCCCGACAGGCGCACATGCACCGGCAAGCCGTCGGCCGCCAGCGTAGCGCAGGCTTGGTCAAAGCCGGGCTTGCTGCGGTAGCTGCGCGGCACCACGATGCCGTCTTCGCCGCAAAACACCAGCACGGCATCGCAGCTGGCGGCTTGGGCGCAGTCGATCAGCCGCTGCTCGTTGTCCGCCCAGCTGTGGAGGGCGGTATCGAAGCTGTTATCGGCAAGCAAAAGCGGAGCGGGCGATGGCGGTTTTGTAAGTTTGCGTAAACGGGCATTCTACTGTTTTTTCGCCGCGGTGCGTGATCGGCAGCAGAATTTGTCTTTCAGGCTGCTGGGCAGGCAGCCTGAAGGGCGGTGGCGAAACGAAAAAAGCAGCCCGAAATCAATCACGGTTTTCAGGCTGCCTTTTATGGCGGGCGTGTTGCATCTGCACACATTTGTATCTTTATTATTTTTCTTTTTAAACATTGAATTGTGATTTTTATTTTGATCTCAATTTGATTGAAAACCAAAAATATTTCATGTATATTTGCACACGAATGAATACAAAAACAGGACAAATAGAAATGAACGCAGGTACCCGTATTCCCGTGAGCGTGCGGATTACGCAGGAAGACGCTGATTTTATTGCAGAGTTAAAGATTGAAGGCGCGAATACGCCGTCGGAAAAAATCCGTGGATTGTTGAAGCAGGCGCGGCTCGCGCACACGCAGACGCGCGATTACGAATCCGCGCTCACGGCACGGAGCAGTTTTTCTAGACGGCCAGACGCAACGTGTTAAACGCCGAAAAACAGGCGGGCGTGCACTCGCACATCGTGGCGCGGCTGTTTGAGCAGCTGCCCGATTGGCCGCCACGCTGGCCACGACGACCTGCCGAAAGGCCGCGCAGCCCGATTTGCAGAAATACGAGCGCGAGCTGATGTGGCGCATTGTGCGCCTGACCGACAGCATTTTGCGGCTTGCCGTTACCGGCAAGGCGCGGCTTTACGACGATACCGTGTTGCAAACAGCTTGAAAACACTGAAACTGGCTGATATCGTGCGCCGTGCGTCTGAGGTTAGCGCAGAGGCCGTCTGAAACCTGAAACGAAAGGAAACAAAATGAGGCGAAACCCTGTCCCGCCGCAGTCGGCTGCCTGGTGAGCGGCGGTTTCACGCCCTGATTGATGCGGCCGAAAAACCTGCGCCCGAGGCGGTAATGAACGAGAGCATCCGCGAAATCGAGCGTGCGGTTGACGGGTGCGTGCCGAGCTGGGCAAAGTGTTGGCGCAGAAAGCATCTGGCCGCCAAGAAAATGGCCGACGAGAGCAACCGCCACGAAGCGCTGTCCGAACACATCCGCGCCGCCGTGTCCGCCGCGCGCGACGATTTGGCCGAAAGCGGCATCGCCGAGCAGATGGACATCAAGCGCGTTTGCCGGTGCTCGAGAAAAACACCATCGCCGACTGCGCCGCGCAGGAAAAAGAACTCGAAGGCTTTTATCGCCGCGTTGCAGGCGAAAAAACGCGAAATGCAGCAGCAGCTGCAAGACTGGCGCGCCGCGCAGCAAAACGCGGCAGCGGGCGGCGGCGCAGGCGGCAGCGGCCTGGAGCGCATCGCCCGCAACGCCGAAAAAAGCGGCAACGCCTTCGACCGCGTGATGGGCAGACAAAAGCGCCGTACACAGCGGCAGCGACGCGGCGCAGCTAGCTAAGTTGAAAGAATTGGAAGACCTGAGCCGCAGTAACCGCATCGCCGAACGGCTGGCGGCTTTGAAGGCGCAGAAGTGAGTGCGGTAGGTTGGATTCTTGAATCCGACAAGCGCAACCGCAGCGGCTTTCAGGCAGCCTGAAAGACCGAAGGCTGTCTGAAAACCAAGGCTCAGCAAAGTTAAAGCCGGCAGCGCAGATTTTTCCCTGCGGAAAACGTCGGATACAAGTATCCGACCTACGCAAATGCCCAAAAGCCGTCTGAAACTAAAACCTGCCGGCTTTCAGGCGGCCTGAAAGCAACCTGAAACCCCGTTCACCATTTATCAAGGAGACCCCGTCACGAACCAAAACCAGCAGCAGACACAATATGTTTTATCTCAACGGCTGGCTCGCCGCCGCCATGCTAGCTGGTGCCGCCGTGCCTGATTGCCATGGCGCTGTTTTCCACCAAATCGGCGTGCTGGCCGCGCCGCTGTTTTGTTTTTATCGTGCTGGCGGCAAGCGGCTTTCGTATCGTCCAGCCCAACACCGCGCTGGTGAGCACCTGTTTCGGCCGTTATTCCGGCATTTTTGTCCGAGAGCGGGTTTTCTGGATTATCCCGCTGGTTTACCAAACAAGCGTTTCCTGCGCTCGGGCAACTACGTTACCCCGACGCTGAAAGTGAACGACGCCGCCGGTACGCCGATTGATCGCCGCCGCCATCGTTTACCACATCAGCACGCCCGCCGCCGCCGTGCTCGATGTGGAAAAACGTCCACGACTTTATGCAGGTGCAGAGCGAGTCCGCCCTGCGCGCGCTGACCACCCACCACCCTACGCCGCCGAAGATACCGAAAAGCCTGACCCGCCATTCCGAGCATATTCTCGAGCAGTTCCGTGACATGGTGCGGGAGCGCGTCGAACGCGCCGGCATCAGCATCGACGAAAGCCCGCTTCACCCATCTGGCCTACGCGCCCGAAAATCGCCCAGGCCATGTTGCTGCAAACAGCAGGCCGAAGCGGTAATCGCCGCCCGCTACGCGCTGGTGCGCGGCGCCATCGGCATGGTGGAGGCACCGTCCGCCAGCTCCGAGCAGCGCGATATCGTGAAAATGAGCGACAGCGAAAGCCAAGCTGGTAACCAATATGATGACCGTGCTGCTTTCCGAAGAAAACGCTGCACCGGTGTTGAATGTGAGCGGCGATTGAGCAGACGTAGGTCGGATTCTTGAATCCGACAAACACACGAAGCCGCTTTCAGGCAGCCTGAAAAGCCCAAGGCCGTCTTAAACCCATAAAAGAAACCGCCGATGTGGAACCTGATTACCGCCCCGAAAACGTCTTCGGCATTGCTCTGGCGCTGATGCTGCTGTTGGGCGTGTTGGAAGTGTTGTCGATGCTCTTGGGCGGTGCGAGCGAGTGGCTGGACAACCTGTTGCCCGACAGCCTGGCCGACAGCGCCCACGCCGAAGTGGGGCTGGACGCGGCCGACGGCGTGCTGGTGCGGTTTTTAAGCTGGCTGTACGTCGGCAAAGTGCCGGTGTTGATCACTCTTGGTGGTGTTTCTCGCCGTGTACGGGCTGGCGGGGCTATGTGTTTTCAGACGGCCTTTGCCGCCGTGTTCGGCGCGTATTTGAACAGCACGCTGGCTGCCGTCGCCGTATGGTTTCTCTCGCTGCCGCTGGTGCGCGCCACCGCAGGCGGGTTGTGCACAAAAATCCTGCCCAAAGACGAAACCACCGCCGTGTCGCAAGAACGCTAATCGGCTGCGTCGGCGTGATTGTGATCGGCCAAAGCCCGCACCGGTAGCCCTGCCCAAAGTGCGCGTGAAAGACGGCTTCGGCCAAACGCATTATGTGATGGCCGGGCCGACGGCGTGCAAACGCTGCAACAGGGCGACGCGGTATTGCTGGTGTCGCTGCACGGCCACGTGTTTAAAGCGATTGCCAACCCCAGCGGCAGCCACAGGTGGGATTAGGCAGCCTGAAAACCCGTTTCCCGCTTTCAGGCTGCTTTTCGGCCTCAGAGTCGGATGGCTAGAACTCGACAGCCGCCAAGCAACGACGGCAATGTTTGAAAAACGTCGGATGACAGCATCCGGACCCACGACAAACTACGCAGCCGAAAGCAGGCTTTCAGACGTGCCTTTCAGGCTGGCTTGGCAAAGGCAGCCTGAAACTCCGACCTGCCGTCGTTTCCCACCTGCGCGGACAAATGACGCACACCCAACGGGTAGTGGTCGGATACTTTGTATCCGGCAAACACGCGAAAACGGTTTCAGGCTGCCTGAAAGCAGTCGAAAAGGCAGCCTGCAAAGCCACGCTGCACAGTGCGTCGACGCGAAAGCAGTCAACCACGAAGCTAAACAGCCATAAAAACACAACCCCGTCAAACCTTTTCAGACGGCCTGCAAAACACGAGGCAGCCTGAACTCCGCCGCCGCAAAGGCATTTTGACAACCGCAACAAAAGCGAAAACCCATGACTCTGGTTTCCATCGGCATCACGTTGCCGAGCGTTATTCTTGCCGCCCTGTTCGTACTCGCCTCGAGTCCTCCCACCGCCTGTACCGCCGCGCCAGCAAGGAAGTGTCCTTTGGCGCGCACCGTGGTTTCGGCGGCGAGGTGATTGTGAACGGCGGCGCGATTGTGCTGCCGGTGCTGCACGAGGTGATTCCGGTCAATGGCGCATGTCGCTGAAAGGCTGGGTGCGCCGCGCCGAAGAGCAGGCGTCGGTACCAAAGATATCTACGCATGCGCGTGGATGTGGCGGCGGAGTTTTACGCGCGTGAAGCCTGCCAGGCGCGACCATTGCCACCGCGGCGCAGACTTTGGGCATAGAAAACCATGTCGCCGGAAGCTTCAAAAGACCTGGTGGAGGGTAAGTTTGTCGACAGCCTGCGCGCTGTGGCCGCCGAAAATGGCGATGGCGCTGCACGAAAAACGCGTTGACCCTCGTGCAGAAAGATGCAGCAGGCGGTGAGCGAGGATCGTATAAAAACGGTTTCGGAGTTGAAGCCGTGTCGCTCACCGGTCTGGATCCAGACCGATTTCCCGCTTCTTCAACCCGCAAAACGCCTTTCGACGCCGAGGGCTTGACCAAGCTCACCGAAACCACTCGAATCGCGGCGCAAAACGCAACGACATCGAGCAGGAAACCGATCTGGCGATTACGCAAAAATCTCGAAGCCGAACAGCAGCGTTTGAAAATCGCCCGCGAAGAAGAGTACGCGCCAGGGCTGAAACGGAAGCGCGAGTCGCCGTGCGCCGCGCGCCGAGCAGGAAGCGGGTATCGCCGAGCAGGAAGCGGCGAAAAACGCGAGCGTCGAAGAAGCGAAAATCGCCGCCGAGCGCCGAAGTCGATTCGACGCATCGCCGCCGAGCGCGATGTGAAAGACGACGAACATCCGCAAAGCGCAGGCCGTGGAGCAGGCTGGTGTCGAGCGGCGCAAAGCCATCGAACTGGCTCGAGCAGGACGAATGCACCGCCGTCGCCGAAAAATCGCGCGCCGAATCCGAAGCCAAAGCCGAAGGCCGATCAGCCCGCGCGCGCCGTGCTGCCAGAAAGAAGAAAGCGTGATTACCGTGCACCGAAAGTGAGCGCGCCGAGGCGTGCCAAAGCGGTGGAACTGATTGCCGCCGCCGAAACCGCCCAGCGCGAAAGCCATCGCTGCCCAACCGCGGCTGACGCCGAGAGCCGAAAAACAGGCGGCGCAGGGATAAAAGCCGAGGCGCTGCGCATCGCCGCCGAAGCCGAAGCCGAGCAGTCCTGCCTGAAAGCGAGGGCGAAGCCGATGCCAAAAGTACTGCTGGCGCAGGCACAGGAGCAGCAGTACAAAGTCGATGCCGAGGGCAAACGCGCCGTTAACGAAGCGGCCAATGTGTTAAGCGCCGACCGGGTTTGCCATGCAAATCCGCCTCGCGCTGTTAAAACACCTGCCCGACACCTCATCCGCGAATCGGTCGCAACCGATGGAAAAGCATCAGGCGACATACCAAATCCTGCAAGTCAGCGGCCTCCGCGGCGTAGCGCGGCAGCCAGCCGACGGTCAAAGCGCATCCGCCAGCGCACTCTCCGACCAAATGGTCAACAGCGCCCTGCGCTACTGCGCTTCCGCGCGCCGCTGGTGGACGGTTTGCTCCGAAAGAGCTGGGTTTAAAGCGGCGATCTTCGCGGTTTGAGCTGCGGCGCGTGGGTGCAGGAGCAGGGCGTGCGGACACATCCGGAACCCAAGCCCGAGCAATAAACCATGTTTAATGACCGGCTTCAGGCTGCCTGTGCCGCAGCGGCGCCAAGCAGCCCTGAAAACGCGGCAGCAAAGAAAACAACTCGTTTTACCAAGCAAATAGATAAGGAATTGAAACATGAATCGATTTTCGTCAGGCCGACCAATCCACCGTGGTTGAAGCGCATTTTTGACGACGCTTACGAAGTAGAGCTGGCAACGCCGTGGCAGCGGATTGCAAGCAGCGCTGGTCGATTGGCTGCTGGTTCATGTTTTCCGTTGTCCAGGTGTCGGTGATGCTGGCTGCTTCGGTGCCAGTTTTGCGGCATCGTCACGGTCTTTGAATGAGCGGAGGCCAGCCGCGACCTGCTGGGTTGGCGGCGTTATAGTGGCTCAGCGTTCTGATTGGGCTGTGGCTGCGGTGTACCGCGTTGTGTTGATGTCGCGCGACGGGCAGACTTTGGGCAAAAACACATGCGCATCCGCGTGATTACCACCGATGGTGAAACCGCGGCTGTGTGCGCCATTTTCGCTGCGCTGGCGCCTACCATCTGATTGTGTGCGTCGTTGAGCGCTGCTGCGCGGCAAATGCGATATGGGCAACGCGTGATGCGATCACCCGGATCTCACGATTGCCCTGCTGATCTGCCTGCTGATGCTGCTGTTTTCCGCAGCGTAGCGGCGCCGCACCCTGCAGGATTTGCTGGCGCGGGCGCTGCTGGTGAGAGCCTGACCGCCGCGCCTTTCAGGCTGCCTGCCGCGGCGGCGAAGCAGAACGGATCGTGCAGATGCGGCAGGGGTTTGCAAAATCTCCGCCGCATCCTTTGGCAATGAGAAAAGCAGCCTGAAAACCGCGTATCACGGTTTTCAGACCGCTGATGATGCCAGCTTAGGCGCGCCGCGGAGTTCCGCCGGTGCGGGTGTCGATTTCCACTTTTGTCGCCGTTTTCGATGTAGGACATCACCTGGATTTCGGTGCCGCCGACCAGACGCGCGGTTTTCATCACTTTGCCCGAAGTGTCGCCTTTAACCGCCGGCTCGGTGTATTCGACTTCGCGCACGATGATGGTGGGAAGCTCCACGGAAATCGGGTTGCCTTCGTAGAAGGTTACTTCGCACACGTCTTCCATGCCGTCGACGATGAATTTCAGCGCGTCGCCGATGTTTTCGGCTTCGATTTCGTATTGGTTGAACTCGTCGTCCATAAACACATACATCGGGTCGGCGAAGTAGCTGTAGGTGCAGTTTTTGCGGGCGAGGACGACCACGTCGAATTTGTCGTCGGCTTTGTACGATGGTTTCGCTGTCCGCGCCGGTGAGCAGGTTTTTCAGCTTCATGCTCACTTTGGCGGAAGAGCAGCCGCCTTTGATGTATTCGGTTTTCTGTACCACCATCGGGTCGTTGCCGACCATCAAATACGTTGCCTGCGCGCAGTTCTTGTGCGGTTTTCATGGTTTTGTTCACTTTGGGGTTCTAAACGAAAAACGCGGCATTTTGGCCGATAGGCTGTCGGAGATCAAACGCGCCGGCTGCATCGGCGGCGCTTTTTGCTCCTTTCAGGCCGCCGCTGCCTGCCAGCCGCGCGGGCTCAAACGCCGCCTGCGCTTTCAGGCTGCCTTTCGCTGCGCGGCGGTTTTGCACGCACGCCAGCCTTTCCACCACGCGATTACAGGAGCGATGCCGTGTTTGCCGACAAACAGACTGTCCCGGACGCCTTTCATTTCGCCATGCCCGCAAGCGTTGTGACCCGGACATCAGCTGCGACAGATTTTGACTTTATTCTCGAAACCGCGCGCCTGTC
>BNJS01000694.1_pt1 | contig 101303 bp, 156 predicted proteins | sample 8540461 | NCBI WGS metagenome assembly BNJS01 (sample SAMD00202454, study PRJDB9452) | human saliva metagenome | isolation source: human saliva | place: Japan | reverse complement strand
TGTTGTTTGAGAACTCGATAGTGTGTCATGTTTTTATGCCATGGCCTCTGGGGCTGCGCAGTGTTTTTGTGTGGTTTTGGGGGTTGTTTTGTTTTTGGTTTTGCCTGGCTCTCTGGATTTTTTGTGTTTGGGGGTTGGGTTGGGCCTTGGTCTGGTTTTCTGGACTGTTGTACTGACTGTTGCTCTGGCTTGGCTTCATGCTTTGTTGTGTGGGGTTGGTTGGGGTTTTGTTGGTTTTGTTTGGAGAGTTTGATCCTGGCTCAGGACGAACGCTGGCGGCGTGCTTAACACATGCAAGTCGAACGGTGAAGGGGCCTGCTTTTGTGGGTCCTGGATGAGTGGCGAACGGGTGAGTAACACGTGAGTAACCTGCCCCTTCTTCTGGATAACCGCATGAAAGTGTGGCTAATACAGGATATTCTGTGCCTGCTGCATGGTGGGTGTGGGAAAGATTGCGCCTTTTGGGTGTTTTTCGGTGGGGGATGGGCTCGCGGCCTATCAGCCTGTTGGTGGGGTGATGGCCTACCAAGGCGGTGACAGGTAGCCGGCCTGAGAGGGTGGACGGTCACACTGGGACTGAGACACGGCCCAGACTCCTACAGGGGAGGCAGCAGTGGGGAATATTGCACAATGGGCGCAAGCCTGATGCAGCGACGCCGCGTGAGGGATGGAGGCCTTCGGGTTGTGAACCTCTTTCGCCAGTGAAGCAGGCCTGCTCCTGTGTGGGTGGGTTGACGGTAGGCTGGATAAGAGCGCCGGCTAACTACGTGCCAGCAGCCGCGGTAATACGTAGGGCGCGAGCGTTGTCCGGAATTATTGGGCGTAAAGAGCTCGTGAGGCGGCTGGTCGCGTCTGTCGTGAAATCCTCTGGCTTAACTGGGGGCTTGCGGTGGGTACGGGCCGGCTTGAGTGCGGTAGGGGAGACTGGAACTCCTGGTGTAGCGGTGGAATGCGCAGATATCAGGAAGAACACCGGTGGCGAAGGCGGGTCTCTGGGCCGTTACTGACGCTGAGGAGCGAAAGCGTGGGGAGCGAACAGGATTAGATACCCTGGTGAGTCCACGCCGTAAACGTTGGGCACTAGGTGTGGGGGCCTTTTCCGGGTCTTCCGCGCCGTAGCTAACGCATTAAGTGCCCCGCCTGAGGGAGTACGGCCGCAAGGCTAAAACTCAAAGGAATTGACGGGGGCCCGCACAAGCGGCGGAGCATGCGGATTAATTCGATGCAACGCGAAGAACCTTACCAAGGGCTTGACATGTGCCGGTCGGCTCCGGAGACAGGGTTTCCTCCTTGTGGGGCCGGTTCACAGGTGGTGCATGGTTGTCGTCAGCTCGTGTCGTGAGATGTTGGGTTAAGTCCCGCAACGAGCGCAACCCTTGTCCCGTGTTGCCAGCACGTTGTGGTGGGGACTCGCGGGGAGACTGCCAGGGGTCAACTCGGAGGAAGGTGGGGATGACGTCAAATCATCATGCCCCTTATGTCTTGGGCTTCACGCATGCTACAATGGCCGGTACAGAGGGCTGCGATACCGTGAGGTGGAGCGAATCCCTTAAAGCCGGTCTCAGTTCGGATCGGTGTCTGCAACTCGACACCGTGAAGTTGGAGTCGCTAGTAATCGCAGATCAGCAACGCTGCGGTGAATACGTTCTCGGGCCTTGTACACACCGCCCGTCACGTCATGAAAGTCGGCAACACCCGAAGCCCGTGGCCCTACGGGGGAGCGGTCGAAGGTGGGGCTGGTGATTGGGACGAAGTCGTAACAAGGTAGCCGTACCGGAAGGTGCGGCTGGATCACCTCCTTTCTAAGGATAGGTTTGTGTGGGGGTGGCTTCCTGGCTGTTGATCTTGCTCGGGCCGTTTGTTGGGTCCGGGCCGGTCGGGGTGCTGCTTCTGCGGAAGGGCGGCTGGCTGTTGCTCTGGTGTCTTGCCTGTGGTGGTGGGGGCCGGGTGTGGTTGGTTGCCTGGTGCTGGCATAGGGAGACACGCCTGCTGCTGGTGGGCTGCTGCGGCTGCTTGTGGTCGTGGTGGTCGGCTGGTTGGTGGGTGCCCTGTGCGTGCTTGTGCGCGTGTGGGGGTGGCATGCTGTCGGGGGTTCTGGGGCAGTGCGCCCTGGTTGCCCTGGCCCGTGTTCTGCTTCCCTGTTTGTGGGTGGTGGGGTGTGGGTGTGGGTGGGTTGGTTGTGAACTGTATAGTGGACGCGAGCATCTTACTGTAAGATCTGCGACAGAGTTTTTTTGTCGTGATGTGTTTTGTTGTTTGTTTTTGAGCGTTCGGTGGATGCCTTGGCATCAGGGGCCGATGAAGGACGTGGTGGCCTGCGATATTCCTCGGGGAGCCGGCTGGCGGGCTGTGATCCGAGGGTTTCCGAATGGGGGACCCGGCACGAGTTATGTCGTGTCACCTGCATCTGAATTGTATAGGGGTGTGGGGGTGACGCGGGGAAGTGAAACATCTCAGTACCCGTAGGAGAAGATATTCCGTGAGTAGTGGCGAGCGAAAGCGGATGATGGTTAAACCGTGTGCGTGTGATACTCGGCAGGGGTTGCGTGTGCGGGGTTGTGGGGCTGTCCTGTTTTCTCTTCTGCCGGAGAGGGGGCGCGTGTGCTGGCTGGTAGCTGAATCGTCTGGGAAGGCGTGGCGTAGTGGGTGATACCCCCGTAGGCGGAACTGGTTGGTGCGTGTCTGGGACGGTTTGCCCGAGTAGCACGGGGCTCGTGGAATCCTGTGAATCTGCCAAGACCACTTGGCTGCCTGAATACCTCCTGATGACCGATAGTGGATAGTACCGTGAGGGAATGGTGAAAAGTACCCCGGGAGGGGAGTGAAATAGTACCTGAAACCGGGCGCTTACAAGCCGTCAGAGCCTTCGCATGCCTTGTGTGTGTGGGGGTGGTGGCGTGCCTTTTGAAGAATGAGCCTGCGAGTCAGTGGCGTGTCGCGAGGTTAACCCGTGTGGGGTAGCCGTAGCGAGAGCGAGTCCGAATAGGGCGATTGTAGTGGCGCGTTCTGGACCCGAAGCGGGGTGATCTACCCATGGCCAGGTTGAAGCACGTGTAAGAGCGTGTGGAGGACCGAACCCACCTAGGTTGAAAACTGGGGGGATGAGCTGTGGGTAGGGGTGAAAGGCCAATCAAACTCCGTGATAGCTGGTTCTCCCCGAAATGCATTTAGGTGCAGCGTCGCGTGTTGCCCGGCGGAGGTAGAGCTACTGGGTGGCTGATGGGCCCCACAGGGTTACTGACGTCAACCAAACTCCGAATGCCGTTCGGGTTCTAGCGTGGCAGTGAGACTGCGGGGGATAAGCTCCGTGGTCGAGAGGGAAACAGCCCAGATCGCCGGCTAAGGCCCCTAAGCGTGTGCTAAGTGGGAAAGGATGTGCGGTCGCGCAGACAACCAGGAGGTTGGCTTAGAAGCAGCCATCCTTGAAAGAGTGCGTAATAGCTCACTGGTCAAGTGATCGTGCGCCGACAATGTAGCGGGGCTCAAGCACACCGCCGAAGCCGCGGACCCATGACGTTGTTCCCTTCACCGTCCCACTTGCTGGGGTGGTGGCAGGGGTTGTGGGTGGTAGGGGCGTCCTGCACCGGGGAAGCCTGTGGGTGACTGCTGGTGGACGGTGCGGGAGTGAGAATGCAGGCATGAGTAGCGATACTAGGGGTGAAGCCCTAGCGCCGAATGACCAAGGGTTCCAGGGCCAGGCTAGTCCGCCCTGGGTGAGTCGGGACCTAAGGCGAGGCCGACAGGCGTAGTCGATGGATGACGGGTTGATATTCCCGTACCGGCGAAGCACCGCCCATGCTGACGCGCGGGTGCTAACCCACGCCCAGCCGCCATATAGGCCGCATGTGTCAGGGTTCGCCTGACGGTGTGGTTGTGGTGGTGGGGTCTGGGGATCCTCCGTGCAGGTAGGCAAGCGTGTTAACAGGGGTGACGCACAGTGGTAGCCCGGCGGACCTGATGGCTTGGTCCGTTCAAGCGCGCAGCCCGTCTCCCAGGTAAATCCGGGGGACTGTCTTTGATGACGGGGGTGAGGCGTGATGGTGACCCTCACGCTGGTGGGGGATAGCAGGGTGATCCTGGGGTGCCGAGAAAAGCCTCGACGCGATGGTGCCAGCCGCCCGTACCCTAAACCGACACAGGTGGTCGGGCAGAGTATGCCTAGGCGCACGAGTGAATCATGGTTAAGGAACTCGGCAAAATGCCCCCGTAACTTCGGGAGAAGGGGGGCCTGATCCCTGAAAGCCCCGTTTGCGGGCTGGGGGAGGGTCGCAGAGGCCAGGGGAAGCGACTGTTTACTAAAAACACAGGTCCGTGCGAAGCCGTAAGGCGATGTATACGGACTGACGCCTGCCAGTGCTGGAAGGTTAGAGGAACCATCAACCCTCTTGGGGGTGAAGTGGTGAATTTAAGCCCCAGTAAACGGCGGTGGTAACTATAACCATCCTAAGGTAGCGAAATTCCTTGTCGGGTAAGTTCCGACCTGCACGAATGGCGTAACGACTTCCCCGCTGTCTCAACCATGAGCTCGGCGAAATTGCAGTACGAGTAAAGATGCTCGTTTCGCGCAGAAGGACGGAAAGACCCCGGGACCTTTACTACAGCTTGGTATTGGCGCCCGCTATAGCCTGTGCAGGATAGGGTGGGAGACTGTGAAGCCGTCACGCCAGTGGCGGTGGAGTCGTCCTTGAAATACCACTCTGGTTATGGCGTGCGCCTGAACCTGGGCCCGTGATCCGGGTTAGGGACAGTGCCTGGTGGGTAGTTTAACTGGGGCGGTTGCCTCCTAAAGTGTAACGGAGGCGCTCAAAGGTTCCCTCAGCCTGGTCGGCAACCAGGTGTTGAGTGCAAGTGCACAAGGGAGCTTGACTGTGAGACCGACGGGTCGAGCAGGTACGAAAGTAGGAACTAGTGATCCGGCGATCCCGTGTGGGTGGGTCGTCGCTCAACGGATAAAAAGGTACCCCGGGGGATAACAGGCTGATCCTGCCCAAGAGTCCATATCGACGGCATGGTTTGGCACCTCGATGTCGGCTCGTCGCATCCTGGGGCTGGAGCAGGTCCCAAAGGGTTGGGCTGTTCGCCCATTAAAGCGGTACGCGAGCTGGGTTTAGAACGTCGTGAGACAGTTCGGTCCCTATCCTCTGCGCGCGCAGGAGACTTGAGAAGGCCTGTCCCTAGTACGAGAGGACCGGGACGGACGAACCTCTGGTGTGCCAGTTGTCCCGCCCGGGGCACGGCTGGTTGGCTACGTTCGGGAAGGGTAACCGCTGAAAGCATCTAAGCGGGAAACCATCTTCAAGATAAGGTCTCCACAGAAGGGGCACCTCTGTCCTCTGGTAGGCCCCCCAGCAGACTACTGGGTTGATAGGCCAGGAGTGGAAGACCGGTAACGGTCTGTGAGCTGACTGGTACTAATAGGCCAACACAAACAACAACACCCCCACACACCACACACCTGGCGTGCGTGGGATGCCGGGGGTGAGTGATACGGTAAACGCGAGCGTCCACTATACGGTCCACACCCAACCCAACCACCAACCCACACAGCACCCAGCGTGCGCGTGCGTGGGCGTAGGCAAAGCCAGCCACGGATAACCGAATAGCGTCGTACCAGAGACGACGGTCATCACGCACTGTCCATGTAGTCGTCTCGGTGGTCACAGCGACAGGGAAACGCCCGGTATCCATCCCGAACCCGGAAGCTAAGCCTGACAGCGCCGATGGTACTGCACCCGCCAGGGTGCGGGAGAGTGGGACACCACCGAGCACACCACACAGGCTGGCCCGGAACCGCCACGAGCGGCGGTGGCGTGCTCTTTCCTGTACCTGGCGACCCAGTTACACCGTTTGGGCTACAAGACCGTATGAGGCGGCCACCGAGGCGATCGTGCGGTCCTTCTCGATCACCTCACGCACCACTTGGGTCTTGAACTCTTCTGAGTATTTCGCTGCTGGCATGGTCTCCATCCTATCGACTCAGGAAAACTCCCCCAGTGGATGTTGATGAGGGGTCCTCGACATCACCCCTGTGCTGCAGGTGGTGACATCACGAAGGCTCGAGCTCCCTCATGGATCTGTTGCTTGAGGGCTTCGATGATGCAGGTGATGGCTTCGTCGGCGGCCTTCCAGTCGTCGGTGGCGAGGGCCAGCAGAAGGGCCCCCGATACCCGGCAAGCGCCGTCGATATGACTGCCTCCACTTTCTGCGGGCGAACGCCTCGGGATGTTAGTTGACCGCTCATTGCCTGAATCCCAGTCGTCGTCAAGGGTGCGGACAAGGGGGCGGTAGGTCGCCGGGTTCGCGAACTGACAATGCGGCCAGCTCGAAGTAGAGCGCAAGAAAAAGACTCGTGACTGCGGTTGCTTGGCCTCCCACAGCCGGCCCTATCGCCTCGGAGATGGCTCTCGCCCGCGGTGGCAGACGCGTCGGTGGGTCTTCAGCAGCTCCTTGATCGCAGGCCGGCGTCGGCGTAGATGCCGGATCGGCACACCACCAGTATCGGGTCCGGTTTCTCACAACAGATGTGGGGCCGGCCCGATCTCATATACCCACACAGCACAGCACTCCAGCACGCAGCTCCAACCAGCGCGCGCCACACTGCGTGCTACTGGGTCTCGTTACGCCTGAGAGCCTCGCTCCCGGGTAGGCTCCTCCCAGGTATTCAAGGACAGCGGGGGAACTGACGGCAGTCCCGGAGTGAAAGAAGGACTATGGCGTATCAGGACCGTCGGCGCGGGTCGGACCACGGCGACGCAGGTCGGCGTCGCCGCAACGGTGAGCGTCACGGCTTCGGCGCACGCAGCCGTTTCTCAGAGAAGGACGGTCGCTTTCGCCGTGGCGATCATGCGGGACGGGACGACGACTCCTACGGCTCGCGCGGACATTCCCATCGGTCGAGCCGAGGCGAACACACCTCTCGCAACGATCGTCGGCACCGTGACGACTGGCGCGATGAACGGCGCCGCGACGGGGACAGCGGTGACGGGCGCAGCGACCGCAGTGATAGGAGGGCAGGCCGTTCCAAGGACCGCTCGGCGCGGAAGGACTCGCGGGACGATCGTCGAGGTCGGCCGCCGCAGCGTCAGCGTGTCCCCGAGCCCAAGGTCCCGGACGACGTCGAGCCAACAGACCTTGAGCGCGGTGCGCGGGGCGATCTGCGCGCTCTGGGACGTGCCAACGCTGAGAACGTCGCCCGGCACCTGGTTATGGTTCAGCGCCTCCTCGACGACGATCCCCAGGCGGCCTACGAGCACGCGCGCTACGCCTCCTCCCACGCGGGCCGCGTCGCCGTCGTCCGGGAGACGACTGGAATCGCCGCTTATCTCGCCAGCCACTACAGCGAGGCGCTTCGAGAGATTCGTGCCGCTAGACGACTGTCCGGGCTCGATCTCCACCGAGCCATCGAGGTCGACTGCGAGCGAGCACTGGGCCACATCGACAAGGCCCTTCAAGCCGCTCAAGCGGCCGATCCGCGTCAGCTGGATGCGATCGAGCGGGCCGAGCTGGCCATGGTCGTCTCCAGTCTTCGCCATGACATGGGCCAGACTGATCTCGGTCTGCTCATCATTGAGGACGCCATCAGAGCGCGCCCTTCGGACAGTGACACCCTCAGGCGCCTGCACTCGGTGCGTGCCGACCGGCTCGAGGAGCTCGGGCGCCACCAGGAGGCCGAGGCCATCCGCCACCGTATCGGCCCTGAGCCGGTGGAGGAGGATGAGGTCGAGGTCTTCGATATTGAGGACGACTACGACTCCGAGGCTCAGGAGCAGGACAGCCCGGAGAGCTCCGGTACTCAGCCCACCAGCGGCTCCGATGGCGACAGGGAGGATGAGGCCGTGAGCGAGACGACCGTGGCCCCAGAGGCTCTGGCTGAGACGCTTCCGGACCAGACCTCAGCAGACGTCGATCTTCGTGATGAGCCCGTGGGCCAGGACGAGGATGCTCAGTGGTCGCAGTCCTTCGCCGAGCGCGTCGAGGCCGAGATGGCCGAGCTGCTCCAGGACGCCCAGGAGTCCCCGACGTCTTCCACCAACGCTTCTGAGGAGTCCCGATGACCATGCCCCAGGCCACTGCCGCCGCTGCTCCCGCCACCCTTCTGGGCAGCGAGCAGCCCCTGTGCGCCGCCTACGACGTCGCTCTGCTGGACCTCGACGGCGTGTGCTTCGCAGGCGAGGCCCGAGTGCCCCACGCCGCCGACAACGTCAACGCCGCCCGAAGAGCAGGGAATGCACCTGTCCTTCGTCACCAACAACGCCTCTCAGGCCCTCAGACGGTTGTGGACAAGCTGGCGGCCAACGCCATCACTGCCGAGGCGTCGGAGGTCTTCAGCGCCGCCATGGACGCGGCCGCCATGCTCACCGAGCACATCGAGCCAGGCTCCACGGTGCTCGTCGTCGGTGGCGACGGCGTCCGCCAGGCCCTCCTCGACGAGGGCTTCCAGGTGACCAGCAGCGCGCAGGACGAACCGGTCGCCGTCGTCCAGGGCTGGGACCCGGCGGTTGACTGGGCGCTGCTGTCCGAGGCGTCTACGCCATCAATGCCGGGGGCCCTCCACGTGGCCACCAACGCTCGACGCGACCCTGCCCACCGAGCGGGGCTTCGCCTGGGCAACGGCAGCCTCGTGGCCGCTGTGGTCCACGCCTCCGGCAAGGAGCCTCTGGCCGAGGCAAGCCCTTCCCCGGTATCTACGCGCGCCCTCAAGCGGGCCGGCGGAACCAGGCCCCTGGCTGTCGGGGACCGGCTCAGCACCGACCACGTCGGGGCCCGGGCCGCCAGGGATCCCAGGCTCCACGTTCTCACCGGTGTCTCAGATGCCGGGGACGTCATCGCAGCACCCAGCCACCGAGCGTCCCAGCTTCCCTTCACACCGACCTGCGTGGCTGACTGGGCCCCCACCCCGAGGCCCGTACGAACCAGGCAGGATGGTCGGGTGTGGTGGCGGGTCGGCAACCGCAGCGCCCGCGTCGTCGGCTCTGGTCTCGAGCTCCAGGATGCCGGCGCCGTGTCCTCCCCGGACGGCACCCCGGTGCGTATCGACCTGGACTCCTACCGGGCACTGGCCGTGGCCGCCTGGGACTGGGCCGACGCGCAGGGCCGCAGCGGCGAGGCCGCAGCGCTGGAGCTGCCGGATCGGTGATCGAGCCCTGAGAACCCGGTCGGGGCTGGAGAGGCTCCTTCCGGAGGAGAAGAGGAAAACACAGCGGCAGCAGGAACGATGGCGATGGGAGGCAGGAATGAGCCGCAACGAGTCGAGGACCGACGTCGGAGAGGAGACGCCGGCGATGGTGGACTCCTCGCACCGGCCGGTTCCTCGGCCGCCGGTGCCCGCGCCCCCGCGAGCCGACGCCGCCCTGACGGCGGCCCAAGGGCTCAACGACCATACCGACGAGCTCACCGAGATCGCTCAGATGCCCCTGGAGGAGCGGGCAGCCGCCCTGTCCGCCATCCACGAGGACCTCGCCTCCGTCCTGCACAAGGCGGAAGCCTGATATGGCCCGGCTCATCCGCATCGACTCAGAGCTCGTGCGTCGTGGGCTGGCCCGCTCCCGCACCACGCCGCCACCCTCATCACCGACGGTCACGTCACCCTCGACGGGCAGGTCGTCACCAAGCCCGCCCGTCAGGTCGTCCAGCCCAGGCCATCGAGATCCTGGTGCCCTCCAGCGATGACTACGTCTCCCGCAGCGCCCCACAAGCTCGCCGGCGCGTTGGACGCGCTGGGCCGACGCGAGTCTGGCACCCGCATCGAGGGCCGACGCTGCCTGGACGCCGGCGCCTCGACCGGGGGCTTCACCGACGTCCTCCTGCGACGCGGTGCCGAGCACGTCGTGGCCGTCGACGTCGGCTACGGCCAGCTGGCCTGGTCGCTGCGCTCCGACCCCCGTGTCACTGCGCTGGACCGCACCAGCATCGCACGCTGGATCCCGAGGCCGTCGCCCCGCGGAAGCTGGTCGTGGGCGACCTGTCGCTTCATCTCCTGACGCCCTGGTCGCCCGGGCCGCTGCCGCATCGCCGCACCGACGACGCCGACCTTCTGCTCAGTGGTCAAGCCCCAGTTCGAGGTGGGCAAGGATCGGATCGGGCACGGGGGTGGTACGTGATCCGGAGCTCCATGTGGAGACCGTCATGACGGTGGCTGAGCGAGCCCACTCCTGGGCGTAGGAGTCGGCGCCGTGACCGCCTCCCCGTTGCCAGGTCCCGCAGGTAACGTTGAGTACTTCCTGAGCATGCACGCCTCCCGCGCCGGTTGTCCTGGGGACCTGCGCGGAGACGAGCTGCGCTCCAGCATCCAGGACGCCGTCGCCACCGGACCCGCGGCGCTCGGCCCGCGACGACGCAGAACAAGGACCCACTCGCGGGCAAGCTGGGCCCTTCAGACACCAGCGCTGCAACGCGGCCCGGCTGGTCGGCCGGCCTCCATCGGACCTCGGGAGCAGGCGGCAACGGAGCAGCCTTGCCGGAGGATCTCGCGCGTCATGCTGCTGCAGCGCGAGCTCAACGACAAGCCCGTCCCCGTCCCCAGGCCCAGTGCTCCGACGGCCACCGCTGTGGCCCGGGCCTCGGCGGCACTGCGTGCCCACGGTGTGGAGCCGGTCGGCCCGGACTGCACTGACCACGTCGACCTCGTCCTGGTGCTCGGTGGCGACGGTACGATCCTGCGCGCCTTCGAGATCGCCCGTGAGCGGGACATCCCCCTGGTGGGTATCAATACCGGCCACGTCGGTTTCCTGGCCGAGGCCGACCCCGACGGCATCGAGCAGGTCGTCGCGGATCTGGTCGCCGGCCGCTACACGGTCGAGACCCGCACCACCTTGAACGTGGAGGTCATCTGTCCTGACGGGACGATTACGCGCGACTGGGCTCTCAACGAGGCGGCCCTGGAAGCGCGACCGCGCCCACATGATCGAGGTCGCCATCGGCGTCGACGGCCAGGCCGTGTCCTCCTTCGGCTGCGACGGCCTCATCATGGCCACGCCCACCGGCTCGACCGCCTACGCGTTCTCCTGCGGCGGCCCCGTCATCTGGCCCGAGGTCGAGGCGCTCCTCCTGGTGCCCGTGGCCGCACCGCCCTGTTCAGCCCGGCCCTGGTCCTGGGGCCCGACTCCTGCATGGAGGTCGTCGTCCAACGAGCGGGCTTCGGAGGCGCCGAGATCTGGTGCGACGGCAGACGCAGCCTGGATGTGCCGGTCAGCGCCAGGATCCGCGTCACCCGGGAGGAGCGTCCGGTGCGCCTGGCACGTTTCAGCAGGCCCCTTCGCCAGCCGCCTGGTGCGCAAGTTCGACCTGCCCGTGGAGGGTGGCGGGCCTCAGCAGCGCCGACGAGGCCTACTCGGCTGAGGGCGACGTGCTGACCCAACCGATGGTCACCATCGCCGGTCATTGCACCGACGGCGGGGTCCGGCCGGACTCCTCGGGAGGGACGGCGTGATCGAGTCCTTGCACATCGAGGACCTCGGTGTCATCGAGGAGGCCGATCTCCCTCTCAGTCGCGGCCTGACCGCCCTGACCGGTGAGACCGGCGCCGGTAAGACGATGGTGCTCACCTCCCTCGGGCTGCTGCTGGGGCAGCGGGCCGAGACCACCATCGTGCGCACCGGCGCCGAGCGCAGCCTGGTTGAGGGGGCCTTCCTGGTCGACCCGGACTCGCGCGTTGCCGCCCGCGTCGTCGAGGCCGGGGGCGATCTCGACGACGACCTCCTCCTGGCCTCACGCACGGTCCCCGCCTCCGGACGCTCCCGCGCCTATCTGGGAGGGCGCTCAGTTCCGGCCTCGGTCCTCAGCGAGGTCGGTGGCCGACTGGTCTCCGTCCATGGTCAGGCCGATCAGCTGCGGCTGCGCTCGACCGCGGCCCAACGCGCTGCGCTGGACTCACTGGGCGGTCAGGACCACGCCGCCCTGTGCCGCCGCTACGCCAAGGCCTATCAGGCGCGCCGCCGGGCCGACCAGGGGCTCCAGGAGTGGCAGGCATCCGCTCAGGCCCGAGCCGTCGAGGTGGCTCAGCTGCGCACCTGGCTCGAGGCCCTGGAGGAGATCGACCCCCGCAGCGGTGAGGACCGGGAGCTGACGGCGGAGGCGGAGAGACTCGACCACGCTGAGGACCTGCGCAGGGCCGCCACCGGGGCCCGCGGCGCGCTCAGCGGGGAGGAGTCCGCCACCGGGCAGGCGCCCGACATCGTCTCCCTCATCGCCCACGCGCACCGCAGCCTGGCTGCCGAGTCCGACCGTGACCCCGCCCTGGCCGAGCTGGCCACGCGCACCCAGCGACTGGGCATCGACGCAGCCGATATCGCCGCCGAGCTGGGCGGGTACCTGTCTCGCTGAGCGCCGACCCGGCTCGCCTCGCCCAGGTCCAGGACCGCCGCGGGGAGCTCGCTCGCGCCTGCAGGGAGATCGGCGGGCCTCAGGAGCAGCTCGACGACGTCGATGCCCTCCTGACCTGGGGCGAGCGCGCAGCCGCTCGCCTGGCCGAGCTCGACGGCCCCAGGACACCGCCACCGTCCTGGCCGAGCGCCTGGCCGCCGCCGATGAGGGCTGGCCGGTGCCGGTGACGGCTGAGCCGGGCCGTCGGCGGCTCGGTGAGCGTCTGGAGCAGGCCGTCACCGCAGAGCTGGAGGGCCTGGAGATGAAGGGAGCCCGGCTCGTCGTCGAGCTGGAGCGACTCGACGAGCCCGGGCCCACCGGCCTTGAGAGTGTCGCTCTCACCCTCGTCTCACACCCCGGCGCGCCCGCCCTGCCCCTGGGGAAGGGGCATCGGGAGGCGAGCTGTCCCGCATCATGCTCGCCCTGGAGGTGGTGCTCGCGGACGCCGCGGCCTCCGCGGGCGCTTCGACCCATACCCGCACTCTTGTCTTCGACGAGATCGACGCCGGCGTGGGAGGCCGGGCCGCCCGGGAGATCGGCAGGCGCCTGGCGCGCCTGGCGCGACATCACCAGGTCATCGTGGTCACCCACCTGGCCCAGGTGGCGGCCTGGGCCGGCACCCACCTCGTGGTGCACAGGGAGACGAGTCACCGAGACCGCATCCGGTCCCGGCCTCTCAGAGGCGTCCGAAAGGAATGTGAGAAAGTCCCAGCCGGGACGCACCCGCACAGGGTCCTCGTCGTTGAAGGCCAGGAGAGAGAACGAGAGCTGGCCAGGATGCTCTCCGGGCACGAGGACTCACAGGCCGCGCTCCGGCACGCCGCTGAGCTTCTCCAGGAAACTGTCGTGGGACAATCCGAGCCGTGAGGAATCCTTTCCGCAGGAAGCCTGCGTCCGTCTCCGAGCATCCCAGCGGTGTCGTGCGCGTCGACGCGCGCACGAAGAAGCTCACCAAGCGTCTCCAGCCCGGGGAGATCGCCATCATCGACCACACCGACCTCGATCGGGTGGCCGCGGAGGCGCTGGTGGAGTGCGGTGCCTCAGCGGTCCTCAACGCCTCCCCGTCCATCTCCGGGCGCTACCCTAACCTCGGCCCCGGCATCCTTCTCGACGCGGGGATCCCCCTCGTGGACGATCTGGGCCCCGACATCATGCGCCTGCACGACGGCCAGCGCATCACCGTCGAGGACGGCTCGGTGCGGATCGAGGGCAAGGAGCAGGTCATCGCCGAGGGCTCGGTCCAGACCAGGCAGACCGTCGCCGTGTCCATGGAGGAGGCTCAGAAGGGCCTGGCTGTTCAGCTGGAGGCCTTCGCCGCCAACACCATGGAGTACATGCGCGGGGAGTGGGACCTGCTCCTCAACGGTGTCGGCATGCCCTCGCTGACCACGCGGATGAGCGGCAAGCACGTCCTGGTGGTCGTGCGCGGCTACTCTACAAGGAGGACCTTCAGGCGCTCAAGCCCTACATCCGCGAGTACAAGCCCGTCATCATCGGCGTTGACGGAGGTGCCGACGCCGTCCTGGAGGCCGGCTTCAAACCGGCCATGATCGTGGGCGACATGGACTCCGTGTCCGACAAGGCACTCACCTGCGGTGCCGAGATCGTCGTTCACGCCTACCGCGACGGGCGCGCCCCGGGCCTGGCCCATGTCGAGGAGCTCGGGGTCGAGCATCATGTCTTCGCCGCCACCGGTACCAGTGAGGGACATCGCTATGCTCGCATGGCCCGATGAGGGCCGGCGCCGGATCATCGTGGCCCTGGGGACGCACGCCACCCTGCTCGAGTTCCTCGACAAGGGACGTGCCGGCATGTCCTCGACCTTCCTGACCCGGCTCAAGGTCGGCGGCCGCCTCATCGACGCCAAGGGCGTCTCCCAGCTCTACCGCACCCGCATCTCGGGGTGGTGGCTGCTGTTCCTCGCCCTGGCGGGCACCTTCGCCCTGGCCATGGCCCTGATGTCCACGCCCGGTGGACAGACCTTCCCTGGGACTGTCCGGTGCCGTGTGGGACGACATCGTCAACTTCTTCCGCACACTGCTGGGCCTGGCCCGAACTCACCACCGTCTAACGACCCCCGCCCATCTGAGAGCAGTCCCTCTCACGGTCATCTTCAAGGTCTTCAACCATGATCGACTTCCGCTATCACCTGGTATCGCTCATCTCCGTGTTCCTGGCTCTCGCCGTCGGGGTCGTCCTGGGGGCCGGTCCGCTGCAGAACTCCCTGGGAACCGCGCTCAACGACCAGGTCACCGCCCTGCGTGAGAACCGCAACGCCACCCAGGCCAAGCTCGAGCAGACTGAGACGGCCGTCAACGGACGGGACTCCTACATCACTCAGGCCGCCAGCAGTCTCCTGCCCGGAACCCTGGCCTCCAAGAGTGTCGCCATGGTGCTCCTGCCCGACGCCAAGGCCGAGGACGCCGACGCCATCACCACCCAGCTCAAGAGCGCAGGCGCCACCGTCACCGGCCGGGTGAGCATGACCAGCACCTGGGTGGACGTGTCTCGGGAGAACTACCGCTCCAACCTCTCCGGACAGGTCCAGGGGCACCTGGGCAGTGCCAGCTCCCAGGACGCCAACGGCATCCTGGGGGAGGCACTGGCCAAGGCCCTCACCGCCAATGACGACTCCTCCCGAGTCCTCATGGACATGCTGTCGGTGGACAAGGCCGGCACGCCCTTCGTCACCGTGGACTCCACGCCCACCGGGCCGGCGGAGATGATCGTCGTCGTCGGGCCCCGCCCGCAGGCATCCTCCGGCAAGGGGGCGACAGTCGAGGCCTCGCCGGGCCAGGATCCCAAGGCCTGGGCCAAGGCACTGGCGGGTACGGCCGGCCGGGCGCCGACAGTCGTCGTCGGTTCCGCCGACGGCGACGACAACGTCGTCAGCATCATCCGATCCGAGGGCGCGAAAGTGACCACCATCGACTCCGTCGGCCAGGTCGCCGCCTCGGTCTCCACGCCCCTGGCCCTGGCCCTGGTCTCTACCCGGGCAGGAACCATCGGCCACTACGGCTTCGACAAGGGGGCAGACGCCGTCATGCCGCCAGTGACCAAGTAGCCCCTGTCCTCAGGTGCTCCGGCCCCATCATGGGTGCCGAGGCCGCGGTCCGTCCTCGCCCTGCCTTAGGCTGAGCCCATGGCTGGCACGATCACGCGAGTAAGCTCCTGCGCCCGAGGCCTGGCGCAGGTGGGCATCAAGGCGGCGGGCGTCACCCTGTCCTGGTCCGCCCCAGGCCCTGGCGCCCATCGCCCAGGGCCTGGAGCGCACCAACTTCCATGGCCGCACAGTGAGCCTGCGCGGAGGCGTCGGAGCCGCAGCCGGAGCCGTGATGGCCGGGATCGAGGCCGGCAGACTCATGCGGGACAGGACGGCATCGCCCTCACGGGCAGGGCTCGCCGCCACCCTCGCGGCAGCGGCCGGCGGGTGCGCCGGCCTGGCCGACGACCTCGATGCCGGTGCCCACGACGGCGACACCCCCGCCAAGGGGCTCAAGGGCCACCTGACCGCCCTCGCCCACGGGCGCGTCACCACCGGAGCCCTCAAGATCGCCGTCATCGGCTCAGGGGCGCTTGTCGGTGGCGTCCTCCTGACTCGCCACCGCAGCTCGGGCACCGGCGGACGTCCGCCGATGGAGAGTTTCGCCGATGCCGCCTCCAGCGCCGTGGTCATCGCGGCCTGGGCGAACCTCCTCAACCTGCTCGATCTGCGCCCCGGACGGGCGCTCAAGACCGCCTGCATCGTGAGCACCCCGCTGCTGGCCACCCCCGGACGCGACGGCGAGCCCACTCGTCTGCTGGCCGCAGGAACCCTGGGAGTCAGTCTCGTGGCCCTGCCGGAGGACCTCCTGGAGAACACGATGCTGGGTGACACCGGAGCCAACGCCGTCGGCGCCCTGCTGGGAACCGCCCTGGCGTGCCACCCCCACGCCGCGGTGCGCGCCGGGGCCGCCCTGAGTGGGGTGAGCCTCGTCCTGGCCAGCGAGAAGGTCTCCTTCTCCAGCGTCATCACCGACACCCCGGTGCTGGCCGCACTCGACGGGCTGGGGCGCCGTCCCTGATGACATCCCAGCAACGCCGTGGCGGCCTGCTCTCAGCGGCTGGGTCCGTCGCCGGCCTGACCCTCGTCTCCCGTGTCCTGGGATTCCTGCGCTGGCTCGTCCAGGCCGCCACCGTCGGCACGGGCACGGTGGCGGGCGCCTACACCACGGCCAACCAGCGCCCAGCACCCTCTACGAGGTCGTCGTCGGTGGTGTGCTGGCGGCACCATCGTTCCGCTTCTGGCCGCCCCGATCACCGCGGGCAGGCGCGAGGAGGTCACCGCCACCGCCTCAGGGCTGCTCGGCCTGGTCCTGGCGGTCCTGACCCCGCTGTCCCTGGGGCTCATCGTCCTGGCCGCCCCGATCGCGGCCCTGTTCCCCACCTCCCAGGGCGTGGACCCGACGCTCCAGCACGAGCTCGTCGCCTCCTTCCTGCGCATGTTCGCCCTGCAGGTGCCCATGTACGGAGTTGCGGTCGTCCTCACCGGGGTCCTCCAGGCTCACAACCGCTTCACCTGGCCGGCTCTGACACCGATGCTCTCCAGCCTCGTGGTCATGGCGACCTACGGCCTCTACGGGGTGCTGGCCGGCGGTGACGACGCGACCGCCTCCAGCCCCGCCCTCCAGGTGCTCGGCTGGGGGACGACCCTCGGGGTGGCCGCGCTCAGCCTCCCGCTGCTGTGGCCGGTCCATCGGCTGGGACTGGGGCTGCGTCCCACCCTGAGACTGGGCGGCTCCCAGGCCCGGCGGGCGCTGCGGCTCGGCGGCGCCGGGGTGTGGACGATCCTGGCTCAGCAGCTGAGCGTCCTGGTAGTGCTGGCCATGGCCCGCTGGGGCGGGCAGACCGGAACAGCGGCGGTCTACCAGTACACGCAGGCCGTCTACGTCCTTCCTTACGCGGTGCTGGCCGTTCCGATGGCCACCGTCCTCTACCCCCGCCTGACTGCCGCCTTCGAGGCCCGCACGCACCTGTCGGAGAGCTCTGGCAGCACTGGTGCGGATGAGGACGTCTCGCGTCTGGTCGCCACTTCCACGGCCCTGGTCACCGCCGTCGCTGTCGCCGGAACCGCCATGCTCCTGGCCGCCAGCGCCGCCGCCGAGCGCTTCTTCTCCTTCAAGCAGGTCGACGGGATGGGCCAGGCGCTGGCCGTCCTGGCCCCGGGACTGATCGGCTATGCCCTCATCTACCAGGTCACCCGCGTCCTTTTCGCCGCCGACCACTCCCGACCCGCCGCTCACGCCACCGCGGCCGGCTGGCTGACCGTGGCCGTGGCCTGCGCCGCCTGCGTGCGCCTCATGGCGCCCTCGGGCGGAAACGGGCGCTCCACCCTCGTAGCACTTGGCGCAGGGACGACCATCGGGATGACGGTGGCTGGGGTGAGTCTGCTCGCCGTCCTGGCCCGGGTCATGGGAGGTCGGGTGCTGCGTGCGACTCTGACCGCGCTCGTCGCGGGGCTGCCCGTGGCCCTCGCCCTCGGGCTGGTTGTCCGTACAGTGACCACCCGCGTGACCTCCCTGCCCCTGGCCGTGATCACCGCTGTGACAGGTGCCGCCGCGGCAGCAGCCCTCGTCCTGGTGGCCATCCACCTGGCTGACCGCAGTCTCCTGGCATCGATACGTAGCGGGCAGGGTCAACGGTGACGACGAAGGATGACAAGGGAGACCATGAGTCCCAGCGGTGTTGAGAACATGAGCGAGTCGAGTGCCTCGCAGAGCCCGCACGCTGGGCGCCGGCGGATCCTCCAAGTGTGTGGATCAGCCGCCGGAGGGGTCCGGGCCCACCTGGCCGACTGCGCCCGGATCCTGGCCGCCGACGGCCACGACGTCATCGTCGAGGCCCCCGCTGCAGTCCTTGACTCGCTGGATGTCGAACCGGCTCGCGTCGAGGCGCTCGAGATCGGCCCCCGTCCCAGCCCCAACGACACCCTGGCGCGTGGCCAGGCTGCGTCGTCTGGGCCGGCGCGCCCCACGTCGTTCACGCCCACGGGCCTGCGAGCCGGGGCCCTGGCCGCCCTGGCCCTGGGACGACGCCGCCGCGGACGCACCCGGCTGGTCGTCACCCTCCACAACCTCACCGTCGGGGGGCGCCTGACCACCCTGGCGGGGGACAGGCTCGAACGGCTCATCGCCCTCCGCGCCGACCTCATCCTGGCGGTCAGCCCCGACCTGGCTGAACGCGCCCGGGAGCAGGGCGCCCCGCGTGTCGAGGTCGCCATCATTCCCGCAGTGCCACCGCAGAACTCCGGTCATCCGAGCTCATCCGACGCAGCCGCGCCGCGGAGGTCTGGCCGCCCGGGAGTCGCGCGCCTCCTGACCGTTGCCCGCCTGGCTCCCCAGAAGGGCCTGCCGCTGCTGCTCGAGGCCGCCGCGATCCTCTCCCGCGAGGTCGACGCCGGCCGGCTGGCGGCCTTCACCTGGGCGCTCGCCGGCGATGGCCCCGGTCGTGAGGAGGCCGCTGAGCGTATCACCGCCGAACAGCTCCCGGTCACCCTCCTGGGGCGGCGAACCGACGCGCCGGCCCTCATGAAGGCAGCCGACATCGTCGTCCAGACCAGCCTGTGGGAGGGCCAGCCCCTCACCATCCAGGAGGCCTTGCGTGCCGGCGCCGCGATCGTGGCCACCGACGTCGGCGGTACTGCCGTCACCGCCAGGGGAGGAGCCGTCCTCGTGGCTCCCCAGGCCGAAGCCATCGCCGAGTCGCTCGGAACCCTCCTGAGCGACTCCGAGGCCCGCTTCCGCGCCGCTGAGCGCGCGCAGGAGGCGGCGGGGCGCCTTCCGGGCTCGAGGACCTGGCGGCCCAGCTGCGTCAGGCGGTCCTCGACCTGCACTGAGCCGCCCTGCCCCGAGCGGTAGCATCATTGTGCCCGAACGCCCAGCAACGACGACACCGGCAGCGAGAAAAGGAGCCAATCGTGGATCATCCGGTGACGAGCACCCGCAGCAACGACGGCTTGGGGAAATAGCCTCGCTGACACGCGCGAAGCGGGGCGGGAGCTGGTCGGCAGCGAGCGGGTCTGGAGTGGGCCGATCTTCGCCGTCGACGCCGACCACGTGCGCCTGGGGCCCGGTCAGGGAGCCGGTGGCCCGTCAGGTCGTCGTCCACCACGACGCCGTAGCCGTCGTCGCCCTGCGCGAGGGCGAGGCATCCTCTCAGGCCGACGGCGCCGCGGAGATCCTCATGAGTGCGCCAGTACCGCCACCCCGTACGCGCCTGCCTGTGGGAGATTCCCTGCCGGGACTGCTCGACGTGGCGGGGAGGACCCCGCCGTCGCCGCCGCCCGCGAGCTCGCCGAGGAGACTGACTACACGGCGGCCACCTGGAACACCCTGGCTGAGTTCTACGCCTCGCCCGGCTTCACCACTGAGGGGGCCCGAGTCTTCCTCGCCCAGGACCTGAGCCTGCTGCCCGAGGATCAGCGCACTGCCCGTCGAGGCCGAGGAGGCCGAGTTCGTGCCCACCTGGGTCCGACTGGATGAGGCACTCGACGCCGTCATGGACGGCCGCCTGCACAACCCCGTCCACGGTGCTCGGGGTCCTGGCCACGGCTCAGGCACGTTCCCGCGGCTGGGCAGGGCTGCGTCCCGCTGACGCCCCCTGGCTGCGCAGCCCGGAGAGCCTGTAGGACGAGTCAAAGTAGTTGTCTGTCACCAGTGGGAGCACTTTCGGACCGGCGTTCCTGGTCAGGATAGTGGCCAGGATTCGGCGAGTCTGCCCGCCATGGCGAGCGAGGGCCGCCTGACTCAGGTGAAGAACACCTCGAACATCAATCGATTAATCGACTTGGCTCAATGTGGTTAATCGGTTGACTCATAAAGCGATGTTCTGGTCATGATCTCTCTGTGTCGGTACCGATGCCGGGCCTCCCCGACCAGAAGAGGGAGGAGATGATGACGACTCTCGCCGATGTCGCTGCCGCGGCTGGTGTCTCAAGGCTGCGGCCTCCCTCGTGCTCTCCGGCAAGTTCGAGGGGCGCGTGGTGAGCGCAAGGCTGAGCGGGTCCGTATGGCCGCTGATGAGCTCGGCTACGTCCGTGACGCCATTGCCGGTGGCATGCGCAACGGTCGAACCCGGACGATCGAGGGGTCATCGGCGAGCGTGTCCTGTCCAGCCTACGCCGTCTCCATGCAGTCGACGCTGTTCTGTCCCACCAGTCAGAGCCTCGGGTGGTCCGTCCTTCTCACTGACGCAGGACGCGACGGCGTCGCCGCCAGGAGACGAGTCCGCGAAAATGGTCGCCCGGCGCGTCGGCCCAGGTGGTCATTGCCTCGATGTATCACCGCGTTGTTCGGTTCTGAGCAGATCAAGGATGTCGTCGTGCTCAGCGGCGTTGCTGACCGCCCTGGGGTTCCTGGTGTCGTTCCCGATGAGCGTCAAGGCGCCAGCGATGCCGTGCTCACCTCGTCGACCTCGGCCACCGCCGTATCGGCTACCTTGGGCACGACGACGCCGAGGTATCGCTGTGCGTGAGCGTTCCGACTCCTACCGCCACAGCCTTCGAGAGGCCGGGCTGGCGGTGGACAGTCGCTCCTCGTCACCAGGGGACTCGACCCCGATAGCGTCGACGCCACTGCCCGCCGTCTCCTCGATCGGCCTGATCGTCCGACCGCCGTCTTCTGCTACAACGACGCCCTGGCGGCCGGCGTCTTCCGGCGGGCGGTACGCCTGGGGATCTCCATTCCCAGCGACCTCTCTGTTATCGGCTTCGACGACCTCGCGCTCATCTCTACGAACCTCGATCCCAGGCTCACCACGATGCGCCTGCCGCACTGGGAGATGGCCGAGTGGCTCACTCTGCGAGCTCGCTGCGGGCCGTACAGCCGAGCTCCCGGATGTCCTCGTTTCCCCTGCCCTCTCATCGAGGCGAGCCTCCACGGCGCCTCCCGCCACCTCGCTGCCGTAGTTCGGGTGCCGCACACGAGGTCGGCCCACCAGCTCTCCGCCCGATGGGTGGGTCAGATCCCCACCACTCACGCTGATACACAAAAGGGTGCCATCATGATGACCACCCGCCGTATGTTTCTCGGCGCCAGCGCCGCCGCCGTCGACCACGCTTGCCGCATGCTCCTCTCAGTCTGGAAGGGGGCGGGCGGCCTGACGCTCTGGACCCACAACGGAGGCAACAGGGAGGAGCTCGACGTCGTCAACAGCGCGGTCAAGGACTTCAACGCCGCGAACCCCAACACCGGTCACGGTGAAGTCGTTCCCGCAGGAGTCCTACAACGATGCCATCGCCTCAGCCGCAGTCTCCGGCAATCTGCCCGACATCCTCGACCTTGACGGCCCGATCATGTCCAACTGGGCCTGGGCCGGATACCTCGCCACTGACAATCTCACGCAGGATCTCCAGGGAAGATCATCGAGCTCCGCTAAAGGGTCTGGAACAACACAAGCTCTACTCCGTCGGCCCCTACGACACCTCGCTGTGCTTCCTCGGACGTAAGTCGGCCTTCGACAAAGCCGGTGTCACCATCCCCACGGTCAACAAACCGTGGGACGAAGGACGAGTTCATGGCTGCCCTCGACAAGCTCTCAAAGCTCGACGGCTTCAGCTACGCCATTGACATGTCGGTGTGGGACACCGCCGAGTGGTGGCCCCTACGCCTACGCTCCCATGCTCCAGTCCTTCGGTGGCGACCTCATCGACCGCAAAGAGCTATGAGGACCGCCGAGGGCTTCCTCAACGGGGACAAAGGCCGTCAGTGGGGCACCTGGTTCCGCTCGCTGTTCACCTCAACTACGCCTCTCAGACCCCGACAGGACGGCGGGACTTCCTTCAAGGGCAAGGTGCCGCTCGTCTATGCCGGCGGATGGAAGGTCCTCAAGGCTCAGGAGACCTTCGGCGAGGACGAGGGTCTCATCCTCTGTCGACTTCGGCGCGGGTGCTCACGTAGGCGGCGGCTCCTGGCAGATGGGGTGTGTCCTCCTCCTCGAAGAACGCCGACGCTGCGAACAAAGTTCATTGGGTTCCTCATGCGGGACAAGTACCTCGTTCAGTACTCCGACGCCATCGGCAGCTTCCGTCAATCAGGTCAGCCACCCCGCAGACGAAGTACTACGGCGAGGGCAAGCCGCTGGAGCCTGTTTACGAGATCGGTAAAAAGTACGCCCTCCTGCGTCCTGCGACACCCGGATACAGGTCATCTCATCGACTTTCGACAAGGCCGCTCGGGACATCGTTTCGGTTCCGATGTCAAGTCGACCCTCGACCAGGCCGTCAAGGACATCAACGCGGATATCAGAGTCGAGACGATGGCTGCAAAGCCAAAGTAGGGTCCAAAGTAAGCCAGTGGGCCAAGTGCGCTACTGAGTACCTGATCGTGCGGCCGGTCAGCAGCCGTGCCACCTTCCCACCACCAGCACCGATCCGGCGTGCGCGTAGAGTGCGCCGCCGGGAAAGGAACAGATATGGCAGCCCCCAGTACCTGAGGCGCCGCAGCAGGACCGCCCGCATTGCGCAGAGAGCTGAGGACGGCGTGGCTCATGAGCTCGCCAGCCCCTCCTGCTCCTCCTGCTTTTCATGGGCATTCCGATCCTGCTTACCTTCATCCTGTCTTTCACGAATACGCGTCTCATCTCCCCAACCCTCCGCAGTTCATCAGGGATGGAGAACTTCGTACAGGCGTTCACCGACGACCCTACCTTCATCCGGTCTCTGGCGAATACTGTCTTGTTCGCGCTCGTTGTCGTGCCCTTCCAGTCCATCCTTGCCCTAGCGCTGGCGATTCTTGTCCAACCAGAAGGTCAAAGGGAGTCACTGCTTTCCGGACAATGATCTTTCATGCCCGTGGTGACCTCCATGGTTGTGGTCCATCCTGTGGAGCTTCTTCTATCAGGACAATGGCCTGTTCAACTCGATGCTCAACACCGTCACTGGCGGGTGGTCCACCATTGCCTGGCTCAACCACCCTGGCACCGCGATGCCTGCCATTATCGACTGCTGTCTATCTGGCAAGCGGTCGGTTTCCATATGATCATCTGGCTCTCCGGTCTGCAAATGATTGACCCGGTTCTCTACGAGGCCGCTGACCTCGACAGCGTCAACGGTTGGCAGCGCTTCCGCTACATAACATGGCCGGGGCTGCATTCGACGATGGTCTTCATCCTCGTCACCATCACGATTGCTGCGCTGGGCCTGTTCGTCCAGGTCGACGTTATGACATCCGGAGGTCCCCAAGATGCCACCTCGACAATCGTCTACCACGCGGTGCGCAGGGGTTTACCGTGAGCGAGGACATGGGGTGCAGCGGCTCCATCTCACTCATATTCTTCATTGCCGTCCTGCTCATCAGTCTCATCCGGCGCTGGCTCACCAGGAGAAGGACTGACATGCTCACTGAGACAACTAGGACCGATGCAGTACCTGCGACTACAGCCGTCGATGCCCTCGAGGCTCCCGAGGAGCCCGCGTCGCCGTGGTCGCGCCGCCACCAGGAAAAAGGTCCAGGGTGCTGACGTACGTCGGCCTTGTCGTCGCCTCGTGCGTCGCTGTGTTCCCGCTGCTGTTCGTGGTCTTCTCATCCTTCAAAGAGACCATCAGATCTTCCCGCTGATCTCGGCTCCCTTAAGGCGTTCCTTCCGACCGGTCGCCTATCACTGGATAACTACTCCGGAGTATTCGAGCGGGTCCGGCTGTACGGTTTATCACAAACTCGCTCATCGTGACCGTTGCAATAGTAATACTCGGCCTCATTGTCAACTCCATGATCGGATTTTGCGATATCACGTATGCGCTGGAGGGCAGAGAACATTGTGCTCTCGCTTGTCCTAGCCACCCTCATGGTTCCTTTCGAGGACCATCGCTGTGCCGCTCGTATACTGGGTCGTCAAGTTGCCATCGCTGCAGTGGGTCGTTGACGGTTTTTCTTGTCAAGCAGGGAATGCTCAACACTTATCAGGTGCAGATTCTGCCCTTCGTTGCCAATGCGCTCTCCATCTTCCTGTTCGCCCAGCACTTTGGTGATATCCCGAGGAGATCGACGAGGCGGCCCGCGTTGATGGCGCGTCCTGGTGGGTGATCTACTCACGAATCATCGTGCCACTGTCTGCGTCCGACCTTCCGCCACAGTCGCCATCATCACGATGCTGCCGGCGTGGAACTCCTACCTGTGGCCGCTCATGGTCATCCAGGGAGGAGTCTATGCGGCCCGCGGTGTCAGTATGCAGTACTTCTTCCAACTCAACCCGGTATGAGGGGCGAGATCATGGCTTACGGCACCTCATCACTCTGCCTGTTCTTATCATTTTTCGTTCTGTTCCAGCGCTCGTTCGCTAGCGTCGTTGGCAGTACCGCCGTCAAGAGGCTGAGTGTGGGGTGTAACAGAGCGGATCATTGGGCGTGTTCCAATCTCGGCCCTACTACGTAAGCGTGCACTGCCCACTGCCCTCGTGTCCAGTGGCGGCTCCGCCGCTCAGTTCATCGCCTGTCTGAATATCTCAGCCTTGATCTCAAAGGAGAGACCTGTGACCACTGAAGATCCCGGCTTTTAGCCGAAGGACCATATTGAGGACGGCGGCCGGGTGGTCGTCGCCACAGCCGCTGGAACAGCCTGTGGCATGGCAACATCAACGTTTGCAAGCGCAGCTGTCAGCCGTCGCGCTTCTTCATCTCACCCCTACAACCGGGTGGGCCTGCGACCCCCAACGCCCGTGTACTACCTTGGTGGTCAACTCCAGCTCCCACGCCTCCAGGCCGCCCGGACTGCAGGACCAGGGAGGGTGGAGACTTGCGACCTCGACCGACGAAGTCTCTTTCTCCGACGTAGGCGATACGGTCCCGCTCGTAGGTGACACTCCTGCGTGGAGCGGTTCGGTCGTCGTCGACACCGACAACACTGCCGGTCTTGGGGCCGGGGCGGTCGTCGCTCTCGTGACGCACGTGCCCCACGGCAACCTCACTCGCCAGGCCCAGTATCTCCACTGGTCAACGGATGGCGGGCGCAGCTTTCGATGCTCTCGAACCAGTCATTCGAACCCGAATGCTGATAATGCATCTACGGATGAGGAGTCAGATAATGCCAGGTGGTTTCGTGACCCGAGGTTGTCGAGACGAGGTGCGCAGCCAATGGGTGTGCGTCATCGGTCGGCGTGGTCATCTCTCGTTCTACGTCTCCACTGACCTACACCACTGGCGGTGGACCTCCAACCGACTACCTCACACCTGGGGCTGCGATCTCCGGAGGCATGGAGTGCCCTGACCTGTTCCGCATCATTGCCGATGACGGAACCAGCCACTCGGGTCCTCAGCGCCTCAATGGACGGATGAGAGCAGGATCGCTCGGCACCTCGCGTACTGGATGAGGAACTGGGATGGAACCCGGTCTCGTGACAGACAACCTCAGACCGCAGTGGCTCGATCATGGGTATGACTGGTACGCGGCTGTTGCTGCCGAAGTGCCGACTCACCCCAGAACGTGAGGCATGCTGTCGCCTGGATGAACAACTGGAAGTACGCCGCCAGGCACGTTCCCACTCTCGACACCGATGGGTACAACGGTCAGTACTCTGTCGTTCGTGAAATCCGACTCTGTCGGCAGCCCGGCGGCTGGTACAGCCTGCTGAGCGCTCCCAAACCTGTGCACCGCGACCAGTGCGCCCTCCAGAAGTCCCTGGGTGACGTCAATGTCACCGGCCGCCGGGTACGTCGACGTCACGGCTGAGGCCTACGTTCTGCCACCGACATTACCGGACAAATGCAACGCAACGTAGGCATAGAAGTCCTGCGCAGCTCAGACGGAACTCGGCACACCAACGTCGGCGTGCGCTTAATGGTCAGCGTCTATGTCGACCGAGGTCGCGCGAGTTATATATCGGTCGCTTCGCTCCGATACGCAGTCGGCGCCCTATCGACCCCGCCGCCCGCATCATGTGCACCTCGCCTGTGGATGCTGATCGCAACGGTGTTGAGGGTCTTCGTCATGCAGCCACACCGTTCGTCCAACCAGGTCTATCCGCCGCCGGCGATCGCGGCTCTGCTACCCGATAACGGGAGCGCGGTGTTCTCCGACCTCTGTAGAACCAATCTGACCCTAGGAGACCGATCCTGCATTGCACTGAATGACCACTGGCTGTGGGACCACTGGATCTGTGACGACGGCGATCGCATCCTATCACCTCTTCTTCCTGCGGGCGTCGCGTGCGTTACACGACCCGGGCGGCACTTTCCGTGCTTCCATGGGGCACGCCGTTTCCAGCGATGCGCGCGTGGCGTGCTTTTGCCCGATGCCTAGTGCATTCCGACGGGCCGGCGTTCGACGACAAGCGCTATCTGGACGGCTCCACCATCGTCAAGCCCGGCGGTGCTATGCGTGTCTTCTACACCGGTATCTCTCGAGCAGAGGACAGGCTGGTTCAGCGCATCGGCTGGGCTGACTCCACACTGACGGAGTGACGTTTGAACGCGTGCGATGTTCCTCTGGAGGCGGACTCCAGGTGGTACGGAGAGGAAACCGACGTCTCTGGCGCCGAGCACTGGAGGGATCCCTTTGTCTTCAGGCATGACGGGCGCTGGCACATGCTCATCACCGCCAGGGCGAAGGGGCTGAGCACTATGGTGCCGGCGTCATCGGTCATGCCGTCTCCGACAACCTGGACCACTGGCAGATCGGGCCGCCGCTGACCAGCCCGTCGGTCTTCGGTCAGCTGGAGGTTTTCCAAAGCCGGAGCGTTGACGACCGTCATCTCCTCGTCTTCTCCTGCGGTGACGACATGAAGGCTGAACCTGGTCCGGGCGGGTGTGGGTCGCCGAGGGAGGGGCGCTGGGGCCCTGGGATATCGACGGCGCCAGGTACGTGCGCCCAGAGCACCTCTATGCCGGTCAGCTGCTTCAGCTGCGCGACGGGGCGTGGGTCTTCACGGGCTTCGAGGACATCGTCAACGGTGAGTTCGTCGGTGCGGTTCCGGACCCTGCCGTGGGCTGATGTCGAGCTTCTCCCAAGAGGCGGGCGCTAGGAGGCTGCGTCGTCCGGTTGCCTGGACGGCGAGTGATCGAGGTGCCGGTCAGGACCGGGCTCGTCTCTAGCTCACCGTGCTGTGTCGGGTGACGGTGCAGTTTACGGTGCGCGAGGCCGGGCGTGCCGACCAACGACTAGTTCGGTATTCCTAGGTAAGGGTTACCTTTGATTAGGTGGCGTGTTCAATCCCACCCTGCGACGCTCCGTCGTGAACTTGCCAGTGTTGAATTCGGTAAGCAAGATCTTGGTTAAACTCGTGGCACGACGACCAGCGACGCCCCGCAGCCGATCCTGGGCCAGCCCCCGGGCTGGTTCACGGACACTCTCGGCCAACAAGGACGTGGTCGAACCGGCCGCAACGTGGTCGGCCGTGAGGCGTCGCAGCGACAAGGGGAGGAGCAGTCATGACACAGAGTGACGATGACTCTACGCGGGCGCGTGTGCTCGACCTCATCGCTGAGAAGGGCCCTGTCTCAGCGGCTCAGCTCGCCAAGGTCCTGAGTCTGACGCCGGCAGCCGTGCGCAGGCACATTACGGCGCTTGAGGACGCTGAGCAGATCGAGGTCCACACGCCGGCCCTGACGGGGAAGCGCGGCCGTGGTCGCCCGGCCCGGCACTACGTGCTGACGCCCTAGGCCCGCACCTCCTTCGCGGAGGCTACTCCGACCTGGCCAACCGCGCCCTGCGCTACCTGTCCCAGGTGGCCGGTGACAAGGCGGTCGACTCCTTCGCCGCGGCCGGGGCCGTGATCTCGAGCGCCGCTACGCCACCGTCGTTGGGCGGCAGGCAAGGGACCCCTCGGCGGGCCCGCGCCCCGCGGACGCCCTGACCCTCGACGGTTACGCGGCCTCGGTGCGCGACGTCGAGGAGCTCTTCGCCATCCAGCTGTGTCAGGGCAGCTGTCCGGTTCGCGATCGCTGCCGGGGAGTTCCACGAGCTGTGCGACGCCGAGATGCGGGCCATCTCCAGGCTGTCGGCGTCCCGGTCCAGCGTCTGGCTACCCTGGCCGGAGGCGAGCATGTCTGTACCACCCACATTTCCGATCGCCATGCCCGCGCTGCCTGCGCACTGCGGTCCGGGCGGCGGCTAAGACGCAGACGCGAGACCAAGCGAATGGAAGGAACCCGATGACACTGCCGACAGCCGAGGACCCTCGTAGCACCGACGACGAGATCATCGACTCGATCTCAACGAGCTACGCCGACTGGCTGGCACGACTCGACGAGGGCCGGTGAGAAGGCCAAGCGAGGCCTTGATGAACAGGTGGTCCGCGGATCTCCGCCATCAAGGGTGAGCCGGAGTGGATGCTGCTAAGCGTCCAGGCCTACTCCACCTTCGAGCGCAAGCCCATGCCCACCTGGGGCGTGGACCTCTCCCAGCTCGACATGGACGCCGTCAAGTACTACGTGCGCTCCACGGACCGGCCGCCAACTCCTGGGACGACCTGCCCGAGGACATCAAGAACACCTACGACCGCATCGGCATCCCCGAGGCCGAGCGCGAAGAGCGCTTAGGTGGCGGGTGTGGCCGCGTGAGTCGGGAGGTCGTCTGCCACCAGATCCGTGGTGACCTGGAGGAGCAGGGCGTCATCTTCGTACGACACCGACACCGCCGTGCTCGAGTACCTGAGCTCGTCAAGGTACTTCAGGGACCGTGGTGCCCGCCGACAACAAGTTCGCCGCCCTCAACACGGCCGTGGTCCGGGGGCTCCTTCATCTACGTCGAGGGTGTCCACGTCGAGATCCCGCCCAGGCATACTTCCGCATCAACACGGAGAACATGGGCCAGTTCGAGCGCACGCTCATCATCGCCGACGAGGACTCCTACGTCCACTACGTCGAGGGCTGCACCGCCCCATCTACTCACCGACTCCCTGCACTCGGCGATCGTGGAGATCGTGGTCGAAAGAACGCCCGCGTGCGCTGCGACCATCCAGAACTGGTCAACAACGTCACAACCTGGTGACCCAGCGCGCTACCTGCGAGGAGGGCGCCACCATGAGTGGATCGACGGCAACATCGGCTCAAGCGGAACATGCAAGTACCCGCCGTCTTCCTCATGGGGCCCCCACGCTCGCGGCGAGGCCCTGTCCATCCGCCTTCGCCGGCGAGACCAGCACCAGGACACCGGCGCAAGATGGTCACATGGCGCCCCACACTCCGCCTTATCGTCTCTAGGTCGATCGCCCGTCACGGTGGCCGCAGCGCCTACCGCGGACTGGTGCAGATCATGAAGAACGCCCGGCACTCCAAGTCCAACGTGCTGTGCGACGCGCTCCTGGTCGACGAGATCTCGGCCGGTCGGACACCTACCCTACGTCGACGTGCGCACCGACGACGTCGAGATGGGACACGAGGCCACCGTCTCCAAGGTGAGTACCGACCAGCTCTTCTACCTCATGCAGCGCGGGCTGACCGGAGACCGAGGCCATGGCCACGATCGTGCGCGGCGTCGGGCCCATCGCCCGGGAGCTGCCCATGAGTGCGCCCTCGGCTCAACCGGCTCATCGAGCTGCAGATGGAGAACTCGGTGGGCTGACCCACCGCAGCAGATCCTCCACTTCAGCCCACTCAGCCTGCGACCCACACCTTACGCGGCTGGCTGCCGGCCAAGGAGCACCTCCCATGCCTGAACTCTCCACCGACCACTCCCGAGCGCCACGCCCGGCGGCGCCCATCTCCCACGGCGGGCCGCGCTGCATCTCTCGCGCGCCGACCGCCCCACCTCTTCGACCGCCGACATCCCGGTCCCGCGAGGCCGCGAGGGAGGGTGGCGCTTCACGCCGATGAAGCGCTCGCCCCGCTGTTCGACCTCGACGCCATCACGCGGCCGCCGGTGCCCGTCCCGTCCGATGCCGGCGCCGTCCGTGTCGAGGCCGACCTCCCGATGGTGCGAGCCTTGAGACCGTCCCACGCAGCGACGCCCGCATCGGCACCGTCGCGCCCCCGGTCGACCACCGGCGTCACCCGCCTGGAACGGCACCGGACCGCCACCGTGCTGACCCTGGGCCCGGCGCCCAGCTGGAGACGGGCCGCACGACTGAACGGCACAGGACGCGCAGCTCGCCGCCCCACCGCCCAGCACATCCTCGTCGCCGCCGAGTCCGGCTCCGGGGAACCGTCGTCCTCGACCACACCGGTACCGCCGCCCCTGACGGGGCGTCGGTGACAGTCGCCGACAACGCCGAGCTCACCCTGGTGACTGTCAGGCTGGAGGACGAGGCCGTCCACGCCCAACCACCGGGTCAAAGGTCTGTAGCCGCAGCGTCCTCCAAACGTCGTCGTCGGTCTGGTGGAGATCGCATCTGCCCCGACCTGGGCTTCTCCGGCGAGGGCGGGCACTCGACGCCTACGGCGTGCTTCACCGATGCCGGCCAGCATCAGGGGAGCACCGCCCGTACGTGGCCCACACCGAGCCCCACTGCTACTCACGCGTCGCTCAAGGGCGCCCTCCAGGGCGAGGGCGCACGCCGTAATGGGTGGGGGACTGCCTCATCGGTCAGGCCGCCGCGGCACCGAACCACGAGCTCCACCGCAACCTGGTCCTGACCGAGGGGGCCAAGGCCGACTCCGTGCCGAACCTGGAGATCGAGAACGGCAACATCGAGGGGCCGGCCACGCCAGCGCCACCAGCCGCTTCGACGAGACCAGCAGCTGTTCCACCTGCGTGCCGCGGCATCCCCGAGGCTGAGGCCCGCCGCCTCGTCGTCCTGGGCTTCTTCAGCGAGATCGTCGCCGAGATCGGTGTCGATGAGTCGAGGCGCCTCATGGCCGCCATCGAGAAGGAGCTCCAGACTCACCGGGCTCATCACCGCCCGCACCGACCAGGGAGCCCGTCGCCCTGCCGGCAGCCGAGTGACAGGCCGGGCCCGCACGACGGTCCGCCCACCCGCAACCAGACACAGCCCAGCTGAAAGACGTCGCATGGGCACTCTGCGGATCAAGAACCTCCACGTCAGGTGGCCACCAACGACGGCTAAGCCCATCCTCAAGGGCGTCGACTGACCATCAACTCCAACCAGGTCCACGCCATCATGGGTCAACGGCTCGGGCAAAGTCCACCTGGCCTACTCCATCGCCGGTCACCCCGACTACGAGGGTCACCGACGGAGAGGTCCTCCTCGACGGCGTCGACCTGCTCAGAGATGAGCGTGGACGAGCGCGCCCGCCGCCGGCTCTTCCCTTTGGCCATGACGGTACCCCCGTCGAGGTCCCCGGCGTCACCGTGGCCAACTTCCTGCACGGGCCAAGACCGCCATCGATGGCGAGGCCCCAATGGTGCGCCAGTGGGTTCGGCGAGGTCAACGGCCATGAAGAACTGCGGATGGACCGCCGCTTCTCCCAACGCGACGTCAACGCCGGCTTCTCCGGCGGTGAGGAAAGCGCTTCGAGATCCTTCAGATGGAGCTGCTCCGGCCCCTTCGCCGTCCTGGACGAGATCGACTCCGGTCTGGACGTCGACGCCCTGCGCATCGTCTCCGAGGGGCGTCAACCGCCTCCACGACGAGTCCGATGCCGGATTCCTCCTCATCACCCACACACGCGCATCCTGCGCCACATCAGCCCGACCACGTCCACGTCTTCGTTGACGGGCGCGTGGCCGAGGCCGGAGGACCCGACCTGGCTGATCGCCTGAGGAAGAGGGCTACGACTGCTACCTGGCCTGACTGGCTGCACCCGTGCCGGGGTCGACGACGGCGCGCCGCGCATCATCGCGCCGTCGTCGACCCGGCACTGATGGACTAAGGTTCCTCGTGACCTCAGCACTCGCCGGAGCACCACGCCAGTACAGCTCGCACCGAATCGGAAAGGTACGTCGCGACCCAGTCCACGGCCCCGTTCACCGGGGGCGTCTTCAGCCGGCGCTCAACGTGGAGGAGGTTGCCGCGATCCGCGCGACTTCCCTACCGAGCGGTCCGCCCGCAGCGGTGAGGTGCTGGCCTACCTGGACTGGGCGGCCACGAGCCAAAGCCCGCCGGCGTCATCACCACCGAGGCCGACTTCTACCGCATGTCCAACGGTGCGCGGGGCGCTCGACCTACCAGCTCGCCGACGAGGCCACCGCCACCTTCGAGGACGCCCGCGACGCCGTCGCGGCCTTCGTCGGTGCGCGCTGGCGGTGAGCTCGATCTTCACCAAGAACGACCGGGGCCATCAACCTCGTGGCCCTGGCCATCGGGCACGCCAGCCTGGGGCGGTCGGCCGCCCGTGGTGGCGGATCCGCTGCGGACGATGATCCGGCTCGGCGGCTCATCATCGAGGAGGTGACGAGATCGCCGTCCGGGCTGAGCACCACGCCAACCTCGTGCCCTGGCGGGGCTGTGCGCCCACCGGCGCCACCCTGCGCTGGCTGGACCTGACCGAGGACGGCGCATCGATGCCGTCACACTGGATGTCATCAGAGCGCACCCGCGTCCTGGCCCTGACCCACGCCTCCAACGTCACCGGTGATCAGTCCCCTCAACCTCATCGTGCGCGCGCCCAGCGGGTCGGCGCGCTCGTCACTCTGGACACCTGCCAGTCGCCGCCCACCTCCCGCTGGACTTCGGCACTGAGACCACCGGTGTGGACGCCATGGTGCTCTCCAGCCACAGATGCTCGGGCCCCACCGGCATCGGTGCCGCTCAGTACCGAGGAGCTCCTGGAGGCGATGCCGCCGGTGCTCACCGGTGGCTCCATGATCGAGTCGTCACCATGGGTCGTCGACCTTCATGGGCAGCGCCCGCCCGTTTCGAGGGCCGTAGCCGGCGCTGGCGCAGCCGCGGGATAGCGTACCGCCGTGGAGTACCTGGCGAGGATCGGCCTGGACCGGCTCCACGCCACCGAGCAGGTCCTCACCCGGCGGGTGCTTGAGGCCTCACCCAGGTCCCGGGCTGCGCCTGGTCGGCCCGACCGACACCACCGACCGTCTGGGTGTGTCGCCTTCTCCATCGAGGGAGTCCACCCCACGACGTCGGCCAGGTCCTGACGCCGCCGGCGTCGACCTGTGCCACCGGCCACCACTGCGCCCAGCCGATCCACCAGCACTTCGGCATCCCGCCTCCTCGCCTGTCCTTCGAGGGCCTGCTCCACGCCCGAGGAGGTGGACCGCTTCCTGTCCGCCATCGCCGACGTCCGGCGCTACTTCCAGAGGTGAGCATGAACGGGCACTGCCAGCTCTATCAGCAAGTCATCCTCGACCACTCCCGTGAGCGCCACGGCTCTGGCGCCCTCGACGCCCCGGACGCCACCAGCCACCAGGTGAATCCCACCTGCGGTGACGACGTGACCCTGGGCGCGCATCAGGACGGAAAGATCAGGCGCATCGGCTGGGAGGGAGACGGGTGCTCCATCTCCCCAGGCCTCCATCTCCGTCATGCGACTCGTCAACGGCGCTGACCTGGCACCGTCGCCCGCCCGAGGGCGGACTTCGATGCCCCTCATGCACTCTCGCGGCAAAGTAGACGACGCCGTCCTGGACGACCTGGAGGACGGGGCCGCCTTCGAGGGGCGTCTCGAAGTACCCCAACGCGTCAGGGTGCGCCCTGCTGGGTTGGATGTGCCTCAGAGGACGCCCTGGCCAGGTCCGGCGTCGCCCTGCCCGACGTTGAGCCGAACGACCCCGAGTAGCCCGACCGTCCTCATCACCACCGTCCGACCTGCGAGGAAGAAGGAAGAAGCCATGAGCGAGAACCCCAGCGGGATGCCGGCAGCCGCCGACAACATGGCCGCCCAGCAGCCGCCGGCCCTGTCGCCAGCACCGAGGGGCGTCGGACGTCGCCGCCGTTTCAGGAGGCCCTGCGCGACGTCGTCGACCCTGAAACTCGGTATCAACGTCGTCGACCTCAGGCTGCTCTACGGGTGTCGATCAGGCCCGACGGAACCATCGTGCTCGACGTGACCCCTGACCACCGCCGCATGCCCGCTCACCGACGTCATCGAGGGGCAGGCCCAGCAGGCCCTGTCCCTCATCGCCGACAAGGTCCGCATCCACTGGGTGTGGCTGCCGCCGGACCGGACAGATCACCCCTGAGGGCCGCGAGCAGCTGCGAGCCCTAGGGCTAACGTCTGAGATTCCACCGACGGCGCTGTGACGCGCCTTCTTGAGGCTGCATGCCTCAGGACGTCGTGAGCCATGCTGCGGATCCGATGTGGACCACCACGGCGGAAAGCGGCGGTGGTGCCGCTTCATCGTGGGTTGCGGCTTGCGACGCATGCATCCAGCAGCTCAATGAGTCCGGCCGCCCAGGAGCAGATCGCCGCCTGACTCGGCAGCAGGACGGCCACGGCTGCCGTGGCGATCCCGAACAGGACGGCTCGGGCCGCATACATGCGAGAAGTAGGTCGTCGCCTCGCTCGGTTCCGTCATCTCGAGCCGGGTCATGCCCCAATGGTCGTCAGGCATCGCTGGGGCTTGAACAACGCGACAAGGCCGAGAACGCGGACCCCAGTGCGACAGCAACGGCGTTGAGCGCCATCAACCAGGTCATGGGTGAATCTCTGTTCTTGGGAGAGGTCGTCGGGGCTAGAGCTCCCGCAGGAGTGCCATCGATAGCGGGGTTCATGTCAGGTCCTCCTCGACACCGAGAATCGCCTCGCGCAGGACGCGCGCGTGGCAGTGGAGATGGTCGTGGCCGGCCGAACAGGGAGCGTTACGCGTCCCATGAGTGCCTTGTCGCGCAGGTGCTCGACGGCGGCAACCGCCTCGGGCCCGTTCAGTGAGCTCGGCACGGTAGGCATCGACGAACTGGGGCCAGGGTATCTCCCGTTGTGGAGGGCCCGCCGCAGCTCGGTGGTGGGGGTAGCGTCCTTGGCCCTCATCGAGGGCGGCGCGCTCCTGGAGATGCCACGGGGCCAGAAACCGAGTCCACGGACCGTGTTCCGTCATCGGCACTGCCTCGCGGATGCCTTTGAGGACCACGCCGTCTGAAGAGGAGATGCTGGATCATGCCTTCGACGCTACTCGTCTCTGCTTCCGGTGTGACCCCATCGGCTCGCAGTGAACCGAGCATACGCACTGCAATGCATCCATGGTGTCTTTCAGCGCCGTTGGCGAGTCGGTCTCAGCAAAGCCATAACGCGGCCTCGTTCATCGCCCGGACAGCAAACGAACCACGGGCTCCACCGGCTGGGGAGACGAGGGTGCCGTCCTTCTCATGAGACCGACCAGAGCCTCCGTGAGGAGCCTTTCGAGGATGCTTCATCCATCTCCTCCACTCCGCGCCAACCCAGCACCGTCGGCGCGTCAATGAGCATGATCTGCCGGATCTCAGGGTCACTGTGAGGAGGCAGAAACGCCTCGCATCCGCGACGAGTTCCTTCCAGGATCCGCGCATGGCCGAGCGGCGTCCTGAACCCGGTCAGCGACCTCCTGCTGCACCTGCCGAAGGACTGCGAGGAAGAGATCCTTCTTGCCAGCGAACTGATGGTAGAGCGCTCCCTTGGTCATTCCGAGCGCATCGACGGCGTCGCTTAGCCGCACTGCGCTGTAACCCTCGGAGGCGAAGCGCTGCCGAGCCACGGTGATGAGTGCCGCCTGCGTCGCCCTGCGCTGGGCTGTTCTCGTTCCCGCCAGGAAGCACCTCGACAATTGACATACCGAAAGTATGTGAGCAGTTTCGCATACCAATGGTATGCAGAATCCTTCGATGGCACCTGGGGGCGACTATGCGGATCCGAGACAACTATCCGATCATCGTCACTGACCGGAAGGACGAGCGCGGACTTCTGGCGAGCGATTCCTCGGCTTCCGTCCTGTTTTCGACAGTTCCTGGTTCACCTGTGATGACGGATGAGGGCAGCGGATCATCGATCGCCTTCATGACGCCGGACCACCCCTCTGCTCCTCAGGGCCCGATGCCTTCGCCGGAACCGGCGCCTGCTTCGAGCTGGAGTCGACGACGCAGCAGCGGCTCATGCCGAGCTGACGGGCAGAGGACTCGCGGTGACGTACCCACTCACCGACGAGCCCCTTCGGCCAGCAGCGCCGGTTCGGGTTCGCCGACCCCGGCGGCCTGTGGATCGATGTCGTCGAGCAGATTTGAATCGGAGGCCGGCTACTGATCGGGCACGCAGTGAGCGAAGCATCAGAGATCGATGTCGGTAGTGCGTCAACCGGGCAAGTTTCGAGTGTCGCTTACTCGCTCGAGCGCCATCGGGCGATCGCGGTGAGGAACTCCGTTCCAAGGCCTGGGTGTGTCGTGCATCGGGGTAACCGGTTTGCGGCGATGAGGTCGAAGAGCTCGCACCGACTCGGTGTCGACGCTGCCGGCCAGGGTCGCAAGGCGCTCAGGCGGCGGCCGGGCCTCCATCCGGGAGATGATGAGCTGGGGCACGCCGCTCGATCTGCGTCTCTGACAGCTCCGGCCGGATCCTGGGAATGAGAGCCGGTGACTCGGCGTCGTGGTGAGGATCCGGGTCGACGAACGGGAACTCCGCCTCTGCGGCATCTGACCGCGGTAGCAGGCCAGGTCGGTCCGTCCGCTCCTGCGCACAGCGCGGCGCTGGCCTGATCGGGAGCGGCCTCGCTCCAGCCGGTCGAAGAAGCCCGCCATGCGCGGGGACATCGGTGGGACAGATTGAACCGGTTCTGGCCCGCTCCAGCAGGCCGGCAGGCATGTCTCTGTCTGGTCACCTCGGCCAGGTGATCCTCCACGGCAGCCAGGGCGAGCCAGGTCTCGACAACGCTCCGTCCGCCGAGTGCGCTCAGCCGCGGGTGCATCGGCGATCCGCTCGACGCCAGTCGCCCTCAGGCTCGTCGAGGACGCGTGTGATGGTTCAGCGACACGCCGGCCTGCACCAGCCAACGGATCCGGGAGAGTCGGGGCCACGTGGCTCAGGTCGTAGTCGCGCCAGCCGCCACGCTCACCGGGAATCAGGAAGCAGCCCCAGCGGTGGTAGTAGCGCACCGTGCGCACGGTTGTCGGTCAGCTCGGCGATCTCTGCAAGCGGCATGGGGATGAGTCTCACGGCACCCTGGCCCCTGAGTTCTTCCACCGGCGCCCGGCGCAGGCCGGATTCAGGACCACGCGACATCCGCTTGGTGGGTGCGGGCCATGGGGAGTGCGCGAACCGTTTGCCGGGGCATACCCGCGTTGCTACTGTGCCCGCGCGGCTGATGACAGGCGGATCAGGTATCGACGGCGGCAGTATCGCCCGTCGGCTCCTCCAGCAGACGGAGGATCCTGGTGAACGGCACGCGAGCCAACCTGCAGGTCGGCGACCTGCTCCAGGGAAAGTGGTGCGCCCTGTCGGTCAGAGGCTGCCTGCTCTTCAGGAGTGGGACACCCAGGACCACTGCTTCTACTCACTGGGAGGGTGGCAGCTCATCGGCCAGCAACGCCGACACCTGGGTCGAGCTCGACCACGATCGGCGAGGTCCTCTTCTACGAACCCGTTCGCTCTCCAAGAGACGGTCGAGCCGTGGGCCCTGACCGTCGGCCAGAGGTGCAGCTGACGATCAGCGGCGCTCCGCACTGGGGCCCTCGTTGAGAGGTGACCACCGGCACGCTTGAGAACGTCATCGGCTCTCCGGGTGCCCGTTGAACATCGGTGAGACCATGACCTACGTCGAGTGCGGCTGACGGACCCGGCCGGTGTGACCAGCAGACTGACCATCGACAGTCACCGTTCCGTGACCTCCTGGCCTACCGCAAGACCACCTTGTCCACTGCTCAGCAGAAGCAGCTCTTCGGGCGCGTCTCTGCAACAGTCGACCGTCGCCCGCAAGGCGGGCCGGAACATCGGATGCGTCATTGTCGCCCGCCTTCATCAGCGTCGCCGTCGGCGACTGCGCCCGCGTGCTCCAAACGGTCGCCCCAGTGGTGATGCGGATCCCAGCAGCACCTCGCACCGGGCTCTCCACGCAGTATCGTCACCGCCCGGCTGCGCGCGCAGGAGGTCGGTCGGCAGCAGTCTGCCCCTCATCGACGACCGCGTGCCCGCCATATGCTTCGACGGTGTGAGATGGGGATCTGCCCGTTTCGTCGGGCATCGCCAGGTCGCTACCGTGCTCGCGTGAGTGCGGTGAGCCTGTGTTCTGTCAACTAAAGATCAGTGGGGCTGGGCCGAACGCGCTCAGCGATCTGTCTACCGGAGTCGATTCCCTGACCGCCGCCCAGACAGCGGGACTGACAGCGTCTCCAGCGTGCACCACCGGTTTTGAGCCTCAGGGCCCGAGCGCCGTCATCATTCTGTCCGGAGTCATATCGCCGCCCACACCTGGCCTGAGTCCGGCGACTACGTGACGCTCACCAGTTGCCGCACACCGCCCCGCGCAGATCGAGGCCGTGGGGAGACAGTGCGTCAGCGGCTTGCAGGCCCAGCAGGCTGGTCAGCTCGGGGATCACACTGTGAGCATCAGAGGGTGATCTGAGAGTCGGCGAGACGCTTCAGTTCCTTGAGGAAGAGTCACTCCTACACCGTCATAGGGGGCGGTTGTCCCTGAAACGGCGGGATCAGCAGAAGCCGGCGCCTCATCCGGTGGGGAGCAGTGGCTCCTGGCTCGACGACAGCAGCGAAGAGCTCTGGCTCGAGATCAATCGAGATACCAGTATGGTTGTTCTTCACGACCGGTTCATATTCAGCCGATGATCGATCCCGCTTGCTCGGGTCGAGTATCCACGCTGAAGGTCAGTCCGTGACCGCTATTCCGTTGAGGTCACGACGTCATACCGAGCCAATATTGACCATGAGACGGGAGCCATCCCACATCTCCAGGGGCTCAGTACCGCAACGACATGTGTTGAACTCCGGGTCGGGGCAAGCGGAAGCCTCTCTCACCATCGTGATCGATGAGCATCGCCGTCCAGGGCACGAGGCCATCGCATCACGACCCTGCGCCTCAGCAGCAGTCACGAGATCTTCGGTCGGCCATGAGTCGACCGTGGTGAACTCAGGCGTTGCACGAAGGTTCGGCCGGTGGATGTCCTCGGTAGGCTCTCGACCCGCGTGGTTGGAAATCACCCTATTCTGGATCATTCCGTGTTCATTCTGATGGCGATCCTTGCGGGGCCGATGATGACGATTTCAATCCCGTGAATACGGCGCGTCTTCCGCAACCGCTCGGTCTACGGCGGCGCGGCGGCGTCGGAAAATAGCGTGGAGCTCAATCACTCAACCCCTCTCGACGGTCACACATGAAGGAGAAGACATGTCGCTCGCATGACCATCGCTCACCACTCATCGGTCGACCTCAACTGGCAGTCACTGCTCAGTACCGTCGTCTACGCGGTGTCGAGTCGTCCTGTCTCAGGTGTTCGCGCTGCTGGTCAGCCGCATCTTCCGCCTCGACCTCAGGCGCGAGCTCATCGAGGACCAGAACATCGGCCTGCAGGGCTCGCCTTCGCCACGTACGGCGGCGGCCATCGCCATCAACACCGCGGCTACCATCCCAGCTGGGCCGCGACGCGTGACCATCGGCCGAATCGGGCGACGCCGAGGTCGCCGCCCCTGTTCACTGCGGCCCTGCTCGCTGCCGCGACTCCGGCGGCCCCACTCCTACGAGCTCATCCTGGGCACGGCCGCCTCCCACCTCCTGGGCGACTCCGTCCTCAGCTTCAGCCTCAAGCACTGGCGGCATCACCCTGTTCGGCATGGGGATCGGCTCGCTGCTGGTCACCGCTTCCGTACCGCCGCACCGGCAGTCGCTTCGGCGTCAGCGAGGAAGGTGCTCTGCTCATCGGCGCAGCTCCGTCCTCCTGCTGCACCCGGCCTCGCCGCACCCGCCTGCACTGGGTCGTCTTCGGCGGCGTCAGCCTCGACCACATCGGCATCCCTCATCGGCCTGGCGATTCCGCTACTGGTGCGGACCTTCGCCGCCGCGAGACGCCGCTCGACCGAGTGAAGGCTGCTCGGCGAGCGCTCATGGCCATCGACCGCTCGGCTCGCTGGTTGGCCTCCTGGTCTTCCCCTGGTGCTCCTCCCACAGCTCAGGCCTCATGCGCGGGCACACCTGGTCAGGGCGCTCCAGCGTTCACTGAGTCGCGGTGCTCGGTCCTGCCCCAGGTGCGCCGCCTCCCTCAGATCCTGTGGGCGGCCACCGCCGCCAGTCGTACGCTGGTTTACGCATGTTCGCCGCCAACCGCATTGGAGCGCAGTGTGGAGGCACTGACCTACAACGACCCGGTCGTCTCACTACCAGCAGACCGTGCCGCCACCAGCCAGAAGGTCGTCCTCACCGAGTGCCAGGGCGACGCCTGCGCATGTACCTCAACGGCCAGCTCAGCCTCTCAGCCTGACGGAGGCCATGGTACCACGAGACGTCCGCCAGTGCCATGACCTCGGTGAAGGACCCTGCTCACACATCCTTCGTGCTCGGTGCGACGGTACTGCTGGCGGAGATCCTGCGCTGCTACGGCGTCAGGATGTCACCATCGTCGATATCGACCGACGTCGCCGAGCTGGCGCGGAAGCAACCGCTCACTCAAGGACCCTTCAACAAGGCGTCTCAGACCGACCCCAGAGTGAAGGTCGTCAACGCGACGGCATATGCCACGTCAGAGACTCCGACGGGCTACGACGTCGTTCTCGTCGGCTTGTCGACCCCTCCCAACGAGAAAGCTCGCCAAGCTCTCACTCCGCGAGTGCGCATCGAAACGTCGAAGCGCGGCTGGCACCCGAGGCGTCATGGTCGCAGGCCACCTCCACGTTCTTTTCACGTGCCTTCTCACACGGTGGCTGCGCACCGTTGCCGCCGCTCAACCGGATCGGAAGATTCTGCCCTTCTCGACCAATGTCCTCGCGCGAGATGGGGCTTCGCGCGGTCCACCAGGACGCCGCAGAACCTCAACAGCCAGTCACTTCCCGAGGGACTCGACCTGCACCAGCGACGGGAGACCCCGGAGTTCATCACCCGGGCAAACCGGCCCGTACCGAGACCATGGAGCCCTCCCAACTCTCGTCATCCGCGATCGTCGAGGTCTACAACCGAGACATGCGGCATGATGGCGCTACTACTGAACCACCTCAGGGAGAGGCGGCGAAATCGGCTCGCGCTGAAAGAATTCCGGAGTCGACTTCGCCGCTGCGCTGTAACGCGCGCGTCAGTCGGCCGCTGATCTCATCCTCAGGATTCTGATGGTCAGCTGCACGCACTCGTCCGGCGAGTGCACACAGCTCATGAGAGGGACACGATGACCGCGCGCCGATGATGAACAGGTAGAGCACATTGACGTCAGCACGTTTGCCAGCCAGATGAGCGCGACACGAGCAGCGCGAGGAAGGGCCGTCGCCGAGGCACTGCGACTGCGACGATCACCAGGCTGCTGACGGCGAAGCTCGCTGAAGCCGTTGATGACTGACGACCGACTCGAGCGTCCCCTCCCCAGATGATGATGAGGAGACCGCAGACGGCCAGGCATGCCCGGTGATGTTTCTCGTCCGCTCGCTGCGGCCAGGACGACGTCGTCGTGGTTCGTTGCTGTCATGTTGTTGTTTTCGCTCCGAGTGATGAGATGCGGTTTGTCGCCAAGACGTCTGTCGTTATCCTGGTGTTCGCCGAAGCCGCGCGAGCTCGCGTCCCCAGCTGTAGACGTCGGTCTTCTCTCCGTCAGCCAGCGGACCGCTGTTCGCCGTGACCACGAAGCTCCTGACCGAGGCCGTCCCTCCTGCCTGACGACGCTGCAGCGCCAGCCAGCGATCGCGCTGCCAGCTGCACCGCTGCGAGCCGCGGAGATGAAGGCCGCGTCCCGAAGGCGGCAGCGCTGGTGGATGCCGGGATCACCGTGGTGCTCCAGCGCCACCGATCCTGTGGACGCTCATGCTCGGTCCCGCGCCTGCGCACAGGCCTTGGCCCGCGAGCCGCAGTCGGCAGCCCTCGGTTGTGGTGGGGGCTCCCGGCACGAGCCAGATCCAGGTCTGCCGGGCACGGGCGCTTGGAGCCTGGGAGGCGTCCCACGACAGCTGAGCGTCGACGCCGCCCTCGATCAGCCCGGTGGAGACGACCTCGGCGATGGCATGGTATTGCCGAAGCAGGACCTCACACAACGATGAATGCCCTGGTCATGGTGTCCTCCTGAAGGCCGGTACCGGAGGTGTTGCTGGTGACTACGTGGTGTCATGAGCACTGTTCGGTGTGAGCGCCACGTCGTCGACCGCATAACGGGTCCGTCGCTCAGAAAGCGGCGGACGAAATCGAGACCGAGGAGAGACTCGGTGGAGAGAGAGACGAGTCGGAGGCGCGAAACGAGCGTCGCCGCGTTCGTCTCAGAGCTGGGAGGCGTCGACGGCGAGGTGTTGCAGGCTCGCTTCGAGCCGGAGTTCATCGTCGGTGGTGAACCAGCGCGCGCGCTGCTCAGGAGAACACCGTGGGTCCACGTGTCCGGAGTCAGGCACTGCTTGGCAGCGCTCCTGGATGGTCGTCGCCCACGGCCTCGGCTCGCACCCAGCGCGCTCTGTGATCTCCTCACTGCTGGGGCGGTTGAGGAAGGGCTTGCGGTGTCCGGCCGGGCGGGTGGAGGAGGCACGGTTGACCCAGATCCCTGGCAGCGGTCCGCCTGGAGCTCCAGTCGCACCGAGTCGAGAGGTCGCGCCGCCGCCCGAGCGGTCGGCGTGGCCATCTGCCCGGTCAGGTGCCGATGTGGTGGCCGAGCTCATGGGCCACGATGCGGCCTCCTCGCGGGGGCGTGCCAAACGCGGGGACTACTCCATCTCCGAGAAGAAGCTCATGCATCCAGATAGACCGTCTGGTCTGAGCAGTAGAAGGGGCACCGCCGGGGAGGCGTTACCACGCAGGCCGAGGAGTATCTCGTGCCGTCCCACGGTGACGAACTCGGGCTTGGCGTACTTGGAGCCCCGCCTGGGAGGCAGTTGCTCGGTCCACCACCGCGTCGAGGGACTCGGCGTGGCCAGCCTCATGCGGGCACTGGCGTGCTTTCTAGCGGCGCTGTCCCCGCTGGTGCACACGGAGGTGTCGATCGATACGAGCAGTCGACGTCGTCGTCCCGCGTCTGCTGCTGCGCGCCCAGCATGCGGAGGCCGGTCCACCTCGTGAGCTGGGAGAGGAGTGACCACGGCGATGACGGTCAGGATCGAGCCGCCACCGATCATGGCGCCCCGGCCTCCCGCCGGAACGGGTCCTGGACCCGGCTGGGGTCGACTGCGATATCGCGATTGAAGGACACTGGCCACCTCCTGGAGAACACGCCTGCAATGAGGTCTCGGACAGAGGCACGCTACCGTGACACCGCCACAGGCGAAGCGGGGAGAACTGCCGAGGAGAATAAGGGTGGGATCCTGCGCGGTCCCTGTAAGACCAGGTCGGGGTAGCCTCTGAGGCCGTGCTCTACGACCCAAGGCTGCACAAGACCGTCCCGACCCGTATCGACCCCGCGAGCCGATTCGACGACGCGTGCCTGGACGCGATCGAGGTCACCGGCAAGGATTCCCCTCGTCAGAGACGCGGTGCGCCAGATGTGCGCAGACCGGCCTTCTCGTGCCCCTCCGGCCAGCCAGGGCGGGCCTCTTCTGCCCGGCTCCGTGCCCGGCATCCCGGACTCGCCGCCGGGATGGACAAGGAGACCTTGAGCCAGTTGGAGGGCCCGCATGCTCGGTTTCGGCTTTCATCGAGGTCGGCACGTTCACCGCACACCCAGAGCGGCAACGACAAGCCCTGCATGTGGCGCTATCCGCCAGATGCGTGCGGTCACGCGTACCGCATGGGTCAACGAACTCCGCGGGCGGACGAGGCCGCCAAGCGGCTGCGCGCCCTGCGCCACCGTACCGCGAGGCCGCTCCATCGTCGTTGGCGCGAACATCGGCAAGACCAAGGCGACCCTGCTTGACGAGGCGGTGGAGGACCACCGCCATCTCGGCCGCGGCGGTGGCCCGCTGCCACGATCACTCGGTCGTCAACGTCTCCAGCAACGCTGCTGCGCAGCCTGCAGAGCGTTGAGACGTTGCGCCCGATCCTCGAGGCGGTGCGCGAGCAGCCGACCGCACGTCGCAGCGGCGGCGCCTCCCTCTGGTCAGACGCGGACTTTTCTGGCTGACGAGGACATCGACGCCGCTGCAGAATGGTCCTGGACGCGCTCGACGTGGTGGCCACCAACACCCACGACCATCGACCACGACCACTGGGGAGATGGCGGTCTCGTCCGGCGCGCTCTTCTGCCCCTCGCTGCCCTGGAGGTCGTGCGCCGCCTGCCGCCGTGGGCTGGGCCGAGAGCACGATCATCGGTGGTGCTGGCGGCATCTCCTCCATCATGGACGCCGAGCTCATGCTCGACGCGGAGCGGACCTGCTTCGAGGCCTGCACGGCCTTCATCTACAACGGTCCCGCCTGGCCGGGGCGGATCAACCGCCAGCCCTGGCCACTGGGCTTTCGCGGGTCACTGGTTGATCCCCGAAGCGACCGCGACGGCACCGGGGCGGACTGGAACGGAAAGCGGCTCAGGAGGTACTGGCCCGCCTGACCAGTGGCGGACGGCGCGCGCACGCCGCAGCGTGGAAGCAGCGCGACATGACGTAGAAAGATCGTGCTGACGTCCTCGACCGCTGACTCGCCGAACTTCTCGGTGAGGCGGCGGCTGCAGGCGCGTTTCAGCACCACACCGCGTCGGCGATCGCCGGCAACGGGTAGCCGTTCATCGCCAGCACCGTGTAGAAGCTGGAGACAACCGGGTAGTGCAGGATGCAGCTGAACCCGAAGGGAGAACGATGAGCAGGACGAAGATGAGGGGCATGAAGAACTCGCACCAGGCTGAAGCGCGCGTCGGCACGTGGTCACGGATGTAGCGCTTGACCGACGCTTCTCCCGGGACGGAAGGTACTTCGTCTCGTCACCGGTGACCATGGCCTCGTTCTGGCGCTTCCAGGCGGCGTCGCGGGTCAGCCGCTCGCGCCTCCCGCTTGGCAGCCTGACGAGTCGCGACCACCGGGTGCCAGGTACAGCCTCAGCCTGCAAGTCCCTGCGCCGCGTGGGCGCGCCTGACCGACGGGCTTGGGGGAGGGCTTCGCGCCACGGGCCGGCTCAGGGTCTTATGGCTGCGCTTCTTGAACAGGCTCACGGTGCACAGACCAGCGCGGCAGCGGCGCGACCACCCCTGACAAACCATGATCACCGTTGACTGCGTGCGCACCGCCGTGCACACGCACCATGCCCACGTCGTCTCCGACCACGACGGACCTGGTCGCGGTCCCCCGGTCTCCTTGCTCCAGCCACGATCAGTCGGTCCAGCGCGCCGAGGCCGTGGCCGCGCTCCTGCGTGACGGCAGCGGCGACGCTGAGATCTCTCGGTGCCCGCTCTGACGCAGGCTCGGCAGGCCCGCCGTCCTCGCCCACAAGGCCGGCGGCAGGGCAGCCCGCACGTCCTGCTCTACCCCACCCACGACGTCCCAGCCTGTCGGCGACCCGACCGGCTGGGACCCGCCGGCTTCACCGCCGAGCGGCGCGATGAGTCGGCTGTTCGCGTGGGACCGACTGACGACATTGGGCCGGCGTCATCACTCACGCCCACGCCCCTGCGCATCCTGGCGTTCCCGGCCGACGGGCGAGCTGCCCTGCTCCGTGATCGCCCTCATCGAGGGGAGGAGGAGGTCGGCAGCACTCAGCTTCGAGAAGCTTCCTGACCACTCACCGCGACCGGCTCGCGCTCCGACGTCATCGTCGTGGCCGACTCACTCCAGCTCGAAGCGTCGGCATCCCGATCCTCGACCATCCCTCGCTGCTGCGGCGTCGTCCGGGTCGACGTCGCTCGACATGCTCGACCGCCACGCGCTTTCACTCCGGTCAGTACGGTGGCCCCGCGCTGGAACGCCGCCACCGCCATGTGCCGTCTGGTCGCCTCCCGCCACGACGACGCCGGCGACGTCGCCGTGGCCGGGCTGGTCAGCCGGTCCCAGGCCGACGCCGATTTCGACTACCCGGAGAGGCCGACTTCCGTGCCGGCGCGGGAGTCCTTGACGGTGTCGAGCTCTCCGGCACCGGCGACTCCTGCCGCCCGGCTGTGGACCAAGCCCTCCCTGACGCTCATCGGCATGGACGTCACGCCCTGGACCTCCGCCGGCAACGTGCTGACCCCTCGTGCACGGCACGACTTCGTTGCGCATCGCTCCCCGGGCAGGACCCGCCGCGCGCCAGGAGTGCCCTGGTCGCCCCACCTGAGGAGCACGTGCCCTTTGCCACCTCGGCCGTCACCGGGATCGTGAAGCCGGGCCCGCTCTTCGACGGCCCGAGGTCACGGCCTCCGAGGTCGCCGCCACTGGGCCCTGTCCACCGCCTGGGACACCGAGAGGCCGTCAACATCGGACAGGGCGACTCCATCCCTTCATCGCCACCCCTCAAGGGATCCTTCCCGACGCGCCCGGGTGCTCGTCACCGGGATCGAGACCCCGACACCCGGGCTCCACAGCGAGAACGAGGTCTACGCACCACGGGCGAGCTCGAGGCGCATCGTCGTCGCAGAAGGCTCTCCTCCTGGCCCGTCTCGGTGACGCCATGGGCTCATGATGGCCAGTGCTCACCGAGACCACTACCGAGAATGAGCCAGTGAAGGTCCTCCTTGCGCCCGGTGGGATGTGGCCCGAGCCTGCTGGAGTGCCTCTGGTGGGCTCGGGGACGGCCTCGCCCGAGCCGCGTTGCCTCCCGCCTGGCGCGCGGTTGGCGGCGACGCGTCTATGACGCCTTGACCCTGCTCCCCATGGCGGACGGCGGACCGGGCTCGGCCCAGGTGATCGCCCTGAGCGGGTCGCCTCCCGGGAGGCCATTCAGGGACAGGGACCGCTCGGACAGTCGGGAGAGAGGTCGACCTGGTGCGTCTGACTCCCAGCTCGTCACGATCCGGAAACCGGCACCGAACTGAGGCACGCACCTGGTTCCTGGACGCCGCCCGTCTCGCACTTCCGGCTGATCCCGAAGAAGCGGCCCAGGAGGTCCTGAGGGCAGCACCTACGGCCCTAGGAGGAATCATCGGCACTGCCCTGAGCCGTACCGGCCCTCTGACACGCTCCTGGTCGGGATGGCGCGCTCCGCCGTTCACGATGGGGCCTCGGGCAATGGATGCGCTCAGGGGGCCTGCGAGCTAGGACCTGTTGGCGCACCGTGGCCTCGGACTCGTTCTGGCCGACGACATCGCCCTGGGAGGCATGAACGGTGCCGGGGCGGCGCTTGCAGTGTCACCTCATCAGCCCTGAGCGGGCCCAGGAGCTGGACCGTCGCGCCTGCGCCTGGGCGATGGAAGGCGTCGCGAGGCCCAGGAGCTCGATCCCGGTGTCGCCGGCACACGCAGGTCCCTGCCTGCTGTCCAGTGCACTCGACGATGTCGGGCTGTCCGCCTCGACGCATGCGGCGGACTCCGCCGGGAGCGCTCGCCCTGGATGTGTGCCGACCTGGGGACCGCGGGCGCAGCGCCCTGGTGCTGCAGGCCCTGGGAGCATGGGCGCGGCCCGGGGCGCGTGTCATGGCGGAGATCATCGGTCTGGGTGATGCCGTCCGCGGTCAGGACCTGGTGGTCGCGGCCTGGGGAGAGCTCTCCGACGTTCTGGTCGACGGCGTCGTGGGCGTCTCGTCCGGACGAGCGAGGCCGCCCTCAGGCGCCGCTGCCGTGCGTCATGGTGTCCGGGCGCTGCGCCCGCGACTCGCATGAGCTGGCCGCTGCCGGCGTCACCAACGCCTACGGGCTGCGAAAACCCCAGCCGTCGAGCCTGGGACGCCGCCGGAACTCACGAGCTGGGTCACAGCTGACAGACATCGGCTCCCGACTGGCCCGTACGTGGTCGCGCTGACCGGACGGTTCACGTCAGGACGTCGCTGCGTGCTGCCTGCGCCTCAGTCGATGGGTGCTGCGGCGGTCGAGTCGCGCACGATGAGTCGGGGGCGAAGAGCATCTCGGTGTCAGCCGGCCGCTCCCGTTGAGCTGTGCGGAGCAGTGTGGAGAGGCGGCCGCCCGGCTGAAATGGCGTCCACGGGCTGGCGCACCGTGGTCAGCGGCGGGTCGGTCAGCGGGGATGAGCGGTGAGTCGTCGTAGCCGATGACGGAGACGTCGTAAGGCACTGACCTGCCCGTCTGACGCACCCCGTGGACCACTCCCAGGGCCATGACGTCCGAGGAGCAGACGATGCCGGTGCAGCCCTGCTCCAGCAGGTGAAGTGCCGCGCTGACCCCGCCCTCGTAGGTGTAGAGCGTCTCCACGATCCGCAGCGGCTCCTCGGGAAGGCCCTCGCCCATGGCGTCCTCGTAGCCGGAGCGCTTGCGCTGAGCCGGCACCATGCGCATCGGCCCCATGGCCAGGCCAATGCGCTGGTGCCCCAGGGCGATGAGGATCACTGCCACCCGGGTCGCCCGGCGATCATCAGTGGCGAAGCGCCTTGATGGTCGGCGCGTTGCCGTTGACCGTCACCAGCGGCACGCCGCGCTCACGCAGGCGCTGGTAGCGGGTGACGTCACCAGTGGTGTCCGCGTGACGTCCGGAGACGAAGATGATGCCGGCGACACCGCGGTCCACGAGCATCTCGATGTACTCGTCCTCGCTGATACCGCCGGGGGTCTGGGTACACAGCAGGGGAGTGTGCCCGGAGGGTGCCAGGAGCTGTTCGATCTGCTGGGCGAACAGCGGAAAGATCGGGTTGCTCAGCTCAGGCACGATCAGCCCCATGAGACCGCGGGAGGTCTGGTGCACCGACTCGGGCCGCTCGATAGCCCAGGATGTCGAGCGCAGCGAGACGCCACCTGCCGACGGGTCGAGTCCGCCACGTTGGACTTTCCATTGAGCACACGCGAGACGGTGGCGGTGGAGACACCTGCATGGTCCGGCGATGTTTCGGTGAGTGGTCTCTCGTGGCGTGGTGAATCCTGATGAGGATCGGTGAAGGTCCAGGGGCCCGGTTCACGCGAACCGACCGTGGTTCGTCGTCAGCCAGGCCGCAATCATCGCAGATCAGGGCGATGCTTCTCGTGAATCATGAACCGACGTCTTGAACATGCTTCGACGCGTGGCACCCGGCTCACTCGAGGGCCGTCCTTCGGGGCGACCGTGCTGGATGGGGATGTGGGGCAGACCCGCCACCGCTCCATCCTCCTCAGAGGACAGGGTGGTTGAGGCAACAGTCGTGGCCTCCAGCCATGTCGTGCGTCGTCGGAGGCACAGTGGGCGTCCTCCTCCGACGCAGGGGCTGGGAGGAAAGAAGAACCTTGGTCAGCCGGCAGACTGACGGGCGAGGTCAGAGGTATTGACCACGACCAGGACGCCACGCACCAGGAGGGCGGTCTGGGGTGGGCACCACTCCAGACCGGTGACGAGGCCAGGGCGCAGGCCAGGTTGGCACTCTTGGCGCACGTGGGCCGCGTGCCGCACGGTCGCAGCCGGAGATCCGAGCTGGGAGGACTGCACCCTGCATGTGCTCCAGACACCATGTCGGCCAGCTCGCAGTCGGCTTGTCGGGTCGGACAGAGCGATCTCATCGCCTGACGCGAGTAGAGCGAGCCGGGCAGGGGCCAGCATCATGGCCTGCAGCGCCAGTCCTCGACGCAGCCGTTCGTCGTGGTCAACGGCGTACCAGCGCTGTCCGTCGCCCGGGATCCAGGTGCTCGGAGAGGATATGGGGAGGCAGGAAGCGCCAGGTGGGGGGTGCGCCGAAGCGGTCGTGCTCGTCCAGTGACCGGGTCAGGTGGGACGTGAGCGACTCGGCGCTCCACCGTGTCAGCGTCAGACAGTCGTCGCGCAGGTGATGCACCCAGTCGTCCTGAAGATGATGACGCAGCGACTCCGCGAGTCGGCGGTCGATCGTCGGCACCGATGATGCCCTCATCGACGTACTCGGCCAGCTGGCCGTGCAGCATAACGCAGTAGGGTGCTGAGTCGATCCAGCCGGTTCCGCTGGTGAGCTGGGGAGGCACGATCGTGCCCAGGTCGATCCCGGCTGCACCGGCCTGCAGGTAGGCCTTCGAGCGCCGAAGCAGGTCGTCAGCGGCGCCTTCGAGGCCGGTGACGAAGCCGGTGTTCTGCTTGGCGTAGGGACCCGTGATCGGACCGAGCGCCCCGGAGATGCGCACGATGGTACGCAGCTCTTGCTCGCCGGCCTTGTCGATGAACCGACGGATCGGAGTCCATCTCGGTGTCGATGTCGAGCGAGCTCGGCCGGATGAGTACTGCATCCATGCCCAGTAGAGGCGTGCTCGATGATGGGGGCGGTGCGGTCCAGGTCGGCCGCCCCTAGGGCCCGGTGACGGGGATTTCCCAAGACCAGTGCGTGGCGCCACCACTCTTCCGGACCGTCGTAGGGCCGGTGAACGAGTCGTGGTGGTGGTCACGGCGGGTGTCTCCCTTCCGCCGGGCGTGTGCCCAGGGGCTTGACGTCCAAGTGATTCATCGATGTGAGGAGGATGCGTGGTGACCACAAGCTGGAGGATTGGGTACCGGCGCTCCCCCAGTAACGGTGTCGGAGGTGTCGGAATGGTGACGTCCATGGTAACCCGCTCTGCGCTACCTTGCTACGCGTCAGCGCAGCATTCTGGATCCGAGCCTGTGCGTATCGACGGACACGATGCCTTGGCCTGTCCGGGTACCGGTGGAGACGTGGAGCGCTTTTGTTCACGAGCAGGCGAAGAATCTCAGCGCACCCCTTTTGAGCGCGACCGGGCCGGGTCCTGCACTCTCGGCGCTGCTGGGCGCCTCGGGGGCCAAGACCCAGGTGCTGGGGCCCAGCACGGCGACTTCGTGCGTACCCGGCTCACCCACTCCCTGGAAGTGGCGCAGGTGGGAGCGCGCCCTCGGGGGCAGGCGCTGGGGGTGCGATCCCGACGTCGTCGACACCGCCTGCCTGTCCCGACCTGGGCCATCCGCCTTACGGACACAACGGTGAGAAGGCGCTCGACGTCGTGGCCCGCCAGATCGGAGGCTTCGAGGGGCAATGCCCAGACCTTCCGGATCCTCACCCGGCTGGAGCCCAAGACCCTTGATGAGGCTGGGCGGCCGGTCGGCGTCAATCTCACGCGCAGCCTCGACGCTGTCGCGAAGTACCCCTGGCTCAAGGGAAGGGACCGGGTGGCCCGAGTGGACGTAGCGCGCGCGCGTACTCTCGCCTACGATAGCGACGTCGAGATCTTCGCCTGGATGCGTCAGGGGCTCCGGAGGCAGGCGCTGCATCGAGGCGCAGATCATGGACCTGTCCGACGACGTGGGCTACTCCGTCCACGATGTCGAGGGACGCGATCGCCCCTGGGACGCGTGGATCCCCGGCCTGCCTGACCGACCCGAACGAGGTCGATGAGCTGCTCGAGGCCACGCGGGCCTGGTACGGCACTGACCTGAGCGCCGACGCCCTCGGGGCGGCTTTCGAGAGGTTGTCCGACCAGCCCTACTGGATCCGCTCCTACAACGGTTCAGTAGCCGACGCCGCACGCCTGAAGAACCTCACCAGCGAGATCATCGGCCGCTTCGTCTCAGCGGTCGCCGCCGCCACCCGCCAGACCGACGGCAATGGCCCCTGCCCCGCTACGGGGGCCGAGCTCGTCATCCCCGAGGAGACGACTGCGGAGATCCTCCTCCTCAAGGGCATCGCGGTGCGCTACGTCATGGAGCCCCGGGAGCATGAACCGGCTCTGCCTGCGTCAGCGCACCCTCATCTTCGACTCGCCGATGTCCTCATGACCGGCGGTGGGGAAGGGATCGGCCGGTTCTGCTCGACGTCTGGAACGCGGGCCGAGAGCGATGATGCGCGCCTGCGGGTGGTCGCGTCGACCAGATCGCCTCCTGGCGGATGCCTCTGCGCGGGCCTGGCACGCCCGGCTGTGCGGCATGTTCTCCGAGGTCTAGCCGGCGCTCGGTCAAAACCCTGGCGCAGGATGTCGGAGCCCTGCCTACGATGGCCCTGTGGCGGGACCGATCGAGCGTGAGGACATCGAGGCGGTGCGCGAGCGCGCCAGGCTCGAGGACGTCGTCGGTGAGCACGTGACTCTCAAGAGCGCCGGTGTCGGCTCGCTCAGGGTCTGTGCCCCTTCCACGACGAACGCACCCCTCCTTCCACGTCCGCCCCCAGCTCGGCTACTGGCACTGCTTCGGCTGCGGTGAGGGGCGGTGACGTCATCACCTTCATCGAGAAGATCAAAGTCACCTCGGTTTCGCCGAGGCGGTCGAAATACCTCGACAGACGTACCGGGTCCAGCTGCGCTACGAGGGAGGGCGGCGCGGTGCGGCGCGCGGGTGGAGCCAGGCACTCGTCAGCGCCTCATGGACGCCAACCGTCTGGCCGAGGCCTGGTTCCGCGAGCAGCTCGCCACCCCGGAGAGCCCAGCCGGGGCAGGACTTCCTCACGTCCGGGGCTTCGACCGCCACGCCGCCGCGCACTTCGGCGTCGGCTGTGCGCCGGCAGGATGGGACAACCTCGCCCGATGACCTGCGCAGCGCCGGCTGCACGAGGCCGAGCTGGTCGACTCCGGCCTGTGCAGCCGGGGTGGGCAGGACGGGCGACGCGTCTACGACCGGTTCCGCGGCCGCCTCATCTGGCCCATCCGAGACGTCACCGGGCACCGTCGGCTTCGGGGCGCGCAAGCTCTCCGAGGAGGACCAGGGCCCCAAGTACCTCAACACGCCCGAAACCCCGTCTTCCACAAGGAGCCAGGTTCTCTACGGGCTGGACCTGGCCAAACGGAAGTGGCCTGCCTCACCGGATCGTCGTCGTCGAGGGCTACACGCACGACGTCATGGCCGCCCACCTGTCCGGGTGACCACGGCCGTGGCCACGTGCGGGACCGCCTTCGGCGCGGACCACGTGCGGGTGGTGCGCCGTCTCTGAGAGACGTGGACGACCCCGCAGCGGGGTCGTCACCGGCCAGGGACGCGGGCCCGAGGCGGCGAGGTCATCTTCACCTTCGACGGAGACGCAGCGGACAGAAGGCCGCGCTGCGCCGCCCTACGCCGAGGACCAGCGCTTCACACCCAGACCTTCGTGGCCGTTGACCCCGGAGGCCTGGACCCCTGCGACCTGCGCATGAAGGAGGGGGACACGGGCATCCCGCGCCTGCTGTCCCGACGGGTGCCGCTGTTCGGGTTCGTCATTCGCACCTCCCTGTCCCACCTGGACCTGGACACCTCCGAAGGGCGGGTCCGGGGCCTGCGCTCAGCGGCACCGGTGGTGGCCGGCATCCGAGACGGGCGCTCAAGCGCGAAAGTACACCCGACGGCTCGCCGGATGGCTGGGACTACCGCGATGCTGAGGTCGCCGCGGTCAGGCCGCAGGGGAGGCGGGGGCAACTGCCCAGCGCTGCGCGGGGCGGTCAGTGGCCCACCGACGAGCACCGCCGGCCCGATGCTGCGGCCCCCGCGGGGCTGCCGCCGTGACCGACCCCGTCGAGCAGCTCGAGCGTGAGGCCTGGCCGTCATCATCCAGTCCCGGTGGCAGCCCACCACGCCGGTGCTGACGGAGATGGGGCCGACTCGCTCGGCCAGCTCACCCACCGGGCCGTTTACGAGGCCGTCGCCGCCGCCGGAGGTACTGCGGAGGTGTTGGGGCTGGGATCCAGCAGGCGGTGTCTGCAGGCACGGGGGAGCAGGAGGCGCAGCCGGGCCACGCTCGCGTTGGCTCCAGCAGGTGCGCGAGGGCGCCATCGGCCTGGTCGAGGCCGCCATCACCGAGCTCGCAGTGGCGCCCCTACCACTTCCCACGATCCGGGGACGCGGCACCGAGGTGGACGCCTCCGGGCTGGAACGCTACGCCAAGGGCGTGCTCGGCTCCCTCGCCGTCATGGGCATCAACCAGGCGGCTCGTCGAGGATGCGCTCACGCCACCGGCGGATGTCGCCGCAGGAGGAGGCTACCGCGAGCTGTTCTCCCAGATCGCTGCCGCTTGAGCAGCGCCGCGTGCAGATCGGGCAGGGAGCCTGAGGCAGGCCGGTGGCACACCAGGTGAGCAGGTGCGGGCTAGCCTGACGGTCATGTCGATCCTGCGACGTCGTCAAGGTTCATCCACCGCTCCCACCGCCGCACTTCCGCTGGAGATGCGTGAGCAGCTGCGCGAGCCCGCCCCGGAGCCGTCCCCTCAATGCGGATGGCTCGGCGTGGGCGGTGGCCACGACCAGATCCCTCGTGGTCTTCAACTGGGTGCAGCAGGCCGAGACCCATTCCTGGGACGAGGTGGAGCAGGGTACCTGGGACGGGCAGGGAGCGCGTCTTCATCCTGGTGGTCGCAGCGGGATCGCGAGACCTCGTTCTGAAGGTCCCGGCAGGAGTCCGTAACGGCGACGCCTACGCCTCCGCTGATGCGACCGCCTTCGCCAAGGCCCTGCGCCAGCAGGGAGGCCGCCATCGTCCCACAGCGCCGTGACAACGCTTCCCAGCGGCGTCACGGCCACAGCGCAGTGTGCGTCGAGGCGGTGACGGTGAGCTCTACTCCGTCACCCGGCCACTGATCTCACAGGTCGATGAGGTGGAGGATTGCCGAGGCGCTTCAGGGAGCTGGAGGATCGCGTCCGCGGTGTGGGCCTTCCACACGGTAGGATGTTGTTGGAATAGCAGCGTTTCCTCCGATTCGCCGGATTCGACGTCGCCGCGGGATGTTGCTCAGTTCACTGCGCGTCAAACGCATTCCTGCGTAGCTCAATGGCAGAGCATCCGACTGTTAATCGGACGGTTTGCTGGTTCGAGTCCAGCCACGAGGAGCCGCCAGGGAAGTCCTCAGCTGATCGGGCTGGGGCTTTTCTTCTTCGTCTGTGTTTGGAGCCAATCCGGTCTTCGACGGGTGTCGTCGGTGGTGTGCGAATACCTGATCACGAGACGGGCCGGACATGCAGCCGTCGCTTCGGTCATGGGGAGGATGCCGCCATGGCATACCGCGACATCCGCATCATTGGCGACCCGGTCCTGCGCACACGAGTGCGACTGGATCACTGACATCGACGACTCCGTCAAGTCCTGGTTGAGGACCTGCTCGAGACGGTCGATGAGGACGGCCGAGCCGGCCTGGCCGCCAATCAGATCGGGATCGGTCTGCGCGCCTTCTCCTGGAACATCGACGGCGGATCGGCTACATCCTCAACCCCAGGATCGTCGGTGTCCAGGACGAGTACCAGGACGGGGACGAGGCTGCTTGTCAGTGCCGGGCCTGTGGTTCCCCACGGAGCGGGCGTGGTACGCCCGGGCCGAGGTGTGGACCTGGACGGCAGGGAGGTCGTCGTCGAGGGGAGGAGCTCATGGCCCTGCTGCATCAGCACGAGTGCGACCACCTGGAGGGTCACCTCTACCTCGATCGCCTCGACCGGAAGAACCGGGCCAGGGCGATGAAGGAGCTGCGAGCGCAGGGCTGTAACGCCCCAAGGATGTGGACCGGGTGGGGCAACAGGTGATGAAACCTGTTGCCCCACCCGGGATCTCCAGAGACGATGCGGCGAGCTCCGCGGGTGTGCTCTAGCCGACGCGGTGCAGCCAACGCACGGGAGCACCGGCTCCTGCGTAGCGGAAGACTCGAGCTCGTCGTCCCAGGCCTGTCCCAGGAGCCGGGTCGAGCTCGCGGCGCATCCTCTCCAGGTTCAGCCGCGTAGACGAGCGCGGCCCGGATCCGGTCCTCGGGGACGACGACGTTGCCGTGAACATCCGTCTGGGCGTGGAAGATGCCCAGATCGGGGTGTGGGACCAGCGGCCGCCGTCGGTGCCGACGCTCGCCTCCTCAGTCACCTCGTAGCGCAGGTTCGCCCAGCCGCGCAGGGCCGACGCAAGACGCTCCGTTCCAGCGGGTCCCACCCAGCTGGTCTCGGCCCGCATCATGCCCCGTGCCGCAGGCTGCTCGGTCCAGTCAGGTGGACACGTGAACCGAGCACCTCGGCCGCTGCCCACTCGATGTGGGGCAGAGCGCCCGGGTGCTGAATGCACGGAAAAAGTCACCGCGGGTGTAGGCACGATCATGAGTATCGCCTCCTGGTTGGTTTCGAGATTCGCCTCTGACGGTCTCGACCACAACCGGGCTCATGTCATGACGTACGCGGCATGCACGGCTGTGTGCCTGACCGCACCGGCCGGGTCCAGCGGTGGGTCACAGGCGAGGTCTCACGGCACGCCCTGCCGAGCACTGACTGCTGGCGTGTGAGGGGAGCAGAGCGACGTTGTGCCCACCGAAGCCGAAGGAGGTGCTGGCCGCCGCCTCCAGCTGGGGCAGGGGCCCGGCCCTGCGGCCCTACGACGTCCAGACCGAGCCGGGCCAGCTCCGGATCCACTCCGGCTGTGCAGCAGCGTGGGCGGGGCCCAACGTTCCTGCAGCGCCATGACGGTCAGCACCGCCTCCAGGCCCCCGCCCCGCCAGGAGGTGGCCGGTGGCGGACTTCGTGGCGCTGACCGCCGCCTCGGAACCGTCTGGCCAGGACACCGGCCTCGACGACGTCGCCGGCGGGTGTCGAGGTGGCGTGGGCGTTGGCGTGCCCGACGGCGCCGGCATCAAGGCCCGCGCGATCCAGAGCCAGCCGCAGGGGCTCGTTCCTGCTCCGCGCCCGATGGCTCGGGGCGTGCGACGTCGTAAGCGTCGGCAGTGACCCCGAGCCCGCCAGCACGGCCAGGGACCTGTGCGCCACGGGCCGTGGCGTGCGCGACTCGCTCCAGGACGAGGCCCGGCGCTTCGCCCAGGACGAAGCCGTCGCGGTCCGGTGCGAAGGGCGCGAGGCGGTCTGCGGGTCGTCGTTGCGCGTCGACAGGGCCCTCATGGCGCCGAGCGGCCCGGTCATCGGGTGAAGAGCCGATCCGTGCCCCGGCCACGACGACGTCGGCCCGTCCCAGAGCGATGAGGTCCGCACCGTATGCGATGGCCTCAGCCGAGGCGCAGGCCGAGACCGGAGCGTGGATACCACCAGTGCCCCAGCTCGATCCCGACGGCCGCCGCCGGGGCGTTGGGCATGAGCGCGGACCGCTAGTCGGCAGCACGCCGAGGGCCTCGTCCCTCAGGGTGTCCCACGCCTCCATGACCGACAGGACCGGGCCCATTCGGGGACACGGACGCGGCCAGACGCTGCGGGGCGACCTGCAGACCTCCGGCCTGCTCCAGGCCTGGCGGGCGGCCAGCAGCGCGTGCCCTGGCTGGCGCGGTCAAGACGGCGCATCTGGCGGGGTGGGGAGCATCTGGCGGGATCGACCGCCAGGGGAGCGCCGATCCGCACGGGCAGCTCATGGTGCTCAGGGACCACCTCGTGCTCAAGGGTGCGAACCGCGCAGGTGCCCTGGTGCAGGGGCGCTCAGGTGGTCTCAACGTCAGCGCCCAGGGTTGACGGTCCCCAGGCCGGTGACGACGACGTCGTCAGGGCGGCACTCGGCTTCCGGGCTCATGTCGTGTGGTCAGGCCTTCTTGGGAGGTCACCAGGTCAACCAGTGCTCCGACAGTGGGCGGGGTCGGGATGAGGGAGTCATCAAGGGCCACGCCGAGCGTTCCTCGACCTGGGTGGCGATGGTCAGCAGACCCAGGGAGTCGCGTGAGATCCTGGGCGAAGCAGTGATCTCGGGTGATGTCCTTGGCGGCGACGCCGAGACTCCTCGCCGACGATCTGGGTGATGACGGACTGGACGTCGTCGTTGCTCTGCTCAGCCATGGTGGCTCCTTCTGACGCCGCGACGGAGCATCCAGGATCCGTGACGGCATTGTGGCTCGATGATGGTTGTGTGGTTCGCCGGCGGCGCCTGCAGGTCGGACCATTGTCCCAGATGAGAAGGGTGTTCCGGAATAGGTGCGTTACCGGGGGCGAGTCGTGACCGACGATGTTGTCATAAGCGCAACGACGGACCAGTCCGAATGGGACGGACGGTCCCGGTCGCCTAGGAGGACGCGGATGCTCACCACGTCCGCGGCGCCTCAAAGCCTCGGCTGACAGCCAGTCGGCCCACGATGATCGCCATGTGCGGCATGAGGCCGTCACGGGCGTTTGTTGCGTCCCAACCGACTTGTTCACTGACCCGGCCCAGACGGTAGCGCACCGTGTTGGCGTGCACGAACAGGTTTCGGGCGGTGGCTTTCGAGGCTCCCGCCCAGGACCAGGTAGGTGGCCACTGTGCTCTCGAAGGGGTCGCCCATCTCGTGGAGGTGCGTGCACCAGATTGAGGATCTGCTCGCCGGCGAGCTCGTCGCCGGCGGAGCCGCTCGGGCGGGAGGTCATCGGCGTGAACCGGGTTGAGCGCCTCGGCCCACCGGGCAGGGCCCACCAGCCCGGCCAGGGCGGAGCCGCAGTGAGCGGCCGGCGTGCGAGATTCCGAGACCACGGGGCCGACGACGGCCGACCCTCCCAGGCCGCCGGCCACTGCATAGCCGCCTGGTCCACCAGCTGCTCAGCGGTGGCGTCGGGAGGAGTGCTTGGATGCCGAACCGGGGCGGCCGAGCGTCGCCCAGACGACGTGAGGACGGAGTCACACGTACCGATACCAGGCAGTCACTGGCCGGGTTGCGGCACTCGTGGCGCAACCTGGAGACCAAAGCGCATCCAGGGTGGTCTTGGCGGCGATGGCCACCACCGGTCCGTTCCGTTCCAGCCGAGCGGTTCTCGGCCCGGGTCGCGCGTCCTCCGGGGGCGTCGTGGGCATCGCGTCGACCGCTACAGATTCCAACCGGGCGTCCCAGGCGCCTCGTGCCTCTGCTGCCCGGGCATCACCTCGGCCGCAGCGAAGCCGACGTCGCGCCCGAAGGTCAGGACGAGGATGCGGACAGTGTCATGATCCTCCTCCGGCACGGCGCGAGGGCCTCGTCAACGTAACAACGTCGAGGACGGTGCGCACCAGGGGCCAGGGTCTGCTCCAGCGTGATCACGCCGGTCAGGGCGGCAGGGGCCACGGAGAAGATCTGAGAGGGGCCAACGGGGTCGACGGGTTCTCCCGCCGAGTCGACGAACATAGTGGCATGCCCAGCGGCCGCCACCGCTGCGATCTGGTCGCGCGATCCTTCCGGCAGGGTTCGGTGAAATCATGGGCCGAACTGGTGCGGTCCAGTGAGTGTTCAATAATTGTGTCCTGCGCCTGTCGCAGTGCAGACACTCCCGGGCGCTCAACTCATCCATGCTGTGGTGCTACCGACTGCGAATATCGATAGGGGGACAGTAGGTTCCCGATTGGCGCGGCGTGTGATCCGACACGGGTTTGTCTTGAAAATACGGGGATAACTAAGGATGGTGTGTCGTGCAGGCGGAGTGGATTACACAGGTTACAATAGCGTAACCATTGTGGAAGCCCGCGGTATGTGAATCTGCAATGACCTGAGTGTGCGCACTGTGCCAGCATAGATGTGCGCGTAGGCGCCTGACTGAGACAACTCGAGGCTTAAGATGACGCGAGGCAACCCGTACGGAGGAAGATCTTCTTGGTGCACGGGAGGTTCCACTGGAAGCCTATTGGGGAATCCACACGCTACGCGCGACGGAGAAACTTCGGATCTCTGGATCGGTGGTCGGTGATGAAGAGGCCTGTTCGTGGCATGGTGCAGGTGAAGAAGGCCTCGGCGTCAGGAACAGTGATCTGGGGGCTCTTGACCCGGAGGTTGCTGGTGCGATTGTGTGGGCGTGCGACCAGGTGCTGGTTGCTGAGCGCTGCCATCGATCAGTTTCGGTCGACCAGTTCCGGGAGGTGCCGGGTACCAGCGTCAATATGAATACCATGAGGTGATGCCAGCCTCGCTCTGGAGTTCCTGGGATGTGCCAAAGGGTCAGCTAGTGACATCGTCAACCCCAACGACCATGTCAACAAGTCCCGAGTCGACGAGACGATGCCTACCCGACCGGATTTCTGTTTGGGGCTGTTCACTCATGTCGGCTCGCTGATCGAGGGAGCTTGAGCGACTCATCGCGCTCATGCACGTGCCAGGGTGGAGCTCGTCAATGTTCTGAAGATGGGGCACTGCAGCTTCAGGACGCTGTTCCTATGAGCCTGGGGGCAGGAGTTCGAGGCCTTCGCCGTTCTGTTGGAGGAGGAGGTCGGTCGGCTTCACAACAACGCCGCTCTGCTTCTGGAGGTGAACCTCGGAGCCACGGCGTCGGCACGGGACTCAACACCCGCCGGACTATCAGAGCTTTTACTGTCGTCGGGCATCTGCGGAGATCACCGGTCTGGATGTTCGAGGAGCGCATGATCTGCTGGAAGCCGCGAGTGACACAGGTGCCTCACGTCTCGTGCATGCGGCGATCAAGCGTCTGGCGGTGAAGCTGTCCAAGATCTGCAACGATCTGCGACTGCTGTCCTCGAGCCTCGTGCGGGGGCTGGGGAGATCCAGGCTGCCTGAGCGTCAGGCAGGATCCTCCATCATGCCGGCCAAGGCCGATCCGGTGATTCCGGAGGTGGTGAACCAGGTCTGCTTCAAGGTCATCGGAAATGACGTCGCACTGACACCTTCGCCGCTGAGGCGGGACAGCTCCAGCTCAATGTCATGGAACCGGTGATCGCCCTGGGGCCACATTCGAGGTCGATCAATCTTCTCACCAGTGGGATGTCGACCCTGCGGAGCTGTGCATTGTGGGGATCGAGGCCAGCGAGGAGGTGTGCCGTCACCAATGTCCTGGACTCGATCGGAATCGTCTACCTACCTCAACGCGGTGATCGGTCATCACAACGGTGACCTGGTGGGACGTGGAGTGCGCCCGTTCAGGACACGCAGTGTGCGAGAGGTGGTTCTCGGAGATGGGGCTGCTCGAGGGAGTCCGTTCTTGATGAGATCCATAGCCCGGAGAACCTTCTTCGTCCCCATTTCCGTGACTTGAGCGTCTACTCAGGATCCGATCCGTCAACTCCGCCGGTTGTGCCGACTGTGACCGACTCGGAGGGATAAGGAGGCTCGGCCTTCCGATTGCACCGTCTCACCGATGTCGGAAGGCCTTGTCCGACTCCGTCGCGACCGCCATCATCAGAAGGAGCGGCAGGGCGGACGACTGGGGCGTGATTTATCCTTGCCGATCGTATGACGCTTGTGGATCCACCTTCGCCTGCAGGCCTGGGCGCCAGAAGACGTAATTGAGGTTGTCTCCGTCGTTCGGGCCGAATGTGACTTTATTGGATGCATCGATCCAGATCGTGTTGTCAAAGCCGTGGACGGTGGTGACTCGATCTCTCCCCTCGATGACGACCACGAGTTTGTGCAGTGATTGTTACGTCTCGTGCCCCAGCCGAGACCTTGACCACCTGATCGGTGGAGAGCTCGTTGGCGGTGACATTGACCTGGTCGAGGCGGGCACCACCTTGGTGACCTCGGCCTCTGCCTGGGCTCAGGTGTCCTCCGCGTCGTTGTTGGTCAGGTCGTCATCGTGAGTCGCGTATCTCCGGAGGACGTGCAGTTCCCGTACTCCAATGGATCAACGGGACCAGTGTCCTCCAGTTTTCCAGTGGGTTCCTCCTCGGCCTCCTCGGCGGCGTCACGAGCCTGGTTCGACGGTGACGGGACGCCCATGTAGTACCGGTCCAGCCGACTGAGCAGCCAGACAGGGGTCGCGGGCGCGCGCCTGCGAAGGAGGCGGAGCGCAGGGAGCAGGGAACGGGACAGCGGAGGACCTCATTCGGCAGACGTGGTGGTGCCGGTGGAACGCGGAAGACCGCGTTCCACCGGCACCACTATTCGAATGCGTCAGCATAGCCGCACGGGGCGGGTCAGGACTCCCGCCCTGAGGCCGGAGGTGCCTGCGTTGACGTTGGTCAAGTCGTGCGGCGGGCAATGGCTGGGCCGTAGCACGGGTGGTCGAGGCGTCCTGCTCCACCAGCGCCTGGAGGCGCGAACCACCACCGACTGGGCGTCGATGAGGTAGTGGCGCCTGGCGGCGGCACCGGTGTCGGAGAATCCGAAGCCGTCAGCACCCAGGGTGTAGTAGTCACCGGGCACGCAGGCTCCGGATCTGGTCAGGGACAAGATGGTCGTAGTCGCTGGTGGCGATGGAAGGGACCAGTGCTCTCGGAGAGCTTCTGCATCAGGTAGGGGACCTGCTGCTGGGCATCGGGAGCCAGGAGTTGGCCTTCTCCACCTCCAGGGGCCTGGCGCCGCAGCTCATTTCCCAGCTGGTGACGGACACGTGGTGGCACGTGCACGTCCAGTCCTCGGCAGGATGCGGCGGGCCTCCTCGATCCAGGGCACTCCGACGCCGGAGGCTAGGAGCTGGACCTCGGGTCCCTCGCCGTCCGGGAGCCGTGCTGATGCGGTGAATACCGCGCAGGATCCTCGACGTCGACGTCGTCGGGTTCAGCGGGCTGGTGGATCGGCTCGTTGTAGACGGTCAGGTAGTACATGACGTCCCGATTTTGCGGCCCTGAGTCGGTCGTACCAGCGCTCAGGGGCGTCGCGCACGATGTGCCGTATCTGCGTAGGCGTAGGCCGGGTCGTAGCTGATGACGGCGTCGTTGGTGGCCGCGATGATGGAGTGGCGCGTCCATGTGCTGGGTGCCCTCACCGGTCAGGGGTGGTTCGCCCGGCGGTGGCTCCGATGATGAAGCCGCGGGTCAGCTGGTCGCCTGCGGCCCAGAACTGGTCGCCAGTGCGCTGGAGCCGAACATCGAGTAGAAGATGTAGACCGGGATCATCGGCTCGCCGTGGGTGGCGTAGCTCGTGCCGGCCACCTGGAACAGGGAGACCGAACCGGCCTCTGTTGATTCCCGTGTGCATGGCTGACCGGAGGTGTGGACTCCCGGTAGGACAGCATCATGTCGGCGTCGACTGGAGTGTAGTTCTGGCCCGGGTGTTGAAGATCTTCTTGGTGGGGAAAGAGCGACCCAGCCCGAAGGTGCGCGACTCGTCCGGAACGATCGGGACGATGCGCCGTCCGATGCCCTTGTCCTTGATGAGCTCCTTGAGCAGGCGCACGAAGGCCATCGTGGAGGCGACCTCCTGCTTGCCCGAGCCGCCCTTGAGGATGTCGTAGGTCTTGTCGCTCGGCAGCTCGAGCTCGACATGGCATCGCGGCGCTCGGGGATGAAACCTCGAGCCGACGGCGGCGGTCCAGCATGTAGAGCGAGGGGTGCGTCCTCGGCCGGCCGATAGTGCAGCGGCATCTTCAGGTTGGCCTCGAGCTGCTCATCGGTGATCGGATGTGGAGTCGGTCCTGCAGAGATGCCGAGGTCGTCAGCGTCAGCTTCTTCATCTGGTGGGTGGCGTTACGGCCGGCGAAGTGGCCGCCCAGGAGGTAGCCCTTGACCGTGTGCGCCAGGATGACGGTGGGCTGGCCCTTGTGCTCCGTGGCGGCCTTGTAGGCGGCGTACATCTTGCGGTAGTCGTTGCCGCCGCGCTGCAGTGCCCAGATCTCGTCGTCGGTCAGTCCTTGACGAGCTCGGCGGTCGCGGGTCGTGACCGAAAAGTGCTCACGGATGTAAGGCGCCGTCGTTGGCCTTGAAGGTCTGGTAGTCGCCGTCAAGTCTCCATCATGAGTGCTCGAGGGCGTGGTCCTTGTCCGCGGCGAGAGCTGGTCCCAGCCACGGCCCCAGATCACCTTGATGACGTTCCAGCCCGCGCCCTTGAAGAGGCCTCGAGCTCCTGGATGATCTTTCCGTTTCCGCGCACCGGGCCGTCGAGGCGCTGCGGGTTGCAGTTGATGACGAAGGTGAGATTTGTCCAGCTGCTGGCTGGCCGCCAGCTGCAGCATTCCACGCGACTCGGCTCGTCCATCTCGCCGTCCTTGCCCGGAAGGCCCAGGTGTGCTGCTGGGACGTGTCCTGATGCCGGCGCCCTGAAGTGCTTGTCGAACCGGGCCTGGTAGATCGCCTCGGACGGGCCCAAGGCCCATGAGAACGGTGGGTACTCCCAGAAGTCCTCCATGCGGCGCGTGCGGGTGGGAGGGCGGGCCGCGGCCGCCGGCCGGGCGGGACTCCTCCTGGCGGAAGCCGTCCAGATCCGCCTCATTGAGGCGGCCCTCGATGAAGGCGCGGGGCGTGGTGCGGTGAGGCGTGGCCCTGGAAGAGACGTGGTCGCCGCCGCCGGGTGATCCTTGCCGCGGAAGAGTGGTTGAAGCCGACCTCGTAGAGAGTCGCGGTCGAGGCGTAGGAGGAGATGTGGCCGCCGGCACCCGACTCCGGGGCGCTGGGCGCGGGTGACCATGGACAGCGGCGTTCCAGCGCAGCCGCGCCGATAGGTGCGCTCGGCGCTCTCGTCACCGGGGAAGTACGGCTCGTTGGCGACGTCGATGGTGTTGATGTACGGCGTCGTCATCTCGGTGAGGGACCGTGACGTTCTTCTGCCGGGCCTGAGCCAGCATACTGAGCAGGATGTGGACGCGCGCTTGGCGCTGTGTGCGATGAGGGCATCGAGGGGCTCGTGCCACTGCTGATCTCCTCTGGGTCGTTGTCGGTCACCTTCGTCAGGAGGCCGTCACGAGCGGCGTGGAGTCACTGGTGGGAGCTCACGGATCCTCTTTCCTCGCGTCTGTGCGGTCGGTCGAGCCTCATTGCGTGCCGTGGCGCCGATGGAGCGTCGGCGTACGCCTGAAGTCGAGACCGCTGTGGATGACGGCTAATCTACGACCTGCGACGGTGTGAACGCTGCACACAGCGGGAGAAGTCCCACCTCACGTATGGTGTGACTCACATGGTAACAGGTTGATCTCGGTGTCGAGGGGCTGAGGAGGCATAGGGGCCTGAAGCCGGTGGCCGCACCGAGCCGATCTTCAAGGAAAGTCAAGGTAATCTGACATGCGTGTTCACTTGCGCCGCTGGTACCGGGTGCGGTGGGCTGGTACCCATCGCCCAGCAGCGGGCGAGCGATAGACGGGCGCAGCCCAGAAGGACAGTGTAAGGACGTGCGAGTACAGCGGGTGGGGCTTTCGGCTTCGCCTCCGTCTCATCATTTCAGGGGTTCGGCTACGACGACGACGTCGACGAGACCTTGCGGCAGGCCGTTGAGGCGGAGACCGGAACCACTCTGGTGGACGAGGACTATGAGGACGTGGCCGACTCGGCCATCGTGTGGTGGCGTGACGACGACGGCGACGTTGACGACCTCACCGACCTCCTCATGGACGCCCAGGCCAACCTCGACGGCGCAGGGCTCATCTGGGTGCTGACGCCCAGGCGCGTACCACTGGCGCCGTCCAGCCGCCGAGGGTGGAGGAGGCTGCTGCGACAGCCGGCATGCATGCGACCTCCACGCCTCCATGGGGCAGCACTGGAGCGGTATCAGGGTCTCCAGCCGAGGGCGCTGAGTCGCTCCAGTGGTCGACCTGCGTACTGTGCCGCCGGAGGCGGAGATGATGGTGGCTTTCCCGGCAGAGGCGGTGAAAGTCTCCTCCGGCTGAGGCGGCTTGCGCCGTCAGTCGCATGTGCGGGCACCGGTAGCCTGGGGGATGTCTGCACCTGGACCTGTAGCTCAGTTGGCAGAGCAACGCGTTTACACCGCGTCGGTCGTCGGTTCGAGTCCGGCCGGGTCCACCAAGGCGTGACGTCTGTTGCCCGCGCGCCCGCAGCGGCCCTCAGGGCCCACCTCGCGGTGGAGACGCCGAGCCGAGGCCGGCGACGGCGTCGACGAATCCGTGACTCGGGGTCTTCGACTGGGAAATGGCCGCACTCGCGCAGCACCACCAGCTCGGCCGGACCTGCGGCACGCGACAGTACTCGGGCGCTGAGCTCGATCGGCGTCCACGCGTCCCGACCGGGGTGCAGCAGCGTCACCGGCGTGCGATGTGCGCTCGGGCGGGGTGTGTGCGAACCGCGGGTAGAGGCGAGGAACCCCAGGGGGACCCTGGCGCGCCCCCCACGCGGGTCGATGGCGCACAGGCGGGAGCGGTGCGCGGTCGCGGCTCATCCGCCACTGCAGGTTCGCCACGGCGTTCATCGGCACCATGGTGCGCGCCAGTCCTCCGCGTGCGAGTGCCGACAACGGCCCGCCAGGACGCCCAGTGCTGCCGCACGCGTCATGTGTCCGGGCGCCAGTCACCCGGGTCGAGCAGACACGTGGCGGCCACCGCCGCCACATGCGGCGACAGGCCGCCACCTCGTAGGCAGAAGGCCGCCGATGCTGGCGCCCAGAAGCACCGGCGGACGGTGGTCGTGCTCGGCTCGACGAGGTCAACGAGGAGAGTCGATCCAGGTGTCGTCGGCGCACGGCCGTGGGATCCGGTGACGTCGTGCGTCCGTACAGAAGCGGGTCGACGGCGCTGACGTCGATGCCGCGTGAGCCACCAGTGCGGCAATCGGCCACAGCGCTCCGCTGTGCCCGCCAGCTCCGTGGACGAGGCAGCACGGGCCCTGGCGCCCCGGGGTCAGGGGGCACATGCGATGTGCGCACGGTGGCCGTGCCACCGCCACCACGTCGACTCGGGTTCAGGGAGGCCGCGCGCCGGTGGTGCTGAGGCAGGAAAGGTACGTACGGATTGGCCGGCATACGCTGATGTAGCCGCGGCGCCCGCGCTTCACGCGCAATGAGTTCACGAAGCCGACCCAGCCCTCCTGCGCATCACCCTGAAGCGGGCGCGCATGACGAACCCGGCACGCTCTGCTGGGGATGAGTCAGTCACGTCCTTCTGTAGCTGGCTGAGAGCAGCTGTGATGCTGTTGGAGCATCAAGGTGGGGGAGTGGCTATGGTGGTCATGGCAACGGAGGAAAGAGGGCTGCCACAAGCGCCTATTCGATTCTTTATCCGTGTGGTGCTTCTGTCAATCAGCAGAGAGAGGCAATGAGTGACGAGCAGGCAGGAATCGATAGAGCTGTCCGATGCGCTGTCGGAGAATAAGGCGGCGGAGGATATTCGCAGCTCTGCCCCATCGCACCAGAACAGTACCTGCTGCTGGATCAGGGAGGCGAAACGCGCGAGACTCGCTGTCGTCAGGCCGCAAAAGCAGCAGAGATGATGGTTGATAAGCACGGTAGACCTGGTCCTGGATGAGTTCTAGCCGGCTCTTATTTAAGGTGATGGGCCGAGCGGAGCCCGCTGCCTCGTGGCGGATCGTCTTCGACGTGATGCCTCAGGCGTGTTTGGTGAACCGGTGGTGCTGCTCGGCGTGGATGCTGAAGTGCTGAGGCGATGCTGCCCGCGGAGAGTGGCCTGATCGTCGACTCGCGCCCACTGCGTGGCGCGCTTCCGCTCGCCGGCACCCGGTGCGGTTTAGCCATGCCGGTGTCGAGCAGATCATCGAGGATCAGGAACGAGGGCTCGGGGTGGCTACCTTCCAGTCGACGATCCCATGGACCGTCGGGGCTGAGAGAACCAGTGAGCGGTTGAGATCGTGCAGGTCGTTGAAGTGCTCGTCCTTGCCGCTCTCGGAGCTCCAGTACCAGCGTGCCAGCCGGAATGACTCGGACACCTGCGTCCAGCTCCGGTAGCGCTCTCGCAACGCACGATCCAGGACCCGCGAGCGTGTCCCAGGTCTGTCTCAGTCAGCCAGCCCATCGCGAATCCGCAGCGTGTCAGCATGGCGGCACGGACCAGGTCCCAGGCGGCGAAGTCCACGTTTCGGATGTCCCGGTCGTTGTTGAGCATGCGCTCGAGGCGCCACAACGTCTTTGCTGCGTCCGAGGACGGGTCGGCAGTATCCCACAGCTCGTGGCGCTCGGCCTCCGCCAGGGAGGTGCTGACCAGCGAGCACGCTCCGCATCGAGAGCCGGTGCGGTGGCCTGATGATAAGCCAGTGATCCGAGCGAGGAGATCGGTGCGGGAGCATACTCCCCAGTCGAGGGAGAGCATGGTGCGGGTGCCATCGAGATCGGAGCAGATGAGACGGTCCCACGGGTCCCGGCTGCACAGGGGAGTACGGCGCACAGATCGCCAGGGAGCCGTTCATGCGGGCCGGTGGTGAACTCATCGGGCTTGGACTCTCTGATAGGCCGATGGTGCTCGAGTGAGCTCATTCCATGTGGACTCCTCACCCCGATGCAGCGAGGAGGCCGGTCGCAGCGCAGACGTATTCTCTGATGGATTGATCTGAAGATCTCGGTGGCAGCGATTACTCCAAAAACTACTAGCGCGACGGAAAGGAGCAGAGTCTGCAAGGGCATAAAGAGAATTGTGCAGCATGTAAACAGATGAGCGCCAAATTGTTGCACAGAGGTGATGCGGATTCATTGAGTTGAATGCCTGTATATTTACAGGTGGTTGATCAGTTTCTCGAGGCGCTTCATTCCTTCATGCAGCTCGTCACGGGAGGCTGCGTAGGACAGCCGTACGTGGAGCGAGCCAGTGGTCGTGGAGAGTCCTGTCCCGGGAGTGAGGGCACATGCGCCTCCTCCAGGGCACGGTGGCAGAAGGTCTGGGCGTCGAGCCCTGTGGAGGAGACGTCGAAGTAGACGTAGAGGCGCCGTCGGGCGGGACCGGAACAGGTAGGCCGATGCGTTGCAGCCCGTCGAGCACAATGCTCCTGCGGGCAAGCAGCTCCTGCCGGCGGTCCTCGCATACTGAGATGGATTCGGGGAGAAGACCGCCAGCGCAGCTTGCTGAATAGGCGTCGAAGCGCACAGGAAGTAGTTGACAGCCAGGTTCTCTGCGGGTTGCACCAGCTCCTCGGGAAGGATCGCCCAGCCCAGGCGCCAGCCCGTCATCCCGAGTACTTGGAGAAGGAGTTGACGACGATTGCCTCGGGATCGGTCTCCAGGACGCTGTGGGCCGGCGTGCCGTCATCATCTGGATCGGCCAGACCCAGGTGAGATCTCGTCGACGATCCGCCAGGCGCTGCGTTCACGGGCCAGCGCGCAGATCGATGCCAGCTCCTCGAAGGGGATCGATGTGCCCGTGGGGTTGGACGGTGTCGCCAGCATCACCGCGCTCGTCTGCGGAGTCCACGCCTCGGCTGAGGCTCGGTCCATCTGGTAACGGCTGGCAGGGACTGGTGGGCGTCAGAATGATCCGACGCCATAGGTCTCCACGAGCTGACGGTTGCAGGGGTAGACGGATCTGCGATGACGACGTCGTCGCCGGGCTGTGTGGTGGTGGCAGCCACTCGCAGGAGTGCCGACGACGCGCCGGTGGTCACGACGATCCGGGCTGGATCGACCTCGACTCCGTGCCTGTCCCGGTAGAAGCCCGCAATGGCCTCGCGCAGTGCGAGCAGGCCCAGGGCGGGGGGTAGGAAGTGGTCGGCCATCCATGACACGAGCACATCTCCTCGCGGACAGCGGGAGGGGCGCCGAAGTCGGGCTCACCCAGGCTGAGCTTGGAGATCAGTGGCCCTCCGCCTGGAGGATTCCAGCGCGTTCGCCAATGCTCATCGCGTGGAAGGGCTGAGCGGCTTTGGCCCGGTCGGCGATCTTCATGACGGCTCCTTGACTCGGGGGCAGACAGAACCAGTGTCCACCTTCCCACAGTGGGAGGGCCAAAGGTCTCGTGAAGGAACAGCGACGTTTCGGAAACTGGTAGTGAGGGTTTGTATAGCGATGCTGTGGTGCCTCCGGCGGGACTCGAACCCGCACGCCCGTAGGCAGCGACTTTTAAGGTCGCGGTGTCTACCGATTCCACCACGGAGGCGAGACGCGGCCCAATGTTTGAATAACTGGGGCGTCAGTACAGCTCCGCACCATTGACCCTAACAACCTGATGGTGCTTCTGGACTTCCGAAGGAAGCTGGCCGCCGGTGAGGGGCGGCCAGGTGTGTACCGGCCCCAATGTAGCTGCATCTGCCGGCTACTGACGGGTCGGATGGCGTGGTGGGTGATGCGGACGAGCCCAGGCTGTCTCATGGGGTAGATGTGGCAGAGCCAGAAGGTGAGTCCCTGCAGCGACGATGCGCCGCGCCGGCCACCAGCGTGGGGAGCGGTCGAACGGTGAGTGATGCGCCTGACACTGCGTCACGGTCGCCGCGCAAGGTTGGCCGCATCAAGCAGACGAAGTTCCGACCGCTCACACCCGAGCAGCGCCAGCAGGTGATTGACTTGTACCGTGCCGGTGTCCCCGTCAAGGAGATCGTCCGGCAGACGGGTGTCAACCGCTCGACGGTCTACCGGCTGCGTGGGCAGGCAGGGCTGGAGCGCAGCCACCGCTTCACCGACGACGACCGTGCCCAGGCGATCCTCCTCCGCCAGCAAGGCCTGGCCGTCGCTGAGATCGCCAAGCATCTGGGCTTCAGCCGCATGACCATCGGGCGCTACCTGGCGGCTGCTCACCAGGAGTGACGGCAGCGGCGAGCGGTGTCTCCATCGCCGAAGAGCGTCACACTGCCGCCTGGAGCGCCGACGGCCTTCGCCACGGCTCACTCAAGGCTGGTGTGCCGTCATGGGCATCCTATCGGGCCGGTAGAACGGCACCGGCCGCCAGTGTAGTGCTGCGAGAACTCGTTGTTGGAACGCTGACGCGGCACGTGGCATAGTTGCTTTGACCTCCAGTGATATGCCGAAATTGCGTAAAACTATTGACATCGCCAAAGAAAAAGCATATAATCATAATCAGACACAGTTGATCGCCGTGTCACCCGAAATCTCCGGCAGGTAGTTTCTAGGCTACACCGCGGGAGATTTTTATTTTAAGGCACTGATTTAGTACGGCTTCCTGTCGAAGACAGACATGAAGTCTTTGCGCTTTGTTCGTATGTCTTCCTTGACTTGAACGCAGAAATAACTGCCGTCTTTCGTTACACCATAGAACCGATAGAGTAGCATCCGCTGATCTTCGGTGCTAGCGATCGTATCTGCATTGATCTGAGAATTGCGAAGCAGGTCAAGCGCCGCCTTATAGAAGCGAAGTCGCTTGGTGCGATCCTTCTGATTCTTATCCATCAAATGTGTCCAAAAACACGGCGAGAAATACTTTCTCGCCGCTGAAGTACTTCGACTTGACGTACGGCTGTCGCTTGGTTGAGTGTGCGATGACGTTGTATTCCTGGCGAGCACGCTTTAGTACTTCGTTGTATGACGATCCTGAGAGTTGTGGGTATTTTGTATTATATGCATTCATTACTCCAATCAGTATACAATGATTGCAATACTATGAGAAGGCTCGAAACGGTGTTACAGTGCAGGTTTGTGCCGACACAGGACTGCTAATGGCATGCTTGCATCCAAGCGCGACAGGTTCTTGTATAGCGCATCAAGCCTATCAATCTAACTTGTGTGACAATTCTTCTCCAAAGTATCGCGCTCGAGAAGATTTGAGAAGCATTGCAGGAGTCCAGTGAGGAGCGTTTCTAGCGGGCGGGGTCGGGGTTTTAAAAATTCGGCTTCTCCGCTCATCGCATTGCGCAGCAAATTCTTCTGTGAGGGAGCGTCTTGCCTCTAGATTGCCGGTACAGTCGTAGTCGTAGGTATCGATCTCGGCTAATACAAACACCATAAACATGCGAAGGCGTTCATCGAATTTGCGTTCTGCATAGAATGGAGATTTTCCCCATTCAGAGACTTCTGGGTCGATAGTCAGTCGGGGGTTGACACTAACTCCTTCAGCGGATTCTGAATCAGGGAAAGTTAGTCGAGCTAAGTCGCAATATCCGGACTCAAGCATCCTCTCTCCCCATTCCCATCTAGGTTCTACTCCGCTTGGAATATGGGCGATCGGATCTGCTGTAACGATTCGAGCCGCCCAAATAGTTAATCGGCGGTGGCGATCTATACGAGCTAGCCTATTGATCCAACCTAGATAGTTAGCATCAACGTCAGAGGCGAATGGCTGCATGGTTCGCAGCAATTCCAGTTGGTGCTGCGGGAGTACTGACAACTTTTGGGAGGTGCGTTTCCAGGAATTTTGGCTATCGCAAATTGGGTACTGGAGGCGATCTTCGTGTGGAGGGGGTAGTCTACCCGAAGAATAGGCTGCAGCTGCCCAAATAATGTAATCGAGAGCCGACCTAAGATTATACAGCCACTCTCCAAACAGCGCAGGAAGTTCCTGGGGAAATTCTTCATATTGCTCCACTGTGAGGATATATTCCGTGGCGTTGGTGCGCGTTAAGTGCGCAGCAAAGGGGTGTGGCTCCAAAAACTCATTCCAACACTCGATCATCTCTCTGGAATGAACTTTCGCTCTTTCAACTCGGTGGCGTGCTGGCTTAAATAAATTCACTTCATTCTTTTCCGTAGGTGCGTACGGTCGCGTCCTGAGCTTCTCCGCAAAGGGTTATCGTCGTCGCTAGCCAGCCCGGCGTCATCGCATCCGTCTGGTTTCGTACCGCGACTTCTTCATCGTACGTCGGCAGCTTACCTGTAGATATTATCGTCATCTACAATTTAATTTTTTTATCTACGAATATAATTCAACTCGACAATTCCATTATTTGTTATCGTGTTGATTAATTTCAATTTATGTTCTGCATCATTTTTGGCTAAATAATTTTATACCATTCCCTAAAATTGTCGGAATAATGGATATAAGATACTCATCAATCACATCTGAAGAAATGGCTTGTTGAACTAAGTCTGCTCCTCCACATATCCAAATATCTTTTCCTTCAACCCCTTTTAATTTCTTGATCAATTCCTCCAAATTATCACTTGTAAAAATGATCTTATCGGAATCTTGTTGTTCTCGGTGAGTGAAAACATAAGTCAATAAATTGTCATAAACCCAATTATCAGGGGATAACTCAGTTATTATCTGATTGTAAGTATTCCAACCCATCAGAACTGTGTCTATATTTTTTATAAACTCAGAATAGGTACTTTCGTTTTCTAAACAATCTTCATGACCTTGCAGAAAAGCGACACCCCCATTTTTATCAGCAATATAGCCATCTACACTCATAGCTATAAACAGTTTTACTTTTCTCATATCTTAACCTCAACTTCTAATTTTTCTCTCTAAATATTTTAGGATATTATACCATTTTCAGAGCGTCTGTTTTCTTTATTCTTTCCGCTGGGCTTGCACTATCTTTAACAGCTTATCTTGAAAGGTATCTTTGCTCTTTTTATCAAAATATATCTTGGTTGCAAGGGTCTTTCCGTTCATCTTTTTTGTTAGAACACCATCAGGCTTGCCTCTACCCTGCGCCTTTGCTGTACTCGCAGATCGCAGTCTGGTAACGGGGTTGCGTATCCCTGCCATCGCTGGCAAACCCTCGAAGGGATCGAGCTCTTCTCCTACACCTCCAACCCACTCACCAACCCGCCGGCGTCGATGTCGAGGGCGTGGGCGATGCGGAGGATGTTGTGGAGGCTGAGGTTGCGTTGGCCGCGTTCGACCTGGCCGATGTACGACCAGTGCAGGGTGGTGCGCTCGGCCAGCTTCTCCTGCGACAGGCCCAGCTGCTCGCGGCGGGCGCGCACACGCCGGCCGAACTCACCAGTGGCTGGTGAGAGTGGCGGCTTGCGGTCGGTGGGCACGGCTCCATCTCAACCGGCCGAAGACTCCCAATCCAGAGACTATGTATCTCAGGCCGATGTATCCTGTTGCTGTCCGTAGCGGTCAAGCAGGTGAGGAGGTGAGCCTGATGAACGGCGGAAGCTGACTACCCCCAGGAACTAGCCCTCTCTCGAGGAGGCGACTGCCTCAGGCTGCTTGGTCTGGGGCAGCTCGTCGTTGGTTGCCCACGTGAAGGCCACGCCAGATTGGGGAGGAGCCAGCTAGAGGTCTTGTCAAGCCCCGGGTTTTTGTGGAGGCTGGTTTATCTGGTTCCGGTGGTTGCCGGTTGTGATTGTTCCTGGCGGTGGTGGTCGTGGTGGGTGTCGAGCGCCCAGGCGGCTTCGTGCTCGGCGGGGGTTCGCATCCCGATAGCGGAGTGTGGCCGGGTGGTGTTGAACCAGTGGACCCACTCGGCGGTGGCGACCACGGGCGGCGTCGATGTCCTCCCAGGGGCCCTGGTTGCGGATCAGCTCGGCCTTGTACAGCGAGTTGAGCGCCTCGGCCAGAGCATTGTCGTAAGGAATCCCCCTTGGAGCCTACAGAGGCGACTGCCTCGCAGTCGGCCAGGACCTGCCCGTAGCGGATGGACCGGTACTGCACCCAGCGGTCGCAAGTGATGCACCAGGCCCGTCAGGTCAGCACCGGCTCGTTTCCGCTGCCAGACGGCCATCTGAAGGGCGTCCGGGGCCAGGTCGGTGCACACTGGCCGACAGGTGGTCTGCCAGCCCACGATTCGCCGCGAGAAGACATCGGTGACGAAGGCGACGTAGACCCACCCGGAGAAGGTGCGTACGTAGGAGGGGACTCCCGCTTGCGGGGGAATGTCGGCGACCCACAGCTCGTTCGGCCTGAACGCGCTGAAATGCCTTTTGACGAGGTCGGCCGGGCACTGCTCTCGCGGCGCGCTGCGCGTGGTGCGCGGGGACCTGGCGCGGCGGATGCCGTGCAGGCCCAGGTCTGCCATGAGGCGCTCGACGGTGCACCGGGCCACGTGACCGGCACCGTGACGCTCGGCGATCTCGGGTCGGCCCCGCATCACGTGCATCTTGCGGGCCCCCAGCACCGGGGTAGCTGGTTCTTGTGGACCCTGGATATCTCCACCGTGAGGGTCTCGTCGCGCAAGCGACCTGGCTGCTAGGGAGGCCGGGTCTACGGCGGGCGTGAGTCAGGTGCTCGGGGCGATCTTGACTCCGGCGCCAGTGAGCACCTTGCAGATCGGCCAGGCCCCGAACTCCTCCTTGCGGGAGTCGATGTACTGGCAGATCAACGGGACGGGCGCTCACACTCCGCCGCGATAGACAAGCCGACGCGCTCTTCAGGATCGCGTTGGCTCTTCGCAGCTCTCGGACCTCTTTCTCCAGCTCCTTGATCCGCTGCGCCTCGTCGGTGGTGGTGCCGGGCCTCAGTGCCACTGTCGATCTGGGCCTTCTTGACCCAGGTGCGCAGAGCCTCGGGGTGAACGCCAAGCTCGTCGGCGATCCTGCCAATCGCGCCCTTGGCCCGCGCCGGGTCAGCCAACGCGTCCAACGCCCGTCCTCGTGGCTCGCTCGCGCAGCTCATCGGGATACTTCTTCTGTCCCATGACAGTGATCCTTCCGTGTCATCACTGCCTCCATCAAACCCGGGACGATTCACAGCCATGAACACAGCGATATCGGAATACGCGAGCGTCGGGACAGGCACCGGTCTGGCAGCGCCAACGTCCGCGACGACACCAACGACGATGGAGGGAGCAGCGACGACAGGAGCAGCGAAGTCTCAGCGGCTGGTTCCCACGCGGATTGGCCGTGCCCAGCTGCAGGCGATCGCCGAGCGGCTCGATGCCACCGATCGGGCGCTGCTGGATCTGCTGGCGGCGCATCGCTATGCCACGACGCGCCAGCTGGCGCAGATCACCGAGCTGTCTGGGCAGTACGGTTCGGCCTCGTTCGGCGCTGCGCCAGACCAGTCGGCGGCTGCGGCGTCAGCACGGGCTGGGCCTGGTTGCTCACCTGGCGCGGCGGATCGGTGGCACGCGGGCCGGCTCAGCAGGGTACGTCTGGTACCTGACAGCAGCGGGGCAGCGCCTGACGGACGAGGGTCGTGGAGCGCGGCGGCGTTTTCAGGAGCCGTCGGCGCTGTTTCTCTCCCATACGTTGGCGATCACGCAGGCGCGGGTCGTCATCGAGCAGGCCATTCACGCCGTCGGTGGGCACCTGGCTCGGCTGCGTACCGAGCCGGCGTGCTGGCGCTCCTGGCTGCGGCTCGGTGGGGCACTGGGCTGGCTCAAACCGGATCTGGAAGCAATCACGGCAACGGATACGGGCGCAGAAGATCACTGGCTGCTCGAGGTCGACCTGGACACTGAGCATCCGGCGCGGCTGCTGGCCAAGTGCCACGACTACCAGGCTCACCTGGCCAGCGGCACCTTCCAGGCTCAGCACGGCTACTACCCGCAGGTGGTCTGGCTGCTGACCAACCAGGCACGAGCCGGCCGCCTGGCCGAGCAGATCGCCGCCGACCAGACGCTGACCCCGGAGCTGTTCAAGATCACCGCCGCCCCCGAGCAGCTCGCCGCCCTGATCCAGCGCGGCCCATGACACAGCGAAAAACACTCCACCCGCCCTGGCGTTCTCAGCGCGCTTTTCTTCGTAAAGAGAACAGTGATGCAGAAAAATGATGCAGTATCGGCAGAAAATGGCGCAATAGTGCGGAATGGCCGCTCGTGCAGGGTCGGTGAGATCGTTTCTCGCGGGCACGTAAAACCGGACTGGACTTTTCCGTCCATCTGAGCGTCAATAGAAAGAGAAGAAACACAAAACAACGGATAGAGAGTAAGGAATACGAGAGGAGGACACGAGATGACAACACAAACCACAACGAATACGCCAGATAAGCCACATGAGCTGGCGGCGGTGCTGGAAGAGGTGCCGGCCACTGCGCTGGACGGCCAGACGGGCACCGGGGCCGATCGCCATCTTCTACGGCGCGGCCCGCTACCCCTTCGAGCTGGCCCGGCAACGGGAGCTGGTGGAGGACTACGCCGACACGATGGGCCTCACCCTGGTCACCGAGTTCCACGACCGACAGGTGCGCCAGCACGGGCTGGGCATGCTGCTCGATGCCTGCCAGCGCGGTGGCGTGGCGTACGTCATCACGGCGGGCTGGCCCACCCCCAACCTCACCACCACCGAAGCAGACGCAGTGCTTGAACGGCTCGCAGCCAGCGGCACCCACCTGGTCTGCCTCAACAGCTGGCGTCCCGGCGACGGCACCCCACCAGCCTGGTGGAACGACGAAGAAGGCGCATGGATGCGCCAGCTCGATGCGCTCAGAGATGAAGAACGCCAGCAGCGCGAGGCAGACCAGTCAAGCCACCGAAACCACCAAGGAGGTGCACCATGCCTGACGCACTCGCCCCCGATCCCTTCACCGCCATGGCCGCCCAGCTCACCCCCAAGCGCGCCGTCTCATACATCCGCGTCTCCACCCGGGAGCAGGCCCAGCGCGGCGGTAGTGAGGAAGGCTTCTCCCTGCCGGCTCAACGTGAAGCGAATAAGCGCAAGGCCCAGTCGATGGGTGCGCTGGTGGTCAAGGAGTTCGCCGACCGCGGCGAGTCGGCCAGGTCTGCGAACCGCCCTGAGCTGCAGAAGATGCTGGCCTACCTCAAAGAAGATGGTGGGATTGACTATGTCATCGTCCATAAGCTCGACCGCCTCGCCCGGAACCGGGCGGACGATGTGGAGATAAACCGGGCCTTCGAAGAGGCCGGCGTCCGGCTGGTCTCTACATCTGAGAACATCGACCAGACGCCTGGTGGGATGTTGCTGCACGGCATCATGAGCAGCATCGCAGAGTTCTACTCCCGGAACCTGGCTAATGAGGTCATCAAGGGGATGGGCGAGAAAGCGAGGAACGGCGGGACGCTGGGCAAGGCACCACTCGGTTACCTCAACGTGCGTGCGAGGGACGAAAACGGGCGAGAAGTCCGCACCATCGCCCTCGATGAGGAGCGCGCACCACTCATCCGGCTGGCCTTTACGGAGTACGCGACGGGGCAGTGGACGACCAAGAAGCTCGCTGCGCACCTGCACGATTGTGGGCTGACGACCGTACCAACCGCCCATAAACCAGCCAAAGCAGTGACGGGCGCCCAACTCCATCGCATGCTCCGCCACCCCTACTACAAGGGCATCGTCACGTTCCAAGGGCGTGGGAGTACGCCGGGGCACTGAGCCCTTGGTGGATGAAGAGACCTGGAGCCAGGTGCAGGCCGTGCTCGACTCCCATCGCTTCGGCGAGCGGGAACGCCAACACAACCACCACCTCAAAACGACGGTGTACTGCGGCCTGTGCGGTGCCCGCCTACTGGTGCAGAACACGCGCAACAGCAAAGGCGACCTCTACCCCTACTTCATCTGCGCCAGGCGGCAGCGAACCCACGACTGCGCCTTCCGCGCCGTCCTGATCGACGTCGTCGAAGAGCGCATGCGTGACCTCTACCAAACCATCCAACTCAGCAGCCAGGATCGCCAGCTGGTGGAGCAGTACGTGCGGGAGGAGTTACGGCACCTTGAGCGCGACAAAGATCGGACAATTCGCTCTCTGACGACCAGGCGGACGAACATCGAAGACAAGCGCCGCCGCCTCCTCCACGCCCACTACGAAGGGGCCATCCCCCTAGAGCTCCTCAAAGAGGAACAAGCCAAGCTCACGACCGAGCTGAACCGAGATTGAGCGCCAGCTGGCTGCCTACCAGGCCGATGCCGCCGAAGTCCGCCAGCACCTCACCCAGGCCCTCGACCTCCTCGAGGACTGCCACCGCCTCTACACGGCGGCACCCGCCCACCTGAAAGAAGCTGCTCAACCAGGTCTTCTTCGAGCGCGTGCTGGTGAACCCGGCTGGTCGATGAGGACGGGACGAGTCGTCCTGCCAGGTGATGGAACGACCGATGGTGCTAATGCTGGCGGGCCAGCGGATGGGGACGCAGCGGCTGGCGACTGCCCGATGAGGGAGAGCGACGACGGGCCATTGCAGCAGGGTCGCAGCACCGCGCCCACTGGCCGACGCCAGCAGCGACGCCAGCCTGGCAGCCGACCTTCGGCTGCCCTTCGACTGGCTGACCAGCCGCCTGATGCACAAGGTCGCACGGCGGCACCGTGCGACCCGTTGACTGGACAACACACAAGAAAACCGGGACAACCAGCTGGACTGCCTCATCACCAACACCGTCTGCAACGACGAAGCGCTCACCGGTGATGGTGAGCGCTTCCACTTCATCAACCAACCCAGACCGTGTTACTCATGACCTAGGTTTGGGTAAGGCTATCGTGGTACCCCCACTGGGATTCGAACGCAGGACCTTGTGCTTATCAGGCACGACACGAGGTATAAGCTCGCTGCTCTAACCGCTGAGCTATGGGGGCGCGGCCGCGACATCGACGGTGTCGAGGAAGCCGACGCTGCCAGTACCGGAGGGGCTCGGCAGCGCGGAAGTAGGTTACCCCAGATGGCGGCCGCGTCGGTCGTTTTCTCACTGTGTTCCATCAGGCACGCCCTCACGCAGGCGGCACAGGTCGTCGACCCCCTCACGTCTCCGGACCTGTCTGCCTTACCGCTAGCCTGGTCGCATGAGTCACACTCCTGCCCCCGCATCTTCTGAGGCCGGACACGAGCCCTCACGGAACACTCCGGAAAGCCTCCTGACGGTCGGCGACGTCGTCGCCCTTGTGGAGGCCGCCGCTCCTCCCGGCCTGGCCGCCTCATGGGACTCCAACGGGCTCATCTGCGGTGACCCCGCCGATCCGGTGCGCAGCATCCTGCTGGCCGTCGATCCGGTGACGGCCGTCGTCGACGAGGCCATCAATGCCGGCGTCGATATGGTCATCACCCACCACCCCCTCTATCTGCGTGGAACCGATCACGTTGCGGCCACCGATCCCAAGGGCCGCTGCATCCACCGCCTCATCCGCGCAGGCATCGCGCTCCTCAACGCCCACACCAGTCTCGACGCCGCCCACGGGGAGTCGCCGACGCCCTCGCCGACCGCGTCGGACTCATCTCAGCCGTGCCGCTTGAGCCCGACCCCGTCTCCCCGGATCAGGGCATTGGACGGATCGGCACTCTCCTACAACCCGTCACTCTGCGCCGGCTCGCCGCCGACGTCGCTGCAGCCCTCCCCGACTCGGCCCCCGGCCTCCTCGTGGGTGGGGACCTCGATGCCGTCGTCGAGCGCATCGCCGTCTCAGGCGGGGCGGGAGATTCTCTCCTGCAGCGGGCTCGGGAAGCCGGAGCCGACGTGTTCCTCACCGCCGACCTGCGCCACCACCCCGCCTCCGAGCACCTGGAGGAGGGCCGCCCCTATCTCCTGTGCGGAACCCACTGGGCCACCGAGTGGGTCGGCCTGGAGCCCCTGGCTCGTAGGCTCCAGGAAAGCGCCCACTGCCATGGAGCCTCGCTGGCCGTTCAGGTCTCCCACATTGTCACGGACCCCTGGGCGCTGCGCCTGCCCACCGGACCAGACCGGGCATGAGAGGATTCGCAGCATCAACCTGTACGCACCTGAAGGAGCACACGCCGTGACAAGCGCCCCCATCGCCCAGCAGCGCCTTCTCATCGACCTCCAGGACCTCGACTCCCGCCTGGCACGGCTGCGTCACGAGCGCAAGCACCTTCCGGTCCTCGCCCGAATCGAATCAGTCATCGAACGTCTCAAGGCGAATAAGCGAGCCGCCATCCAGGCCGAGGCCGCCCTCGACGAGGCCAAGAAGCAGGCCACTCGCAGCGAGGACGAGGTCGGGCAGGTGGTGCGCCGCGCCGAGGTACTGCGCGAGCGCCTCCACTCCGGCACCAGCGCGGCCCGAGACCTCTCCGCCATCCAGGGAGAGATCGACCAGCTCGGTCAACGGCAATCTGCCTTGGAGGAGGCACAGATCATGGCCATGGAGGCGCTCGACTCCGCCCGGCAGGAAGCGGAGCGCCTCAGCCAGCAGGAGTCCGAGATCCGCACGGCCGGGCGGGAGCTCACCGCCAAGCGCGACGCTGAGTTCGCCCGACTCGACGAGGAGATCGAGTCCCTGGAGAACCAGCGGGCAGACCTGGCTGGAACCATTGAGACGTCCCTCCTGGCGGACTACGAGGCCGTCCGCACCTCCACCGGCGGGCTCGGCGCGGTCGTCCTCAGGGGACGCACCGTTGAGGGCGGCGCTGTCGAGATCAGCCCCCAGGAGCTGGCCCGCATCGCGGCCGCCCCGAAGGAGGAGGTCATCCACGCCGAGGAGAACGACGTCATCGTCGTACGCATGGACATCTGACAACGGCGCGTCGTAACCAACCGCTAAACGACCGGCCCATGGTTCGGATGCTCATGGCGGTCGCAACTGGCCTCAGCGAGTCACCAGGGTGAGAGCCCGTCGCCCTTGCCGGTCCGGCTCGGAGACCTCGACGTCGTCAATGCCGTCCAGGCGCCCGGCGACACGTGCGATGTCGTCTACGCGCGCTGACGCAGGCAGGGTCCCACCGGCAACGGCCCTGATAAGCTCCCCGGCGAGTAGCCCGCGAGCGTGCTTGGCCATGTGGGAGACCACCTTGCGGGAACCGTCGTCCGCGGTGCGCACCACGCGCACGGTCGCGACCTCGATGCCGTCATGCGCAGCCGGCTTCCAAGCGGCGGCGTAATCCGCCGACCGGCAATCGACCACCAAGCCCTGCGCAGCCATGTCGGTCAGGGACGGTCCAAGGTACGGCTTCCAGAACGCCGGCAGGCGTCCCGGTCCGGGCAGGGACGTGCCCATCGACAGGCGGTGGTCGGGTACCAGGTCAGTGGGGGAGAGGATGCCCCACAGACCCGAGAAGACAACGCAGTGGCGCTCCAGTGCGGCGCGGCCCGTCGGGTCCTCGGCGATAGAGTCGAGCCCAGCAGCCTCGTACAGGACCCCGGTGAACAGCCGATGGGCAGGGACGCAGGGTGAGGTCTCCAGTGACAGATTTATCCCCACCTGCTCAGCGCTACGCGGTCCCAACCCCAGGACGGAGGCCGCCTCGGCGCTGCGGCTCACCCCGGCCAGCGCGGACATCACCTCACGACGCGCGGCGGTAAGCCTCTCCGCGTCCAGCAGCGAGTCGAGATCCAGTGACGGTCCACTGGCAGGAGCAGTCTTTCCCTCAGAGGGAGGAAGCAGGATCAGCACTCGCACATGATAGGTCGCACCACGACTCCTGGCAGGCCGGGTGCTGCGCGGTGGGTGCGACCCTTCGACGCCCCCGTACCGCTACACTGATCCGTGCGGATGAGCCGACCGGGCGGCCGCGGTACCGGTTACCGTCTTCATGGCGGTGCAGGGCTGAGGAACGTCCGGGCTCCACAGAGCAGGACGGTGGCTAACGGCCACCCGGGGTGACCCGCGGGACAGTGCCACAGAGAGTAGACCGCCCATCGGATACCGGTGAGTAAGGGTGAAAGGGTGGGGTAAGAGCCCACCAGCGCGACGGGTGACCGTCGCGGCTCGGTAAACCCCGTCCGGAGCAAGACCGTACAGCTGGCGCTTGAAGGCTGCTCGCCCAAGCCAGCGGGTAGGTCGCATGAGGCCGCTGGCAACAGCGGTCCAAGATGAATGGTCGCCACCGCCCAGGCCGGTAACGGCGGGCGGCAACAGAACCCGGCGTACAGGTCGGCTCGTCCGCCCCTCCTCGTTTTTGGATAATGATTGTGGGGCGACCAGGAATTCCTGGTCGCCCCACAATCATGTGTCAGTTGAGTGACTCACTTTGCAGCGAAGTACACTTCCTGGTCGGACATGTAGAAGCCCTTGACGGCGAAAACGCCCTTGCCGTCGTTGGCGCTGGATGCGTCTACAAGGAACACGAAGTTACCTTTTGCGGTCCCTCCATCGCGAGGCATGGACTGCCGGTCGAACATGTCGTCGGTGCCGATGTACTCCGATTTCGCGGTATTTCCATCGTAGAGTACGTGACCTTCAGGTCTGACGACTCGTACTCGCCTTTACCCTTGTAAGCAACCTCCACGGGTACGCGGATGTAGACCTTACCTGCGGGCGGCTCCTTGTAGCCGCCCCTCATTGTGCTCTTGAGGTCGTCGTTAACGTTCCACTCCACAGCCCCCATGGTCACGGTTACTGTAGCGTCCGGATCGGTAGCGTACTCGTCAGCCTTGAACTCTACAGACTTGGATGTGGGATCAATCGGGTTAGCGGCAGATGATCCGGGTCCGTCACTCTTGCCTGTTGAATCGTCAGAAGGCTTTGATGAAGAGTTGTCGCCCGGCTCTTTCGTCTTCTGCTTTGCGGAACTTCCTTTATTTTCCTTCGACTCCGAGCTTGACGTGCTGTCCGCCTTGTTGTCGCCATTGCCGGAATCGCCCTTGAACATGAACACGGTGCCGATGACCAGGGCGACCACGACGACTGCGGCGATGCCGGTCCAGAACCACCACTGCTGAGTCAGCGGCTTGGAGCCATTGCCAGGGCCTGCCGGAGCAGCGCCGGCGGGCTGCCATCCGCCGGCCGGGGGCTGCATACCTCCCCGGCCCCTGATTCTGGAACGGCGTGGGCGACTGGGCGTAGTCCACGTTGGCCGCGTAAGGGCTGGCACCGGCAGCTGCGGGCTGACCGGCGTAGTCACCGGAGGGGGCGGAGGCGGACATGCCTGTCGGGTCGGCAACAGGTGCGTTGGTGTTCAACGAGGCGGTCGGGGCGGTCGATACCGCCTGGGTCGGAGCCCATGCCGGGTCGGCTTCCGCAGCGGCACCTGCGGCCGAAGCAGCGGACCCGCTGGAGGCGGCGGAGTCATCGACCCAGATCTGCCAGCCTTCGGGAGCCGGCCCCCAGGCGGGGTCGGGCTGCCAGCCTGCAGGTGGTTCGAAGCCCTCGGGTGGCGCGGGCCAGTTCGGCGGTGGATTGAAGCGCAAAGCCATGAGAACCTCCGGGAGGAAATAACAGGGAGAAACCCGCACGGGCTTCCTGGGCAGAATGCAGATGTCCGCTGTCCAAGGACCTTACGTCGTCACCTCATCGTGAGGCAACGTGACAGAGGCCGATCGGCGTGGACATGGATGGGGAGCGATCCCCAGCACCTCAGGGCAGGGTAAGCACTCAGCACCTTCCTCGGTCACCACGAGCGTGTGCTCGAACTGCGCAGTGCGGGAACGGTCCTTGGTGACCACCGTCCAGCCGTCGTCCCACTGCTCCCAGTCGATACTGCCGAGAGTGAGCATCGGCTCGATGGTGAACACCATGCCCGTCTCAATGACGTCGTCGTGCAGAGGGGCGGCGTCGTAGTGGGGGATGATGAGTCCTGAGTGAAAGGCCTCGCCGACGCCGTGGCCCGTGTAGTCGCGCACCACCCCGTAGTTGAAGCGCTTGGCGTAGGCCTCGATGACGCGGCCGATGACGTTGACCTCGCGTCCCGGTTTGACGGCCTTGATGCCCCGCTCCAGCGCGGTGCGGGTGCGTTCGATGAGCAGCTCCGTCTCACGGTCGACCTCGCCGACGGCGTAGGTGGCGTTCGTGTCGCCGTGGACCCCGCCGATGTAGGCGGTGACGTCAAGGTTGATGAGATCTCCCTCATTCAAGCGGGTCGAGTCCGGAATGCCGTGGCAGATGACCTCATTGATCGAGGTGCAGATCGACTTGGGGAACCCCATGTAGCCCAGGCAGGAGGGGTAGGCGCCGTGGTCGCACAGGTACTCGTGAGCGATCCTGTCCAGCTCATCGGTGGTCACCCCCGGAGCGATCGTCTTGGCGGCCTCGGCCAGAGCGCGGGCGGCCAGTCGGCCCGCCACCCTGATCCGCTCGATCGTCTCCGCATCCTTGATCTCTGAGGCCGCGACGTGCTCGGGGCCGTCGTGGAACATGTACTCGGGGCGTGCGATGGACGCCGGAACATGCCGCTGAGGAGTGAGCGTCCCGGGAGTGAGCGTGCCACGCGGTGCGCGGTCGGCCAGCGAGGAGGAGGGCGCCGAGGGCACGGAGGAAACCGAAGAACTCATGGCCTCAGCATAGAAGGAGGCATCCGGTTCACGGGACCTTCCTTCAGCTAAAGCGCCCAAGGCTTCCATCATCACGCTATGGGCATTATCACTGTCAGGAACCGTCAGGAGCTGAACCAGTGCTTCTCAGCGGGGAAGGACTCCTCGCGCACCGCGGCCCCGTAGTCGGCGGCCGCCTGACGCAGGGCCTCGCCGACCTGCCCGAACTGATGAGCGAAGCGCGGCGACCATTCCGTCATTCCGGCCATATCCGTCCAGACCAGGACCTGGCCGTCACAGCGGGCGCCCGCACCGATACCGATCGTGGGGATCGTGAGTGACTCGGTGACGCGCGCGGCCAGAGGCTCGGGCACCATCTCCAGGACGAGAGCGACCGCCCCCGCATCAGCCAGCGCCCGCGCGTCGGCCAGCAGCTCCTCCGCGGCCTCGCCGCGGCCCTGAACCCGGAAGCCACCGAGCATGTTGACGCTCTGCGGGGTGAACCCCAAGTGACCCACCACTGGGATGCCCGCCTGAGTCAGCGCCCTCACGCCTGCTGCCCGGGGCCTGCCGCCCTCGAGCTTGACGGCATTGGCACCCGCCTTCATGAGACGCACAGCGCTGGCCAGTGCCTGCTCAGGACCGGCTTCGTAGGTGCCGAAGGGAAGGTCGGCCACTACGAGTGCGCGCTTGGTCGCCCTCGCTACCGAGCGCGTGGCCACCACCATCTCGTCGAGCTGGACCGGCAGCGTGGAGTCGTGCCCCAGCATGACATTGCCGATCGAGTCGCCCACCAGCAGCAGGTCGGTTCCCGCAGCGTCCAGGATCTGGGCGGTCACGGCGTCGTAGGCGGTCAGCATGACCAGCTTGGTGCCGTCCTTCTTGGCGGCCGCCAGGTGATGAACGCGCACGGGCTTGCCGCCTCCGACGACGTTGGCGGACGTACCGTAAGGGGACTCGGGTGTAGGCATGGCACGAGGCTACCTGAGGTGCCGCAGCGCGTTGGCCCGCCGGACGCCCCACCGGCATCCCTGGCCGAGGACGTTCTCCGAAACCTGCCTGACGCACCCGCGCACTAGGCTGGTTCCAGCAGAACATCTCAGGTGCAAGACCGCCGGTCACGTCGTCGGCCGGCTACTGCACCACCGTGCTGAGGAGGTCCCATTGGACAAGCAGCAGGAGTACGTGCTCCGAGCCATCGAGGAACGCGACATCAGCTTCATCCGCCTGTGGTTCACTGACGTCTCCGGACAGCTCAAGTCCGTGGCCATCGCGCCGGCCGAGGTCGAGAGCGCCTTCGAGGAGGGCATCGGCTTCGACGGATCGGCCATCGAGGGCCTGACCCGCGTCTTCGAGTCCGACATGCTTCTGGCGCCGGATCCCTCCACCTTCCAGATGCTGCCGTGGCGGGACGGGGATAACGGTGTGGCCCGCATGTTCTGCGATGTCCTCACGCCCGACGGCGAGCCGGCCCGCACCGATCCGCGCTCCGTGCTCGAGCGCCAGCTCGCCCGGGTCGCCGAGGCCGGCTTCACCTGCTACATCCACCCGGAGATCGAGTTCTACCTGGTCAAACGTGACGCCGACGGGCGCATCCGCCCCACTGATGACGCCGGTTACTTCGACCACGTGCCCGGGGGAACCGCCCACGACTTCCGCCGCCACGCCATCCTCATGCTCGAGCAGATGGGGATCTCGGTGCAGTTCTCCCACCACGAGGGCGGCCCCGGCCAGAACGAGATCGACCTGCGCTTCGCCGACGCCCTGTCCATGGCGGACAACGTCATGACCTTCCGTGCCGTGGTCGAGGAGGTCGCCCTGGAGGAGGGCTGCCTGGCGACCTTCATGCCCAAGCCCTTCCCCGACCAGTTCGGCTCGGGCATGCACACCCACTTCTCCCTGTTCGAGGGGGACCGCAACGCCTTCTTCGACCCCGCCGGCCAGTACCAGCTCTCCGCCACCGGTCGCTCCTTCATCGCCGGGCTGCTGCACCACGCCTCGGAGATCACGGCCGTCACCAACCAGCACGTCAACTCCTACAAGCGCCTATGGGGAGGGGACGAGGCCCCCAGCTACGTGTGCTGGGGCCACAACAACCGCTCCGCCCTCGTGCGCGTCCCGATGCACAAGCCAGGCAAGGCCCAGTCCGCACGCGTGGAGTTCCGCGGCATCGACTCCTCGGCCAACCCCTACCTGGCCTATGCGGTCATTCTGGCTGCGGGCCTCAAGGGCATCGAGGAGGGCTACGAGCTCCCCCCGGAGGCCGAGGACGACGTCTGGGCCCTGTCGGAGATGGAGCGCAGGGCGCTGGGCATCCACGCCCTGCCCACCTCGCTCAAGAGCGCGGTTGCCGCCATGGAGGGCTCCGACCTGGTGGCGGACACCTTCGGTGAGGACACCTTCGAGTTCTTCCTGCGCAACAAGCGCCGCGAGTACCGGGCCTACGACGCCCAGGTCACCGATTTCGAGATCAGCCAGTTCTTCCCGCGTGCCTGAGCGGAGCAGGGGACAGCTGTGAGAGACCGCAGCGAGAAGCGAGCGCCGATCGGGTCCCCTCCCGGCACAGCTCCTCGCCCAGGACCGTCCTGCTGCGGGCAGGATTCCAGAACGCCGCCCGCGCCGGGGCGCTCCTGGGTGATCCGGCGCTGCCCTTCCTCCCGGCACACGCTGAGGCCGACGACGTCGGCGAGGTGGGAGACCCCGACGGACGTGCCTCGGCAGATCGCTCCAAGCGGCCAGGCAGCCGACCCGCTGACGTGAGACTCGGGCCGGCCCGTGAGGACCTCGTCAGTTCCCTGGCTCTCACCGCCGATCCCGACATGGCTCTGCTCAGCCTCGTCCGGCTCGCCGAGGCCGCCACCGCAGCCGAGTCGACTCACCGGGCATCGGCGGGCAGTGTCGAGCCCGGGTGCACGACGACACCGGCAGCACTTCTGCGCAGCATCCTGAGCGATCCGGCCGCAGAGCACCGTGAGCACAGGCACCGCCTGCTCGCGGTCCTGGGGGCCTCGCAGGCCCTGGGCGACTTCCTCGTGGCCCATCCCGAGCGCCTCACGGCGCTCGCACCGCTCAGGGCGTGGAGCTCCCTTGAGGAGCCCAGCCCCAGTGAGGCGCTGCAGCGGGTGGTCCAGGAGGCGCTGGGGCGGGCCGGCCCTGCGAACGCTGCCCCGTCAGACGGTGGTGAGACAACCCCTCGGTCGGGAGGAACGGGCCAGGCTGTCAGCCGGGCGACCGCGGCGCTGCGGCGCGCCTACCGGGACCGGCTCACGGCGATCGTCGCCGACGACCTCACCAGCGCCGACCCGATCGAGCACGTCCCCACCGTCTGTCGTCGCATGGCCGAGCTCGCCGACGCCGCCCTGGACGCGGCTCTGCTCGTCGCTCGCGCCGCCGTCGGACCACAGGCGGATGAGGTGGCCCTCGCTGTGATCGCCATGGGCAAGACCGGGGCCCGCGAGCTCAACTACATCTCGGACGTCGACGTCGTCTACGTCGTCGGCCCCGCCCACGAGCCCCGGAGTGCTCATGAACCGGTCAGCGAGGAGCACCTCGTGGACGTCGGCACCCACCTGGCCACTGAGCTCGCCCACGTCGTCTCCGCCACCGCGCCCGAGCCGCCCCTGTGGCCACTGGACACGGCGCTGCGCCCCGAGGGCAAGGACGGTGCACTCGTGCGCACCCTTGACTCCCACCTGGCCTACTACCGCAGATGGGCCGCCTCCTGGGAGTTCCAGGCCCTGCTCAAGGCCAGGGCCTGTGCCGGGGATACGGAGCTCGGTGCCCGCTACGAGCAGGGCGTGGCGCCCTACGTGTGGGAGGCCAGCAGGCGGGAGAACTTCGTTGAGGACGCCCGTGCCATGCGGCGCCGTGTGGAGAAGGAGTCCGTGCCGCGCGGAGGAGAGGACCGGCGTATCAAGCTGGGACCCGGTGGCCTGCGAGACGTCGAGTTCACCGTCCAGCTCCTCCAGCTCGTCCACGGCCGCTCCGATGAGAGCCTGCGGGTGCGCGGCACCCTGGAGGCTCTCGACGCTCTCAGCACGGGCGGCTACGTCAGCCGAACCGATGCCGCGGCCATGAGCAGCTGCTACAAGGCCCTGCGTCTGCTGGAGCATCGCAGCCAGCTCTTTCGGCTCCGCCGCACTCACAACCTTCCTGAGAAGGAGGAGAACCTGCGCCGCATCGAGCGGGGCATCAGCGGCTGCCTGGGACGGGGCGACAGCCTGTGGGAGGGCTTCAAGGACCTGCGTCGGCGAGTGCGGTCCCTCCACCAGGAGATCTACTACCGCCCCCTGCTGGGCTTCGCAGCCGCCCTGAGCGCCGACGAGATGGCCCTGAGCCCTCAGGCGGCGCGAGAGCGCCTCGCCGCCGTCGGCTACACGGACCCCGACGGGGCCCTACGCCACATCCAGGCCCTCACCGAGGGCGTCAGCCGTCGAGCCGCGATCCAGCGCCAGCTGCTGCCGGTCATCATCGGCTGGATCGGTGAAGGCGCTGACCCCGATTTCGGCCTGCTGTCCTTCCGGCGGCTGTCTGAGGCCATCGGAGGGTCGCACTGGTACCTGGCGATGCTGCGGGACTCGCCGGTGGCGGCACGCAGACTGTGCCAGGTCCTCTCCAGCGCCCACTGGGCCACCGAGCGCCTGGCGGAGTTCCCCGAGTCCATCGCCTGGCTCGACGACGACGACGAGCTCGAGCCCGCCGATCCGGCGCCCTGGCGGAGGAGGTCGCCGCCGTCCTGCGCCGTCGCAGCCTCACCGGCCCCGATGAGGCGGCCCTTGCCGAGCAGGCGATCGAGGCCGTCCAGGCGATCTTAAGAGTGCGCGCCCGCGAGGAGGTGCGCGCCTCACTGGCGGACTGCCTGGACGGCATCGACCCCGAACGCACCGCCTCCATCCTCTCCGACGCAACCGACGCGGTGCTGGAGGGGGCTCTGACCGTGGCCACCGGGCTGGTCATCGCCCAGCGCGACGGGGCGGAGGCCGTTTCCGCGGGACCCGACGCCAGTGGCCGCTGGCAGGCCGCCCTCGCCCGGCACGCCATCGTCGCCATGGGACGCCTGGGAGGCCGCGAGATCGGGTACGCCTCCGATGCGGATGTCCTCTTCATCCATGAGGCCCTGTGACGGGGTGGACCAAGACGCCGCCGCCCAGGAGGCCGAGGCCGTCGCCAAGCAGGTCATGGGGCTGCTGGCCTCAGCGCTCCCGCACCCCCTCGAAGTGGACTGCGATCTGCGCCCCGAGGGTCGCAACGGCGTCATGAGTCGCTCGTTGAACGCCTACCGCGAGTACTACGGCCGCTGGTCCGCCCTGTGGGAGCGCCAGGCGCTGCTGCGCGCCCGTCCCTGCGCCGGTGACCGCGATCTGGGTCGGCGTTTCGAGGAGCTCATCAACCCGTTGCGCTGGGCGCAGGAGGGACTGCTGCCCCAGGACCTGCGGGAGATCCGCAGGATCAAGGCGCGGGTGGAGGCCGAGCGCCTGCCCCGGGGCATCGACCCGGCCCGCCACCTCAAGCTCGGCCCCGGAGGGACTCAGTGACGTGGAGTGGAGTGCGCAGGTACTCCAGCTCGCTCACGCCGGTCGGATACCCGAGCTGCGGACCACCTCGACCGTCGGTGCGCTCCAGCCGCGGCCCAGGCCGGGGTGCTGAGCGCGGACGATGGGGGAGAGCTGGTCGCCGCCTGGATCCTGGCCAGCCGCCTGCGCTCGGCGATCGTCCTGGGAACCGGGCGCGCCTCGGGCCGCGCTCCCAGGTCCTTCCCATCCAGATCCGGGAGATCCGCCTGGTGGGGCGCCTCATTGGTCTGGGCTCGGGCAGGGAGCGAGAGCTCGAGGACCTTTACCGTCGCAGCGCCCGCCACGCGCGCGCGGTGGCCGAGCGCATCGTCTTCACCGATGCCGCCGCCCACGGCTCCTCCGCACCGACGCCGTCGCCCACCACGTCAGTGGCTCAGCAGCACAGCGCGGACTCACCGCCGCCCCACCCAACGGGCCGAGCCCGGAACGGCCGTGCACAGTCCCGTCGGGGCTTAGGAGCGGCAGGCTCCAAGAGCACCAGTTCCAAGAGCTCCAGGCAGGTACGCCGCAACCGTGTCACCAGAAGGCGACCGGAGGGGCCCTACCCCTGGAGCTGACCGGGCGGAGACGGCGCCAGGCGGATACCGGCCGGGTGTCAGTCCGGACGCCGCCGGGCGATGAGGATCGCACCGTCGTCGAGGGCCGTCGTGCTGCGAACCTGGCAGACTTGGCGCCGTGAGGCTCATTCTCGTACGCCACGGTCGCACCGGGGCCAATGTCATGCAGGCACTTGACACCGCCTTCCCGGAAATCCCCTGGACGAGGTGGGGCTGGGGCAGGCCGACGGATTGCCGGACCGTCTGAACAAGGCTGGCCTGCTTCAGGGGCTGGGATCGCTATGGGTCTCCCCGATCCTGCGCGCCAGGCAGACCATCGCCCCCATCGAGGCCGCCACCGGCCTGAGCGCCACCGTCGACTCAGGACTGCGTGAGGTCCTCGCCGCCGACCTGGAGATGAACACCGACGCGCGCTCGGTGGCCTGCTACGTGGACACCACCCGGGCCTGGATGGCGGGTCGCCCCGCCTGCCGCATCCCCGGCTCCCCGGAGGACGGGCACGACACGCTTCAGCGCTTCGACGACGCCGTCGGCCGAATCTACGGGCAGACCGCTCAGGCGGGCGACTCAGCGGCCCTGCTCGTCTCCCACGGAACCGCGCTGCGCCTGTGGACCTCCCTGAGGGCCGCGGCAGGAGGCGGCGTGGACCCGCTGTGGGTCGCCGACCGCCCCATGCACAACACCGGGATCACCGTCGTCGACGGTGATCCCGGTGCCGGGTGGAGCCTGACCTCCTGGGATGACGGCGCCTGGGACCAGGCCGCCTCCTGACCGGCCCGCCTTAGAGCACCGAGGAGAGGAAGGCCCGGGTACGTTCGGCCTGGGGATCGTCCAGGACCTTGACGGGGTCACCGGACTCGCAGATGACGCCGCCGTCCATGAAGATCAGCTGGTCGCCGACCTCGCGGGCGAAGCCCATCTCGTGGGTGACCACCACCATCGTCATGCCGGAGGCGGCGAGATCCTTCATCACCTGAAGGACCTCACCAACCAGCTCGGGGTCCAGCGCGGAGGTCGGCTCATCGAAGAGCATGAGCTCAGGATCCATCGCCAGTGCGCGGGCGATCGCCACCCGCTGCTGCTGACCACCGGAGAGCTGGGAGGGGTAGTGGTCGAGCCGGTCACCCAGCCCCACCCGCTCCAGCAGCTCGATGCCGCGTTCACGGGCCTTGGCCTTCGGAGTCTTCTTGACCAGGATCGGTGCCTCCATGACGTTCTCCAGAGCCGTCATGTGGGGGAAGAGGTTGAAACGCTGGAAGACCATGCCGATCTTGGCGCGCTGAGCGGCGCGGGCCCTGTCCGACAGGGCGTGCAGCTTGGTGCGACCACCGCGCTCGACCTCACGCATACCGATGAGCTCGCCGTCGACCTTGACCCGGCCGGCGTCGATGGACTCCAGCTCGTTGATGCAGCGCAGCAGCGTCGACTTCCCCGAGCCGGATGGGCCGATGAGGACCGTGACCGAGCCGGGCGGGACGATGAGGTCAATACCCCGCAGCACGTGCAGCTCGCCGAAGAACTTGTGCAGGTCGCTGATCTCGACCTTGGGCGTCCCCGCCGCGGCGTGGGTTGATGTGCTCATGGGGTGACCTCCAGGAAGGGATTGTCCTTGGTGGTGTGGGCATCGAGGATGGCCTGCTGGCGGGCGGACAGGCCCCGGCCGGAGGAGGCGGAGGACTTGTCGGAGTCGAAGCCCTTGCCGTAGTAGCGCTCGATGTAGTGCTGCCCCACCATGAGGATCGAGGTGATGACGATGTACCAGATGGCCGCGACGAGGAGCAGCGGAATGATCTGCTAGGTCAGCGACGCGTAGGAGTTGGTCACGAAGGTCAGATCCAGGGTGAAGGGGACCGCCAGGACCAGGGAGGTCGTCTTGAGCATGGAGATCGTCTCGTTGCCGGTGGGCGGGACGATGACCCTCATCGCCTGCGGCAGGACGATCCTGCGCAGGATCTGGCTCTTACTCATGCCCAGGGCCCCGGCGGCCTCGCTCTGACCCTTGTCCACCGAGTTCAGGCCCGAGCGGACGATCTCGGAAAGGTAGGCGCCCTCGTTGATTCCCAGCCCCAGGACCGCCGCGACGAAGGGGGTGAAGACCGCCGTCGTCTTGAAGGTCAGCAGTTCGGGGCCGAAGGGGATTCCCAGGCTCAGCTTCTGGTAGAGCGCGGACAGTGCCCCCCAGAAGACCAGCTGGGTGTAGATCGGGGTGCCGCGAAAGAACCATAGGTAGGCCAGTGCCACCCAGCGCAGGACCGGGTTGGAGGACTGGCGCAGGATCGCTGTGGTGACCGCCAGCACGATGCCGATGGCCATGGCCATGAAGGTCAGCAGCAGCGTCCAGCCGACGGCCTTGACCACGTGGACCTCACGCAGGAAGAACCAGACCGTGGACCAGTGGAACTTCTCGTTGGTGACCAGCCCGTGGATGAGCATGGCCCCCAGGACCGTGACGATCGCGGCACTGATCCACGTTCCCGGGCGGGGGACGGGCTTGGGTTTGTTGAGGGCGACCTTGTCGTCATCAGGGCGGGCGAGGCGGTCACGGCTCACTCCTTCACTGAGGGATTGAGTTCTGCGGTGGTCAGGGCGGCGTCCTTCACGCCCCAGTTGTCCAGGATCTTCTGCCAGATGCCCTGGTCCATGAGGTACTGGATGGCGGCCTGGATCGCGGCGGTGAACTGCGGATCGGCCTTGGAGGTCACCACCCCTTGGGGGGCGGCGTCCTCGATCTCCCCGAGGGTGACGATCTGGCCATCGGTCAGCTCGACGGCGTATCCGGCTACGGTGGAGTCGGAGTAGGTGGCGTCGATGGTCCCGCCCACCAGGCCGGTGGTGGCCTCGGACTGCTTGGAGTAGGAACGCACGGACAGGACCGCCTTGCCCTCCTTGGCGCATTTCTCGGCGGCGTCGCGCATGGTGGTCTCCTGGGCGGTTCCCACCTGGACGCCGATGGTCCGTCCGCACAGCTGGAGGTGGTCGGAGGTCTCGACGCCCTCGCGGGTTACCGGCCTGGACGTTGAATCGCGAACCCACGTTGATGTAGGAGGTCATGTTGACCTCCGCGATCCGCTCGGGAGTGACGGTGAAGGAGGAGATGCCGGCGTCGTACTTCGAGCCGATCGATGCGATGATGGAGTCGAACTCGGCCGTGTGCACCGTGCCCTTGACGCCCAGGACGGCGGCGATCGCGTTGGTCAGATCGACGTCGTAGCCCACAGCCTTGCCCGAGGGGTCGAGGAACTCCGCCGGTGCGTAGTCCGTGGATGCGGCCACGTTCAGGACGCCATCCTCGAGAGCGCCGTGGGGGAGCTTGGCGATGATGTCGGGCTGCGCCTGGATCGACGAGGTGTCATAGGAGTGGATCTGCGAGCTCCGGTTCGCGTTCCAGTCAGCAGCGTTGGTACATCCGCTGAGGACCAGGCAGGCTGTGGCTGCCAGCCCGAGGGCGGCGTGTTGGTGGATCCTCATTGTGGGATCTCCTCTTCGGAGTGGAGCAAGACAGAGAAAGAATATCCGCAATGCAGTATAGGTATGCAAGCATGAAAGGTGGCGTACAGCACGACGGCGGCCCTGAGCCTCGTGCGTAGGAGGCTCAGGGCCGCCGTCTGAACCGAGTCAACGGCTCACAGGTCGTAGTAGAGCTGGAACTCGTAGGGATGGGGGCGCAGTCGCAGCGGCTCGATCTCGTTGGCGCGCTTGTACTCGATCCAGGTCTCAATGAGATCAGGGGTGAAGACGTCCCCTCGGTGAGGAAGTCGTGATCATCCTCCAGCGCCTCCAGGGCCTGGTCCAGGCTGTCGGGGAGCTTGTCGATGTCGAAGTACTCCTCGGGAGCGAGCTCGTAGAGGTCCTTGTCGATGGGCTCACGGGGCTCGATACGGTTGCGGATACCGTCGATGCCCGCCATGAGGACGGCGGCGAAGCACAGGTAGGGGTTGGAGGAGGGGTCCGGCACCCGGTACTCCACCCGCTTGGCCTTGGGGGAGGAGCCCGTGACCGGGATGCGAATGCAGGCCGAGCGGTTACGGGCCGAGTAGACCAGGTTGACCGGCGCCTCAAAACCGGGGACCAGGCGGTGGAAGGAGTTCACCGACGGGTTGGTGAAGGCCAGCAGCGCCGGGGCGTGAGCCAGGATCCCGCCGATGTACCAGCGGGCGAGGTCTGAGAGCTGGCCGTAGCCCCGCTCATCGAAGAACAGCGGTTTTGCCGTCCTTCCACAGCGAGTGGTGGGTGTGCATGCCCGAGCCGTTGTCGCCGAAGATCGGCGTGGGCATGAATGTGGCCGTCTTACCATTTCGCCAGGCCTCGTTCTTGATGATGTACTTGAACTTCATCATGTCATCACCCGCTGCGAGCAGAGAGCTGAAGCGATAGTTGATCTCCTGCTGTCCGGCAGTGCCGACCTCGTGATGCGCCCGTTCGATCTCAGGCCGGAGGTGAGGCAGGTGCGGACCATGCGGTCGCGGATATCGGCCATCTGGTCGTTGGGTGAGACGAGGAAGTAGCCGCCCTTGAAAGCGGTCTTGTATCCCTTGTTGCCGCCCTCCTCCTCACGGCCTGTGTTCCAGGCCGCCTCGGAGGAGTCGATGGCGTAGAAGGACTCGGCAGGCGAGGACTCGTAGCGTACTGAGTCGAAGAGGTAGAACTCGGCCTCCGCTCCGATATAGCAGGTGTCAGCGATTCCGGTGGAGCGCAGGTAGTCCTCCGCCTTGGCGGCGATCGAGCGAGGGTCGCGCGAATAGACCTCGTCCGTGAAGGGGTCAATGATTGAGAAGTTGACGACCAGGGTCTTCTCCTCGCGGAACGGGTCCAGGAAGGCGGTGGTCACATCTGGAACCAGTTTCATGTCCGACTCGTGGATCGCGGTGAAGCCTCGGATTGATGAGCCGTCGAACATGAGACCGTCGGTGAGGGCCTCATCCTTGAAGGCGGCCACAGGAATAGTGAAGTGCTGCATGACGCCGGGCAGGTCGCAGAACCGCACATCGACCAGCGCGACGTTCTCCTTCTCGATGAACGTCAGTGCCTCGGACGCGTCCTTGAACATATCTCCTCCAGGTGGGAATGGCGCACATACTCCACACGTATGCACTGCGGCTGACATCGGTCACTATATTGACGCTACCGTGACAAAGGAATGGCGCCAGTGTTGCCTGAGTGTTTCGCCCGTTATTCTCCGTCCCTTCGAGGCGGTAGGCGCTGAGTGATGGGAAGGTGGAGGTGAGCGAGGTATCAGCGGCCGCGCATCGCACGGCGGTCGGGGACGACCTCGATTCGGACTCGATGTGCTTGGGGAATCGGCAGGTTCCGCCCGCCATCGAGGTCAGGCGCTTGGAGACCTGCGTGATCTCGCCGTCAGTCAGTGACGTGGGCTTGGTCGGAAGCCGCGCAGCGTCTTGGACAGGTCGGTCAGTCGCACCCTGTCCGGCGTCAGTGCCCACCTGGAGGGTGTGGATGGGGAACAGTCGACAGCAGCCGATGGACCTTGCGCCTCCTCGGCCAGCATGCGCCTGGTACGGGTGCTCGGTCCTCGGCGATGAGAACGACCCCGGGCGTCCCACCAGCCGCCACACGAGGTCCTGGTCCTGGTGAAGGCCACGGGCTCCGGACTCCACGTACCAGCCCCGACCGATCTGGTCCAGAACGGCCTTCGCCGCTCCCGGCATTCCTCGATCTGGGAGTAGGAGGCACGACGCACGGCGACAGACAGGATGATCATGTCGACCATCAGCGCCATGAGGATGCCCATGAACAGCCAGTACCACAGGGACAGTCCGCTAGTCGAACGATATTGACAGGGCCCCGCAGGGCGAGGCAGGTGGCGAGTACCGCGCAGCATCGCCCACCCGATCCACGGGTAGCTGCGCCGCGAGATCGTGTAGGAGTCCTTGATGTTCTGAAGGTACTGGGCCAGCCGGCGCTTCTTCTTCGGCTGGGGACTGGGCACCACCACGGGCACACAATAGACGACGTCGGTGCGCCGCACACATGGTCTCGCCGTCAGCGTTGCCGGCCGGTGCGCATCAAGAATCCCGCCGGCTGTGGGACTCGGCGCTTTCGCCCTCAGCAGGCGGCGGCGAGGTGGGGGTGGGTTCAGCAGGGCCGATGCCTCTGGCGGGCGGTGGCCGGTTCTGGCGAGCTGCGACAGGTGCTCGAGGGATGGGGCGGCCGCGCTTGACCATGGCCCGTCCCCACAGCATCCCGGCACGGTAGATGAGCGCACCATGGGGCCCGCCTCATCACGGCGGCGAATCCGATCTCCTCGGCCAGACGACTCAGGTCGACGAACTCCTGGGGCTTGACCCAGCGGTCAACGGGGTGGTGAAGCTTGGAGGGGCGCAGGTACTGCGTGATGGTGAGGATGTCGCAGCGCGCCTCCACCAGGGCGGCCATGGCCGCCTCGATCTCGTCGCGGGTCTCGCCCATGCCCAGGATGAGGTTGGACTTGGTGACCAGGCCCGCCTCCGCAGCAGCCGTGATGACGTCGAGGCTGCCCTGGTAGGAGAAGGCCGGTCGGATCCGCTTGAAGATGCGTGGGACCGTCTCCAGGTTGTGGCCGAGAACCTCGGGGCGCGAGGAGAAGACGTCTCCAGGGCCTGGGTTGCCTCGGAAATCGGGGATGAGTAGCTCGACCCGGTGCCCGGCGAGAGCTCGTCGCACCTGGCGGGCGGTCTCGGCGTAGAGCCAGGCGCCGCCGTCGGGGCGGTCGTCACGGGCCACCCCTGGTGACGGTGGCGTAGCGCAGCTCCATCTCCTTGATCGAGACCGCCACGCGCCTGGGCTCATCGACGTCGTACTCGGTGGGGCGGCCGGTGGCGATGTCGCAGAAGTCGCAGCGCCGGGTGCACATCTCGCCGCCCACCAGGAAGGTGGCCTCACGGTCGTTCCAGCACTCGTAGATGTTGGGGCAGTTCGCCTCGGCGCACACCGTGTGCAGGCTCTTCTCCCTCACCAGGCCGCGGACCTCCTGGTAGGTGTCGGAGACGACGGCGCGGGTGCGCAGCCAGTCGGGCTTGGACTCAATGGGTGTCTGGGCGTTGTGCGCCTCGACCCGCAGGAGCTTGCGCCCCTCAGGGGCCACGGTGGTGCTCACGTCTACCTCTCCTCGCCGACGACGGTTCCACAGGGAGTCTAGTACTCTCCTGAGGCTTATAGGACCTCCGACCTAGGGGTGACGTCCGTTGTCACGTGGTGTCCGCCACCAAGGGGGTCAGTTGGTTCTCCAGGGCCGAGACCAGAGCGTTCGCGGGGGCGCCGGTCGACAGGTGCCGGCCGGTCTCCGCTCCCAGTGAGGTCACGCCGGCGTCGTCGATTCCACAGGGAATGATGCGTTCCAGGGAGAATGCCTCCAGATCGGGGTCGACATTCAGACCGATCCCGTGCATGGTCACGCCGCGGGCGACCCTTACCCCCAGGGCGCAGATCTTGCGCTCGGGGCGCGGGAGCCGACTGACCCTTCCCACCGTCTCAGGCTCGGCAGGCAGCCAGACCCTGGAGCGCCCCTCGACGCGGATCGTCTCCAGACCGTAGAGGCCGCACAGCTCGATCACGGCGGCTTCCAGCGCCCGCACATAACGGATGACGTCAATCGGCTGGGTCAGGCGCAGGATCGGGTAGACGGTCAGCTGGCCCGGCCCGTGCCAGGTGGTCTTGCCGCCGCGGTCCACGTCGACCACCGGTACGTGCCCGGCTCGACGACGTCGGTGCTGGGCCGCTCCCAGGGAGTGGGCCCTCCTGCCGACGGTGTAGACCGCCTCGTGCTCCACGAGCAGAAGCGTGGAGGGACGCCGTCCCTCCACGACCTCGGCATGGAGATCCCGCTGCCGCTCGCCAGCCCTCATGGAAGGGGATGAGCCGGGAAACCGAGCTCCATGTCCCTCACGCAGCACGGGCGCAGTCTACGCGACCACAACCGGAACCGGAGCCCGAGTTATCCACAGGCCGGTCGAATGGGCTGGTCATCCCACAGCGCCGTGATGACCATGGAATGCATGAGCCCGACGACGTGCCCCCATCCTGCCGACCGCTCTCCAGGTGGTGCCTCCGGCCGCGAACGGCCCCGGCGCCGTCCCGTGCCTCGACGTCGGCCTCGTCGCTCCGGCGCCGCTCGCCCTCCCTCGCTTCCGACATCCGATGCCGAGCCGAGCATTCCCGACTCGGCACTCGGCGCCCTCTCGCAGCAGGGCTACACCATTGGCGAGGTCATGGGGCGCTCCACCGCTCCCAGTGCTCCTCGTCGTGGACTGGATGCGCAGGGGCACCATGTGGTGATCCGGGTCGTCGACCTGCCCCAGGGACGCGCTGGAGCCTCCGTCCTGCGGCGCTTGGCCGATCTGCGCGTGCTGCGTCACCCTGGTCTGCGTGACCGTCCGGGAAGTGGTGTCGCCGCCCGAGCACCGTGCGGGCGTCATCATGGACCTCGTCGAAGGAGCGGGACTCGACGTGGTCCTGGGGGCACGGGGAAGGTTGAGTGCCTCCTACCTGGCCACGCTCCTGGACGTTCTGGGCTCGGCACTGGCCTACCTGCATGAGCACGGTGCGGCCCACGGTGACGTATCGACCGGCAACGTCCTGGTGACCACGGAAGAGCAACCGGTCCGTCGACCTGCTGGGTTCCCGTCATGGAGACGGGCACGCAGGAGTATGCCGCGCCGGAACGCCTTGCCGGTGCTCCGGCGTCCGCGGCCTGCCGACGTCTCACGCCCTGCCCGTTTGCTGACCGAGTGCTCGGGGCAGGGAGGCGCTGCCCACCGGCGTCTGGCGGGCTCCTGACCGATGCTCTGCCGAGGACCCCGCCGACTGTCCCACTGCCCGACCTGACCGCCCGAGCGCCTCAGCTGGGGAACGCCTCACCCATCGAGCTGCCCGGACGGCGCCCGCGGCCGCTGCCGGCTCTCGCGAGCAGCGGCCCGCACCCCGACTCGCACGGTCGGCTCCAGGCTCAGACTCAGGGCCAGGCGGGCGCCCGTCGATGACGAAGCGCGAGCCCCGGAAAAGACCGTGGCGGCGCCGGCAGCACCGGGCGAGGGCCTGCGGCGCACGGTGGGGGAGAAGAGGAGGATCAGGGCGCAGACGTTCCCGCGCCTGGGGGCTTGCGGCGGCACTGCTGGCGGCCGTCTGCCTGGCTGCCTGGGGGCCGGCCAAAAGCACTGGTGTCGCACAGGCCCGCATGGGCGCTCGGTGCAGCCACGAGCCCATCGAGCCCGGCGCGACTGGTGGCCTCCACCTCCCCGCAGGAAGCCCATCTCCCGTCGCCGCTGGAAGTCCGCCGCAACGGCGTCGACGCCGGGTCCTGGCGGGAGCGGTGGCCTCCGACATGGCGAGTGTCGTCGTCGGACTGTCCGCGGCTCGAGACCGGGCCCATGGCCGGCCGATGCGACAGCCCTGGCGGTCCACGACGGTACCGGGGTCGCCCGCGGCCGAGGCCGACACCCGGTTCTCACCGAGCTGCTCGACTCCGGTGAAGGCGTCGGGGAACTGCACACCTCCGTCAGCCAGGTCGCTGAGGTGACGCTGCCTGACGACGCGGCAGCACAGTGGCCCAGGGCGCGAGAGCGCTGCAGGTGACACTGTCTGCAAAGTGCCCTCAACGCGTCCCGGGGACCTGAGGGAACGCGGACGGTTCCGGCCCTCCAGCCCCGGCAGGTCATGCTCGTTGTCGTCCCGGCGCCGTGGCGCGTTGCCGACATTCGAGCCGTGAAGTGACCCGCAGGCCCGCCCGCCTGTGACGCGCGGCCAATGATCGGGGTTGACTCGGGGTGGGCATGGACCGCACGGCGCTCAGTACGGCTCGGTCAGGATTGACGTGTAGCCCTCGCGCTCGAGCACGTGCCGTGTGTCCGCCACCATCGCCGCCGAGCCGCACAGGTAGACGTCCGTGCTGTCGGGGTCGAGGCGAAGGTCGGGCGAGGTCGGTGACTGCCTGGGTGACTCGTCCGTGGAACGCTCCCGGCGCCTTCTCGCGACTCAGGCAGCGCACGACGGTCCCCGGCATGGGTGAGCTGATTTTGGTGGTCAGGTCCTCCTCCCGGTGACGGCACCCGAAGAGCAGTGTGTCGTGCTCCAGGCCGGGAGCCTGAGCGAACATGGCCAGCATGGGGGCGATCCCCGTGCCGGTGGCGATGAACAGGCGGCGCCTGCCCGAGTCGGTGAGCCCGAATCCGCCCAGGGGCAGCTCCACCAGTGCGTGCGCCCGTCCGCGTTCTCGATGAACTGCGATCCTCGGCCGCCCGTCCGGGTGGAGATGAGCAGACGAAGACGATCCTCCTCCAGGCCCGGGCGATCGAGTAGTCGCGCACGCGTCATCGCCCACATGCAGACGGGCGAATCTGTCCCGGTGCCCACGGGCCGATCCTGCCGTCCAGCTGCAGCACCGCCTCCCACACGCTGGGAGTCACACGGCGCTTGGAGACCAGGACGGCACGGTACTTGCCCTCAGGCAGTGCGTGTACTGCGCGAGAGTCGGAAGCTGCGGGAGCCGAGCGCAGGGGCGGAGGTGATGGTGGGTACCCTGCGGGGCCCAGGGACCTGGCACGCGGCTGCCAGCCCCCGCCCATCATGGCCCCATGATGCCGACGCTCCGGCGTCCTGGCCGGAGAGGAACAGGCCGGAACGGCTGTGCGCGGCCCCAGGGGCCTGACCGGTACCTCAGCAGGGTGGCCGGAAGCCCGTGAAGGCTCCTGCAGGGTGAGCGGTGTAGTGCTCGTAGGTCAGAGGGCGTGGAGGTCTCCACGCAGTCCACGAGGTCGGTCAGCCTCGGAACCGCGCTCTCAGCCAGCCCAGCA